>Ga0302314_10012922_pt1 | contig 14397 bp, 12 predicted proteins | sample III_Palsa_N2_3_FD_200533 | JGI IMG/M metagenome (GOLD analysis project Ga0302314, IMG submission 200533) | Peat permafrost microbial communities from Stordalen Mire near Abisko, Sweden - III_Palsa_N2_3 | ecosystem: Environmental > Terrestrial > Soil > Palsa > Peat permafrost | place: Sweden... | reverse complement strand
AAATCGGGGGCGTTGTACTGGATGAATCGTGACGAGAACGGCGCTCCTCCGTTCGCATAGATGGTTTGCACATCACTATTCAGTGAGTTGGGAACGCGGTTCTCGAAAAGGTCATAGGCCTCGTAAGAAACGTGCCAATGCTCATCGAACGTATGGTAGAACGTGAAGCCATACCACTGCAGATTGTTGTAACCATATCTTCCCGAGTTGATGGCATCCGCGCACGGCATGATGGCTGTCTTGCCATCGTCGCTGAGATAGCGAACGCATGCCGACACCGACGGCATGGAACCCGGATCCGTCTTGAAGTTCGCGTTCGGATAGAGCGGGTTGTATCCAACCTCGCCGGGGCCGGTGCCGGGGACGTTCGGATACGGGTTGTTCTCCCGCTGATTCAAGTGCGTCGGAAAGGCCTCGGTACCGTCCGTCACGCCAAGTAGCACGGTCCAGTTCTTGTTGACAGCCAAGGTACCTTCCAGGCCAGTGTTCGTGTAGTTATCGAACGAATAAGTCATCGAATGCGTGTACATGTAGTTGTTTGGCGCGAGTTGCGCTTCGATATCCGGTATGGAAATGAAGCGTCCGAGACGCAGCATCAGACCGTCGGCGACCCAGGGAATGTAGATTTCGCCATACAGCATCGGGAAGTCGTAGCCATTGACCTTGTTTTCGTTCAGCAATTGGTAGCTGGCGAACCCATACGACGTGGTGTAGCGGTAGTTTTCGCCATACAACGCCGAAATGCGCATGCCCCAGTCGATGTGGTCGGTCTGGACCGTGTCGGGGAACCGGTCCAGATACAGCACGAACTGGTCGAATTCGAATGTATTGGGCGTATACGCATACGCCGCTGGCGCATTGCCACCGGGCTTCGTCGTACTCGTGCTCAGGTTGCCGCCACCATTGACCCAACCATAGAACTGGAAATTGTTCCGAGTAAGCCAATTGCCAAAAGCTGTGTCGCCCAATGCGGTCATCAACGGACTGTCGACCGAATTCGGGCGCGTCACACCGAGTGATGTGGTTCCGCCGTAGGGCCATTCGGTAAACGGCATCGGGGGCGTTGACTGTGCAGCAGGCGCCCAGTCGGCCCGCCTCGATGCAGGTGCGTTCGGGTCCGTGGGCGCAGCTGACTGGCCCCACTCGAGCTTGTAGTAATTTGCCAGGCGTTCCCAGAAACCAGTGCCCAGGTAGTCATTGAGGCAGCCGTAATTCTTGTAGGGGTCGCATTTACTGCTCGCCGGCGGTGCCGGGGTCGATGCGGGGGCGGTCATCGCCGACTGTGGCGCTGCCGCCATACCCACGCTTTCGACGCCGGTGGTCGCTGCCATCGCGTAACCGGTGGGCATCATCGCCATCAAAACAGCGGCGGCCAGTGTGTTCTTGTACTGCATGAGTTGTCCTTGCACTCCGGCGACGCCGGACTTTCTTTGATTGAGATGGTTGATGGAAACCGCGTGATGCGGCGGTCAAATTCCGGCGTATCCGCCAAGTACGTAATCGTCTTCGGCACTGGTGCCACGCAAATCACTATCGATGCTCGATGCCGCGCCAGGAACAGTGACGACCGCTGTCGTCCCGGCGCTGGCCTCGCTGCGCGAGCGCAGCGGCAGCGCGATGACCACATCGCACGACGAATCGTTTGCCGAGAGTCGCAGCTCCATATCCGGGTGGGTTTCGTCGGGCATCGATACTGAAAGCTTGAGTGTTTGCAAGGCAGTGACTCCTATTGAGGTGACGCGCTTTCTTGACTGGGTCCCGATCTTCGCCGGGATGACGTTGAGGGGTAATCAGGCCAGTCCGCACAGGACCAGCAAAACGTCGATCAGCTTGATGCCGATGAACGGCACCACCACGCCACCGAGCCCATAGACCAGCAGGTTGCGGCGCAGCAGCGCACCGGCGCCGAGCGCGCGATAGGCCACGCCCTTGAGTGCCAGCGGTATCAGGCAAATGATGATCAGTGCGTTGAAGATCACCGCGGACAGGATCGCGCTCTGCGGCGTGGCCAGGTGCATCACGTTGAGCGCGTTGAGCGCCGGATACGTGGTCGCAAATGCCGCCGGAATGATCGCGAAATACTTCGCGATGTCGTTCGCAATCGAGAACGTGGTGAGCGAGCCGCGGGTGATCAGCATCTGCTTGCCGATCTCGACCACTTCGATCAACTTGGTCGGATTGGAATCCAGGTCGACCATGTTGCCGGCTTCCTTGGCCGCCTGTGTGCCGGTGTTCATTGCCACCGCCACGTCAGCCTGGGCCAGTGCCGGCGCGTCGTTGGTGCCGTCGCCGCACATCGCGACCAGCCGGCCTTCGGCCTGGATGTCACGGATCAACTTGAGCTTGGCCTCGGGCGTGGCCTCGGCCAGGAAATCGTCCACGCCGGCCTCGGCAGCGATCGCGGCCGCGGTGAGCGGATTGTCGCCGGTGATCATCATCGTCTTGATGCCCATCCGGCGCATCTCGGCGAAACGTTCGCGAATACCACCCTTGACGATGTCTTTCAGCTCGATCACGCCGAGCGCCACCGTACCCTCGGTCACGATCAGGGGAGTCGCGCCGCGACGGGCGATCTCTTCGGCCATGCGCTTGACCAGTGGCGGCAGATGGCTGCCGACGGCATCGAGGTGTTTCTCGACCGCGTCCAGCGCACCCTTGCGGATGCTGCGACCGGTCATGTCGACGCCACTCATGCGGGTCTGCGCGGTGAACGGCACGAACTGCGCAGCAGTCGCTTCCAGCTCGCGCTCGCGGATGCCGAACTTCTCCTTCGCCAGCACCACGATGCTGCGACCCTCGGGTGTTTCGTCGGCCAGCGAGGCCAGCTGCGCCGCGTCGGCAAGGGCGCTCTCTTCCACACCCGGTGCCGGCAGGAAGGCTACTGCCTGGCGGTTGCCCAGGGTGATCGTGCCCGTCTTGTCCAGCAGCAGCACGTCGATGTCGCCCGCTGCCTCAACCGCACGGCCCGAGGTGGCGATCACATTGGCGCGAATCATCCGATCCATGCCGGCAATGCCGATCGCGGAAAGCAGCGCACCGATCGTGGTGGGGATCAGGCAGACCAGCAGCGCGATCAGCACGGTCAGCGTGATCGGATGCCCGCTGTCGGCGGCCTGCACGCTGTAGATCGAGTACGGCAGCAAGGTAGCGCAGGCCAGCAGAAAGATCAGGGTGAACTTGGCCAGCAGGATGGTCAGCGCGATTTCGTTCGGCGTCTTGCGCCGCGAGGCACCCTCGACCATCGCAATCATGCGATCGAGGAAGCTTTCGCCGGGATTGCTGGTAATACGTACGATCAGCCAGTCCGACAGCACGCGGGTGCCACCGGTGACCGCGCTGCGATCGCCACCGGATTCGCGAATCACCGGCGCGGATTCGCCGGTGATCGCGCTTTCGTCCACGCTGGCCGCACCCAGCACCACTTCGCCGTCGCCGGGCAGCGGCTCATTCGCCTCGACCAGCACGAAGTTGCCGGTACGCAATTCGTTCGACGGTGTGAAGGTGATGGCGGCGTCGCGGTAGGGACCGGCAAGTTTCTTGGCCACCACGTCCTTGCGCGAGCTGCGCAAGGACGCGGCCTGCGCCTTGCCGCGACCTTCGGCCAGTGCTTCGGCGAAGTTCGCAAACAGCAAGGTAAACCACAGCCACACGCTGACCCAGAAGATGAAGCCCGTCGGCGCTTCGCCATGACCGCTCAACGCCTGCACCCACAACAGCGTGGTCAGCACGCTGCACACGAACACCACGAACATCACCGGGTTGCGAAACTGCGTCCGCGGCGACAATTTACGGAAGGAATCGGCAATCGCCTTGAGGATCAGTTCGCGGCCGAAGCTGCTAACCGCACCGGCACGGGCGGCCACTTGGGGGCGGTCCACCTGGGAACGCGCCACATCAGCTCGCTCCACATTACGTAAGGAATTCATGGATCAGTGTCCTGCAGCAGACATCAGGGATTCGACGATGGGGCCAAGCGCCAGCGCGGGCAGGAAGGTCAATGCACCCACCACGACCACCACGCAGGCCAGCAGCACCACGAACAGAGGGGTATGCGTCGGCAGCGTGCCGGCCGATACCGGCACATGCTTTTTCGCCGCGAGCGATCCAGCCAGCGCCAGCATGGCGATAGCCAGGGCATAGCGGGAGACGAACATGCAGATGCCGAGCAACACATTCCAGAACGGCGTGTTGACTGACAGACCGCCAAACGCGCTGCCGTTGTTGTTCGACGCCGAACTCAACGCATACAGGATCTCGCTGAAGCCGTGCGGACCAGGGTTCGCCACACCGGCGACTCCGCCCGGCAGCATCACCGCGATGGCGGTGCCGACCACCACCAGCATGCAGGGGATCAACACGGCCAGGCTGGCCATCTTCATCTCGTGCGCTTCGATTTTCTTGCCGAGGTATTCCGGCGTACGTCCCACCATCAGTCCGGCGATGAACACCGCGACCACCGCGAACGCGAGCATGCCGTAGAGGCCGCAGCCGACACCGCCGAAGATCACCTCGCCCAGCTGCATCAACCACATCGGGACCATGCCGCCCAACGGAGTGAACGAGTCATGCTGCGCGTTGACCGAACCGTTCGACGCCGCCGTGGTGTAGGTCGCCCACAGCGTGGAATTAACGATGCCGAAGCGGGTTTCCTTGCCTTCCATGTTGCCACCGGCCTGCATCGCCGTAGCGTGCTGGTCAACGCCAAGTCCGGACAGCGCAGGATTACCGGTTTGCTCCGCACTCGTGCAGGCAATCAACAGGGGCACCAGGATCAGCAACATCACCATCAGCAAGGCCCAGCCTTGCCGTCGATCGCCGATCATCGAACCAAACGTGTAGCACAGCGCCGCGGGAATCAGCAGGATCGACAGCAACTCGAAGAAGTTGCTCAGCGGCGTCGGGTTCTCGTACGGATGTGCCGAGTTGGCCCCGAAGAAACCACCACCGTTGGTGCCCAATTGCTTGATCGCGATCTGCGAGGCGGCCGGGCCCATCGGCAAGGTCTGCGTCGTGACAGGGCTGTCCTTGGTGACGGGTTTTCCCGCCGCGTCGAGCACCGGATTGCCGGCGGCGTCCTTGACGGCTTCGGTCATCGTGGTGGTCTGCACGACGGGAACATCGACGTAGCTCTTGAAGTTCTGCACGACACCTTGCGATACCAGCAACAGCGCCAGTACCAGCGACAGCGGAACCAGCACGTAAAGCGTGCTGCGGGTCATGTCGACCCAGAAGTTTCCCACTGTCTTTGCGCTGCGGCGGGTGAAGCCGCGGATCACCGCCAGCAGGATCGCCATACCGGTCGCGGCCGACACGAAGTTCTGTACTGCCAGCCCGAGCATCTGGGTCAGGTAGCTCATGGTCGACTCGCCGCCGTAACCCTGCCAGTTGGTATTGGTGGCAAAACTGATCGCGGTATTCATCGCCGAGTCCGGCGTGATCGTCGCGAAATGCTGCGGATTCAGCGGCAGCCACGGCTGCACACGCTGCAGTAGATAGACCACCAGCAGGCCGATCAGGTTGAACACCAGCATGGCGATCGCGTAACGGCGCCAGCCCATGTCTTCACGGCTGTCGATCCCGCACAGGCTATAGAGCAGCTTTTCGGTGCCGTGACCAAAACGCAGGACCTTGTTCGGAGCGACGTGGTTCGGCGCTTCGGCAAATACCAGGGCCATATAGCTGCCCAGCGGTTTCACCAGCAACAACAGGACGCCCACGCTGAGGGCGATCTGGATCCAGTCATTGGCGCTCATTCGAACCACTCCGGCTTGAGCAGGGCCACGCACAGATAGCCGGCCAGCACCACCGCGATCACGGTGGCCAACACATAGATGATGTTCACGACAAAAGCTCCATGGGAGACGGGGTCAACGGCAGGCGCAAAGGCGCCCGAGCGCTTTACTTGCGCTGGCCCAGACGGTCGCAAAGCAGCAGGAAGCCGATCAGCGCGGCGGACAGCACGATCAGCAGAAGCAGGTAGATGGCATCCATGAATGGACTCCTCAAACGATAGGGCGCAGCAATGAGGCGCATCGTAAGAAGTCGCGCATAACAAGGGGGTAGCGAATTGCCGCCACCCCATATAGAAAGCGTAAAGATCGGTTCAGATGGCGATGGTTGTCCGCCAATGCCCGCAAACACGGTGCCGTGGGGCAGTCATTGCGCCCGTTGGAATAGTTGCCTCGTCAGTGTTTAGCTGACTGCCCGTGTGGTCGCAGTGTCTGTTGCAGGAGGCAATGCCGCCGGCACCCGATCGATCCCATAGCCGGCAGCGTCCCATGCATCCAGCCCGCCGAGCAGTGGACGCACCCGCCGGTAACCCTGATCCATGAGGACCTTGGCGACCTTGGCAGCGGATATCTCGTTGGGGCAGTTGCAGTAGAGCACCAGCTCCTGATCGAACGGGATGTCGTACACGGTTCGATCGATATTGCCGGACTGAAGCAGCAACGCGCTGGGAATGATCCGCGAGTCGAGTTGGCGCGATGCATCCGAACGCACATCCACCACCACGGGAGGCTTTGCGCTGGCGACCGCCTGGCTCAGCTCCTGCACGGTGATGCGCGCCATCCGCAGGGTCATCAACAAGCGCCTGCGCTGCCACCACTTGGCCAGAATGTAGAGCGCAAGCAGACACAGCAACAGATCGAATGCGAACGTGCCGGCACTGGCCAGTGCGGCCAGCAAGACATCAATCTGCGCGGCAAAGACATAACCCAGACCGACCGCGACACCCAGCCAGAGCAGTGAACCCAGCCCGTCGAACAGCACGAACACCGGCAGCCGCAGCCCCATCGCGCCGACCAGCGGCGGAGCCACCGTCGACAGCCCCGGTACGAATTTCGCGATCAGCAGTACCTGCCCACGCCAGCGCTGGAAGCGCAATTCGGATGTCCGCACGCACGAATCGGGCGACAGCGAGATCCGACAGAGCATGCGCATGACGCCAGCCCCATAGTGTCGGCCGGCCCAGTACCACAACAGATCACTCAGCAGGCACGCGACCAGTGCGGCAAGCAGCACGTCGACCACGGACAAATGACCGCTCGCCGCCAACGCGCCGGCCACCACCAGGGTCGGTACGGCAGGCACCGGCACGCCGGCCTGCTCCACCAGCACATTGAAAAACACCAGCAACAAGCCGTATTGGGCGATCAAAGCGATGATTTCATGTGCCATCGGATCGGTACTCGATGCACGGTTCCACGAACCCCAGGTGCCCATCATTGGGCCGACTGTGCTCTATTGCAAATCCCCGCAGTCGGCCATCGCGGCTATCGCGGGGTTTGCAGCAAGCCGCCACGACGCAAACCGCCGCGCAGCCCTATAATCCGACGGATATACCGCCGCCTTGAAGTGTCCATGAACTCGATGCCAGCCGACGCCCGACGCCACGCCGACTTCGCCCAGGTGCGCGACCTCGCCGCCGCCGCCATGCAGCGCGTCGACGTCCTGATCCGCCAACGGCTGTCCTCCGACGTGGTGCTGATCAACCAGATTGCCGATCACATCATTGCCAGTGGCGGCAAGCGGTTACGGCCGATGCTGCACACGCTGGCTGCCGGAGCCGCCGGCTACCGGGGCGAGCAGCACATCAAGCTGGCCGCGGTGATCGAATTCATTCATACCTCGACCCTGCTGCACGACGACGTGGTGGATGAATCCGATCTGCGCCGTGGCCGCAAGACCGCGAACGCGCTGTGGGGCAATGCTGCAAGCGTGCTGGTCGGTGACTTCCTGTATTCGCGTTCGTTCCAGCTGATGGTGGAACTCGATGACATGCGCATCATGCGCATTCTCGCCGACACCACCAATACGATTGCCGAGGGCGAAGTACTGCAGCTGCTCAACATCGGCAATGCCGACGTGAGCGAGGCAGCCTATCTCGCCGTGATCGAACGCAAGACGGCCGTACTGTTCGCCGCCGCCACCGAACTCGGCGGCCTGCTCGGAGGTCTGCCGGAAGTCCAGGTAAAGGCACTGCGCGAATACGGCATGCAGCTCGGCTACGCGTTCCAGATTGCCGACGACCTGCTCGACTACGTCAGCGACGCCGACACGCTGGGCAAGAACATCGGTGACGATCTGGCCGAGGGCAAGCCGACGTTGCCGTTGATTTACGCGCTGGAAAAATCCACGCCGGACCAAGCGCACTCGCTGCGCCATGCGATCGAACACGGCGGCCTCGATTCGCTCGATCACATCATCGCCGCGATCCGGGATTCCGGAGCACTCGAACGCACCCATGCACGTGCCGTAGCGCATGCGGATGCGGCGCGTGCCGCGCTGGTCGACCTGCCTGACTCGGTGTACCGCGACGCGCTGCTGACGCTTGCCTCATACGCGGTCAATCGCACGTACTGATCGTCGGTGGAGTCGGCTCGCAGGCTCGTTCAGCGGACGCCTTGCAGCACATATTTGCGGCAGTGCTCCAGATAGCCGCGCTCGTGCTCGCCCATCAGATCCAGCACGCTTGACCAAAGCCAGGACGGCGCATCCAGCGACTTCGAACGATTGCGTTGCAGTTCCTTGCGCCATTCGCGACGTGCCGCGCTGTCCATCTGCCGGCTATGCGCATGCCCCACCACCATGGCGAGGAAGCGCGCCACTTTCAGCGCCTCGCTGCGACCCATCTGCTCGATCTCCAGCTTCAGGTCCTGCGGCAACAATTCACGGATGAAAACTGGGCGGTCCAGCAGAGTCGCCGCGCGCATGCGATTGCCCAGCCCCGGCGAAAGATGGCGCGCCCCCTCCACCACCCGCTTAGCCTGATCCCGCGGCATCATCGCCCGTGGCGCATGCGGCGCGGCTGCCCGGGTCGCTTCCTTGACGTCGATCAGACACAGGTCGCTGCCTTTTTCCTCATTGCCATTCACTTCCAGCAGCACCGCGTAACGCAATCGGCCCAGTGAACTGCAGCCCTTGCGCCAGTAGGCCGCATCCACCACCTTGATGCGCGCATCGTCGGGACGACTCTTGAGCTGCGTCACCAGTTCATTCAATGCCGGCGTGCTGAACAACGCGTCGATCGCATCGCGCTCGTCACGCTCCAACCTCCAGAAGCGCTTGCTCAGGGGAATGGTCGGCTCGACACCGTCGATACGTTCGTGGGCCAAGTGCTTCCAGGTCCGTTCCAGCGCCTTCTTCATGACCAGCGTGACCGCCTCTGGCTTTTTCGGCGCCGGCTCGTCGGTTTCGGGAAATGCCGACTCGTATCCGACCATCAACGCTTCGATCATCCGCACGGTGGTGATGCCGGGCAGATCGGAACCACGCGCAGCAGTCGCCAATGAGAGTCCCAGCCGGATCAGGTCATGCGCAGGATTGCCGATCACGGTCTGATCGAGATCGCGAATCTGTACCTGTACGCGACCCTTGTCGTCGGCCAGCGGCCCCAGGTTGCCGACATGGCAATCGCCGCAGATCCATATGGCAGGTCCCTGCGGAATCGCCCAACCGTGTTTGGCCTCCAGCCATTCGTAGAACTGCACGGTGTTGCCGCGCACAAAGGCATGGGCCGATCGCGCCATCTTCGAATTCTGCAAGGCGCGCAGCAGACTGGCCCGGTCTTGCACGCGCACTGCGCCTCGGCTGGTTTTCATGGTTGTCCTGACGATAAGGAAGACCCATGACGGAGGACGGCGAGGGCATTCGGCGCCGCAAGCTGGTCATCGACGCGCGACAGAGTCTGATGGCGCGATTGTGATGACCCGATTGTGACGATGTTGCGAGGGGCGCCGGACGCAAGCCGCTCCTCCTCAAGAAGGAGCGGACTGTTCACGGTGCATGGTGGGCGTATTGACCCGCGCGACACATCAGGGTGTATTGGAAAACGCCGCGTGCAACCAATCGTGCATCAGCCGATAGCTGCGTGCTGCAGCACGCGCGTCATAACGGCAACCCGCCGAATTCTCACCGACTTCGGTAAAGCAATGCACGGCGTGACCAATCACCACGAACTGCCAGTCAGCCGGGCTCCCGCGCATCTCGTCCATGAACTTGTCCGCGTCCGGCATGGTGCCTTTGTCGTCAGCACCGTTCATCGCCAGCACGCGTGCCTTGATATTTTTCCCCAGCGCCGGGTCGTCGGTATTCAAGCCACCGTGGAATGACACCACGGCCGCCACATCGGCACCGCTACGGGCCAGGTCCAGCACGGCCGAACCGCCGAAGCAGAAACCAATGGCGGCCAGCTTGCCGGTATCGATCGGTGCCGTCGAAGCCTGCGCCTTGAGCTGGGCCAATGCTTCGTTCACTCGCTTGCGCATCAGTGCGCGGTCGCCGTACAGCGGCTTTACGGCAGCCCCGGCCTGCTCGGCATTACCTTGCTGCGGGCGCACGTTGGCACCGTACATGTCGGTGAGCAGGATGACGTAGTCCTTACCGGCGATCATCTCGGCTTTTTGCACAGCAGCGTCGTTCACGCCGTACCAGTTGGGCACCATCACCAGACCAGGGCGCTTTGCGCTGGATGCATCGTCATACACCAGCACGCTGTGGAAGCTGGTGCCGTCCAGCGTCCAATTGACCGGACGATGCACCATTTTCGCCTGTGTGGCGAACGAACAACCTGCAAGCAGCAACAGACAGCAGACTCGGGCGAAGCGCATGATGAATCCTCCGATAGGTTTGCACAGTAAGTTCGCAAGTACCCCTCCCCTGCATGCAGAGGAGGAGATGGTTAAAGTCCGGCGGCGTGCTCCGCGAGGCGCCGCTTCAGCGGAGCAAGGCGGTCGAGCAGTCGCACACCCAGGCCGCGCGTAGCGACCCACGCCGGCGACTGGCCCGCATAGATGCGCGCCAGCGCGTCGAAGCCCAGTGCATCCAGCGTGTCGGCGCTGCGCCGACGTCTTGCGTAGCGTCGCAGCACGTGCTCGGCGCCGATGTCGCGACCTGCATCGCGCGCGGCGATCAAGCTGTCACGCAGCTCGACCACATCGCGCAGACCCAGGTTGACGCCCTGCCCTGCCAGCGGGTGCACCGCGTGCGCCGCATCGCCAAGCAATACCAGGCGCTCCGCCTGATATTGCTTGGCCAGTTGCAGCTTCAACGGAAACGCCGCGCGCGACGTCGTGGCGGTGATGTGGCCCAGCCGAAAATCGCTGGCGAAACCGAGCTCATCGAGAAAGGCCTGATCGTCCAGTGCCAGCACGCGCTGTGCCTCGGCTTCCGGCAGCGACCAGACCAGGGAGCTGCGACCGTCCGCCAGCGGCAGCAGCGCCAACGGTCCGCTCGCCAGAAAACGCTGCCAGGCGGTACCCTCGTGCGGTCGCTCGGTACTGACATGCGCCACCACGGCACGCTGCGCATAGTCACGACCATGCGTGGCGATGCCGGCGAGCTGACGCAGCGGCGAGCCGGCACCATCGGCAGCTACCAGCAAACGTGCCGCCAACGTTTCGCCATCCGCCAATTCGATCTGTATGCGATCTGCGCGTCCGTCAACGGAAGGCACGTCGAAAGCGCGCACTTCCGCTGGACACAACCGACGCACGCCTGCCGCTTCCAGTGCCTGCCACAGCGTCCATTGCACGAGATTGTTCTCGACGATGTAGCCAAGCAGGTCGCGCCCTTCACTGGCGGCATCGAAATCGATCGCTGCACCGTTCTCGGCATCCCATACATGCATGTGGGCATACGGGCTCGCGCGCGCGTCGCGAATGGACGTCCAGACGCCCAAATCATTCAGCAGGGCAAGTGAGGACGGTGCCAGCCCGACCACGCGCAGATCCACTTCGTCGCCCACGCTCCATGGCCTGGGCGCACGCGCTTCCAGCAAAGCCGTAGTGAAGCCTGCACGGGCCAGTGCCAGTGCGGCAGCAGCGCCAACCATGCCGCCACCAACGACAGCCACATCCAGTGCCGGCGCACGGCGACGGATGGATGCCTCTGCTGTGGACGCGCTCATGGCAGCCGCTCCAGGACAGCCAGCGGTGGTTCGCCGCGAAACCCCATGCCGCGCCGTGCCAGCGCGCGCTGCAAGGGAGGCACGCGATCGCAGGCCAGCAACGCCAGCGAACGCAGCGGTGCCAGCAGCGGCTGTTGCAGGCAGGCCAGGCGTACCAGTCCATGACTCATCGCCATGGTGCCTTCACGGTCCGCAGCGCGGCGCGCCGCATAGCGCGCCAATAGATCGGCGGCGCCCGGATCGGCCGCAGCGGCCACCTGCTCGGCCAACGTCAATGCATCGCGCAAGCCCAGGTTGAATCCCTGGGCACCGATCGGATGCACGGTCTGCGCCGCATTGCCGACCAGCACCGCGCGCGGCCCTGTCACCTGCTGTGCGGCCACTCGATGGATCGCATACGGATATCGCTTTCCGGGCCGGCTCAGCCGCCCCACACGCCAGCCGAAGCGGCGCTGCGCAAGTTCCAGGAAAGCCGTATCGTCCATCGCGACGACCGCGTCCGCTTCGTCGGCAGGTACGGTCAGCACCAGCCCGCAGCGACGTTCGGCCAGCGGCAGCAGCGCGATCGGACCATCATCGGCGAAGCGCTCGTAAGCGCGCTGTTGGTGATCGCGCTCCGGGGTGACTATGCAGACAAACAAGGTCTGCCGATAGTCGTGCCGCTCGACGTCGATGCCGAGTTGGGTGCGGACGAACGACTCGGTGCCGTCCGCGCCCACCAGCAACGGCGTGTCGATCTCGCGCATGCCGTCGGCCGTTCGGATCTGCGCACGCCAGCCTCCGGCCAATGGCTGCAATGCCGCAAGCGTGGCGGGTGCGAGCCGGGTCAGGCGGGTGCATTCGTCCAGCCGCCGCAGCAAGGCCGTGCCGAGTTCCCGCGCGGGGAGGGTGTAGCCCAGCGCGTCGACGCCATGCTTGTCCGCATCGATCCGCGCGGTGCCGAATTCGCCGCTGCGGCTGACATGGATATGTCGGATCGGCGTGGCGCGAGCGGCGGCATGCCGCCATACGCCGATCGCGTCGAGGCCGTTCACGGTGGCGCGCGCCAGCGCCAGATTGCGTTCGTCGTAGCTCGGCTGGGCGTCAGCGCGCGGGGCAGCGGTCTCGACCAGGGTGGCGGCGATGCCGGCCGCATCCAGCGCAATCGCCAGGCTGGCGCCCACCAGGCCGCCGCCAATGATCAGGACGTCGTGATTGTTCACTTCGGGAGAATCCAGGACAGTCATCTGCCGATAATACGCGCTGACCCGGCCTGCGTTGCAGCGCATTGGGCTAAACTAGCCATCTATTCAGAACACCTATATGGAGCACCTCATGGTCAAGACGCTGACCGAACGCCTCGGCATCTTTGCGGTGCTCGCCCTGCTGATGGCGGTCACCCGCGAACACCATTCGATGCTGCATCACTTCGATGCGCTACCGGATGCTTCATGGGCCATCTTCTTCCTGGCCGGGTTCTGGTTGCGTGGTGCCGGCCGCTGGGCGTTCCCGCTGCTGATGGCGGAGGCCGTGCTGATCGACTATCTGGTGATCAGTGGCCAAGGCCTGGATTTCTGGAGCCATTACTGCGTTTCGGTGGCCTACTGGTTCCTGATTCCTTCGTATTTCAGCCTGTGGCTGGGTGGCAGCTGGCTGGCAAAACGTCAGCTTGGCCTGAGCCTGAAGACGCTGGGCCTGGCTGTGGCGACACTGCTGCTCAGCTGGTGCGCGTGCTACCTGATCTCCAACGGCAGCTTCTACTGGCTGAGCAACAGCGTGCCGCTGCCGCGCAGCGTCGCGGCGTGGACAGCCAATCTGGGCGACTGGTATCTGCCGTTCCTTGAAACCACCGTCGTGTATGTCGTCATCGGCGCCGTGCTGCATGTGCTCGCGATCCAGCTGACACGCGCACTGAAGCACGCGGATCAGCCCAATTTGCCGCGCTGAAGCTGCCGGGTAACGACGAGCCATGGGTAACCGACTCTCGAAGATCTACACCCGTACCGGCGACGACGGCAGTACCGGCCTGGGCGACGGTTCACGGGTAGCCAAGGACTCGCTGCGCGTAACCGCTTACGGCACCGTGGACGAGCTCAACAGCACGATCGGCATGATTCTGGCCGTCGAAGGCGTCGAGACGTCCGTGGCCGATGTACTCAGCCAGGTGCAGCACGCCCTGTTCGACCTTGGTGGTGAGCTTTGCATCCCCGGCATGGTGATGATCGAGGACGCCGATATCGATCGGTTGGAACAGGTGCTCGACGGCTTCAACGATCCACTGCCCCCGCTGAAGGATTTCATCTTGCCGGGCGGCGGTATGGCCGCGGCCTGCTGTCATCTGGCACGTACGGTTTGCCGTCGCGCCGAGCGCGAGGTGATCGCTCTGGCACGGGTTGAAGACGTGCGGCCGCAGGCGCAGCGATACCTTAATCGGCTATCCGACCTGCTGTTCGTGATCTCTCGCGTACTGGCGCGTGCCAGCGGCCACGGCGAAGTGCTGTGGCAGCATG
>Ga0302314_10012920_pt1 | contig 14399 bp, 14 predicted proteins | sample III_Palsa_N2_3_FD_200533 | JGI IMG/M metagenome (GOLD analysis project Ga0302314, IMG submission 200533) | Peat permafrost microbial communities from Stordalen Mire near Abisko, Sweden - III_Palsa_N2_3 | ecosystem: Environmental > Terrestrial > Soil > Palsa > Peat permafrost | place: Sweden... | reverse complement strand
GATCGGGTAGGACAGAAGCCCTAACGCGCTCAGGCGCGGCCTTGAAAATGCCCAATCGCACCGTTTTCTTCATCTCCGACGGCACCGGGATCACCGCCGAGACCTTCGGCAGCTCGATCCTGGCCCAGTTCCCGGGCAAGCCGCGCAAGGTGCGCCGGCCGTTCATCGACACCATCGAGAAGGCGCGCGGCGTGGTCGACGAGATCAACCACACCGCCAAGGCCGAGGGCAAGAAGCCGATCGTCTTCATCACGATGGCCACCGAGGACGTGCGCGCCGTCATCGCCGCCCCCGACTGCGCCGGCGTGGTGATGGACATGTTCCGCACCTTCGTCGAGCCGCTGGAACACGAGTTCGGCATGAAGTCGAACCACCGCGTCGGCCGCTTCTCGGACGCCGCCAAGAGCGAGGAATACAACGAGCGGATCGAGGCGATCAACTTCTCGCTGGCCCACGACGACGGCCAGTCGGCCAAGAACCTGGCCTCGGCCGACGTGATCCTGGTGGGCGTCAGCCGCTGCGGCAAGACGCCCACGACGCTGTACCTGGCCATGCAGCACGGCATCAAGGCCGCCAACTACCCGCTGATCCCCGAGGACTTCGAGCGCGGCCAGTTCCCGTCGACGCTCGCGCCCTACAAGGCCAAGTGCTTCGGCCTGACCATCGACCCCGAGCGCCTCACGCAGATCCGCAACGAGCGCCGGCCCAACAGCAAGTACGCGGCGCTGGACAACTGCCGCTACGAAGTGCGCGAGGCCGAGTCGATGATGAAGCGCAACGGCATCTCGTGGCTGTCGTCGACGCACAAGTCGATCGAGGAGATCGCCGCGACGATCCTGCGCGACATCCGGCCGGACAAGCTGATCTATTGAGGAACGCAGCCGCGCTGCCTTGCCGATTCGTACAGGCACATCGCCGCCGCCGCCGCCACGTTGAGCGACTCCTCGCCGCCCGGCTGCGCGATGCGCGTGCGCAGCGTGCATGCCGCGCTCACGGCGTCGCTCATGCCCTGCCCTTCGTGCCCGAACACCCAGGCCAGCGGGCTCGGCAGCGTGGTCTCGTGCAGCCATTGCGCGTCGCGCAGATGCGTGCCGACGAGGGCTAAGCCCAGCGCGGCGACGTCGGCGATCGCCGCGCCTTCGACCAGCGTCAGCGCGAAGTGCGCGCCCATGCCGGCGCGCAGCACCTTGGGCGACCACAGCGCCACGCTGCCTTTCAGCGCGACGACCTGCGCGAAGCCCATCGCCGACGCGGTGCGCAGGATGCTGCCGACGTTGCCGGGATCCTGCAGGCGGTCGAGGACGACGGTGTCGCGGCCGGGTTGCGGCACGGCGGCGGTGTCGGCGGCCATCAGGAAGCCGATCGGCGCCGGCGACTCCAGGCCGCTCAGCTCGCGCATCAGCGCGTCGGGAACGCAGACGACCTCGGGCGCATTGCGCGCGAGCGCCTCGAGCGCGGGCGTGGCCCAGGCCGACTCGGTGACGATCGCGCGCAGCGGCGCGCGTCCGCGTTCGAGCAGCGCGCGGCAGAGGTGGTCGCCCTCCAGCCAGACGCGGCCCAGCTTGCGGTAGGCCGTCGGCTCGGCGAGCAGCCTGCGCAGGTCCTTGAACAGGTCGTTGTGGCGCGAGGTGACCTGGCGGACGATGGTCATTCTTGTTCGATCAGGCAGGCGCGCCGCAGCGCGGCCAGCCGCACCGGCTCGAACGAACGGCGATGCCACGCGCACGGCCCGTGCTCGTCCAGCGCCGCCAGGTGGGCCGCGGTGCCATAGCCCTTGTGCGTGCCGAAGCCGTACTGCGGATAGTGCAGCTCGTGCTCGACGCAGAGGCGGTCGCGCGTCACCTTGGCGAGGATGGACGCCGCCGAGATCGCCGCCACCTTCGCGTCCCCGCCGACGATCGCCTCGGCGCGGATGCGGATCTTGGGCAGCCGGTTGCCGTCCACCAGCACCTTGTGCGGCGGCAGGCGCAGGCCTTCGACGGCGCGCTTCATCGCGAGCATCGTGGCGTGCAGGATGTTGAGCTCGTCGATCTCGGCGACGCTGGCCTCTGCGACGCAGAACGCCAGCGCGTGGGCGCGGATCTCGTCGAACAGGCGCTCGCGCCGGAGCGCCGTCAGCTGCTTGGAATCGTTGAGGCCCTTGATGCGCTTCAGGTCGTCGAGGATGACGGCCGCGGCTACCACCGGGCCGGCCAGCGGCCCGCGCCCGGCCTCGTCGACGCCGGCGACCAGGCCGTCATTGCTGTCGAACCGCAACGAGATCTGCTCAGGCTTTGACAACTTGCGCGATGGCATCGGCGGACTCCCGCACCGTGTCGCGGCGCAGCAGGTGATGAAGTTCGTTGAAACGCAGGCGCAGCTTCTCGCGGCGCGGTGCGTCGTCCAGCCACTCGATTGTCGCTCGCGCGAGCGCCTCCGGCGTGGCGGCCTCCTGGATAAGTTCGGGCACGACGAACTCGCGGCACAGCACGTTGGGCAGGCCCGCCCAGGGCTGCAGGCGCAGGCGCCTCATGCGCAGCGCGTTGAGCCAGCCCACGACGTAGGTGATGACCATCGGCCGCTTGTACAGCGCGGCCTCCAGCGTGGCGGTGCCGCTGGCGACGATGGTGGCGTCGCAGGCGGCCAGCGCGTCGTGCGAGCGGCCGTCGAGCAGGTCGATCGGCACGCCCGGCGCATGGCGCAGCAGCAGCGGCTCGACCAGCGCGCGCATGCCCGGCGCGACCGGCAGCACGAAGCGCAGCCCGGCGCGCTGGCGATGCAGGATCGCCGCCGCCGCGAGCACGCGCGGCGCGATCAGCTTGATCTCCGAGCGCCGGCTGCCCGGCAGCAGCGCGACGACCTGCGCCGTCTCCGGCAGGTTCAGCGCCGCGCGTGCGGCCGCGCGATCGGGCTCGAGCGGGATCACCTGTGCCAGCGGATGGCCGACGTAGGTGGCCTTGATGCCGTGCGCGTGCAGCAGCTCGGGCTCGAACGGGAACAGGCACAGCACGTGGTCGGCCGACGCCGCCAGCGTCTTCACGCGCTCGCCGCGCCAGGCCCAGATCGACGGACAGACGAAGTGCACCGTCCTGATGCCGGCTTCCTTCAGGCGCTTCTCGAGGCCGAAGTTGAAGTCGGGCGCGTCGACGCCGACGAAGACGTCGGGCCGCTCGGCGATCAGGCGGTCGCCGAGCGCGTTGCGTATGCCCACCAGCTCGCGGTAGTTCATCAGCACGTCGACGTAGCCGAACAGCGACAGCTTCTCCGCCGGCCACCAGGCGTCGAAGCCGAGCGCGATCATCTTCGGGCCGCCGATGCCGCCGGCGCGCAGCGCGGGCCAGCGCGTCTTCAACCCTTCGAGCAGCAGGCCGGCCAGCAGGTCGCCGGAGGTCTCGCCGGCGACCATGCCCAGGCGAAGAGCATCGGGATCGGACGGCGACGTTCGCGCAGGCTCCGGGTTCATGGCCACGAGATCAGCGGACCAGGCCGCGCGTGGCCGACGCGATGAAGTCCAGCATCGTGTCGATGTCGGCGTTGACGCGCGCGTCGTCGCCACGCATGGCTTCGATCTCGGCCTTCGCGAGTTCCAGCGGCTGGCCCTTGCGATACAGCGCCTTGTGCATGTTGCGGATGCCGGTGATCTGCTCGGCGGTGAAGTCGCGGCGCTTGAGGCCCGTCATGTTGACGGTACGCAGCGCCATCGGGTTGCCCTCGGCCAGCATGAACGGCGGCACGTCCTGACTCACATGGGCCTGGAAACCGATCATCGCGTGGGCGCCGATGTGCACGAATTGATGAACGCCCGACAGGCCGCCGACGAACGCCCAGTCGCCGACGTGCACGTGGCCGGCCAGCGTCACGCCGTTGGCCAGCACGGTGCGGTCGCCCAGGCGCACGTCGTGCGCGATGTGGACGTAGGCCATGATCCAGTTGTCCGAGCCGACGCGGGTGATGCCCTCTTCCTTGTGCGTGCCCGTGTTGAGCGTGCAGAACTCGCGGATCGTGTTGCGGTCGCCGATGCGCAGCTCGGTCAGCTCGCCCTTGTGGCTCATGTCCTGCGGCATCGCGCCGATGGAGCCGAACTGGTAGAACGTGTTGTCGCGGCCGATCGTGGTGCGGCCCTCGATCACGCAGTGCGGGCCGACCTTGGTGCCCGCGCCGATGCGCACGTGCGGGCCGATGACCGCGTACGGCCCGACGCTGACCGTCGCGTCGAGCACGGCGGCCGGATCGACGATCGCGGTCGGATGGATCTGGGTCATGAAGTCTCCCGACCCCGACTCAGGCGTCCACCGCCCGGACCGTGCACATCAGCTCGGCCTCGACGGCCAGCTCGCCGTTGACGGTGGCGCGCGTCGAGTACTTGTAGATGCTGGCCTTCTTGCGCTCGATCTTCGACTCGAGGATCAGCTGGTCGCCCGGCTCCACGATGCGCTTGAAACGCGCGCCGTCGATGCCCGCGAAGTAGTACAGGCGCGAGCCGTCCGACTCCTCGCCCTCGGACGCGAACGACAGCAGCGCCGAGGCCTGCGCCAGCGCCTCCAGCATCAGCACGCCGGGCATCACGGGCCGGTTCGGGAAGTGGCCGTTGAAGAACGGCTCGTTGATCGTGACGTTCTTCAGGGCCTTGATGCGCACGTCCTTCTCGAACTCGACGACGCGGTCGACGAGCAAGAACGGATAGCGGTGCGGCAGCTTCTTGATGATCTGGTGGATGTCCATCGTCGTCGACATGGCGGTCTCAATCTTTCTCTTGCGCCTTCTCCAGGGCGCGCACGCGCTCCCGGAGGGCATACAGGTTGCGCAGCGTGACTGCGTTCTTTTCCCAGCTGGCGTGCTCGTCGACCGGGAAGATCGCCGTGTAGACGCCCTTCTTGCGCAGCGAGTGCATCACCATGGTGGAGGCCGACACGGTGACGCCGTCGGCGATCTCGATGTGGCCCTGGATCATCGCGGCGCCGCCGATCATCACGTTGCGGCCGACCTTGGTCGAGCCGGCGATGCCCACGCAGGCGGCCATCACGGTGTGCGCGCCGATGTGGCAGTTGTGGCCGATCTGGATCTGGTTGTCGAGCTTGACGCCGTCTTCCAGCACAGTGTCTTCGAGCGCCCCGCGGTCGACGCAGGTGTTGGCACCGATGTCGACGTCGTTGCCGATGCGCACGCCGCCGAGTTGCTCGATCCGCTCCCAGCGCCCCTGCGTCGGCGCGATGCCGAAGCCGTCGGCGCCGATGATCGCGCCGCTCTGGAACACGCAGCGCTCGCCCACGCTGCAGCCCGCGGCGATGGTCACGCGCGGGTGCAGGAGGCTGTCGGCGCCGATGCGCGAACCCGCGCCGACGACGCAGTGCGCGCCGAGCTGCACGCGCTCGCCGATGACGGCGCCCGACTCGACCACCACCATCGGCCCGATGGCCGCGCTGGCGGCGACCTGCGCATCGGCGGCGATGGACGCGGACGGATGCACCCCCGCCGACGGCGCCGGGCGCAGCCGCTTCGCCCACCACTGCGTCAGGCGCGCGAAGTACAGGTAGGGATCGTCGGTGACGACCAGGTGGCGGCCGTTGGGCGCGGCGGCGACGAGCGAGGGAGCGACGACGATCGCGCCGGCCGCGCTCGCCTCGAGCGCGGCGCGCAGCCTGGCCTGCGCGACAAAGGTGATCGCGTCGCCGCCGGCCGTCTCCAGCGGGGCGATGCGTGCGATCTCCTGCGCGGGGTCCCCCCGCAGTTCTCCGCCCAGCGCCGCAACGATCTCACCCAGGCGAACTGAGTTCATGTCGCGGTGCCCGGGAGACCTACTTGCTGGCGTTCAGCGCGTCGATGACCTTCTTGGTCAGGTCGATGCGCGGGCTGACGTAGAACACCAGTTGATCCTGCACGATCAGGTCGAAATGCTCGGCCTCGCCAATCGCCTTGATCGTGCGCTGCGCACGCTCGGAGACGTTGTTGACTTCCTCGTTCTTGCGCTGCGTCAGGTCTTCCTGGTACTCGCGCTGCTTGCGCTGCAGGTCGCGGTCGAGCTCGATCAGCTCGCGCTGGCGGCGCGCCTTCTCGGCCTCCGACAGCGTGGGCGAATCCTTGTCGAGCTTGTCGGCCTGGGCGCGGAACGCGGCGCTCTGGTCGTTCAGGTCCTTCTGGCGCTTGCCGAACTCGGCTTCCAGCTTGGCGGCGGCGCGCTTGGCCGGCTCGGCCTCGCGCAGCACGCGTTCGCCGTTGACGTAGCCGATCTTCAGTTGGTCTTGAGCATGGGCCGACACCGCGATCGACGAGACAGAGGCCAGCAGCAGGGCAGAAATCAATTTCATGGAACGGGCTTTCATCAAAACGCGGTACCGACTTGGAACTGGAACCGTTGAATTCTATCGTTTGGCTCGGCCCGGATCGGCAGGCCGTAGCTCAGCTTGAACGGACCCACCGGCGAGGTCCAGCTCACACCGATACCGGCCGACGCGCGCAGCGTGGTCATGTCCATGTGCTGCTGGGCCGTCCAGACGTTGCCGGCGTCGAGGAACGCGAACAGCCGCAGGCTCTTGTCCTTGTCGGCGCCGGGCACCGGGATGTAGAGCTCGTTGTTGATGTTCATCTTCTTGGGACCGCCGATGAAGGCGCCGGTGACGTCCACCGTGCCCTTGCCCAGCGAGCCCTGCTCGAAGACGCGCACCGAGCCCAGGCCGCCGCCGTAGAAGTTCTTGAAGACCGGGTATTCCTTGCCGTTCAGGCCGGTGCCGTAGCCGACTTCGGCGTTGATGCCCAGCGAGAAGTGGCCGCCGAGATCGAAGTACTGCGTCACCTGGCCGTTCATGCGCGCGTACTGCACGTCGCCGAACAGCGAGAAGTCGGTGTTGGCGCGGACGTAGCGGCCCGAGGTCGGCGAGATGCCGCTGTCGCGCTCGTCGCGCGCCCAGCCCGCGGTGATCGGGAACGAGCTGGCGTACGAGCCGAACTGTCCGACGAAGTCGAAGTAGCTGTTGGGAACCCCCTGCAGCGAGCCGATGTGGGTCTGCTCGGCGCCGATGCCGACGAACACCGTGTCGAACTCCGAGTACGGCAGGCCGAAGCGGATGTCCCCGCCCGGCGTCGACACGGCATAGGCGCTGCCCGAGCTGTTGAGCGGGCGCGACGTGCGGTAGTAGATGTCGAAGGTGCGCGAGATGCCGTCGTCGGTGAAGTACGGATTGGTCTCGCTGACGGACAGGTTCTTGTTCGTCTTGGCCGTGCTCACGTCGAGCGAGATGTAGTTGCCCGAACCGAACACGTTCTCCTTCTTGATCGAGCCGGTCAGCGACACCTTGTCGGCCTGCGAGTAGCCCGCGGCCAGCGTCAGGTTGCCGGTGGGCTTCTCGACGACGTTGACGGTCAGGTCGACCTGGTCGGGCGCGCCCGGCACGTCGTTGGTGTCGACGTCCACGCTGCTGAAGAAGCCCAGGCGGTCGACGCGGTCGCGCGACAGCTTGATCTTGGAGCCGTCGTACCACGCCGATTCGAACTGGCGGAACTCGCGGCGGATCACTTCGTCGCGCGTGATCGTGTTGCCCGACAGGTTGACGCGGCGCACGTACGCGCGGCGGCCCGGGTCGGCCACGAGCACGACCACGACCTGGCCCGTCTTGCGGTCGATCTCGGGACGCGGCTCGACGTGCGCGAACGCGTAGCCGTAGGTGCCGAACAGGTCGGTGAACGCGCGCGTGGTGGCGGTGACGTCGTCGCCGTGGTATTCGCGGCCCGGCTTGAGCTCGATCAGGTTCTTGAACTGCGCTTCGCGTCCGAGGTAGTTGCCCTCGAGGCGCACGGCCGTCACGACGTAGGGCTGGCCTTCGGTGACGGTGATCGTGACGCTGATGGTCTGCTTGTCCGGCGAGATCGTGACCTGCGTGCCCGTGATGTCGAACTCGAGGTAGCCCTTGTTCAGGTAGAACGCGCGCAGCTTCTCGAGGTCGGCGTTGAGCTTGGTGCGCGAATAGCGGTCGGACTTCGTGTACCACGTGAGCCAGCCGCCCGTGGTCAGGTCCATCTGGTCGATCAGCTTGGACTCGCTGAACGCCTTGGCGCCGATGATGTGGATGTCGCGGATGTGCGCGACGTCGCCTTCGGACACCTTGAACGTGACGTTGACGCGATTGCGCTCCAGCGGCGTGACCGTGGTGACGACCTCGGCCGCATACAGGCTGTGGCCCAGGTACTGGCGCTTGATTTCCTGCTCGGCGCGGTCGACGATGGCCTTGTCGAACGGCAGCCCCTCGCCGATGCCGGCGTCCTTCAGGGCCTTGACCAGCGTGTCCTTGTCGAACTCCTTCGTGCCGAGGAAGTTCACCGACGCGATCGTGGCGCGCTCGTCGACGATCACCACCACCACGTCGCCTTCGACGTCGATGCGCACGTCCTTGAACAGGCCCGTGGCGAACAGCGCGCGCAGCGCCGCGGCGGCCTTGTCGTCGGAGTAGCTGTCGCCGACGCGGAACGGCATCACCGAGAACACGCTGCCCGGGTCGGTGCGTTGCAGGCCTTCGACGCGGATGTCGCGAATCTGGAAAGGTTCGATCGCCTGTGCGGCAAGGGGCAGCACGGCACCGGCGAAGATCACGCAGGCAGCAACAGGGCGCATCAGGCTCGGGAAGAGTGAAGACATCAGGTGTTTATTGCGGGCCCAGATGGCGGACCACGTCGTTGGAAAGGGCGAGAGTCATCAGCAGCAGGAGTATCAAAGCCCCGCCGCGCTGCAGCCAGATTTGCCACAGTTCGGAGACCGGGCGACCGGTCGCACCCTCGAACAGATAATACAGCAGCATCCCCCCATCGAGCATGGGGATAGGCAGCAGGTTCAGCACACCGAGCGCCAGGCTGACCATGGCGAGAAAATTCACGAACCACACGAAGCCCAGGCGGGCCGCCTGGCTCGCCGCGACCGCGATGGTGCCCGGTCCGCCGATGGCCTTGCTCGAGACCTTGCCGGTCAGCATGTAGCCGAACATGCGCAGCGAGGAGCCGGCCTGGCGCCAGGTCTGCACGGCGCCGAGCTGCAGCGCCTCGAGCGGCCCCGCGCGCACGATCTCGTGCTGGAAGCCGACGCCGGCGCGCGCCACCGGCACGCCGTCTTCCGTGCGTTCCATGCGGGCCGTCACGACGATGGCAAGCGACTGGCCCGCGCGATCCACGTCCCAGGTCATGGCCTTGGGCGTGCCGCCCGCGGCGCTCGCCTCGATCGCCGCACGCAGCCCGAACACGTCGTCGATGGGCTGGCCGTTCACGCGCAGCACGAGGTCCCCGGCCTTCAGGCCCGAGCCCGCGGCCGCGCCCTCCGGCAGCACCAGGCCGATCTGCGCGATCGGGCCCAGGCCCAGCGGCTTGGCGCCGGGCTTCGGGACGGAAAACGGATCGATGGTGTCGACGGCGGCGGTCAGCGTGCGCGTGGTCGCGCCGCCGTCGCGCGCGACGCGCAGTTCCAGCGGCTCGCGTTCGGCCAGCGCGCCGTTGAGCGCCTGCGTGACGTCGTCCCACGAGCGCACCGTGTGGAAGTCGCCGTCGGACGCGTCGGCGCCCTGCGCCGTGGCCACGATGCGGTCGCCGCGCTGCAGGCCGGCGTCGGCCATCACGCTGCCCGCGGCGGGCGCGCCGACCACCGGCGTCGGCAGGTCCTGGCCGTGCCATTGCACGAAGGCGTACAGCACGACAGCCAGCGCGAGGTTGGCCGCGGGCCCCGCGGCCACGATCAGCGCGCGCTGGTACAGCGGGCGCCGGCCGAACGCGCGCGGCAGGTCGGCGGGAGCGACATGGCCTTCGCGCTCGTCGAGCATCTTCACGTAGCCGCCCAACGGCAGCATGCTCAGCGCGAACTCGGTGCGGTCGGGGCCGAACTCGCGGCGCAGCAGCACGCGTCCGAAGCCGATCGAGAAGCGGAGCACCTTGACGCCGCAGGCCTTGGCCACGCGATAGTGGCCGTACTCGTGGATCGGGATCAGGATCGCCAGCGTGACGAGGAACCAGAACGCCTGCTGCAGGTGGATCATCGCGCGGCCTCCGCAAGCGCCGCGACGTGCGCGCGCGCCGCGTCGCGCGCGCGCGCATCGAGCGCGATCAGCGCCTCGACCGAATGCGCATCGCCGGCCGCGGGCAGCACGCGCTCGAGCGCCTGCGAGTTCACGCGGTGGATGCCGTCGAAGCGCAGCCGCCCGTCGAGGAAGGCCTCGACGGCGATCTCGTTGGCGGCGTTGAGCACGGTGGTCGACCCGGGCGCGGCGCGCAGCGCGGCCCACGACAGGTGCAGTCCGGGAAAGCGCACGGCGTCGGCCTCCTCGAACGTGAGCGCGCTCATCTTCATGAAGTCGAGCGGCTCGCAGCCGGACGCCATGCGCGCGGGCCACGACATGCCCAAGGCGATCGGGCCCTTCATGTCGGGCGTCCCGAGCTGCGCGAGCACCGCGCCGTCGCGCGCGACCACCATCGAGTGGATGATGCTCTGCGGATGGATCACGACCTTGATGCGCTCGGGCGGCAGGTCGAACAGCCAGCGCGCCTCGATCACCTCGAGCGCCTTGTTCATCATCGTGGCCGAATCGACCGAGATCTTGCGGCCCATCACCCAGTTCGGATGCGCGCAGGCCTGGTCGGGCGTGACGTCGCCCAGCGTCGCGGGATCGCGCCGGCGGAACGGGCCGCCCGACGCGGTCAGGACGATGTGGTCGACCGTGTCGTTCCACGCGGCCGGATCGGCGGGCAGGCACTGGAAGATCGCCGAGTGCTCGCTGTCGATCGGGATCAGCGTCGCCCCGCCCTCGCGCACGGCGTCGACGAACAGCTGTCCGCCGACCACCAGCGCCTCCTTGTTGGCCAGCAGCAGGCGCTTGCCCGCGCGCGCGGCCGCGAGGCAGGCCGGCAGGCCGGCGGCGCCGACGATGGCGGCCATCACCTGGTCGACGTCGGGATGGGCGGCCAGCTCTTCGAGCGCCTTGGCGCCCGCAAGCACTTCGGTGGGGATGCCGGCGGCCTTCACGCGCGCGCCTAGCGCGTTGGCGGCGGCGGCGTCGGGCACGGCGGCGAAGCACGGGCGCCAGCGCACGATCTGCGCGAACAGGTCGTCGATGCGGCGCTGGCCGGTGAGCGCGAACACCTCGAAGGCGTCGGGATGCAGCGCGACGACGTCCAGCGTGCTGGTGCCGATCGAGCCCGTCGAGCCGAGGATGCAGAGGCGCTGGCGGCGAGTGGAGGACGTCATCGCCATCAGAAATTCATCACCAGCGCGAGCGCGGCGGGGAAGACGGGCAGCAGCGCGTCGATGCGATCGAGCACGCCGCCGTGGCCGGGCAGCAGGCCGCTGGAATCCTTGGCGCCGGCCGCGCGCTTGACCAGCGACTCGACGAGATCGCCGACGATCGCCAGCGCGACGAGCGCGGCGCACGCGACGACCATGCCGGCCATGCCGAAGCGGCCATGCAGCAGCGCGAACAGGTTGCCGTGCGGACGCGCCGTGACGACCACGACGATCACCGCGAGCACGATGACGGCCAGCAGTCCGCTGATCGCGCCTTCCCAGCTCTTGCCGGGGCTGATGGTGGGCGCGAGCTTGCGCTTGCCGAGCGCGCGGCCGCCGAAGTACGCGAAGATGTCCGCGGCCCACACGAGTCCGCAGACGGTGGCCAGGTACGCCAGGCCACGCTCGCGCGACGCGATCAGCGCGGCCCAGGCGGCGCCGATCAGCACCCAGCCCACGGCGAAGCGCAGCACGGGATGGAGGTGGCGGAAGCCGTCCGGGCCGGCACGCAGCGCGAGCGCGCCGCCGACGATCCACAGCGCCGTGATGGCGCCCCAGGCTTCGGCCGGGATCTCGATCTCCCACAGCAGGCCGACGCAGGCGCACGCCGCTCCGAGCACCACGCCGGAGGCGATGGCCGCGGCCGGCTTCAGGCCGCAAAGCCGGGCCCACTCCCAGCCCGCGGCGGCGATCATGACAAGCGTGAGCACGGCGAACGGCAACGTCGAGGCGGACATCAGTGCCGCTATCAGCAGCGCCAGCAGCACCAGCGCGGTGATCACGCGTTCACGCAGCATCGGGGCTCCCGGCCATGGTGGCCACTTCGGGTTTGACGCCGCCGAAACGACGGTCGCGCGAGGCGTAGACCTGGAAAGCGCGGTCGAGTTCCGTCTCGTCGAAATCCGGCCACAGGCAATCGGTGAAGTACAGCTCGGAATACGCCACCTGCCACAGCAGGAAGTTGCTGATGCGCACCTCGCCGCCGGTGCGGATGAACAGGTCGGGATCCGGCGCCTCGTGTTGCGCCATGTAGCGCGCCAGCGTCTCCTCGGTGAGCTCGCTGGCCGGCACGCCGGCCTCCATCGCGCGCCGGCAGGCCTGGACGATGTCCCAGCGGCCGCCGTAGTTGAACGCCACCCAGACGGTGATGCGCGTGTTGTGCGCCGTCGTCTTCTCGGCGCGCTCCCACGCCTTGCGCACCGTCGGCGACACGGCGTCGCGGTCGCCGATGACGCGCACGCGCACGCCGTCGCCGGCGATCTTGGTGAGGTAGTGCGTCATCGCGCTCAGCACCAGGCCCATCAGGCCCGAGACTTCCTCCTCGGGCCGCTTCCAGTTCTCGGACGAGAAGGCGAACACGGTGAGGTGCTCGACACCGCGGTCGGCGCAGGCGTTGATGGTGCTGACCAGCGCGTCGACGCCATGCTTGTGCCCGAAGACGCGCGGCATGAAGCGCTTCTTCGCCCAGCGGCCGTTGCCATCCATGACGATGGCCACGTGGCGCGGCACGTTGGGGTCGCGCTGGGAGCTCCCGGAGGTGGACACGGGCGGATTCACGGCGCGCTTCAAACCGCGAGGATCTCGGCTTCCTTGGCCTGCACGAGCTTGTCGATCTCCGCGATGGTGCGATCGGTCAGCTTCTGGATGTCGTCCACCAGGCGGCGCTCGTCGTCCTCGGTGATCTCCTTGTCCTTGAGCATCTTCTTGCCGTGCTCGTTGGCGTCGCGGCGCAGGTTGCGCACGGCGACCTTCGAATCCTCGCCCTGGGCCTTGACGACCTTGGTCAGGTCGCGGCGGCGCTCCTCGGTGAGGGCGGGCATCGGCACGCGGATGATGTCGCCGGTGGTCGACGGGTTCAGGCCCAGATCCGACTCGCGGATGGCCTTCTCCACCTTGGAGATCATCGGCTTTTCCCATGGCTGGACGCCGATGGTGCGGGCGTCGAGCAGCGACAGCTGCGCCACCTGGCTCAGCGGCACCGGCGAGCCGTAGTAGTCGACATGGATCTGGTCCAGCATGCCCGGATGGGCGCGGCCGGTGCGGATCTTCTGCAGTTCGCCCTTGAACGATTCGATGGTGCGGCCCATCTTCGTCTCGGCGGTCTTCTTGATGTCGGCGGTACTCATGATCTCTCGTCACTCCTCACTGGCACACGCGCGCCGCGGATGCGGCGCGGTGCTTCGAACATGCGTTCAACTCCGGCTTCAGACGTGCACCAGCGTGCCTTCGTCCTCGCCCTGCACGACGCGCTTCAACGCGCCCGGCTTGAAGATGCTGAACACCTTGATGGGCAGGTTCTGGTCGCGGCACAGCGCGAAGGCCGTGGCGTCCATCACCTGCAGGTTGCGGCCGATCGCCTCGTCGAAGGTGATCGACGTGTAGCGCGTGGCATCGGGCACCTTCTTCGGGTCGGCCGTGTAGACGCCGTCCACCTTCGTCGCCTTGAGGACGATCTCGACGCCCATCTCGGCGCCGCGCAGCGCGGCTGCGGTATCGGTGGTGAAGAACGGATTGCCGGTGCCGGCGGCGAAGATGACGACCTTGCCCTCTTCGAGATACTGCAGCGCCTTCGGGCGCACGTAGGGTTCGACGACCTGCTCGATGGAGATCGCCGACATCACGCGGGCGACCATGCCCTCCTGGCGCATCGTGTCGGCCAGCGCGAGGGAGTTCATCACCGTCGCGAGCATGCCCATGTAGTCGGCCGTGGCGCGGTCCATGCCGACCGAGCCTCCCGCGACGCCGCGGAAGATGTTGCCGCCCCCGATCACCACCGCCACCTCGGTGCCCAGGCGCGTCACTTCCTGCACCTCCTGCACCATGCGGACGATCGTGGCCCGGTTGATGCCGTAGGCGTCATCGCCCATCAGCGCTTCGCCGGAAAGTTTCAGAAGGATGCGCTTGTACGCCGGCATGGATGAGGGGCTCCCGAAAGCGCTGGGTTATGAATTCGATCTTGCAGTGTAAGCCGGGGCCCGAAGGCCCCGACTCGTTCCTGCAGCCTGCTGGGCAGCTTTACTGGCCGCGGGCGGCGGCGACCTGCGCAGCCACTTCGTCGGCGAAGTTGTCGACCTTCTTCTCGATGCCTTCGCCCACGACGTAGAGCGTGAAGCCCTTGATCGTCGTGTTCGCGGCCTTGAGCATCTGCTCGACGGTCTGCTTGTCGTTCTTCTCG
>Ga0302314_10012919_pt1 | contig 14399 bp, 14 predicted proteins | sample III_Palsa_N2_3_FD_200533 | JGI IMG/M metagenome (GOLD analysis project Ga0302314, IMG submission 200533) | Peat permafrost microbial communities from Stordalen Mire near Abisko, Sweden - III_Palsa_N2_3 | ecosystem: Environmental > Terrestrial > Soil > Palsa > Peat permafrost | place: Sweden... | reverse complement strand
CACAACTGCATCTGCCGCTCCTCGCCGCTCTCGGTCAGAACGCCAATCGTGCGCTCCCACTGCTCTACCTGCGTGCTCTGCAACTCACCCAAATGCAGCACCTGCCGCTGCACCACCCGATGGCGCGACACCCGCACGCTCTCGCAAACCGAGTAGTACACGTGCTCTTTGCCGTGCCGCTTCACACGGTGCGTCTTCAGGTGCATCGCACTCCCAGTATCGCACGATCCCTCCGCTCCCGTCTAGGGGGTAGGTTGTCCCACACGGCCCTTACGCCCACGGCTCCGTCCTAAGTGCTTGTCCTATCGAAATCGGAAATCCGCCAACCAGCCAAGAATAGTCAAAAACCATCGCCTCGTGCGAAAGTCAGGCTAAGCTGTGGGCGATCGCCCGGACGGCCTGGCAGGAAACGATCCGCCGCCAGGTCTTTTACATCGTCCTGGTAATCACCTTGCTCGTGGGGGGCGTGATCGTGTCGGAGATGGCCGTCGTCCGCCTGGCCAACGCCGCCGGCGAAACCGCCGCCTCAGCGCAGATGCGCACGTCCTTTGTCACCACGACGCTCGGCATCTGGCATTTTGCGGCCGATTTCCTCGCGATCTTCCTCGGGGCGATCGGGTTTTCGTCGGAGGTTGCCAGGAAGACCATCGTGCACGTGCTTTCCCGTCCGGTAGTCCGCAGCACCTACCTGTTGGGGCGATGGCTCGGCCTCATCATGTTCCTGTGGGCCTTTCTCGCGGTGGGTACCGGCATCGCCGTGGTGCTCGCGCTGTCCTTCGACGTGGGCTGGTCGCAGATGGCTTCGTTCACGGCCCTCAACATGTTCGTCGAGGCGTTGTTTTACTCCGGCGTCGCGCTGGCCATGAGCACCTTCATGGTGCCCATGCTCGCGGGCTGCTGCTCCTACCTGTTTTTCATGATCCTGCCGCACTTTATCGCGGAGGGCCTGCAGGACCCCCGCTGGATCCAGAAAGTCCTGGCCTATACGCTGTATTATCTCACCCCCGCCCAGATGCCGGCCGACTTGCTCGGGGAGAGTTTCTCGAAGCAGCTGCTGCACCCGCGCTACGGCCTCTATTTCGGGATCTTGACGGAAAACCTGCTCTACGCCGGGGCCCTGTTTATCCTCGGCAGCGTGATCTTCAGCCGGAAGCAGCTGCGGCTGCGGTAGCCGCGCGGGAGCGGCGCCCGCTAAGGGAGCTTGGCCTGCGCCAGCTTGCTCGCCGCCGCGAAATCAATGAGCCCGGCGTCCGGCCGCTTCTTCAGGGCCCCGACCACCTTGCCCATCTCCTTGCGCGAGGTGGCCCCGGTCTCCTTAATCGCGGCGTCGACCAGCCCCTCGAGCTGCGCGCCATCGATCTGCTTCGGCAGGTATTTCTCCAGCAGCGCAATCTCGGTCTTGTTCGCCGCAACCAGGTCGGCCCGCCCGCCCCTCTCAAACTCCACGTTGGCGTCGGCGAGGTTCTTCACGCCCTTGCGGAGCGTCGTCACGACCAGCGCGTCGTCGATCGGTTTCGACTGGTCCATCGAGGCGCGCTGGATGGTGGCGTCCGCCGTCCGCAGCGCGAGGGCGCTGGCGGAATCGCGGGCCTTCATGGCGGTGACGATGTCAGCGCGCAGCTGTTCGTAGAGGGTGGGCATCCGAGCATAGGGAGCCAAAACCGGAGCCGGCGCAACCCCCCGCTGGCGCGGCCGTCAACCCCACCGGGCGACGATATCGGGCAGCTCCCAGAGGGAGGAGGCCCGAAACAGGCGGCCCGCGGTGTCCGGCAATTCGGCCTCCTCGTGGCCCCAGGTGATGCGGTAGGGCACGTGCACTCCGGAACCCCCGAGGGCGAGGACCGGCAGGATGTCCGACTTGACCGAGTTTCCCACCATGAGGAACGCGTTCGGCTCGATGCCGTGCTTGGCCAGGATCCGCTCGTAGGTCCCCTGGTCCTTCTCCGAGACGATCTCCACGGCGCTGAAATGCCCGGCCAGGCCGGACTTGGCGAGCTTGCGCTCCTGGTCGCGAAGGTCGCCCTTGGTGATGAGGACGAGGCGGTGGCGGGCCGCCAGCGTGGCGACGGTCTCGGGAGCGCCGTCCAGCAGCTCGACCGGGTGGTCGAGCATCTGCCGGCCGAGATCGAGGATCGCCTGGATCTCACCCGGGCTGATCTGGCCGCCGGTCAGCGCGATGGCGGTCTCGATCGCCGAGAGGGTGTAGCCCTTGATGCCGTAGCCGTAGAGCGCCAGGTTGCGCATCTCCGTGGCGAAGAGCGCCTTCTCGACCGTGGCGGTGTCATGGTAGCGGGCCAGGAGCGCGAAGTAGCGCTCATGCACCTTCTCGAAGATGTTCTCGTTGTGCCAGAGCGTGTCGTCGGCATCAAAGCCGATGGTGGGGAGGGGCTTGGTCATGGGCCGGAGATCAGGCCTTGGCCCCGCGGCGGAAGCGGTCGAGGAAGACGGCGGCGATGATCACGACGCCGATGATGATTTCCTGGAAATAATTCGGCCAGCCCATTTGCTGCGATCCGTTGCGCAGGACCGCCATGATGAGGGCGCCGATGATCGAGCCCAGGATGGTGCCCGAGCCGCCATTCAGACTGGCGCCCCCGATGATGACGGCCGCAATGATGTCGAGTTCGAGACCGACCGCCACGGTCGGGTCGCCCAGCCGCAGGCGCGAGAGTTGGAGCAGGCCGGCCAGCCCGAAGAAGCACCCGGCCAGGGTGAAGACCAGGACCTGGAGGCGCACGGTCGGCACGCCGCAGAGCCGGGCGGCCGCCTCGTTGGAACCCATCGCGAACACATGGCGCCCGAAGACCGTGCGGCGCAGGACGAGCGCGGTGGCGACCGCCAGGGCGACCGCCACCCAGACGCCCGCGGGCAGCGCGTAGCCGGCCGGCCGCGCCGTGGTCATCCACGTGTTGATCGGGGAGGCGTCGTAATTGACGGTCTGGTTGTCGGCCAGCCATTTGGCGGTGCCGCGGCCAATCCCCAGCATGCCGAGGGTGATGATGAAGGATGGCATCCGCAGGCCCGCGACCGCGGTGCCGTTCACCAGGCCGACCAGGGCGCCGATGCCGAGGGCGGCGGCGGTCACTGCAGCGGGGCCCCAGCCGTGCTGGATCAGGAGTGCCGCCCCAACCCCGGTCAGCGCCACCGTCGAGCCGACCGACAGGTCGATCGCGCCGCTCACGATGATGAGGGTCATCCCCAGGGCGCCCACCGAGACGATCACCGACTGGGTGAAGATGATCTTGAAGTTGTGGTAGGTGAGGAAGTACCCGCGGGTCTCGGCCGGCAGCGCGAAGAGCCCGATAACGAGGATGAGGCCGATGAAGGGGCCGCCCTTGGCGAGGAGGCGACGGAATCGGGCGGTCATGGCTTCAATCGGTCCCGACCGCCTGGCGCAGGAGCTCAGGCTCGGTCCACTCGCGGCGCGGGCGCGCCGCCACCAGCTCGCCGCGGCGCATGACCCCGATCGTGTCGCAGAGCCCGAGGAGCTCCGGCAGGTAGGAGCTGACGACGATCACGGTCTTGCCGGCGGCCGCCAACTGGCCGATGAGAGCGTAGATCTGGGCCTTGCTCCCGACGTCGATGCCGCGCGTCGGCTCGTCGAGGAGGAGAATGCGCGCGGGGTGCTCGAGCAGCCGGGCGAAGGCCACCTTCTGCTGGTTCCCGCCCGAGAGTTCGCCGACGGGCTGCGCGGCGTCGCGGCACTTGACCGCCAGGTCGGCCGTCCAGCGCGCCGCGGCGGCCGCCTGCCGGCGGCGGCTGATCCAGCCCAGCCGGCTGAAGGCCCCGAGTTTCGTCAGGGTGATATTGTCGCGGATCGAGAGGTTCAGCATCAGCCCCTCCTCCTTGCGGTTCTCGCTCAGGAACCCGAGGCCCTGGGCCCAGCGGTCGCGCGGCTGGGCGCCCCGGTTGGCCGGCCCGAGGACCAGCACCGGGCCGGCCCGCGGCCCCGCCCCGCGCCGGCCTCGGGCCGGTCGAGTCCGAACATGCTGCGCAGGAGGTCGGTCCGGCCCGCGCCGATGAGGCCGGCGAGGCCGTAGATTTCGCCGGCGCGGACCTGGAGGGAGACGGGCTTCAGGCGGGGGGCCCGCGCGAGGCCGCGCGTCTCCAGGACCGCGGCACCGAGCGCCCGCTCGGTGCGGGGGTAGAGGTCCGCCACCGGCCGGCCGGTCATCTGCACGACCAGCGTGCCGATCTCCGCGCCGGCCATGGCGCCGCGGGCGACCGCCTCCCCGTCCTTCAGCACGGTGTAACGGTCGCAGATGCGCCGGCACTCCTCGAGAAAGTGGCTCACGTAGATGACGCTCACGCCTTGGGTGCGGAGCCGGCCGATCACGGCGAAGAGCTTCTCGGTATCCGCCTTGGTGAGGCTGCTGGTCGGCTCGTCCATGATCAGCACCTTGGGCTGGAGGAGGAGCGCGCGGGCGATCTCGATCACCTGCTGCTCGGCGATGGTGAAATCGCCGGCGGCGCGCTCGAGGGGGAAGTGGCCGTAGCCGAGGCCGGCCAGGGCGGCCTGGGCGCGCGCGCGGGAGCGGGCGATGTCGATCCAGCCCAGGGCGGACGACTCGGCCCCGAGGAGGATGTTCTCCCGGACGGAAAGGTGGGGCGCCAGGTTGATCTCCTGGTAGATCATGGCGACGCCGCGGGCGCGGGCGTCGGCCGGACCCGCCGGCTGGTAAGGTGCGCCGTCCAGCGTCATCTGGCCCTCGTCCGCCGGGTGGGCGCCGCTCAGGATCTTGAGCAATGTGCTCTTGCCGGCGCCGTTCTCGCCGATCAGGGCATGGACCTCGCCGGGCGCGATCTCGAGGGATACCGACTTCAGCGCCTGGGTGGCGCCGAAAGACTTGCGGACCCCCGAGAGAGCAAGCCGCGCGGCGATACTCACTTCAGGTACTCCGCCAGCGGGGGGTGGATGAGGGCGGCGACAGCGGGGTCGTCCATGTTCTCGGCGGTCACGAGTCCCACCCCGGTGTCAATCGAAGCCGGGACGGTCTCGTGCCGGAGGACGGCGACCGCCGTCTTGACCCCGAGGTAGCCCATCTTGAACGGGTCCTGGACGACCAGGCCTTGGATATCGCCCTGGCGCAGCCCGGCGACCAGCTGCTCGTTGGCGTCGAAGCCGACGTACTTCACCTTGCCGGCCAATCCCTGCTCGCGCAGGGCCAGCAGCATGCCGCTCGCCGTGGACTCGTTCGGGGCGAAGACCCCGTCCATCTTGGTGCCGAAGCGGTTGAGGAGGTTCTGGGCGGCCTTGTAGGCCGTCTCCCGGGTCGCCCCGCCGTACTGATCAATGGAGATGAGCTCGATGCCGGGGAACTCATGCTGCATCACCTCGAGAAAGCCGGCCTCGCGCTGCTCGGTGCTGGCCGAGCCGACCTCGTAGCGGAGCATCACGACCCGGCCCTTGCCGGCCAAGAGGGCGCCGAGGCTGCGGGCGCCGATCTGGCCGCCCTTGCGGTTGTCGGTGGCGACCGTGCTGGAAGTGAGGGTGGAGTTGAGGCCCGAGTCGATGACGACGACCGGGATGCCAGCGTGGACGGCCTCCTCGACCGGCGCCACCAGCGCGCGGCTGTCCAAGGGAGCGAGCACGATCGCCGAGACGTTGCGCCCGATGAAATTCTCGACGACCTGGATCTGCTGCTCCCGGTCGTCCTCCTGCAGGGGGCCCTTCCAGATGATGTTCACATTGGTGCCCGCGGCCTTCAGCTCGCGCTGCGCCTTCACCGCGCCGGCGTTGATCGACTTCCAGTACTCGTGGGTCGTCCCCTTGGGGATGACGGCAATGTCGTAGTCGGCGGCGCGGACGGCGAGGGGCAGGGCGAGCAGGGCCAGGACGGTGAGGGGCAGGCGCATGTCAGGGGTGGGGGATTGGGTTTGGGGCGCGGAGATTTTTCCAGACTTTTCCGGTCGGATGGGTGTAGTCGGCGAGCGACTCCGGCTTCATCGTGATGCTCGTCCCGGGGGCGGTCGGGACCAGGTAGTGGCCGCGCCGGATGACGCACGGGTCGACGAAGTGCTCGTGCAGGTGGTCGACGTATTCGACCACGCGGTTCTCGAGGGAGCCCGAGACGCAGATGAAGTCGAAGATCGACTCGTGCTGGACGTATTCGCACAGGCCGACGCCGCCGGCGTGCGGGCAGACCGGGACGCCGAACTTGGCGGCCAGGAGGAGGACGGCCACCACCTCGTTGACGCCGCCCAGCCGGCACGAATCGATCTGGCAGAACGCGATCGCCTTGGCCTGGAGCAGCTGCTTGAAGATGACCCGGTTCGGGCAGTGCTCACCCGTCGCGACCCCGACGCCCCAGGGGCGGAGCGCGGCGGCGATCGCGGCGTGGCCGAGGACGTCATCCGGGCTGGTGGGCTCCTCGATCCAGAGGGGATGCAGGTGGGCGAGCGACCTCACCCAGGTGATCGCCTGGGGCACGTCCCAGCGCTGGTTGGCGTCGATCATCATCGGGCGGTCGCCGATCTCGGAACGGATGAGGGTGCAGCGGCGCAGGTCGTCCGCCTGATCCGCCCCGACCTTGACCTTGAACCGGGTCCAGCCCTCGGCGAGCCCCTCGCGGCAGAGGCGGCGGATCTTTTCATCGGAGTAGCCGAGCCAGCCGGCCGAGGTCGTGTAGGCCGGGTAGCCCGAGGCCTTGATCTCCCGCACCCGCTCCGCCCGGGTGGGCTCGAGCCGGCGCAGCATCGCGAGGGCCTCATCCGGCGTCAGGGCGTCCGTCAGGTACCGCCAGTCCACGAGTTCGACGATCTGCTCGGGCGTCAAATCGGAGAGCAGCTGCCAGAGCGGCTTTCCCTCGATCTTGGCCCAGAGATCCCAGAGGGCGTTCACGACCGCGGCGGTCGCCAGGTGGATGACGCCCTTCTCCGGCCCGATCCAGCGGAGCTGGCTGTCCCCGGTCAGGTGTTTCCAGAAGGCCCCGGGCGAGCCGGTGAACGCCGCGACGGACTGACCGACCACCAGCGGGCGCAGGGCCTCGACCGCTGCGACCACCACCTCGGTGCCGCGGCCAATCGTGAAGGTGAGGCCGTGCCCGGTGATTCCGTCCGGCCGGTCCGTGTGCAGGATCACGTAGGCCGCCGAATAGTCCGGGTCGGGGTTCATGGCATCGGAGCCGTCCTTGTTGAGCGAGGTGGGGAAGCGGATGTCCCGCACCTCGAGCTGGGTGAAGACCGCCATGGGCTACTTCCCCGCGCTCCAGCCGCCGTCGATCATCAGCGAGCTGCCGGTCACCATGGCGGACTCATCCGCGGCCAGGTAGAGCGCGGCGGCCGCGATCTCGGTCGGCTGGGCCATGCGGCCGTTCAACTGGGTGGAGGCCATGTCGCGGTAGGCCTTCTCGGGGTCGGGGTACTCCGCCAGGCGGGCCTTGACGAAGGGCGTCTCGACGCGGCCCGGGCAGATGCAGTTGAAGCGGACGCCTTCGTGGGAATGGTCGAGGGCCAGGGACTTCGTGAGCCCGACCACGGCGAATTTGGTGACGGTGTAGGCCAGGCGGTCGCGGACGGCCACGATCCCCCCAATGGACGCGAGGCTGATGACGCTGCCCTGGTGTCGCTCCAGCATTCCGGGAACGAAGGCCTTGCAGCAGTTGAAGGCGCCGCGGACATTGACCGCATAGAGGCGGTCCAGGTCCGCGGCGGCGGTGGTCCGCAGGTCGCCCACGTGGCCGATTCCGGCGTTGTTGACGAGGATGTCGAGGGCCGGCACCCGGGCCGCCAGGCCGGCCATCGCGGCGGGATCGCTCACGTCGCCCTCCGCGGCCTCGGCCTTGCCGCCGGCCGCCACGATCGCGGCCACCGTGGCGTCCGCCTTGGGCCGATCCCGGTCGACGACCCAGACCTGGGCGCCCTGGGCGGCAAAGCAGAGGGCAATGGCCTCGCCGATGCCGGACCCGGCTCCGGTTACCAACGCCGTTTTTCCATCGAGCCTGAACATGGGGATCCTGGTGGTGGGGGTCAGCCGAGGCGGTGCACCCGCGCGGCGTTGTCGTTGAAGATGGCAGCCTGCTCGGCGCCGGCAAGGCGGGCGAGCAGCTTCTTGGCCATTTTGACCCCTTCGGCGTCGGGGCCGGCGAGTTTCGTGGCCGCCCAGTCGCCACCGAATAGGAGGCGCCCGGGCCCGAAGGTCTCGGGGGCGGTGCGGCCTCGCCGGGTCCACCCGCCCCTCCGGCGAACCCCAAGGTCAGGCGTGGTGGAAGACCTCCTCCATGCGCGCCCACCATTCACCGGGCCCCCGGGTCGGCAGGGGATCCTGCATCGGCTCCATGAGCGCCCACCAGCGCTGGGTCTCGGGGCTGGCCGCCATGCAGCGCATGTCGGCCTCGAAGTCCTCGCCCACGTATTCAAAGTACGAGAAGAGCCAGCCCTCGCGGTGGAAGATCGAGTAGTTGGTGATCCGGGAGTCGGTGATCTGCTGCAGGACGCCGGGCCAGACGGCGGCATGCTGGCGCCGGTATTCCTCGAAATGCTCCGGGCGGACGCGGAGCACCATGCCGTAGCGGACGGGGGTCTTCATAGGGGGACGGGGGTCGCGCCCTGGGCGCTCGAGCGGTAGCAGGCCTCGATGACCGCCATGGTCTTCCAGGCGTCCTCGACCGAGGTCGGCAGCTCGGCGGACTCGCCGCTCATGCGGCGCATGAGGGCGGCCATCGGGCCGACGAAGGCGTCGGGAAACCACGACCCGGCCACCGGCACGGACTCCCACTGCGGGTCCTTGCCCTCCTCGAGCAGGCAGTACTCCAGTTCGTCCGGCTGCCCGCGCGGGTAATCGAGGTTGACGCCCATCTTGATCACCGCCGCTCCCTGGGTGCCCTCGAGCTTCGCGTAGCTCTCCTGGTGGCGGGGACCGAAGCGGTGGCCGTGATTGGTGGCGACATTGGCCCGGCGCACGTCGCCGTAGTCGAACGCGATGGCGGTCCGGGTCGAGGCCAGCTCCATCATTTCAGGGTGCTTCTGGGTCTTGCACCACACGCCGGCGGGGTCGCCGAGGAAGGAGCGGACCAGGTCCACGTAGTGGATGCTGTGGTAGATGATCTCCATCCGCGGGATGCCGTAGAGGAAGGTCCAGAGGTGCCACGGGGTCGCGCAGGTGACGCGGACGTCGACGTCGTGGAGCTCGCCGAGGAGGCCGCGGCGGACGAGATCGCGGGCCGCGATGACGTTCGGCGCGAAGCGGAGCTGGAGGTTGACGGCGGCCACCAGGCGCTTCCGCCGGCAGGCATCCCGGATCGCGGTCGCCTCGGCGAGGGTTTCGCCCAGGGGCTTCTGGAGGAGGACGGCGGCGCCGTCGGGCAGGCCCTCAACGACGCCGAGGACGGCCGAAGCCGGGACCGCCACGTCGAAGACAGGGCCGGCCGGCGCCGCGTCGACCGCCTCCTGAAGGCTGGCACACGAGCGGGCGATTCCGAAGTCGCGGGCGAGGGCGGCGGCCTTGGCAGCGTCAATATCCTGGACCAGGGCGACCTTCCATCCGGCCTTGCGGTAGGCGGGAAGGTGGGAGGCCCGCACGATCCCGCCACCGCCGATGCTCACGATGGGCCGGGGCGCCGCGGGCAGGGCAGGGGTCTGCTGGAGGGGAGGGGTGAGCATCCGGGCGGAGCGGGAAACCGTCCCGCGGAACGCGGGGGGCCGGGTTTGATAGCATCCCGCCGCGGGGCGCTTCCAACTAATTCCGCCGCGCAGGGCGACGCGGGTTCAGCGCGCCGGCCGGAAGTCCGGTCCGATCACGTAGAAGAGCTGGACCAGGACAATGAAGCCGATGCTGAGCCGGGTGTCGAAGATGCACAGGGCCGCCCCGAAGGCATAAAGGGCCTGGGCGAACTGGATTCGCCGGCAGACCGCCTTGGCGAGGCCGGCCGGAGTGTCCTCCTTCAGCAGATGATGCCGGAAGGCATAACCCCAAGACGCGTAGAGGCCGCTGCCGAGCAGGAGAATATTGAGCCAATAGGCCACCAGGGCCGTCCGGTAGGTGTAGAACTCGGCCAGGAGCTTGGTTGAAAAGGGCAGGAGGGTGACGAAGAAGAGGAAGCCGAGGTTGATCCAGGCGAGGTGCCGGTCGGACTTCTCGACGTGATTCAGCTGGGTTTGCTGCCCGACCCAGAAGATCCCGAGGGTCAAGAAGCTCATCATGTACATGACGAGCTGGGGCAGGGTGGCGAGGAGCGCATGCCGCAGTTCGTGCTCGCCGTGGATCGCCTCTGCGAGCGGCGTCCGCAGGTCGAGCACGAGGAGGGTCATTCCCACCCCGAAGATCCCGTCGCTGAGGGCGGCCAGCCGCTCGGTGCTGCGGCCGGCCACTAAGTTGTAGGAGGGGCGCACGAGTGACGGGTGAACTACGATTGGCGGGTAGCGTCGACACTAATCGGTTCTTTTCAGAAACGACGTCACGGTCCGCTGGGAACGGCGGAGGAAACGATCAATCCGCCCGCAATGCTACCGAGGGGGCAACCTTCGTCGCGCCGCGCGCGGGCCACCAACAGGCCAACAGGGAAACGCCCATCAATAGGACAGATACAGTTTTAATCACGGCGGGATCGCCGCCCGGAATGTCGGCCATTTTCTGCTCTAAGATCGGCCGAAGGCGGGGCTTTTGAAAAGCTGGCGCAACGTGTACCGCATGATGGGACTTCTATCGCGATCTATCGGAAGTCGAAATGAAAATTTATGGGCCCAATCCGAAGGGCCGTTGGAGGCCGCTATAATGCGTAACGCGCGAGGAAGATCGCCGCGAGGATCAGCGTTGCGAGCGAGAGGCTGCGGGCCCGGCCGGTCGCCAGGGCAAGGAGAACGTAGAGGAGGAAACCTATCGCCATGCCGTCCTGAATGGTCGCCAGCAGCATGACCAGCACCGTGACCGCGGCCGGTGCCGCGTAAACTAGGTCCCCGAAATCCAGCTTGCCCAGTTCGCTCATCATGAAGATCCCAATTATGATGAGCGCAGGCGCCGTCGCCGACGGGGGAATCGCGGCGATCAGCGGGGTGAAGAACAGGGCTGCGAGAAAGCAGGCGGCCACCACGACGCTGGTGAGGCCGGTGCGACCCCCCACCTCCACCCCGGCCGCCGACTCGATGTAAATGATGGTGGTCGACGTTCCCAGGAGCGCCCCGCCCGAACCCGCAATCGCGTCCGCCGCCAGCGCCTGCCTCAGCTTGGGCAGGTTGCCGTCCTTGTCCAAAAGGCCGGCCCGCGAGCCGATCGCTAGGAATGCCGCCATCGAGCTGAACATGTCGGCAAAGAGGATGGCGAGGACGATCGGGATGCCCGTCTGCCAATGGTGCCATAGCCATCCGAGGTCGAGCTTCAGGAAAATGGGTGTGATGGGGGCAGGCCAGCCGAAGACCGAAGCCGGCCAGCGGGTCACCGACGTCCCGTCCCCCTGGTGCAGGAACACCCCGAACACCGTTAGGAGGAGAATCGAGACGATGATGGCCCCCTTGAAGCGTCGGGCCAGCAGGACGCACGAGAGGGCGAGGCCCAGGAAGGCGAGGACGACCGCCGGCGCGTGAAGGTCGCCCAAGCCGACCAGAAGCGGGGCGGGGTTGGCGACGATGACCTCGGCGTTCTTTAGGCCGATGAAGGCGATAAAGAATCCGATTCCCGCCGTGATGGCTTTTTTCAACGGATCCGGAAAGGCCTCGATGAGCTTCCGCCGGATTCCCGACAACGAGAGGGCCAGGAAGAGCAGCCCGCTGTAGAAAACCAATCCCAGCGCCGCCGGCCACGGAATCTTCAGGCCGAGGCAGACCTGGAACGCGAAGAAGGCGTTCACCCCCATCCCGGGCGCCAGGGCGATCGGATAGTTGGTCATGAGCGCCATGAGGACGGAGAAGGCCGCCGCGGCGAGTGCCGTGACCGTGATCAGCGCGCGGAAGTCCATGCCGGTGGCCGCGAGGATCCGGGGATGGACGGCGAGGACGTAGGACATCGTGGCAAAGGTCGTCAATCCGGCGAGGAACTCGCGCCGCATGGTCGTACCGTGCTCCGCGAGGCGAAAAAACCCCGCCGCCTTGGACCCGCCCTTTGCCCCGTCCCGTCCGGGTACTGATTCGGTCGGAGTCATCCGCTCACGAAAAACCCAGCACCGGCTCCGCCTTGGTCTGCTTGACGCAGTCGATGTAACCGTGGTCGGTCACCGCGAAGCTGGGAAAGCCTACCAGGGTGATGAAGGAAAGGAACATGAACGGTTCAACGAGTTCGCAGCCCAGCTCCTTGGCCTTCGCCAGGAGCGCCCGCCGTTCCCGGCTCAGCGTCCAGGCGTCCGTGGGCGTGAGTAAGCCGAATTGGGGCAGCGCGATCTCGCAGACGACGCGGCGGTTCTCGACGATGACGAGGCCGCCGTCCAGCTCGGCAACCCGGTTCACGGCGATTTCCAGGTCCTCGGCTTCTACCCCGAGGGTGACAATGTTGTGGTTGTCGTGCGCCACCGAGGAAGCCATCGCCCCGCGCTTCAGCCCAAAGCCGCCGATGAACCCGCGGCCGATGTTGCCCGTCCGGTGATGGCGCTCGACCACGGCGATGTGAAGTACGTCCTGGCCCGGGTCGGAGCGGATGAATCCTCCTTGGACTGGCAGCTCGGTCTCGAAGCCCTCGGTCAGCGGGATCCACGGCAGCGTCTTCATGTAGTGCACCTTGGCGCGGCGCGCCTCCGCCGGGGCCGGGATCATCAGGTCAGACGCCGTCGGCTTCGTGCGCAGGTGGAAGGTGCGCTGGCAGACCGCCGGGGGCGGCGGATCCCTGACCGGCTCGACCAGCCGCCCGTTTTCCGCGACTAGGCGGCCCCGTGAGACGACCTTCTTCACGGCGAATTCCTTGCCCTCGGTTATGAGGTTGATGTCGGCGATGCGTCCGGGCGAGAGGGAGCCGATCTCGTGCTCCAGTCGGAACGAGATGGCCGTGTTGATCGTGACCATCTGGATGGCCGTGACGAAGTCCACGCCGAGTCCAAGCGCCAGGCGGGCCAGGTAATCCATGTGCCCGAGTTCGGTCAGGGCGATCGCGCTCGTGTCGTCGGTCACGAGGCACAGGTACCTCGAGTCGATCCGGCCCTCGGTCAGGGGCTTGATCAGAGCGGGGAGGGTCTCGCAGATCAGGCAGTGGCGCAGGTGGGCATAGACGCCGTTGCGGGCCCGGAGCAGCACGTCGTCGGCCGTGATCGCCTCGTGGTCGTTCGTGATCCCGACGGTGACGAAAGCGTTCCAGTCGGCGCCGTGGGTGTGGGGCCCATGCCCGACCAGCGCCCTTGAGGCCGCCGTCGCCGCGTCGATGGATTTGAAGAGATCGGCATGCTCGTGGTTGACATAGAACGAGACGACCTCGGACAGGCCCACCGCATCGGGCCGACGAAGCGCGGGAGCAATGATACTGGCGTCGAAAAGCCCTCCGCTCGTCTCGAGGTCGGGGAAGAAGGGCACATGGGACGGCACCACGAAATAGAACTTCACGCCCGTCCGGCGGCCCTCCGCCAGGGCCGCGTCGATTCCGGGCATCCCGGCCACGACGCCGATCTCGTGGAAGTCGGTGAACACGGAGGTGGTGCCGTGCGCCAGCACCACTTCGGCGAAGCGCGTGACGCTGAGGCAACTGCTTTCCGGGTGGATGTGGCCCTCGATGAAACCCGGGACGACCATGAGGCCGCCGGCGTCGATCACCTGCGTGCCGGGGCCGATGGTATACCCGATCTCGCCCTGCGCGGCGATGCGGTCTCCGCTGACGGCGACGCCGCCCTCATAGATCTCGCGGGTGTGGACGTTGAGGATCCGGCCGTTGACGATCGCCAGGTCGGCGGGCCGCCGACCCTGCGCGACGTGGAGTAGGTTTAGGTCAGGCATGGGAGGAATCGGATTGAGAATGCGTCGGCCAATAAAATCGCTGAGGCAGCCGGATGCCGGCCCTGAGCCGGACGGAGTCGGCGCGCCGCTGGGACTCCTGGAGGATGGCCCGGGCGTCGAGGTGCGGAAACCGGCCGCGCAGGTAGACCCACTTGCCGCCGGCGAGGGTGCTTTCGACGTTCTCGGCCTTGGCGCTGAACACCAGGTTCGAGATCGGATCATGAACCGGCAGCATGGCGGACGTCCGGGGGTTGATGATGGCGAGGTCCGCCTTCTTTCCCACCTCGATGGAACCGATCTCATCCTCCAGCCCGATGGTGCGGGCGGCGTCGACCGTTACCATCTCCAGGACCTTGGTGGCCGGCATGACCGTGGGATTTCCCAGCCGCCCCTTCTGGACGACCGCGGCGAGGTACATTTCGTCGAAGAGGCTGTTCCGGCAGTTGGAGGGCGCGCCGTCGGTGGCAATCGACACCGCCACGCCCCGTTCCAGCATCTCGACGATGCGGGGCAGCCCCATGACGCGGAGGGCCGCCGCGGGATTGTGGGAGACCTTCACG
>Ga0302314_10012918_pt1 | contig 14399 bp, 16 predicted proteins | sample III_Palsa_N2_3_FD_200533 | JGI IMG/M metagenome (GOLD analysis project Ga0302314, IMG submission 200533) | Peat permafrost microbial communities from Stordalen Mire near Abisko, Sweden - III_Palsa_N2_3 | ecosystem: Environmental > Terrestrial > Soil > Palsa > Peat permafrost | place: Sweden... | reverse complement strand
TTCGGCCCCGGCTGCCAGTTCCGGTTCCTGCAGTTCGGCCGTCGCCGTGTCGGGGTAAGGGGCGGGGTGGGTCACGGCGAGGAATGCGCAGCGACCGTCGGCCAGTGCCGCGGCTTCCACGACCTTGAAGCTCCTGCCATCGGCCAGGACGCCGCCCAGCCCGGGCGCGAGCCTGCAGGGCGTCGCGGACTCGAAGCGCTGCAGGCGCCGTTTGACCTGGCCGCGGTAATGGGCCCGGGCGATGATCTCCTGACCGGTGTAGCAGCCCTTGTCCAGGGAAATGCCGCCGACGACATCCAGATTCAGCATCTGTGCGACGAAGGCTTCGCTGGTCGGCAGATAGACCTGGGGCAGTCCCGCGGCGACCTCGCAGGCCGCCCAGTCATCCCGGCTGCCCGCAATCGTCGCGGCCGGCGGTGCCCAGGGCGCCGCTGCCGCGATGCGCGGAATCAGCACCAGCTGCCGGGAGCTGTCGTAAGGCAGGGCCAGGGCCTGTGCCGGCAGTGCGGATGGGGTACCGGCATATCCCAGGATCTGCCACTGGGCGGTCTCGTCGGTCAGCTGCACTTTGGCCCGCAGGACGTAGCGCCTGAGGCGGGTGAGGACGGCGGGCACCAGTTCGCGCGGCAGCACGGCCAGCACATCATCCGGGGCCAGGGGCGTCAGACGCAGCAGCGCGATCGCGCGACCCTGCGGGGTGTGATAGCCGGACAGTTGCAGGCTGCCTGCCTGCAGGCGGGTCACGTCGTTCGACAGCTGTCCCTGCAGAAATGACAGCGTGTCCGCGCCGCGGGCGCGCAATACCCCCAGACCCAGCTCCGTCACGACCTGCCAATCTATCCGCATGATCATGATTCTGGCAGACTTCCGCACCTCCATGCAGGTCACCCCAGAATCCCCCGCGGCACCGGCTGCCCACCCCCAGGCCCCGGCGCCACCCCCACCGCGGGAAATCGGCGGCCCCACGGGCCCGGAGCCCACGCGCTACGGCGATTGGGAACGCAAGGGTCGCTGCGTGGATTTTTAGATTGATGGGAGCATCGATGCGCGCCCGACCCCTCTCGCCCCACATGTCGATCTACCGGATGACCCGGTACAGCCTGCTGACCTCGTTCGCCAACCGCGTGACGGGCATCGTGCTGAGCGTCGGCCTGCTGGTGATGATCTACTGGCTCACCGCGCTGGCGCGCGGCTCGCGTGCCTACGCCCGGGCACAGGAGCTGCTGGGATCAGGCGCGGCGAAGCTGCTGTACGGGGCGATCATCGCCGCCTTCGCCTATCACCTGATCGCCGGCCTGCGCCACCTGGTGTGGGATACGGGCCGCGGCCTGGAAAAGGCGCAGTCGCAGCGCAGCGCCTGGGCGGTCATCGTGGCCGCGCTCATCGTCGCCGTGGCCTGTGGCTTCTGGGCGTTCCGCGCCCGCGAGGGGACGTAAGATGAGTCTGCAGACTCCGCTCGGCCGGGTGCGCGGTCTGGGCGCCGCCGGCAACGGTGTGCATCACTGGTGGGTGCAACGGCTGACGGCCGTGGCCCTGGTGCCGCTGGGGGTATGGCTGCTGGTGTCGCTGGTGGCGCTGCCGGCCCTGGATTTCGTGACGCTGGTGTCCTGGATCGCGGGCACCTGGACCGCGACCCTCCTCAGTCTCTTCATACTCACCGCCAGCTGGCACTCGCGTCTGGGGATCCAGGTGGTGATCGAGGACTATGTCCATGATGAGGGCCTGAAGACCGTGAGCCTGGTTGTATCGGGCTTCGTGCATGCCGTGCTGGCCGCGCTCGGCGTCTTCGCCGTGCTGCGCATCGCTTTCGGGAGCCCGCTTTGAGTGCCTATGAGTTCATCGACCACAGCTATGACGTGGTCGTCGTCGGCGCCGGCGGCGCCGGACTGCGCGCCACCCTGGGCCTCGCCGAGGCCGGTCTGTCCACGGCCTGCATCAGCAAGCTCTTCCCCACCCGTAGCCATACGGTTGCCGCGCAGGGCGGCATCAGCGCGGCGCTGGGCAACATGGGACCGGACGACTGGCGCTGGCACATGTACGACACCATCAAGGGTTCGGACTGGCTCGGCGACCAGGACGCCATCGAGCTCATGTGCAAGGAGGCCCCGGCCGCCGTCATCGAACTCGAGCACTACGGCGTGCCGTTCTCGCGCACCGAACAGGGACTGATCTACCAGCGTCCCTTCGGCGGCATGACCACGCACTTCGGCAAGGGCACTGCGCAGCGCACCTGCGCCGCGGCGGACCGCACCGGACATGCGATGCTGCACACGCTCTACCAGCAGTCGATCCGGCATGCCGCGACGTTCTTCGTCGAATACTTCGCCATCGACCTGATGATGGAGAACGGTGAGTGTCGTGGCGTGGTCGCGCTCGACATGACCGAGGGCAAGATCCACCGCTTCCGCGCCCATCGGACCATTCTCGCCACCGGTGGTTATGGTCGCGCCTACTTCTCCTGCACCTCGGCGCACTCCTGCACCGGGGACGGCAATGCCATGGTGCTGCGGGCCGGGCTGCCGCTGTCGGACATGGAGTTCGTGCAGTTCCATCCGACGGGCATCTATACCGCCGGTTGTCTGATCACCGAGGGCGCGCGCGGCGAGGGCGGCTACCTCACCAATTCGAACGGCGATCGCTTCATGGAGCGTTACGCCCCGAACGCCAAGGACCTGGCCTCGCGCGATGTCGTCAGCCGCGCCATGACCATCGAGATCCGTGAAGGTCGCGGCGTCGGCGAGCGCCAGGACCACATCCACCTGCACCTGGAACACTTGGGACCGGCCGTCATTCACGAACGGCTGCCGGGCATCGCCGAGACGGCGCGCATATTCGCCGACGTCGATGTCACGAAGGCGCCGATCCCGGTGCTGCCGACGGTGCACTACAACATGGGCGGTATTCCCTGTAACTACCACGGCGAGGCACTGTGCCCGCGCGATGGCAACGTCGAGGCGGTGGTGCCCGGACTGATGGCGGTGGGCGAGGCCGCCTGCGTCTCGGTCCACGGCGCCAATCGCCTGGGTTCGAATTCGCTGCTGGACCTGGTGGTCTTCGGCCGCGAGGCCGCGCGCCGCTGCGCCGAGATGGTCAAACCCAATTCCCGGCATCGGCCGCTGGCAGCCGATGCCGCGGAGCCGGCGCTGACGCGCCTGGATCGCATGCGGCAGGCGAACGGTTCGCGACCCACCGCCGAGCTGCGCCTGGAAATGCAGCGCATCATGCAGTCCGATGCCGCCGTGTTCCGCACCGGGCAGTCCCTCACCGAGGGCGTCGAGAAGCTCAAGGGCACCTTCGCCGCGATGGCGGAGGTGAAGGTTTCGGACCGGACGCTGGTGTGGAACACCGATCTGGTGGAGACCCTGGAACTGGACAACCTGCTGCTACAGGCCACCGCCACCATCAGCTCCGCGGTCAATCGCACCGAGAGCCGTGGCGCCCACGCCCGCGAGGACTTTCCGAACCGTGATGACGTGAACTGGATGAAGCACACCCTGGTGTGGGTCGACAGCGGTGGCAAAGTGGAATTCGATTACCGGCCGGTGCACATGCGCACCATGACGGACGAAGTTGAAGTCGTTCCGCCCAAGGCCCGCACGTATTAATGAAGGTTAAGAACAGCAAATGGTCGAATTGACGCGTCCGCCGAACTCGCGGATCACTCCCCACGGCCGGGTCCACAAGGCTGCCAGCGGTGGCGCTGCCGTGCGCACCTTCCGCATCTATCGCTTCGATCCGGATTCGGGCGAGAACCCCCGCATCGACACGTTCGAAGTGGACACCAAGGCCTGTGGTCCGATGGTTCTGGACGCCCTGATCCACATCAAGGGCCGGATCGATTCCTCGGTGACCTTCCGCCGCTCCTGCCGCGAGGGCATCTGCGGTTCGTGCGCGATGAACATCAACGGCCTGAACTGCCTGGCCTGCACCACGGCCATCGGTGAATTGGGCCGCGAGGTGAAGATCTATCCGCTGCCACACATGCCGGTGGTCAAGGATCTGGTGCCCGACCTGACGAACTTCTACGCCCAGTACGCTTCGGTGGAGCCCTGGTTGAAAACGCGCACGCCGGCGCCGCCCGACAAGGAGCGGCTGCAGTCCAAGGAGGACCAGGTGCTGATCGATCGGCCGGCGGCCTGCATCCTGTGCGCCTGCTGTTCGACGGCCTGCCCGAGCTACTGGTGGAACAGCGACCGTTACCTGGGGCCCGCGGCACTGCTGGCGGCGTACCGCTGGATCGTCGACAGCCGTGATGAGGCCACCGGTGAGCGACTCGACCAGCTCAACGATCCCTTCAAGCTTTATCGCTGCCACACCATCATGAACTGCACCGACGTGTGCCCGAAGGATTTGAATCCGGCCCGCGCGATCGCCGAGATCAAGAAGAAAATGCTGGAGCGCGAACACTGAGCGCCGAAGCGGATGCTGCACCGCCAGATGTCCGGCAGCGGCGCCTGCTGTGGCATTGCCGACGCGGCATGAAGGAACTGGACGAGCTGCTCAGCCGCTATGCCCGGGAGCGCTACCAAGCCGCGCCCGCGGCCGAGCGCAGCGCCTTCGAAACTCTGCTGACCCTCCCGGATCCGCAGATCGCGGACTACCTTCTCGGCTACCGCAAGGCCCCGGATGCCGGGCTCGCGGCGCTGGTCGTTACCCTGGTCACCCGGGCCTAGGCCGTAATCGGCAATTTTGTGACATGGTTTTGCAAACTTGGCACACGGCCGTGAACTTTCGCGAACCCTCCCAGTCTATCCAGTCGCAGCGTGGCGATCTGTCCCGTAAGCGGTACCAGAGTAAACTGAAGGGATGACTGCCGACGCAAGCGACTTGAGCCTCGTCCAGCGTGTCCAACGCGGGGACAAGGGTGCATTCGATGTGCTGGTCCTCAAGTACCAGCACAAAGTGGTCAAGCTGGTAATGCGTTATGTACGCAATCCCGCAGAAGCTGAAGACATCGCGCAGGACGCCTTCATCAAGGCGTACCGGGCATTGCCGCAGTTCCGGGGGGATAGCGCCTTCTATACCTGGCTGTATCGCATCGCCATCAACACCGCCAAGAACGCCGTGGTTGCCCGTGACCGCAACCCGGTCGATTTCGACCTCGACATGACCAACAACGACGAGTCGTACGAGATGCAAGGCAGACTGAAAGATTCCGAAACCCCCGAGGCCCTGGTGCTTACCGACGAGATCCGTACCACCGTGAACGCGGCCATCGCCAATTTGCCGGACGACCTGCGCACGGCGATCGTGCTGCGCGAGCTCGAAGGCCTCTCCTATGAAGAAATTGCAGCGACCATGGACTGTCCCGTCGGGACCGTCCGGTCGCGGATTTTCCGGGCGCGGGAGGCGATCGACACTCGCCTGCGCGAAGTCTTCGAAGGCGGGCTGGGTCGGGCGGAGGAAATCGGATGAGTAACGAAGAGCTGGAAAGCCAACTGTCCGCCATGTTCGATGACGAACTGCCGGGCAGTCAGTGCGAGCTGCTCGCGCGGCGCCTGGCCCGCGATGAACAGCTGCGCGCGCGGTGGGGCCGCTATGCCGCCATCAGTGCCTGTATCCGCGGCGAACAGGGCGTGCGCCTCGAGACCGCGCTGGCCGCCAAGGTCAGCGCCGCGGTCCGGCAGGAGGCCGTGCCGGCCGCCGTGCCGCCGCCGGGGGTCGCCGGACGTAACTTCTTCAATCCCTGGGTGACCTCGCTCGGCGGTATCGCCACCGCGGCCGCCGTCGCCGCCGTGGCGATCCTGTGGATGCGCTCCGAGGGTCCCGCCATGGTGGCCCGGAACACCCAGGTGGCAACCCCGGTGGTGCGCGCCCTTGCGGTGCAGGCGGCCCCGGATGCCACGGTGGCGGACACCGGGGCAGCGAATGCGGTGCCGGTCGCCGCCACCGCTTCGCGCAAGTCCCGCGAGCCGGACAGCTACGTGGTCCCGGCCCAGGCGTCGCAGGGTCCGGCCCTGCTCGCGCCGACGGAGCTGGCGAATTACATCGTCGCCCACAGTGAGTTCTCGGGCCCATTGATGGGCCGCAATGCGCTGTCGGCGCTGGTGGCCGGGGAGTCTGCGGTGCCGCAGGTTACCGCCCAACCCATACCCGCGACGGTCGTGCCCGGCAAATGATCCCGCATCGTGCGGCGCGCGGGCCGGCGCTCTGGCTCCTCATGAGCCTGGCGAGTGCCGTGGCCGTCGCGGAGGATACGCCGCAGAACTGGCTCGAGCGCATGAACCAGGCGCTGACGACGCGCAACTACGATGGGGTCTTCTCCCATTGGGAGAGCGGTCGGGTGGAGACCTTGCGGATCGTCCATCGCGTCGTCGACGGTGCCGTCACCGAGCGTCTGGAGTCCCTGGACGGTTCGGGTCGCCAGTTCGTGCGCAGCGGCGCCGAGCTGACCTGCTATCTGCCGGATCAGAACACGGTGCTGGTCAGGAAAGCCCCGCAGAGCCTGCTGCCCGCGGGACTGCCGAAGTTCGATGGGGCCTTGCTCGCCTACTATCTGCTCGAGAGCCAGGGCACGATGCGCCAGATGGGCGAGAAGGCCGAGGTCATCAGCGTCACACCGCGTGATGGCTTTCGCTACGGTTACCGCATCTGGATCGAGCGCTCCACCGACATGCCGCTGAAGACCGAATTGCTGGACAGTGCCGGCAACGTCATCGAGCAGGTGGTGTTCTCGAGCCTCGCCATGCGTCATCGCATCAACGACCAGGAGTTCGTGCCGCAGCTGTCGACCAGCGGCTATCGATGGCTGCGCGATGATGGCGCGCCGGCCCTGATCGCGCCGGGTCCGCAGGCCTGGAACAATGTGCAGTTGCCCCCCGGCTTTCAACTCACCGCCCAGACCGCGCAGATGATGCCCGGGGTGCCGGAGCCGGTGACCCATCTCGTCTTCAGCGATGGCGTCGCGACCGTGTCGGTATTCGTGCAGACGGAGGCTCCGCACAGCGCGCCGAGCCAGGTCCGGCCCGGAGTCCTGCAGGTCGGCAACTCATCGGCCTTCACCTCGGTGCAGTCCGGCCAGAAGTTCGTGGCCTTAGGGGAAGTGCCGCCCGCGACCCTGCGTTTCATCATCGAGTCGCTGATGCGGCAGGCCGCCGGGCAGGCCCTCGGACTGCAGCCTCCCCGATGACGCCGGGACTCGTGCTGGTGCATCGCCGGGACTGCGAACTGTGCGATGAGATGCTCGCGCAGCTGCGGGTGCTGGGGCGCCGGGAGAGCCTGCCGTCGCTGAGCGTGGTGGACGTGGATGCCGATCCGGAGCTGCTGCGCCGTCACGGCCTGCAGGTTCCGGTGCTGCTGCTCGATGGCAGTCCCGTGTGCCGCCAACGGCTGGATGTGCCCGAGCTGCTGCGCCTCCTGAGGCCCCGCGGGGCGCTCGCGTCCCCTTAAGGACCGCCGGCCGGCACGCCGGCCCGACCCTCTATATAATGCGCCCCGGCCGCAAGACCCTCCGCGCGGCGGATAGTCATCTTTTCATGCGGCTTATACGTAACTTCTCAATCATCGCTCACGTCGATCACGGCAAATCCACGCTGGCAGACCGCCTGATCCAGCTCTGCGGAGGCCTGGACGCCCGCGAGATGCAGGAACAGGTCCTGGATTCCATGGATCTGGAGCGCGAACGCGGCATCACGATCAAGGCCCAGAGCGTCACGCTGCTCTATGACGCCAAGGACGGGGAACGCTACGAGCTCAACCTGATCGATACCCCGGGGCACGTGGATTTCAGCTACGAGGTCTCCCGGTCGCTGGCGGCCTGCGATGGGGCGCTGCTGGTCGTCGATGCCTCCCAGGGGGTCGAAGCGCAGAGCGTCGCCAACTGTTACACGGCCCTCGAACAGGGACTCGAAGTCCTGCCGGTCATCAACAAGATCGATCTGCCCTCGGCCGATCCGGACCGCGTGGTCAAGGAGATCGAGGACATCATCGGCATCACGGCCGAGGATGCCGTCCGCGTCAGCGCCAAGACCGGCGAGGGCGTGCCCGACCTGCTCGAGGCCATCATCCGGCGGATCCCGGCGCCCAAGGGCGACCCCGAGGCGCCGCTGCAGGCGCTGATCGTCGACTCCTGGTTCGATAACTACGTTGGCGTGGTGTCCCTGGTGCGCGTGATGAACGGCACCTTGAAGCTCGGCGACAAGTTTCGCGTCATGTCGACCGGCCGCAGCCACACGGCCGACAAGCTCGGACGTTTCATGCCCAAGTCCGTGATGCAGCGGGTACTCGCGGCCGGGCAGGTGGGCTTCGTCATTGCCGGCATCAAGGAGATCGACGGCGCGCCGGTTGGTGACACCATCACCCTGGAGCATCGGCCGGCCACAGAGGCGCTGCCGGGCTTCCGGCAGATCAAGCCCCGCGTGTTCGCCGGCCTGTTCCCCGTGAACTCCGAGGACTACGAGTCCTTCCGCGATGCGCTCGCGAAACTGAAGCTCAATGATTCCGCGCTGCACTACGAGCCGGAAGTCTCCGGGGCCCTGGGGTTCGGCTTCCGTATCGGCTTTCTGGGCCTGCTCCACATGGACATCGTCCAGGAGCGCCTCGAGCGCGAGTACGAGCTCGAACTCATCACCAGTGCCCCGACCGTGGTCTACGAGGTGGCGCGCACCGACGGCACGCTGGTGTACGTCGACAACCCGGCGAAGCTGCCGCCGGCCAACGAAATCGAGGACCTGCGCGAGCCGGTGATCCTCGCCAACATCCTGGTGCCGCCGGACTACGTGGGCGCGGTATTGAAGCTGTGCAACGACAAGCGCGGCGCGCAGAAGAAGATGCTGTACCTCGGCACCCAGGTGTCGCTGCAGTACGCGCTGCCCATGGCCGAGGTGGTCCTCGACTTCTTCGACCGCTTGAAGTCGGTGAGCCGCGGCTATGCGTCCTTCGACTACGAATTCAGCCATTTCCAAAGCGCGCCGCTGCAGAAGCTGGACATCCTGGTGAACTCCGAGCCGGTGGATGCGCTCTCCATCATCGTGCACCGCGAGCACGCCTATCAGCGCGGCCGCGAATTGGTGGAGAAGATGGCGGAGCTGATTCCGCGACAGATGTTCGAGGTTGCGGTCCAGGCCGCCATCGGCAGCGCGATCATTTCCCGGGCTACCGTCAAGGCCTTGCGCAAGAACGTGCTCGCCAAGTGCTACGGCGGTGACCTCAGCCGCAAGCGCAAGCTCCTGGAAAAGCAGAAGGCGGGCAAGAAACGCATGAAACAGGTCGGCTCGGTGGAGATCCCGCAGGAGGCCTTCCTGGCCGTGCTGCAGATCGGCCGCAAAGAATAGGAATCTCATCAGATGTGGATGCAATTGATCGATTTGCTGGCCTGGATTTCCATTCCGGCGACCCTGGTCGGCGTGGTCGATGACTGGTTTCTGCGGCCGCGGCGGCAGCTGGCGGCGGCGCCGCAGGTCGCGCGCGATCCGGCCTTCATCACGGCGGTGTATTACGCGTTGCCGGTGCTCATCATCTGCGGCGTGGTCGGCCTGCTGAGCGCCGAGGACCTGGATTTCAGCTCCGTACTGCTGCTGATCTCGGTCGTAACCGGCATCATCTGGCTGGTGGATGTCGTGGTGTTCCGCCGCTTCCGTGCCCGTGCCGCGCAGGCGGCCGGCAAGAACCTGGCCGACATACCCGAACCGGGCACGGTGGACTATGCCCGCAGCTTCTTCCCGGTGGCGCTGGCGGTGCTGGTGCTGCGGGCGTTCGTGTTCGAGCCGTTCCGGATCCCCTCGGACTCCATGATGCCGACCCTGGTCGATGGCGACTTCATCATCGTCAACAAATTCGCCTACGGACTGCGTCTGCCGGTGATCAACCGCAAGGTCGTGCCGATCGGCGAGCCGCAGCGTGGCGATGTTGTGGTGTTCCGCTATCCGCCGAACCCGAGCGTCAATTACATCAAGCGTCTGGTCGGCCTGCCCGGCGACCGGGTGCTGGTGAAGGACGACAAGCTCATCGTCAACGGCCAGCCGGTGCCGGCGACCGATCTGGGTCTGTACGACGATGGCTGCTACGAGGGCATGCACCTGGCCGCCGAGCATCTCGGCAATCACAATCACCGGATGATGTTCTGCCCGACACCGGGCGATATCGGTGCGGAGCCCCTGCCCACCTGCAACCGCAGCCCGCCGACCAGCTATGTGTGCGTCGCACAGCAGGTCCCGGGCATGCCCGACCGCGGCGATACGCCGGACGCCCTCGTCGTACCCGCGGCCCACTACCTGATGATCGGCGACAACCGCGACAACAGTGCCGACGGCCGTATCTGGGGATACGTCCCGGAGGCGAATCTGGTCGGCAAAGCGACGCGGATCTGGTTCAATTGGGACCTGAGCCGCAAGGGCGGGCCGGTCTGGAGCCGAATAGGCGCGCGCATCGAATAATCAGCTCACTTTGGGCAGCGGGAGGGTCTCATGTTCAGGCGACAACGTGGCATCACACTGATTGGCTGGGTGATCCTGCTGGTTCCCGTGGCCCTCCTCGGCTATGTGGGCATCCGGCTGGTGCCCATCTACCTCAATTACATGCGCGTGGCGCATTCCCTGGAGCAGACGGCGACCGAGAACAAGAACGAGGAAGCGAGCCAAATCACGGCGAAATCGATCCGCGATACCCTGGAGAGGCACTTCGATGTCGAGAGCATCGAATTTCCGAAGGTCAACGACGTGACCATCACCCGCGATGAAAACGGCTGGGTCATCGAGGCCAAGTTCGAGGACACCGCGCCGCTCTTCGGCAACATCTCCCTGGTGATCGATTTCGACAAGGTCAGTAGAATAGGCTGATGCCCGACGCCCTACGCATGGACTGGCCGACCCGCTGGGTGCGGGAACGCCTGGACTACGAGGTGCGCGATCTGAACCTGTTCTGCGCCGCGCTGACCCATCGCAGCGCCGCCCGGGCGCACAATGAGCGACTGGAGTTCCTGGGCGACGCGGTGCTCAATCTGAGCATCGCCGAGCATCTGTTCCGCGCGAACCCGGAGGCCACCGAAGGTGATCTGAGCCGCCTGCGGGCCTGGCTCGTCAGCAGCCAGCCGCTCGCCGAGACGGCGGCGCAGATCGGCCTCGGCGAGGTGCTGCGGCTGGGGTCCGGTGAATTGAAGACCGGTGGCTTCCGCCGCGAATCCATTCTCGCGGATGCTCTGGAGGCGCTGTTCGGCGCAATCTACCTGGACGGGGGCCTGGGCGAGGCGCGGCGGGTGATCGGCGCGCTGTTTGCCGAGCGCATTGCCCGGATGCCGGATAGCGATGAGCTGAAGGACTCGAAGACGCGCCTGCAGGAGAATCTGCAGGCGCGCGGACTGCCGCTGCCGGCCTACGAGGTCGTGCGCACCGAAGGGGAGATCCATGCCCAGACCTTCTGGGTACGCTGCGACGTGAATACATTGAACCTCACCGCCACCGGGCAGGGCCTGAGCCGGCGCCGCGCCGAGCAGGAGGCTGCCGCGCTGGTACTGCGTGAAATTCTGGACACCGCCGGCCGTGACGCCCGCGGCAAGGTGGCACCGTGAGTGATGAATTCCGCTGTGGTTTCGCCGCGCTGGTCGGACGCCCGAACGTCGGCAAGTCGACCCTGCTGAATGCACTGATCGGCCAGAAGCTGAGCATCGTCACGCCGCGCCCGCAGACCACCCGCCACCGGGTCCTGGGTCTGCACGAAGATGCGGCGGCGCAGATTGCCTTCGTGGATACGCCGGGCATTCACCAGGGCGCCAAACGCGCCCTCAACCGCGCCATGAATCGCACCGCGGCCACGGTGCTCGCGGATGCCGATGTGTGCGTGTTCGTCATCGAAGCCCTGCAGTGGAACCACGAGGATGACCTTACGCTGCAGCATCTCGTGCGCAGCGGTCGCCCGGTCATCGCCGCGGTGAACAAGGTCGACAAGGTGCAGCCGAAAGAGCGGCTGCTGCCGTTCATGGCGGAGCTGGCGCACCGGCATGCCTTTGCGGAAATCGTGCCGATCAGCGCAACCCGGCACACGAACCTGGTGCCGCTGATCGCCGCGATCACCCGGCTGCTGCCGGTATCCCCGCCGCTGTTCCCGACGGGGCAGGTGACGGATCGGGACCTGTCCTTCCGTATCAGCGAACTCATCCGCGAAAAGCTCACCCTCGAACTCGACCAGGAGCTTCCTTACGGCATCGCCGTCGAAGTGGAAGCCATGGGCCACGATGAAGGGCAGTTGAACGTCTCCGCGGCGATCTGGGTGGATCGGGCCGGTCAGAAGCCCATCGTCATCGGCGCGCGCGGCGAGCGCCTGAAGCGCGTGGGTCGCAAGGCGCGTCTGGAACTGAACCATATGCTCGGCGAGCGGCTGCACCTGACGCTGTGGGTGAAGGTGCGCGAGAGCTGGGCGGACAGTGCCCGGGCCCTGTCGGAGCTGGGCCTGGAGTGAGCGCGCCATGAGGGTTCGCCGCACGCTGCTGGCGCAGGCCTACATTCTGCATGCCCACCCCTATCGGGACAGCAGCCGCATCCTGGAGGTCTTCACCCGCGAGCAGGGCCGGGTGTCGGTGTTCGCCCGCGGCGTGCGCGGCCCCAAGGCGCGCCTGGCGTCACTCCTGCAGCCGTTTCAACTGCTGCTGATTTCCTTCAGCGGACGCGGCGATGCGGCGCAGCTGACCGGTGCCGAAAGCGCCGGCGCCGCCATCGATCACGGCAGTCTCACCGGGGGCCTGAAGCCTGCGGCATTGATGTCGGGGTTCTACCTCAATGAGCTGCTGCTGAAGCTGACCACGCGGCACGATCCCATCACCGGCCTGTTCGATGGTTACCGCGAAGCGCTCGTGCAGCTGGCGACGGGCGCCGCCCAGGAGCCGGTGCTGCGCACCTTCGAACTGCGCCTGCTGCAGGAGGTCGGCTATGGACTGGACCTCACCCGGACCGTGGCCGGCGGTCCGGTGCTGGCGCAGGAGTACTATCATTTCCGTCCGGCCGATGGCCTCTTTGCCACCACCGCCGGACATTCGGGCGGCCTCATGGGCAGCTCGCTGTTGAACCTGGCGGCCGGCAAGATCAGCGCGGGCCGGGAGCTGGCCGATGCCCGCAAGGTGCTCTCGGCCGCGCTCGAGCATTGTCTCGAAGGTCGACCGATTGCCACGCGCGCCGTCGCGCGCGCCTGTGTCGGCACGGCGCTCGTACCCGGATCAGCGGAGCGCTCATGAATCATTCAAACATCCGGCTCGGCATCAACATCGATCACGTCGCGACGGTGCGCGAGGCGCGCCGTGCGCAATACCCCGACCCCGTCCACGCCGCGCTGCTCGCCGAACAGGCGGGCGCGGACAGCATCACCGTGCACCTGCGCGAGGATCGTCGCCACATCCAGGACCGCGATGTGCGGGCGCTGCGACCGTTGCTGCAGACCCGCATGAACCTGGAGATGGCCGTCACCGAGGAGATGCTGGCCATCGCCTGCGAGCTGCAACCGGCCGATTGCTGTCTGGTGCCGGAGAAGCGCGCGGAGGTCACCACCGAAGGCGGCCTCGATGCCGCCGGCCAGATCCCGCGCTTGCAGGAAGCCGCCCAACGCCTGGCCGCCGCCGGCGTGCGCCTGTCGCTGTTCATCGATCCGGATGCACGACAGGTCGAGGCGGCCGCCCGCATCGGCGCGCCCGCGATCGAGCTGCACACGGGAGCCTATGCCGACGGTTCCGGAGCCGAGCAGGCGGCGCAGCTGTCGCGCCTGCTCGCCAGCGCCCAGCTCGGCGCGCGACTCGGGCTGTCGGTGCATGCCGGGCATGGCCTGCACTATCACAACGTTCAGCCGGTGGCGGCCATCCGCGAAATCGTCGAATTGAACATCGGCCATGCGATCGTGGCGCGTGCCATCTTCGTGGGGCTGGACCGCGCGGTGCGCGACATGAAGACGCTGATGGTGGCGGCGCGCGCGTGAATGTCCTGGTTTTCGACATCGAGACCATTCCGGATACCGCGCTGGGCCGCCGCCTGCACGGCCTCGAAGGACTGCCCGATGCCGAGGTCGCCCGCGCGATGTTCACCCTGCGGCGCCAGGACCAGGGCAGCGATTTTCTCGCGCACCCCCAGCACCGCATCGTCGCGATTTCCTGCGTGCTGCGCAGCCGCGATGGGCTCAAGGTGTGGAGCCTGGGCGATCCTGATTCATCGGAAGCAGAACTGATCAGCCGTTTCTTCGATGGTCTGGAGCGCTACACCCCTGACCTGGTGTCCTGGAACGGCGGTGGCTTCGATCTGCCGGTGTTGAACTACCGGGCGCTGCGGGCCGGGATCCGGGCCGAGCGCTACTGGGAAACCGGCGAGTCGGACACGGCCTTCCGCTACAACAACTACATGTCGCGCTTTCATTGGCGCCACATGGATCTGATGGACATCCTGGCGGGTTTCCAGGGGCGGGCGCGTGCGCCGCTGGTCGAAGTGGCGGCA
>Ga0302314_10012917_pt1 | contig 14400 bp, 15 predicted proteins | sample III_Palsa_N2_3_FD_200533 | JGI IMG/M metagenome (GOLD analysis project Ga0302314, IMG submission 200533) | Peat permafrost microbial communities from Stordalen Mire near Abisko, Sweden - III_Palsa_N2_3 | ecosystem: Environmental > Terrestrial > Soil > Palsa > Peat permafrost | place: Sweden... | reverse complement strand
CACCGGACAGGTTCAGGGTTTGGGGAGGATTCATGCTCGCACCGGGCGGCTGGGTGACGGTGGGCATCGACAACGGGGGCACGGCGAACAACGGGACGGTCCTCGACGACCGCGGCCGGTTCCTGGTGGACACGATGGCGGAGCTGCCCAGCCTGGTCAGGGAGGGGCCCGACAAGGCGATCACCGCGCTTGTCGACTCCTTCGACAAGGTGCTGGCGATGACCTCGGTGCCGCGGGATCGGGTCCGCGCGGTCGGGCTCGACACACCCGGCCCCGCGAGCGGGGACGGCGTCCTGATGACCGGCGGCGCGACCAACTTCGGCCACCCGGACTGGTCCAGGTTCGACATCAGGGGCGCCCTCGAGGCCAGGCTCGGTATCCCCGTGGTCTACAACAACGACGGCAACGCGGCCGCGCTGTACGCCCACTACGTGCGGCACGGCGCCGACGCCGCCGCGCGAGGCTCGATCTCCGTGATCGTCGGCACCGGCTGCGGCGCCGGCGTGATCCACGATGGCCGCGTGATCAAGGGCGCGGTCGGGATGGCGGGCGAGCTCGGGCACATGATGATCCCGCTCGAGGGCTTGCTCGAGGCGGACCAGCAGCTGCCGGCCTGCAACTGCGGGCAGTTCGGCGACGCCGAGTCGGTCGCGTCGCTGACCGGGATAACCCGCAACCTGCTGCCTTACTGGCTGACCCGGTTCCCCGATCACGAGCTGGCGGGGGTGGAGATCGGCCGGGCGGCCAAGCTCGTGCGCGGCTACGCCGAGCGCGGTGACCTGATGGCCCTGGAGATATTCCGGCAGCAGGCGATGGCGATCGGCCGCGTCTTCTCCATCGCCGCCAAGTTCACCGACCCGGACACCTACTTTGTCGGCGGCGGCGTGATCGAGGCGGCGCCGCACTTCCGCGACTGGTTCGTCGCCACCGTGCGGGAGAACACGGTGTTCTACGTGGAGCAGGCCGAGATCGCGGAGATCACCCTGGTCCCCGACCTGGACATGGCCGGCGCCCGCGGTTCCGCCATCGCTGCCAAGGAGTGGGCGGAAAACCAGTAATTGCCCGTCCGCAGAGCGTGATTAGTCGTCGGCGGCGCCGGTGTCCTTGAAGATCAGCCCGCACACCTCTAGGTAGAGCTGCTCGGGGTAGGGCAGGTGGTCTATCTTGCGGAGCGCCTGATCCTGCCCGGCCGACTCGACAATGAACGTGCCGTAACCGAGAAGCCGGCCCCACGGCGAGCGCTCGAAGCGCATATCGGTCACTTTTGTGAGCGGCATCATGTTGACGGACTTGGTGAGGACGCCTTTGGCGACTAGCAGGCGCTGTGAAGTTACCACGAAGTAATCTTCGAGCCATACGTAAATGGCATAAAGCAGCCTGATTAGCAGGAGCAGCCAGAGCAGCCAGACGACGAGGATGACGGTGCCTGGCAGGTGGGGGATGACGGAGACCAAGCCGGCCACCGCGAGCCCCGCGAGGGCCCAGGCCACCGGCTTGATCAGCACCGCTGGGTGGAACCGAACGGTGATCACCCGTCGCTCGTGCGGCAGGAGTACCCGGTAGATGCTCGCCGGGACCGTCTCGTTCGGAACGACCCTAATGCCCATTTCTACCTCAGATCGATTATTTAACCTCAGATCGATGCCACGAAATTCGACAGACCGTGCGCGGCGTCGCTGAGGAGCACACCGATGTTATGCACCAAGTGCGCGGCGCTCGTCGGCTCCTGGACCACCCACCATATGGCGAATGCGATAGCCGCATAGGTGAGGATCGTCCTGAGTTTCACTGCCGCCTCCCTGGAAGCGCAGACTGCTCCATCGTGCCAGTTCCTTAATAGTAGACCGAAACGCTGCTTGGAGGGGGGGTCCAAGCAGGTACGGCTCTGGCCATGCCCGTCCTACCGGGACCAATTATGCCCGCATCCCGCGCGCGCTACGCATGACTCAGAGCGAGAATGCGTCGCCGTGTGTCCAGTCTGCCCTGGCCAGGGGCGGAGGCGAAGCAGCCACGCCGACCGCCAGGACTCGGCTTGGTCACCATCACCTCCGTCGATCTGACAACCTTCCTCCCGGCAAGGCATGCTTGGACCATGGCAATGCCTGAGGTGAGCGAGACCGATTTTGCGATCGTCGTCTTCCGCGAGGACGACGGGTGGAACGCCGACGTCCTGCCAGTGGCGGTGACCGATGACCTGCAGGGGTTCATCCGCGCCCTACGGCAGCAGCCGAGCATCGCGGGCACAATAGGGCTCGCCGGGATCGACGACTACTTCTTCGTCGCCGTCCGGATGATCGGCAACCAGGTCTCCGTGCTGCTCTCCGACATCGGCGCGGCGCTCGACTACCCGCTGGCCGAGCAGGTGCTCGACTACCTTGACATCCCCATTCCGGACGAGGAGGACCTGGACCAGGTGCTCCCGGTGGGCGACCTGTCGATCTTCGCGGACCTCGGCCTCGACGAGATGGACCTCGCCGCGATCTGCAGCCGGCTGGACTTCGACTCTGAGGACGACCCCTGGGATCATGTCGAGGACGCGGTGGAATCCATCGCGGTGCGGCTCGGTTTCGGCCCGGCCATGGAGCGCGCGCTCGACGTCGCGCTCGGCGCCTGACGCGCCTGAGACGTTGCCCACTGGGTACGAGGCCTCGTTCGAGCCGGCCATGCGGGCCGCGCTGGCCGAGGCCGACGCCGCCCTCGGTACCGGGGACGTGCCGGTTGGCGCGGTTGTCCTCGACGCCTCGGGCACGGTGATCGCGCGCGGGCGGAACCGGCGCGAGGCCGACGGCGACCCGACCGCGCACGCGGAGATCGTCGCGATCAGGGAGGCCGCCCGGTCGGTGGGCCACTGGCGACTTGACGGCCTCACGCTGGTGGTGACGCTCGAGCCCTGCACGATGTGCGCGGGAGCCATAACTGCCGCCCGATTGAGCCGCCTGGTCTACGGCGCGGCGGACCCGCGGGCGGGCGCGGTCGGCTCGATTTGGGACGTTGTGCGAGATCAGCAACTCACTGCGGCGCCCGAGGTGATCGGCGGAGTGCTCGCTGAACAGAGCCTGAACGTGATTAGAAGATTTTTCTCGGAACGCCGGTAGCTGCCCGACTCGTTGTTTGTGTCGGAAGTCAGGTAAGCTCACCGGCGGTGGAGTCGCCTAGTGGCCGAGGGCGCACGCCTCGAAAGCGTGTGAGGGGGTAACCCCTCCGTGGGTTCAAATCCCACCTCCACCGCCATGTTTGGTCTCCGGCAAGGTCTGTTGCCGGAGACCTCTGCGAGGAGTGCACGTGCTCGAACCGCAAGGAACGCTGTTCCTTATCGTGCTGCTGGTCGCGTTCGGGGGCCTGGTCACCTGGGTCGCGCTGGCCGGGCAGGTCGTGTTCCGTGTCATTGCCTCCTGCCTCGCGTTCATTCCCGCCATGGTCTTCGGGATCGCCGCCGTCAACAAGTACTACGACTACTACCAGACCTGGGGCGCCCTTTACAGCGACCTGTCCGGGCAGACGACGTCCATACCGCACGTGACGGCGGCCGGCCTGGGCAAGGGCACCGCCGGATCGGTGAAGACGCTGATCGCGGGATCGACCGATTCCCAGATCGCCGCGCAGTACGGCCTCGACTTCTACGCCACCATCGCCGGGCGTCGCAGCCACATCAGCAGGCAGGCCCTCATCTACCTGCCGCCGCAGTACTTCAGCAAGACCTACGCCAACTACCGGTTCCCCGTCATCGAGCTGCTGCACGGCTCGCCGGGCGATCCGTCGGCCTGGGTGAACGTGATGAACGTGGTCCCGATCTACCTGCAAGCGATGGCCAGCGGCAGGGCCGACCCGGCCGTCCTGGTGATGCCGAACACCGACGGCGGCCAGCAGTACGGGCTGCAGTGCCTCAACGACACCCGCGGCCTGCAGGACATGACGTACGTGTCCGAGGAGGTACCGGACTGGGTCGCGGCCAACCTGCGGGTGCAGAAGCCGGGGCAGGCGTGGGGCATCGCGGGCTACTCGGAGGGCGGCTACTGCGCCGCTAACATCGCCCTGCAGCATCCGAGCCTGTTCGGCTACGCCGGATCGATCAGCGGCTATTTCTCGCCGATTGTGAGCCAGGTGCCCGCCAACGGCAGGCCCGGCGGCAAGCCGATCGACGTCTTCGAGTACGCCCACGACAAGAAGCTGCTGACGCTCAACTCGCCCGACGACTACGTGACGCAGGTGCCGGTCACGGTCAGCGTTCCGCAGTTCTTCCTCGCGGCCGGCGCCACCGACGCGGGCGACGTCGAGGACGCGGAGACCTTCAAGCAGGAACTGTCGCTCAGGGACGCCGACGTGCCGCTGGACATCGTCCCCGGCGGCGGGCACCAGGCCAGCGTCTGGCGGGCGGCGCTTACCCCGATGTTCGACTGGATGACGCCGCAGCTCGCGGTCGAAGTTCAGAAGATCGAGCGCAACACCGCGAACGCCAAGGCGCTCGCCCAGCATCACCACAAGGCCGTCAAGAAGGTCAAGGCCAAGCCGCTGGCCTGATCCTGGCCCGGTCCACCCCCTCCCGCCCGGCAAGCCTCGCGCCCGGCAAGCCGCAGGTGGTTACGCGGCGTGCGCTATGATCACGCAAACACATCGAGTGAATGCATAGCGTGAGGGGTGTGCGTATGTTCGACGGTCGCAGTCGGCGCACGGCGATCCTGGTGCTCGTGCCGGCCGCGGTGGCCGGGGCAAGCCTGGCCGGGTGCACCAGCTCGTCCAGTCACCCGGCCGATGCCAGGCTGTCGGCCAAGGCGGCGGCCGGGGCGTTCAGCGCCGCGAAGCTGCGGGGCGCCCTGCTCACCCGGGTCAACGGGGTGGGCGCGGCCACGCCGGCCGCGAGCGGCGACTTCTCCTCGCTGCCGGCCGCGGAGACCGGAGCGCAGTCGGCGGTCGGCGTCAAGGCCGCGCCCAAGGACTGCGCACAGGCCACGCAGACCGGATTCGACCCCGCCGTGCTGGCCGACTCGCCCGCGGCCGCGGTCACGTTCAAGCTGGCCGCGAACGGCGTCTCCGAGGTGCTGGTCTCGTCGCCTGACAGCGTCGCCTCCACCGCGCTGGCCGGGCGGCTCCCGGCCGCCTGCGCGCGCTTCAAGGAGACGATCGGCGGCAAGACATTGACCTACACGGCCACCGAGGCGGCCCTCACCGGGATCGGCAAGCAGGCCCAGGTGCTGAACGTCGAGTCCTCGGCCGGCCGCGCGGACGACCTGTGGTCGCTCGTCTACCGGGGCAAGGGGTTCGTCGGCGCGGTGACCGTGGTCGGCCCCAACGCCTCCAAGGCCGCGGTCCGCGAACTGGGGGAGCAGGCTTACGCGTACGCCGCTAAGTCACTGTCCTAGCTTTGCCGCCGGTCGGGCCGGCTTTGCCTCCGGTCGGGGCCGCGCTGCCGGTCGCGCCAGTGATGCGCTGGTGGGAAACTTGTCGACATGACTCACGTATCGCCGCGATTCCGCCCGGTGCTCGACACCGTGCACGCCTACAAGCCCGGCCAGGCGCCGACCGCCGCCGTCGGCGAGGCGCACAAGCTGTCGTCCAACGAGTCGCCGTACGGGCCGCTGCCGTCCGTCGTAGACGTGATCGCGGAGGCTGGCCGCGGCGTCAACCGCTACCCCGACAACGGGGCGGGCGCGCTGATCGAGGCGATCGCCACGCGGTTTGCTGTTCCCGTCGGCCACGTCGCCGTCGGCTGCGGCTCGGTGGGCGTGCTGCAGCAACTGATGGGGGCCGTCAGCGACCCGGGGACTGAGATCCTCTACGCCTGGCGCTCGTTCGAGGCGTACCCGCCGCTGGCCGATCTCGCGGGCGCCACCTCGGTGCGCGTGCCGCTCAGGGACGAGACCCACGACCTGTCCGCGATGGCGGCCGCGATCACCCCGCAGACCAGGCTCGTCCTGGTCTGCAACCCGAACAACCCCACCGGCACCGTGGTCCGCGAGCGCGAGCTCATCGAATTCCTCGACCAGGTGCCGGCCGACTGCCTGGTCATCCTGGACGAGGCCTACCGCGAGTACATCCGCGACCGCGAGGTCCCCGACGGTATCGACCTCTACCGCGACCGCCCCAACGTCGCCGTGCTGCGCACCTTCTCCAAGGCGTACGGCCTGGCGGGCCTGCGCGTGGGCTTCCTGATCGGCCACGACCCGGTCGCGGAGGCGGTCCGCAAGACCATGCTTCCCTTCACCGTGAGCTCAATCGCCCAGGCCGCCGCCGTCGCCTCCCTCAACGCCGAGGACGAGCTCCTCGCGCGCGTGGAGACGGTGGTGAAGGAGCGCGACCGGGTCCGCGAGAGCCTCATCGCGGAGGGCTGGACCGTTCCCGCGACCGAGGCGAACTTCGTCTGGGTCCGCCTGGGCGACCAGACGACGGCCTTCGCCGAGGCGTGCGACGCGGCCGGCATCGCCGTCCGCGCGTACCCGGGCGAGGGCGCCAGGATCTCGATCGGCGCACCCGCCGCGAATGACGCGTTGCTGGCGGCAGCGCGCGCCTGGAAAGCGCGCGGGTAGCCGACTAGACCCTAATCTCGTGCTCTTCGGCGGCGACGTCCGCGCCGAGGGCCCGCAGCCGCTCGGCGAACGTGGCGTGCCCGCGGTCGATGAGGTAACCGCCGGAGACGACGGTCTCGCCCTCGGCCGCCAGGCCGGCCAGGATAAGCGCCGCGCCGCCGCGCAGGTCGTGGGCGACGACGTCGCCGCCGCGCAGCGCCGTCGGCCCGTGCACGATCGCGACGTTGTTGTCGATCTCGACCTTCGCGCCCATCTTGTTCAGCTCGGGGACCAGCGTGTAGCGGCCGTCGAAGATCGTCTCGCGGATGTAGCTGGCGCCGTCGGCCAGCGTCGCCACTGCCATGATCGGCGACTGGAGGTCGGTCGCGAAGCCGGGGAACGGCGACGTGATTACGTTTATCGGCCGCACCGCCTTTTCCCGTCGGACCTGCAGCACCGCGCCGTTGGAAGAGAACTCCACGCCCATCTGCTCGAGCTTCCAGCGGACCACGCCGAGGTGGTCCAGGTTCGCGCCGACCAGGTTGATCTCGCCGCCGCTGGCGGCGGCGGCCATCGCGAACACGCCCGCGTCGATCCGGTCGGACATCACCGTGTGCTCGACCGCCTGCAGCTCGGAGACTCCGTGCACGGTGATGAACCCGGTGCCGCCGCCGGAGACCTCCGCGCCCATCTTGGTGAGGAACGAGATCATGTCGAGCACTTCGGGCTCTTGCGCCGTGTTGTCGATGATCGTGGTGCCGGGCGCGAGCGAGGCCGCCATCATCAGGTTCTCGGTGCCGGTGTGGGACGGAGTGTCCAGGTACAGGTGCGCGCCCCGCAGGCCGTTGGGGGCGGTGATCCTGATGACCGACTCGCCCTCGTCCACCGTCGCGCCCAGCCGCGCGAATCCGCGATAGTGGAAGTCAAGATTTCTGTCACCGAGGTTGCAGCCGCCGATGCCCTCGATGACGGCCTCGCCGAACCGGTGCAGCAGCGCGGGCACGAACAGGACCGAGCCGCGGAACCGCCGCGCGATCTCGGCCGGCAGCACCGGCGAGGTCAGCGTCGAGGCGTCCACCACCAGGGTGCGCTCCGCCTCGTGGAACTCAACCTTGGCGCCCACCGCTTGCGAGAGCTCGACCGCGCGCCGCACGTCCTCGATCGGCGGGACGTTGCGCAGCACGGTCCGGCCCTTGTCCGCGAGCAGTGCCGCAGCGATCATCTTCAGGGCCGCGTTCTTGGCGCCCTGGATGAACACCGTGCCCTGCAGCGGTGTTCCGCCGCGGACGCGGTAGCGGATCTCGGTGCCCTTGGTCATGTGGATACAACTCCTGTCCCAGGGAGAACTGCGAGAACGGCGCACTCCGTGAGCGCACCAGTGCGAACGCGTGTCCAGTATGCCATTGGATAGGGATGCTCAAGCGAGCTCGGCTAGCCGCTCGAAGACGGGTCCGAGCCGCTCGACGTAACTTTCTGCGCGGAATGCCCGGTCAAGGGCCGCCTCGTCCAGCACCATGCCACGCTTCTTACCCTGAGCGCTCAAAGAATCACGGAAAGGTGTTTCGTTGTCCCAGGTGTCCATGGCGGCGGCCTGCACCAGGGCGTACGCATCCTCACGGGAGAGGCCGCTGCTCACCAGCTCGAGCAGCACGGACGAGGAGTAGAGCAGCCCGTGGGTGACGTTCATGTTCGCGCGCATGCGGTCGGCGTCGACCACCAGACCCTCGACCAGACCCGTGGTCAGGTGGAGCAGATAGTCGGTGGCGATCGCGGCGTCGGGCAGCGCGATCCGCTCGGTGCTCGAGTGGGAGATGTCGCGCTCGTGCCAGAGCGGTATGCCCTCGGTGACCGGTGTCACGTAGGACCGCACCACCCGGGCGAGCCCGGCGATCCGCTCGGACCTGATCGGGTTCTTCTTGTGCGGCATCGAGGACGAGCCTTTCTGGCCGGTCCTGAACGGCTCCGCGAGCTCGCGCACCTCCGTCCGCTGGCCGTGCCGTACCTCGAGCGCGACCGCCTCGCCCACGGTGGCGAGTATCGCCAGCGCGGACACCCACTCGGCGATCCCGTCGCGGATCACCACCTGGGTGGCGACATCGGCCGCGCGCAGCCCGAGCTCCGGCATCACCTCGGACTCGATCGCCGGGTCGATGTTGGAGTAGTTGCCGACGGGGCCGGACAGCGTGCCCACCGCGACCGCCTCGCGCGCCCGCCTGACCCGGTCCCTTGACCGGGCGGCGGCGAACGCGAAGTCGGCCACCCGGTGCCCCCACACATCCGGCTCGGCGTGAATCCCGTGCGTGCGGCCGGCCCGGAGCGTGTTCCGGTGCGCCAGCGCGTGGTCGCGCAGCGCGGCCACGAGCCGGTCGGCCTTCGCCAGTATGAGGTCACTCGCCTCGACCAGCTGCAGCGCCAGCGCGGTGTCAAGCAGGTCCGATGAGGTCATCCCGTAGTGCACGTAGGCGGCGGCCGAGCGGGGCTCGGTGTTGTCCGCCCAGGCGGTGAGGAACGCGATCACGTCGTGCTCGGTGACGGCCTCAATCTTCGCCACCGCCTCCGGCGTCGGCGGCGGCGCCGCGCGGACCGGTCCGACCGCCTCGGCCGGCACCGTTCCCGCCCGGGCGTGGGCCTCGAGCACCAGCGTCTCCACCCGGCACCAGAGCTCGTACTTATGGGCCTCAGACCAGACCCGCCCCATCTCGGGCAGCGTGTACCTGTCGATCATGCTTCTACGGTAGCCGCCAGCCGCGATTCAGGCGCCGGCCGCCTGCTGGGCGGCTGCCTCCCGCGCGATGTCGCCGCGGTGCCAGGCGCCGCGGAAGGTCGCGCGGGCGGCGGCGGCGTAGGCGGCGGCGCGGGCGGCGGCCAGGTCGGGCCCGGAGCCCACGGCGTTGAGCACTCGCCCGCCCGCCGTTACCAGGTCGCCCGCAGTCAGGGCAGTGCCGGCCTGGAGCAGATAACCATCGGTCCGTTCAGTCGGATCGATTTTGATCTTGTCGCCCTGGGCGGGGGACTCGGGGTAGCCCTCGGCCGCGAGCACGACCGTCACCGCTGCGCCCGGGCGCCAGCGGAGCGCGGGCGCCGTCGTCAGGTCGCCGGCGGCCGCCGCGTACAGCAGGCCGGCCAGCGGGGTCGCGAGCCGGTCGAGCACCACCTGCGTCTCCGGGTCGCCGAAGCGGGCGTTGAACTCAATGACCTTGACGCCCTTGCTGGTCAGCGCGAGCCCGGCGTAAAGCAGCCCCCGGTACGGAGCGCCGCGACGGGCCAGCTCGCCGATGGCGGGCAGCACCACCCGGTCGATGACCTCCTCAGACAGGCCGGGCGGGGCCCACCGGAGCGGGGCGTAGGCGCCCATGCCGCCCGTGTTCGGCCCCAGGTCGCCATCGCGGGCGCGCTTGAAGTCCTGCGCAGGCAACAGCGGCACCGCCGCCACCCCATCGCACAGCGCGAACAGCGAAACCTCAGGCCCGTCCAGGTACTCCTCGATGACCACCCGCTGGCAGGACGCGGCATGCCGCAGCGCCGCCGCGCGATCGTCGGTGACGACGACCCCCTTGCCCGCCGCCAGCGCATCGTCCTTGACCACATACGGCGCCCCAAACGCATCAAGCGCCGCCTCCGCCTCAGCCGCTGTCGTGACGACGCGCGCCTCAGCAGTAGGCACACCCGCCGCCGCCATGACTTCCTTGGCGAAAGCCTTGGATCCCTCGATCCGAGCCGCCACAGCGTCTGGCCCGAAGGCCGCGATTCCGGCCGCGCGAAGCGCATCAGCCACGCCAGCCACCAGCGGCGCCTCGGGCCCAATCACAACCAGGTCAGCCCCAACTTGCTTCGCAAGCCGGACGACGTCCCCCGGATCGTTAGCCGAGACAACATGCAGGCGGGCGAGCGAAGCGATGCCCGGATTCCCCGGCGCCGCATGCAGCTCGCTGACGTCCGGGTCCGCGGCCAGCGCCCGCACGATAGCGTGCTCACGCCCGCCGCCCCCAATCACAAGTACGCGCACGCTTCGGGAGCCTACCTTCCTGATCAGCGCCGCCCCTGGGTGACTAGATCAGCGGCCGGATTTCCAGCGTCTGGTCACGCCGCGGGCCTACACCGACCGCGCTGACCGGCGCGCCGGAGAGCTCTTCGATCGTCTTCACGTAGTCTCGCGCCGCCTTGGGCAGGTCGTCGAACGACCTGGCCTGTGTGATGTCCTCCCACCAGCCGTCCAGGTACTCGTAGACCGGCTTGGCGTGGTGGAACTCGGTCTGGGTCATCGGGATCTCGTCGTAGCGCTTGCCGTCGATCTCGTAGGCGACGCAGACCGGCACCTTGTCCAGGCTGGAGAGCACGTCCAGCTTGGTGACGAAGAAGTCGGTGACCCCGTTGACCCGGGTCGCGTAGCGCGCGATCACCGCGTCGAACCAGCCGGTGCGGCGCGCGCGGCCGGTGGTCACGCCGTACTCGCCGCCGGTCTTGCGCAGGAACTCGCCGGCCTCGTCCTTGAGCTCGGTCGGGAACGGACCCGACCCGACCCGTGTCGTGTACGCCTTGACGATGCCGATCACCTTGGTGATCCGCGTCGGCCCGATGCCGGACCCGACGCACGCGCCGCCCGCGGTCGGGTTGGACGAGGTGACGAACGGATAGGTGCCGTGGTCGATGTCGAGCAGCGACCCCTGCGCGCCCTCGAGGAGCACGGTCGCGCCCTCGTCGAGCGCCTGGCCGAGGACCAGGCCGGTGTCGGCGACGTAGGGGCGCATACGCTCGCCGTAGGCCAGGTAATCGTCGGCGATCTGCTTGGCCTCGATCCCGCGCCGGTTGTAGACCTTGGTGAGCAGCTGGTTCTTGTCGCGCAAGGCGAGCTCGAGCTTCTGGGCGAGGATGCCCGGGTCGAACAGGTCCTGCACCCGGATGCCGACCCGGGCGATCTTGTCGCCGTAGGTCGGGCCGATGCCCCGGCCGGTGGTGCCGATCTTGGCGTTGCCGAGGAACCGCTCGCTGACCTTGTCCAGGGCGCGGTGGTAGGGCATGATCAGGTGCGCGTTCGCGCTGATGAGCAGCCGGTCGCAGCTCACGCCGCGGGCCTCGAGGGCGTCAACCTCCTCGAACAGCACCTTCGGGTCGATCACGACGCCGTTGCCGATGACCGGCGTGACGGTCGGGTTGAGCACCCCGGACGGGAGCACGTGCAGCGCGTACTTCTCTTCGCCGATCACGACCGTGTGGCCGGCGTTGTTGCCGCCCTGGTACCTGACGACGTACTGCACGAGATCCCCGAGCAGGTCGGTCGCCTTGCCTTTACCCTCGTCGCCCCACTGGGCGCCAATCAGCACGATGGCAGGCATTTCTGTTCACGCCTTTCACACGACGAAAGCCCCTGGCGGCGCAAGCGCGGCAGGGGCTCTTGCGTTGTGAGGTTACCCGAAACATGCTGGTGAAACCTAGTTCGCGAAGGGCACTGATCTGCCCGAGGCGCAAGCAGCCGACCGCGCTTGCGATCCGATCTGGCACACTGCTGCGCATGAGCACTCACAACAACCTGCTCGGCGAGCCGCCGGCGACGCTGCTGCCGCCGGTCCCCGAGGCGACGAAGATGCTGGCCGAGGGGAAGCCCGCGGTCGAGGTCGCGGCCGCGTTCCCCACGTTCTCGCTGGCCTGGGCGCTGCTGGCGGAGCTGGCGCTCGAAGGCGGCCGGAATGTCGAGGCCTACGCCTACGCCCGCACCGGGTACCACCGGGGGCTCGACGCGCTCCGGCGCAACGGGTGGAAGGGCCACGGGCCGATCCCGTGGTCGCACGAGCCCAACCAGGGCTTCCTGCGCTGCCTGGCGGCTCTCGCCCGGGCGGCCGACGCGATCGGCGAAGAGGACGAGGCCCAGCGCTGCTGGACGTTCCTGGCCGACAGCAGCGCCGAGGCCGCCGCGCACCTTAAGCCGTAATCGCCGCCCACCCACCGTCGACCCGACGGGTTCCTGTGGTCCCTGGGAAGCGTGGGGTCCGTACCTTCCCCTCACTTGCGACCATTTCCGCGACCTCCCAAATTTGATCTTGGGGTTAGGCGAGCTTGGTGCCGGCCGAGAGTAGGTCCTGGCAGGCCTCGGTGACGCGGGCGGCCATGCCTGCCTCGGCTGACTTGCCCCAGGAGCGGGGGTCGTAGGCCTTCTTGTTGCCGACGTCGCCGTCTACCTTGAGGACGCCGTCGTAGTTCGCGAACATGTGGCCGGCGACCGGGCGGGTGAACGCGTACTGCGCGTCGGTGTCCACGTTCATCTTGACCACGCCGTAGGAGAGCGCCTCGCGGATCTCGCTCTCGGCCGAGCCAGAGCCGCCGTGGAAGACCAGGTCGAACGGCTTGTCCTTGCCGTACTTGGCGCCGACCGCGTCCTGGATGTCCTTGAGCACCGACGGGCGGAGCTTCACGTGGCCTGGCTTGTACACGCCGTGCACGTTGCCGAAGGTCGCGGCCAGGATGTACCGGCCGCGCTCGCCCAGGCCGAGGGCCTCCGCCGTCGCCAGGGCGTCTTCGGGGGTGGAGTAGAGCTTCTCGTTGATCTCGCCGACGACACCGTCTTCCTCGCCGCCGACCACGCCGATCTCAAGCTCCATGATGATCTTGGCCGCGGCGCACTTGGCCAGCAGGTCCTTGGCGATCTCGAGGTTCTCGTCCAGCGGCACGGCCGAGCCGTCCCACATGTGGGACTGGAACAGCGGCTCCCGGCCGGCCTTGACCCGCTCGGTCGAGATCTGGATCAGCGGGCGCATGTAGGCGTCCAGCTTGTCCTTGGGGCAGTGGTCGGTGTGCAGGGCGATGTTGACCGGGTACTTGGCCGCGACCACGTGCGCAAACTCGGCCAGCGCGGTTGCCCCGGTGACCATGTCCTTGACCGCCTGGCCAGACAGGTACTCGGCGCCGCCGGTGGAGACCTGCACGATCCCGTCGCTCTCGGCCTCGGCGAAGCCCTTGAGGGCGGCGTTGAGGGTCTGGCTCGACGTGACGTTGATCGCCGGGTAGGCGAAGCCTTGCTGCTTGGCCCGGTCCAGCATCTGCGCGTAGATGTCTGGGGTCGCGATGGGCATGGCGGTGCCTCCTGTTGAATTCCCTAGTCCCGGGAGAACTCTAGCCTGCAAGTGGGCTATCTCACTCCTGGGCATGCTGTACAAAGGTCCCCATGCAGAGCTTCCTCGTTTCGCACGCCATCTACGCCATCGTCTTGTTCGGCGTGCTCGAAGCGATGTGCATCCCGATCTCCTCCGAGCTGACGTTCCTGCTCGGCGGGGCGATCGCCTCGGGCGCGGTCGTGCACCCGCACCCGTCGCTGGCGCTGGTGATCATTCTGGGCACGGTGGCCGAGATGGTCGGCTCTTATATCGCCTACGGCGTGGGCCGGTGGGGCGGTCACCCGCTGGTGCGCCGCTGGGGTCGGTACGTGCTGATCACCGAGTCGGACGTGGCGCGGGCGGAGCGCTTCCTGGCCGGGAAGGGCGCGTGGGCGCTGCCGGTGGCGCGCATGCTGCCGTTCGTCCGCGCGTTCGCGTCGATCGTGGCCGGGCTGGTGGACATCCCGCCGGTTCGGTTCGGCGTGCTGAACTTCATCGGCACGGTCATCTACATCGTCGTGCTCTCCAGCATCGGGTACAGCCTCGGCGGCGAGTGGAGCAAGCTCAACCACAGCCTGTCGCTCGCGAGCTACATCCTGGTGGTCGTGGTCGTGCTGGCGATCGTCGGCTTCGTCCTGTACCGGCTGCGCGAGTTCCGGCGCGAGGCGGCGGCGGGGGGTCCCGTCGCCGGCTCCCCGACCCCGCCCGAGCGGGCCGGCCGGCACCGGCAGGGGTAGCGGCTCAGAGGCCGAGCTCGGCCAGTTCGTAGACCGCGACGTAGGGCAGGCCGCGGTCGAGGATCTTCGACCGGGCGC
>Ga0302314_10012916_pt1 | contig 14400 bp, 11 predicted proteins | sample III_Palsa_N2_3_FD_200533 | JGI IMG/M metagenome (GOLD analysis project Ga0302314, IMG submission 200533) | Peat permafrost microbial communities from Stordalen Mire near Abisko, Sweden - III_Palsa_N2_3 | ecosystem: Environmental > Terrestrial > Soil > Palsa > Peat permafrost | place: Sweden... | reverse complement strand
CTGGTGGGCGTGCCGATCGAGATCGGGGAGGGCAAGTGAGCGACGATTCCTGCGGCGCGCCGGCCGGCGGCGTGACGATCACCAAGGACAAGGCGGGCAAGGAGGCGATCGTCGAGGGCCGCGTGCTTCGCGGCGGCGAGCCGGTCGCCACCGGCTACGCCCGCCTGCTCGGCACCGGCGACGAGTTCGTGGCCGAGGTCCCGCTCGGCGAGGACGGCGGCTTCCGGTTCTTCGCCGCCCCCGGCGACTGGACGCTGCGCGTGCTCGCGCCCGGCGGCGTCCGCCTCGAGCAGGCCGTCTCGGCCGACATCGGCCACGTCACCACGGTCGAGTTCGCCGTCTAGCAGTCAATCCCGGCGGTGGCGGGTGCCGGCCTACTCCCTTCCCCCCGGGGGGGGGGGGGGGGCGGGGGCCCCCCCGGGGCCCCCCCCCCCCGCTTCTCGTTCCCTGCCGGTCAGGATCTCTTACTGAGCGGGGCGGAACGTAGCCGCGAAAGCCTGGAAGTAGTGGTAATAGGCGGTCCAGTCGCTTTCCGGTGTGGACCAGTAGAGCGCGTATGCGTGGTGGGCGTTCGCGAGCACGTTCCTGCTCAGGATGTGCACGAGGATGCCGTCCCTGAGGTAGGTGAACTCCCAGTCGGCGGCCTGCTCGGCCTGCGGGTAAGACACGGAGTCCAGGCGGATGAGGTGGTAGTCCTGGTATCCGCTCGCGCGGTTGGCCGCCTGCTGCTGCCAGTTGGTGAGTGCGTTCGGCTGCGGGGTGTCGGACTGGTCGATCATCAGGAAAACGCCGCCGGCCGACGGATCGTTGATGTAGACGAGGTGGCCGACGTGTTGGATCTGCCACCCGGCGGGGACGCCGATCGAGAAGCCGGTGGAGTTGGTGAAGCGGTGGAAACCGGGGGGCAGTGCGCCGTATCCGGTTCCGCTGTTGGCTGAGCCACCCGCGGCTGACGTGGCACCGGATGCCGAGGTACTGGGCGTTGCCGAAGCCTTCGGCGTTGACGTGCCTGATGAAGTCGATGTGCCTGATGAATTAGCCGGATGGCTGGCAGAGCGCGAACTTACTTCAGGCGACGCTCCCGATCGCCCCGGTGAACTGGTCAGGGCGAGCGCTATGGCGGTGACGCCTACGGCTACCGCGGACAGTACCGCCAGCACGATCGCCGGACGGCGAGACCGGTGCGGGCGGCGAGCGGCGAGCTCGGCGGAATGATCGACGGCCGAGGGCGGCTGATCGGAAGACGACACCGCGTCCGATGCGGTGACTGGTGCCTCGACTTGACCGGTAGCGGATGCCGCCACCGGCTGGGGGGACGCCACCGTGTCAGCTTCCGGTGGCACGGCGGGCGCGGCCGGAGCCGCGGGTGGCACGGCGATCGATGCCGCCGAATCGGCCGCCGCCCGCCCTGCAACCGCAGACTCGAGGACATCCTCCGCAGCGGCCGCCTCCTCCGCAGCGGCCGCCTCCTCCGCAGCGGCCGCCTCCTCCGCAGCGGCCTCCTGTGTCGGCGGGACGCGCCGAGAAGCGGGGAGGACACGCCAGAAGGCCGGCCGGACACGCCGGGGAGCCTGCACGGCGCGGGCCAGCTCGTTATCGTCAGCGACCTGACGGAGCAGCTGCTCGGTCTCCGCCGCGTCGAACCGCTCGTCCGGATCCTTGCGCAGGAGCCCGCTGATGACCGGCCATAGCGGTCCGGCGTGGGCGGCTTCTTCTGGCTCGTCGATCACCACGGCGGTGAGAGTCGCGAGTGCGGCGTCCCGCTCGAACGGCGGGTGCCCCTCCACCGCCGCGTACAGGGAGGCGCCCAGCCCCCATAGGTCCCCGGCCGGGCTTGACTGTCCGCCCCTGGCCCGTTCCGGTGCGATGTATGACGGCGATCCGACCAACATGCCGGCGGTCGTGAGGGTTGGGCTGTCGACGGCCCGGGCGATGCCGAAGTCAGTGAGGACGACCCGCCCGTCGGCACCCACCATGATGTTGGCCGGCTTCACGTCCCGGTGCAGCACGCCTTCCGCATGCGCGGCGCCCAGCGCCGCGAGGACACCAAGGCCGACCCGCGCCGCCCGGGCAGGAGCCAGCGGTCCTTCCTCCCGCACCAGGTCACGCAGCGACTGGTAGGGAAGCAGCTCCATGATGATCCAGGGGTGGCCGTCTTCCTGGAGGATGTCGTAGATGCGGACCACGTTCAGGTGCGCAAGGCGGCCGGCCATCTGGGCTTCCCTGACGGCCCGGCGGCAGGCCATCTCCTGCTCGACCTCGGTGAAGTGCGGCGGCCAGATGAGCTCCTTCACCGCCACGTCCCGTTCGAGCAGTTCGTCGCGCGCCTGCCAGACCACGCCCATCCCGCCTTGGCCGATGACGGTACGAAGCCGGTAGCGCCCGGATAGCAGATGTCCTGGCTCAGTCGGCTCCATGTCGTCCCGGCTACCCAGGAATACGAAGCATAACGATTTATGGCGAAATACACGTGCGTCCCGTTCTTCGGGACCAACGTCCCGTCGGGCGATGACCCTGGGCCCCTAGTACCCGTCCCGTTTTCAGCGCATGGTTAAGCGGTCAACCGCCGACGCCGTCGGCCTTGCGCGCACGGGACTGAGACCGGAGAGCCCGCTATGAATGTTCCACTCGCCGTCGATCTCAATTCGCCGGGTCACTTCCTGACCTGGTCGATCTTCACCGTCTCGGTCGCCAACCTGGTGCTGATCGCCGTCATGGTGGCTATTTTCGGCGCGGCCCTGCTGCTGCCGTTCCCCGGCCGCCGCAAGCTGGACGCGACGTCCGAGGCCGCGCCGGTCGCTACTGAACCCGACACCTCCGTTCGCGCGGACGCGGGCGCTGACGAGGACGCTGACATGTGGACGTCCAAGGTTCGCAGGCTCGGCCTCCGCCTGCTGCCGCCGGGCAAGCTGCTCCCGGACCGGCAGCCGGCTTACGTCGCGTCTTGGATCTATGTGTTCGGCGTGGGTTCGCTGGCCGCGCTGGGGATCGCGATCGTGAGCGGGTTCGCGCTGGCGCTGGGCGGCCCGGACTGGTGGCATTACAGCCCGGTCGGGCATTTTTTCAATAGCCTGCACCTGTGGAGCGTCGAGCTGTTCATGGCGCTGCTGGTCATCCACCTGTGGGGCAAGTTCTGGATGGCGGCCTGGCGCGGCCGCCGGACGCTGACCTGGATCACCGGGGTGGTCGCGTTCGCGGCCTCGGTCGTGGAGTGCTTCACCGGCTACCTGTCGCAGCAGAACTTCGACTCCCAGTGGATCTCCGCCAGCGGCAAGGACGCGTTCAACTCGGTCGGGGTCGGCGCGTTCTTCAACGTGATGAACTTCGGCCAGATGCTGATGTGGCACATCGTGCTCGTCCCGATCGTGCTGATCGCCATCGTGGGCGCGCACGTGCTGCTGGTGCGGGTGCGGGGAGTCAGCCACCCGCTCCCGGCCTCGCGCCCGCCGTTCCGGCTCCGGCCGCGCCCCCGGGCCGAGCGGCTGGCTGAGCGCGCCGCCGACGCGGCGCCGTGGCGCGGGCCGACCCGCCGCTACGACATCCTCAAGGAGGGAACGATCGCCGCGGTGGTTGTGTTCGCGCTCACCGCGGGCCTGGCCGCCCTCCTGTCCTCCCCGGACGTGCCGCCGATCACGATCGCGACCTGGGCCAGGGTCGCCCCGGCCGACTTCCTGGCCACCGCCGCGACCGAGCTCAACGGGACCAGCGAGACCGCCACCTACGGCCCGCCCTACAACAGCCAGAACGGCAGCGTCCAGAAGCTCCTGTTCTCCCCGCAGACCATCCCCGGCGTCACCCAGCCCGTCAACGCCGCCCAGGACTTCGTGCTGGGGCCGCTGGCCACGCTCGCCGCCACCGACCCGAGCGTCGCCGCCCCCCTCGCCGCCTACCAAGCCGCCCCGGCCGCCCGCCAGCTCGCCTGGGACAACGCCTACGCCACCGCGGTCACGAAGGTCACGTTCGCCAACGGCGCCCCGGTCGTCCCGGCCGCGGACGACGGCCCGGTCCCGGCCCTGATGGCAGGCGAGCTGACCCTGGCCCGCAGCGGCGCGCTGGACACCGACCTGCTCTCGCAGCAGCCGTTCTACGGCACCAATTTCACCAAGCCGCTGCTGTTCATGGAGGACGGCCAGTACTTCTCCGGCCAGGCCCAGGGGATGGGACTGACCGGCAGCCAGTGGGGCGTCATGAACGAGACCGGCAGCTACCCCGGTCAGCCCTGGCTATGGGTCTACACGCTGTGGTACCAGGTCCCGGGCTGGACCAACTCAGCCAACATCGACATGATCGCCATCTACATGACCGGCCTGGCGACCATCCTGCTGCTCGGCATCCCGTTCATCCCCGGACTACGCGACATCCCGCGCTGGATCCCGCTGCACCGCCTGATCTGGCGTACGCCATCCGATGGCACCCCCACCGAGGCCGAGGGGCCGCCTCAGCCGGCCGCGGGACCCCAGCCAGTCGTCAAGGAACCCACCAGTTAGGAGCAGTCAACCGCGTGCCCGTCGGCTCGAGCCCGGCCGACGGGCACGCGTCGGTCGTGGCCGCCCTGCTCCGCGCTGATACCCCGGTCCCGGTTGGACCGGCGAGGCCGGCCGTTAAGCGTCGATACACGCCGCCGTCATCTTTCCCTCCCCTGCCGGTAGATGTGCCCGCAGTACCCTTGGTCGCGTGAGTGAGCAGCGGCAGGAATTCGAGAACGCCCTTGAGAACATCGAGAGCAAGGTCATCGAGCTGTTCGCGATGGTCGGCGAGGACTTGCCGAGCGCGACCCGGGCGCTGCTGAGCTGCGACGGCGAGGCGCTCACGCCGCTGCTCGAGCGCGACCGCGAGATCGACGCGCTTTACCGCGAGGTCGAGGAACTGGTCAACCGGGCGATCCTGCTGCAGGCGCCGGTGGCGTCGGACCTGCGGTTCCTGCTGTCGGCGCTGCGCATCGTGCCCGAGCTCGAGCGCTCCCATGACCTGGTGGTGCACATCGCCGCCCGGGCCAACCGCCTCTTCACCGGCGACCTCTCGGCCCGCGCCAGCGGCCTGGTCGAGGCGATGGGCGCGCTCGCGTCCACCATGTGGCGCACGGCCGCCGACGCCTGGTACCAGCGCGACCGGTCGGCCGCGCAGGCGCTGGTGGAACGCGACGAGGAGATGGACGACCTCCACGCGAGCCTCATCGCCGAACTCGCCTCGGGTCAGATGTCGGTGCCGGTGACGATGGAGATGACGCTGGCCGCCCGCGACTACGAGCGGCTCGGCGCGCACGCGGTCAACATCGCCCGCCGGGTGGTCTACCTGGCCGGCTCGGGGGCCATCCCCAACCCGGGTCCCACCACCGAATAGCGCCCGCCAGCGGCTAAGACTGAAACGGTCGCGGCCAAGAGCCAGCCGCGACCGTTACCGATGCCGAACTTGATCTTTCTCTGACTATCCCACGCGACCAGTCACATAAGCCTGGGTGCGGGTGTCGTGCGGGTCCTCGAAGATCTGCGCGGTCCGGCCGTACTCGACCAGCACGCCGGTGCGGGTGTCGCTCTTGTCGTCGCGCAGCACCGAGTAGAAGGCGGTCCGGTCGCTGACCCGGGTCGCCTGCTGCATGTTGTGGGTGACGATGACGATCGTGTACCGGGACTTGATCTCGTGCATCAGGTCCTCGATCTTGCCGGTGGCGATCGGGTCGAGGGCCGAACAGGGCTCGTCCATGAGGATGACGTCGGGCTCGACAGAGAGCGTGCGGGCGATGCACAGGCGCTGCTGCTGCCCGCCCGACATGCCCAGGGCCGACTTGTTCAGCCGGTCCTTCACCTCGTCCCAGAGGGCGGCCTGGCGCAGCGACCGCTCGACGATCTCGTCGAGCCTGCCCTTGTTGCGGATGCCGTTGATCCTCGGCCCGTAGGCGATGTTGTCGTAGATCGACTTGGGGAACGGGTTCGGCTTCTGGAAGACCATGCCGATGCGGCGGCGCACGGCGATGGGGGAGACGGAGCGGTCATACAGCGACGCACCCCGGTAGTGGATGTCGCCCTCGACCCGGGCGCCGACGATGAGGTCGTTCATCCGGTTCAGGGTCCGCAGGACGGTGGTCTTGCCGCACCCGGACGGGCCGATGAACGCGGTGATCTCGTTCTCGTGGATCGTCAGCGAGACGTCGGTCACGGCGCGGAAGGCGCTGTAGTAGATCGAGACGTTCTTGGCGTCGAAGATGGGCGTGCCGGTGAAGGCGTCGTCCTGCTTCTCGGCCGCCTCGACCGTCGTCTCCGGCAGCGTCAGCTTGACTTTCTGCTCAGGCTGTTCCATGGAAATCCCTAGCGCGAGTAGCGGGTGAATCGAGCGGTGACGATGCGGGCGACAAACAACAGGATAAACGCGATCACGATCAGCGTCAGCGCTGCGCCCCAGGCCCGTTCCTCGGCGCCGACGTACGGCGACAGCGCGTTGCTGAAGATCTGCGAGGGCAGGGCCGTGGTGGCGCCGCTGAACAGATTCGAGTTGGTCGACTCGACCGCCCCGATGGTGAACAGCAACGGCGCCGTCTCGCCCGCGGCGCGGGCGATGGCGAGCAGCGAGCCGCTGACGATGCCGCTGATCGCGGCGGGCAGCACCACGGTCAGCGTCACCCGCGACTTGGTGGCGCCGAGGGCGTAGCTGGCCTCCCTGAGGTGGTCCGGCACCAGCCGGAGCATCTCGTAGCTGGACCGGATGATGAGCGGCAGCATCAGGCAGGCGAGGGCGAGCGAGCCCGCGAAGCCCGACAGCCCGGTCAGCCCGTGCGGAATCACCCAGACGGTGAAGATGAACAGGCCCATCACGATCGACGGCACGCCCACCATCACGTCGGCCATGAACGAGACCAGCTTGGCCAGCCAGCTCTTGCCGCCGTACTCGCCGATGTAGATCGCGCCGAGGATGCCGAGCGGCACGGCGATGAGCGCGGCGAAGGCGGTGATCTCGAGGGTCCCGACGACGGCGGCGCCCATGCCGCCCTGGCCGAGCGGCATCACGTTCGGCGGGATGGTGCTGTTGGTGAGGAACTGCCAGGAGATCGCCTTGGCGCCCTTGGCGATCACCTCGTAGATCACGAGGCCAAGCGGGATCAGGATGATCACGAACGCGAGGTACATCAGACCGGTCGCGATCTGGTTCTTGCTGCGCCGCCAGCCGCCCGGCTCGCGCAGGTCGATGGTCGGCTGGTCGGAGACGGCAGCCATCAGGCCCCCCTCTGGCGCTGGGTGGAGCGTGCCACGACCCAGCGGGCGATTAGGTTGACGATGATCGTGATCACAAACAGGATCAGGCCGAGGCCGATCAGGGCCGATCGGAACTCGCCCGACGACTCGCCGAACTGGTTCGCGATGACGGCCGGGATGGAGTAGCCGGGGACGAACAGGTGCGACGTGAGCTGGACGGACGAGCCGATCACGAGCGCGGCGGCGATCGTCTCGCCCATCGCCCGGCCGAGGCCGACCAGGATCGCGCTGACGATGCCGGCCTGGCTGTGCGGCCAGACCGCGCCGCGGATCATCTCCCACCGGGTCGCGCCGAGCGCGTACGCGCCCTCCTTGTCGATCGCGGGCACGGTCGCGATGACCTCCCGCGACAGCGAGGTGATGATCGGCGTGATCATGATGGCCAGGATGAGCCCGCAAGTGAAGAACGAGGCTCCGCTGACCCCTCCGTTGGACTCGCCGAACAGATTGTCGAGCACCGGGATTCCGTTGACGCCGGAGGCGATCGACCCGTAGATGGGCTGGATCCAGGGTTCGAGCACGAGGATGCCCCACAGACCCCAGACGACGGACGGCACCACAGCCAGCAGGTCGATGATCGTGATAATCGGCGCCGCCCAGCGGTGCGGCACCACCTCGGTCAGCAGCAGCGCGACCGACAGGCTGACCGGGACCCCGATGATGATCGCGATCACCGAGGTGAGCACGGTCCCATAGACGAAGGCCATCGCGCCGAACTGGTTGTTCCCGACGTCCCAGACGGTGGAGAAGATCCCCTTGAACCCGGCGGTCGAGAACCAGAGGGAGCCCTGCTGGGCGGTCGAGACCGCGATCCCGATGAGAATGGCGAGGACGAGGAGGCCGGCGCACAGCGCCAGCAGCTGGAAGCCCCGGTCACCGAGGGGCCGTCGTCGTGACAGCGAATTGGCGGACCCGGCTGGCTTGGCCGGGTCCGCCTTGATCGCCGTGCTCACGACAGCACCCATATGCGAGCTGCGTGCGTCACGAATACCGCCTAAGAGGTGATCTGGCTCAGCTGGGCCTTGGCCGCCGCGTCGATGCTGGCGGGCAGCGGCGCGAGGTTGAGCGGGGTGAGCAGGCTCTGGCCAGGGCCGAGCAGGTAGCCGAGCCAGGCCTGGAGCAGCGCCGCGTCGTTCGCGTTGGGCTGCGTCGCGTACACCAGGTCCCACGACTGGTAGGTGATCGGGTACGAGGTCGCGCCCGGCTCGTCGACCGCGGCGAACGTCAGGTTGGCCTTGGGCGTGACGTGCGTCGCGGCGGCGGCGGCCGACGCCGACGACGGCGCCACGTAGTCGCCCGCCGAGTTCTTGATCGAGGCGGCGGTCAGGCCGCTCGCGGTGGCGGTGGAGAAGTCCACGTAGCCGATCGAGTTCGAGGTCGCCTTGACGGCCGCGGCCACGGCGCTACCGCCGTCGTTGGCGTGGGCCGACTTCGGGAAGGAGATCGTCGAGGCGGTGCCGAGCGTCCACGCGCTGCCCGCCGCGTCCACCAGGTACTGGGAGAAGTTCGCGGTCGTGCCGGAGGAGTCCGAGCGGACCTCGAGGTTGATCGAGCTGCTGGGCAGGCTGGCGCTCGGGTTGAGGGCCTTGATGGCCGCGTCGTTCCAGGTGGTGATCTTGCCCGAGAAGATCCCGGCCAGGACGGTCGCGTCCAGCTTCAGGTCGGACACACCGGACACGTTGTAGGCGATCGCGATCGGGCCGATCTGGACCGGGAAGTACAGCACCGTCTTGCCCGCGGGGACGTCCTTCGTCTCCTTGGACGGGATGGGCGAGTCCGAGCCGGCATACAGGACGCTGTTCGCGTACAGGTCGCTGCGACCGGTGCCGGAGCCAACCGGGTTGTAGTTCACGGTGATGCCTGGGTCAACCGACTTGAAGGCGGAGATCGCGCCCTGCTGGAAGTTGGTCTGGAACGTCGAGCCGGCGCCGCTGATCGTGCCGCTGGCCGTCGAGGCGGCGCCCGCGGACGTGCTGGCAGAGGCAGCCGGGGAGCTGGCCGCGGCGGAGGACGGCGCGGAGCTTGACGATGACGACGAAGATGAGCATGCGGCCAGGGCGATGGCGGCGGCGACAGCACCGCTAGCCGCCACGACCTGCTTGCCTCGGAACTGCATCAGAAATTCTCCTTGTAGTGTGAGCTTTATCGCTCTTCATTGCCGGCTGGCGCGTGGAATGTGCCGCGCAAACCGTAGCAACCCGTATATTCATAGGCTGCCCAGGTAGCCTCGAGTGAAGCTCAGGTGTATGCGCGGCGTCCGGAAGGTTAACATTTGGTGACTTCGATATTCCGGGCCGATTTTCGCGCGGGCCGTTAGAGGCCTCGCCGAGCGTAAAGGCTTTATTGTCCGGAATTTTATGTATATGTTTACCTGATGGCCACTATGTACGGTATGTAGCGCTGACATAGCAGGTCAGAACCAGATTACTGATCTAGCACCAGCGTAGCCCCGGCTGCGGCCGGGTCTCGGCCAGGCTCGTGCGGTCCGGCCTTCCGATTGTGACGTAAGCGGCGTTGCGATCGGCCCTGCTGGCCTGAGGGCATTGTCGCGCGTGGCAATAGTTTACCTATATGACATTTAGCGGACCATCTTCATTTCCCTGCAATTCAGCTGGAGTTCACCTGCCCTGAATATCAATTAGGTGGCGATGGGGCGGGCCTTAGTAATTTCTTGATCGAGCGGTGCGGACGGGCTGGAGGAAAAGGTCGGGTGGAGGCCCAAGTGCCCGCTCAGCGCGGGGCGAGCGGCGTGCTCGCCGATCGGATCGCCGCCGCGCTGGTGCACCGCGAGCCGGGCTGGCAGCTGCCGAGGCGGAGCGCCCTCGCGCGCCGGTACAACGTCAGCATGGCCGAGATCGACGTGGCCATCGGCGAGCTCTCCCGCCGGTCGTTGATCCGCAGGCTCCCCGACGGGCAGCTGTACCGGGCGAGCCCGGCCGAGTACCTGATCCCGGTGGAAGGGGTGGGCGGCCTCAGCACTCAGCTCGATCCCATGGGCGGCGAGATCAGCTGCCAGGCCAGGCACGTATCGCAGCGCGACGCGCCCCAGGACGTGGCCTGGGCGCTGGGTGCGGCCGGCCGGGGCGAGGTCGCGATCATCAGGTGCGTGTGGGCGGTCGGGGCCGAGCCGGTCGCCATCTCCACCGCCTACGTGCCGGGGGCGGCGGGCGGGCCTGCCGCCGACGACCTGATGTCCTTCCAGGCCACCTTGCAGACGCCGCCGGACGCGGGGCCGGGCGCGCCGCCCGCGCACGCGCGGGCGGTGGACCTCGAGCTGGCGCCGCCGCAGCCGTCGGTCGCGCGCAGCCTGCGGCTGCCGCCGGGCCAGCCGGCCATCTCGGTCACGATCAGGTTCGACGACCAGGCGACCGGCCTGCCGGTCGGCCTCACCACGGTCAGCCTCAAGCCCGATCGCTTCCGCGTCGTCATCCAGGCCGGAGACGGACTGCCGCGGGGCACGCATCCGGACGATTAGAAGGTATCGACACGGAGGGTACATTCCTGGCAACCTAGAGTAGATAACTGCTCGGGCGGTGCCAGGGAGTGCCAGGGATGGGATCGATGCCGCGGCGTGCCCGCCACCCGGTTCCGGCGAGCCCTCCGCGCCGCAGCCGGGTCATGGCCGCCTGCGCCGTGCTGCTCCTGGTCGCCCACCTGCTGCTCGCTCAGCTGACCCTCGTGCTCGCGCTGTCGTTCATGCTGACCGGCCGGGTCAGCCGGTGGCGGCTTGGGTGGCTGGCCGGCCCGGCCGCGGCCGGGCTCATCTGGGCGCTGGCGCTCGGTCCGGGGCGCGCGGTGGCCGGCTTCGCGGCCGGGCCCGCGCACATCCTCGATTACCTCGGCCACGGGCGCCTGGCGGCGGGGCTGAGCCACCCGTCGGGACCGTTCGCGGGGGCCGGGAGCTGGCTGCCGCGACAGCTGCCGATCGCCCTGATCGCCGGGGCGGCCGAGGCGGCGCTGATCGGCTGGCTCGGCTGGCTGCGGACCGGCCCGCTGGCGGTTCCGCCGCGACGTCCCGGTGCGGTCGCGGCGGTGCGGACCGCTCTCGCCGCGGCGCTGATCCGGTCCGGGTCGGTTGTCACCAGGAACGGCTGCGCGCTCGGGGTCGCCCCCGCCACCGGTGCCGTCGCGGAACTGCGGTGGACCGAGATCGCGGGCGGGATCCTGGTGGCGGGCGCGGAGAGCCAGGACGTCACGGTCACCAGCCTGCAAGTGGTGCACGCGGCGCTCCGCCGCCGCAAGCCGCTGATCGTCATTGACGTCAGCGCCGACGGCGCGATCGCCCGCGCCCTGACGACGGCCTGCGCCGCGACGGGCACGCCGCTGCGGCATGAGCGCGCGGGCCTCGACCTCGCCCTCGTCGTCGGCGAGCGGTCGGCCGCGCTGCTCCGGGTCGGCTCGGCCGAGCAGGCGTCCCGGGCCTGCGCCGACATCGCGGCGCTGGCGGCGGGCCTGAGCCGGATCGGCGTCGACGGCGACGGCCTCATCTGGGTCACGGGCGGCGAACGGCTGCCCGCGAACGCGGTGGCGGCGCTCATCGGCGATGGTCGCGCCGCCGGGCTCGGCGTCTTGATCGGCACGTCGTCACCGGCGGCGGCGGCTCAACTGGCCCCGCTGGTGGATGCCCGGCTCATCCTCCGCGTTGCCGACCCGTCCCTGGCGGCGATGCTCGCCGCCCCGGCCGGCGGCCAGCCCGGCGAGCGGCCGGCGGTATCGGCCAGCGCCCTGCTGTCGCTCCGGCCGGGCGAGTTTGTGCTGACGGTCGGGGAGCCGACCCGCCGGCTGGTCGCGCTCGGCCGGCTGGTGCCGGCCCGGCTCCCGCGCCCGGCCCCTGGCCGGGAGCGCGGGTGGCGGAGGCTGCGCCTTGACCCCGCGTGAGCCGGAGCAGACGCTCTACCTCGGGTGGGAGTACGCGACCCCGTGCCCGGACCCCGGCCCGCCGCCGCGGCGCCCGGTGCCGCAGCAGCGGGAGCCGATGTCGGCCGACTGGCTCGCCGCCCAGCGGCGCGAGGAGAGGCTGATCAACCGGCCGCTGAAGATCATCATCGCCGTCGCGGTGGGGGTCGCGGTCGCGCTCGGGGCCTGCGTGGCGGGCGGCCTGCTGCGCGCGATCGTGGCCGGGCCGACCATCGCCGTCTTCCTGGCCGCGGCCGCGCTGGCCGGGTACGCGATCTGGCAGGGGGAGCGGGTGCTGCGGGGCCGGATCGAGGCGGAGCGGGAGCGGGTCGAGCGGTTGCGGGCCGACGCGGAGAGCCGGCACTTCGCCGGGCAGGCCGAGCACGCCCGCCTCGTCACCCAGTGGCAGCGGCAGCGGTCCGCCTTCGAGAGTCAGAAACACTGGTACGGCGTCCCCCTCCCGGCCGGCGTCGATCGGGTCGACGTGGCCGGCGGCACCCTCTCCGGCTGGTCGGCGGTGCTGACCATGCTCGCCGCCGGTCGGCTGGCCACGGGCGGCGAGGTGACCGTTATCGACCTGTCGGGCGGCGCGGTCGCGGCCGACCTGGTCGACCTGTCGATCGCGGCAGGCGGCGTGGACCCGGCCGTCTGGGTGCTCCCCCGCGATCTGCCCCGCCTTGACCTGGCCGCCTCGCTCGCCGCGGGCGACCTCGCGGACGTCCTGGCGCTGTCGGTCAGCGTGGCCGAGGAGCGAAGCTCGGCTCGGGAGCTCGCGGTCGACAGCGCCATCCTCGATCGGGTCATCGGCGCCCTCGACCCGAGCGGACCCAGCTCGCTCGCCCGGGTGGCGGCCGCGCTGCGCGCCTTGGCGCAGGTCGGCGATCTGCGCGCCGACGTGGCGGCGGGCCTGATCACCGAGCGCGAGGCGGCCAAGATCGCGGCCCTCTACGGCCAGGGCGCGACCGACCGGGTGGTGCTCGAGCGCGCGCTCGGCATCGAGGCGCAGCTCAGAAAGCTGGCCGAGGCCGGCCGCGAGCCGGCCGACCGGCCGCGCGGCCGGCTGCGGGTGATCGCGGTCGACCAGCGGGCGGGCGCGCTGTCGGCCAAGCTCCTCGGCAGCTTCGTCATCACCACGCTCACGCACCTGGTGGGGCGGCTGCCGGCCGGCGGCGGGGCGACCTCGTGGCGGCACACGCTCGTCGTGCTCGGCGCCGAGCGGCTCCGCGATGACGTACTCGACCGCCTCACCGATGCGTGCGAGAGCACCCGCTCCGGCCTGGTGCTCGCCTACCGGTCGGTGCCGGCCCCGGTGCGGCAGCGGATCGGCCGAGGGAACGCCGCGGTCGCGTTCATGCGGCTCGGGAACGCGGAGGAGGCGAAGGCGGCGAGCGATCAGATCGGCTCCGAGCACCGGTTCGTCATCTCCCAGCTGACCGAGACCGTCGGCACATCGGTCACCGACACGGCCGGCACGTCGTACACCAGCACGGTCGGCGACTCCGCCTCGACCGCGACATCGACCAGCGACAACGAGTCGACGTCGGATGGCAGCGGCTACTCCCGGGCGGCCGGCGCCGGGGTCACGCCCTTCGGCGGCGGCCGGTCGCGGTCGGGCCAGAGCGGAACGTCGCACGGGACGAGCGAGTCCGTCTCGCTCACCGAGGGGATCAGCACCAGCACCGCCTGGGGAGTGTCCACCTCACGGGCGACCGGAGACAGCGAGTCGCTCGCCCGTTCCCTCCAGCGCTCGCGGGAGCTGCTGGTGGAGCCGTCCGAGCTGCAGCGGCTGCCGACCACCGCCATGATCGTCAGCTACGCCGCCCCCGGCGGCCGTCGGGTCCTGCTCGCGGACGCCAACCCGGCCATCGGCGGCCTCGGCGCCGCCACGCTGACCCCGCTCAACGAGGCCGGCGAGCTGACCGTGCCGGACCCGGTCATCGCGGCCGGCGGCGTCCTCGGCTGGCCGGCCGCGACGCCGGAGAGCGCGCTCAACCCCAACCTCGGACCGCCGCCGTCGCGGCCGGACTGGCGTCGGGGGACCAGAAGTTAACGGGGCCTTCACGGCGGCGGGCGCCGCTCTTGCCGCGCGGCGGGCCGGTAAGCGGATAGCATCGGCCGCGATGGACGCGAATACCCACCACCGAACACGCCTGCCGATCCGGGCCAAGCTCGCGACCACGGTCGGCGACGCCGCCGCGTCGGTCTCCCGGCTCGCGGGCAAGGGCGACGGCTCGGTCATCGGCGGCCGAATCGGGCTGCG
>Ga0302314_10012914_pt1 | contig 14401 bp, 8 predicted proteins | sample III_Palsa_N2_3_FD_200533 | JGI IMG/M metagenome (GOLD analysis project Ga0302314, IMG submission 200533) | Peat permafrost microbial communities from Stordalen Mire near Abisko, Sweden - III_Palsa_N2_3 | ecosystem: Environmental > Terrestrial > Soil > Palsa > Peat permafrost | place: Sweden... | reverse complement strand
CGTGACTCGCCGCGACGCGAGTCACGATGGCACCCGGCAATCGGGCGCCGCGGAACACGGGCTCGCCCGTCGTCACCGCCGCCAGGGCTCGGGTGGTCGGAATCCCGAGCGAGTGCATCGACTCGCTCAGCAAATATTCGCGCAATACAGGCCCGAGCGCGGCGCGGCCGTCGCCGCCCCGCGAGAAGGGCGTTCGCCCGCTGCCCTTCAGCTGAATGTCGCGCCGCACGCCGCCGCGACCGATTACCTCACCGAGGAGAATGGCGCGCCCATCGCCGAGCTGCGGCACGAACTGTCCGAACTGATGGCCCGCATAAGCCGTCGCGATCGGATCCGCGCCGGCGGGAACGATGTTGCCCGCGAAGATCGCCGCGAGCGGGGTGTCGTCTTGGCACTCGAGGCCGAGCTCCGTCGCCAATGCCGCGTTGAACTTGATGAGCCCGGGATTGGCTACGGCGACGGGATCGAGACGCGCGAAAAATCTCGGCGGAAGCGCCGCGTAGCTATTGGAGAACACCCACCCCGGCATCGCGAGGCGCGGCGGCGATGTCTCGTTTGGCGGGGATTGCAGCATCGTCGCATGTTACCAGCGAATCAGCCTTGAATTTGTTCTGCCTCGCGGAATCGTTCACGGTCTCAACCCGGCGAAACGCCTTGGCCAGGCGCGAATATACCGAGACATAATTCTCCGCCATTCGTCGAGCGGTGAAACGCCGGTCGAATTCCGCGCGGATGCGATCGCGATCCAAGGCAACGGCGCGTCCCACCGCCTCGACCGCCTGCTGCTCGTCGTGCACCATGAAGCCGGTGACGCCGTTCTCCAGAACCTCGGGCACCGATCCGTTCTCGAACGCGACCACCGGCGTGCCGCAAGCCATCGATTCGATCATCACCAGCCCGAAGGGCTCCCGCCAGGCGATGGGGAAGAGCAGCGCCGCGGCGTTGCCCAGAAATTCCGATTTCTGGTCCTCGCGGATCTCGCCGATAAACTCGACGTCGCCGCTCCCGAGAAGCGGCTCGATCGTGGTCTTGAAGTACTCCTCGTCCACACGATCGACCTTGGCTGCGATCTTGAGCGGCATGCCCGCCTGCGCCGCGATACGGATCGCCGCGTCCGGCGCCTTCTCGGGGGAAATACGCCCCAGGAATGCGAGGTAGCCGCCCTGCCCCGCACCCTTCGCGAGCGAGTGCTGCGGCAAGCCGTGCAGCACGGTCGCCACGTAGTTCGCTTGTGGCAAGGGTGCGCGCTGCGAATTCGAGATGGATACCACGGGAACGTCGCGGAAGAACTTGTAGAGGGCCGGCAATTCCGGCAAGTCCAGGCGACCGTGCAACGTCGTCAGGCTCGGAACGCCGAGCCGCTGCAGCAGCGGATATCCAAAATAGTCGATATGGGCATGGATCACGTCGAACTCATGCGCACGGCGCGCTACCGTCTCGAGCTGCATGAACAGGGGGACGAACGGATCCTTCACGCTGGGGTCTAAGCGCAGCGAGCGCGGCCACATCGGCTCCAGCTTTCCTTTGGTCAGGCTGTCGCCCGACGCGAACAACGTGACCTCGTGGCCGAGATCGACCAGCGCGTCGGTGAGATAGGCGACCACTCGTTCCGTGCCGCCATAAAGCTTCGGGGGCACCGACTCGATCAGCGGCGCCAGTTGAGCAATCTTCATTCCGCGTTCCCCAATTCGTAATAGGACCCGGGGTATCGTATGCCCGGTGCGGGGCGGGTGTCGGCGGCAAATTGTGTCAGAGAACTCCTATGTCACCGCGCACCGACACCGTGAAAATTTTACACAGAGGCGCCGCTTTGACTCGAAGATGCGCGCACGTGAACATAGGGGTCTACGATCCAACGCACCGCAATGCCATGAAACAAACGCGAACAACCGACGCGGATCCGAATCCTGCCTCGCACACCGTCGACGAGATGCCGACGATGCAGTATGCGATCGCCGTCAGCGACACTCTCCAACAGAGGCGCACGCGCACGCTCAAGCACGGCGACATGTTCGCGGTGTTCGACCATCGCGGCGACATGGGGGGCGAGCCCGGCAATTCGGAGGGACTGTACTATCGCGACACGCGCATGCTGTCGCAATTTCAGCTCTTGCTCGAAGAGGCGCGGCCGCTGCTCCTGAGCTCGATGACCCAGGACGACAATGCGGTGTTCACCGCCGACCTCAGCAATCCCGATCTGCTGGTCGACGGCAAAATCGCGCTGCGGCGCGAGAATGTGCATGTGAATCGCGCGCGCTTCATCTGGAGCGGCGCGTGCTATGAGCGCCTGCAGGTGCGCAACTTCAGCGATCGCCCGCTGCAGCTGCGCCTGACCTACCGTTTCGCCTCCGACTTTGCGGATCTGTTCGAAGTGCGCGGCGAGCACCGCGCGGCGCACGGCCAGGCGCGTGCTGCGCTGGAAAGCGATCACAGCGTCGCACTCATTTACGCGGGCCTCGACGGGATGGAGCGCAGCACACGTATTGCCTTTTCGCCGTCACCCAAGACCTTGACCACCGCACGGGCGGTGTACGAACTCTTGCTCAAGCCGCGCGCGACCCGCCGCATCTTCGTCCGCTGCGCGGTTGTCCTCGCGGAGAGCGATTGGGGCGGACGGCTCTACTACCGGCGCATGCGCGCCGCGCGCCAGTCGCTGCGCGAATCGAGCGAGCGCGCCGCAAGCATCGAGGGATCGAACTCCGTGTTCAACGAGATCGTGCGCCGCTCCGTCTCGGATCTCTACATGCTGATCACGGATACCCCGCAAGGCCCTTATCCTTATGCGGGAATCCCTTGGTTCTCGACCCCCTTTGGACGCGACGCTATCATCACCGCCCTGATGACTTTGTGGGTCGATCCCGCAATCGCCAAGGGCGTGCTCAAGTTTCTCGCCTACACGCAGGCCACGACGGTCGAGCCTGAGCGTGATGCCGAGCCCGGCAAGATCTTGCACGAGATGCGTCATGGCGAAATGGCCAACCTGCGGGAAGTCCCTTTCGGCCGCTATTACGGCAGCGTCGACGCGACGCCGCTGTTCGTACTGCTGCTCGGAGAGTATTTCCGGCGTACCGCGGACCTGGAGACGGTCAGGTCCCTATGGCCGCACGCGCAGGCGGCGCTCGAATGGATCGATCGCTACGGCGACCGCGACGGCGATGGCTTCCTCGAGTACCACCGCCAGACCAAGGAGGGGCTCGCCAATCAGGGATGGAAGGACTCCTACGACGCCATCTTCCATCAGGATGGGCGCATGGCGCAGGGACCGATCGCGCTTTGCGAAGTTCAAGCTTATGTTTACGGGGCCAAGCGCCACGCGGCGACGATCGCGGAAGCGCTCGGTCACCACGAGCGCGCCGCCGCGCTGACGGCGCAAGCGGAGAAACTGCGCCGGGATTTCGAGAATCGCTTCTGGTGCGAGGAACTCTCCGTGTATGCCCTCGCGCTCGACGGCGACAAGGAGGCTTGCCGCGTCATCTCGTCGAACTCGGGACAGGTGTTGTTGACCGGCATCGCATCTGCCGAGCGGGCGCAGCGCGTCGCGCACGCGCTGCTCGAGCCGTCGATGTTCAGCGGCTGGGGTATCCGCACCGTCGCTGCCTCGGCGGCGCGCTACAATCCAATGTCATACCACAACGGCTCGGTCTGGCCGCACGACAACGGCCTCATCGCGATGGGCTTTGCGCGTTACGGACTGAAGCAGGCGGCCTCGCAAGTGTTCAACGGGCTGTTCGATGCGGCAACCTATATGGATCTGCGTCGCTTACCCGAGCTGTACTGCGGCTTCGGGCGACTTGTGCGCAATGCGCCCACACAGTATCCGGTCGCCTGCTCGCCCCAGGCGTGGGCGAGCGCCGCGCCGCTCTGCCTGCTGCAAGCCTCGCTCGGCCTCGAGCTCCTCGACCGCACGGGCGAGATCAAATTCTACCGGCCGACTTTGCCCGACTTTCTCGATCACGTGCACTTGCGCAACTTGCGCCTGAGCTCGGGCTCGGCGGACGTGCTGCTGCACCGCCACGGCGAGCACATCGCGGTGACCGTCACGCGCCGTGAGGGGGATGTGGTGGCGGTGGTGCGGTACTAGCGGCGGCGGTGGCGCCGCCCCCGTTGGTGCCCGTGTCTTCCTCCGGCTCAGGACGAGTCTCCGGCATGGCGAACACCGCCAACAGCACCGCTGCGAGTCCCACGCTCGCGAGGAAATAAAAGGCATGGCGCATACCGAAGTGGTCGGCGACCCAACCCGCCGCGGAGGTGCTCACCGTGGCGCCGATGCCGATGGCGAAGCCCACAGCCCCGAGCGAGAGATTGAAGTGCCCCGAGCGCGCCGCCACGTCGCTCACGACGAGCGGCACCAAGATGCCGAATCCCGCGCCCGCGATGCCGTCGAGCACTTGCACACCGATCACGAGCGCGGAATTGGATGTCGTTGAGAAAACCAGCGCGCGCATCGGCAGCATGAGAAATCCGATGATCAGCACCAGCCGGCGTCCATACCGATCGGCAAAACGCCCAACCGCCGGCGAGGCGAGCGCGACGATGATCTGCGGCAACACGATGCAGGCGCCGATCAGCAAGCTCGGATTGCTGCCGCGGGCCGCGAGGGTGCCGCTGATCAGCATGAGCAGCGGCGCGTTCGCGAAAGTGAACAGCATGGCGCAGAAGCAGAAGATGAGGAGCCGCCGATCGGCCAAAACTTTGAACACCCGTGTCTTCGGCTTTTCCGCAGCCGCCGATTGATTGGCGCTGCGCGCCATCGAGAAGCGGCGCAGCGGCAATAGCGTCACGAGCGCTGGCAGCGTGAGAGCCGCCGTCAGGTAAAACACGCCGCGCTCTGACAAGTATTGTCCGCACGCGCCCATCAACGCGGCGCCGACTCCGTTGCCCACCGCAGAGTAGCGCGCGTTGCGCCCGAGGCGGACCGCCATGCCGAAGCGTCCCGCCAGCGCAAGGCTCATGGCCGCAATGGCCGGCCCGAGCGTGCAACTCGAGACGCCATGCAATACCTCGGCGACATACACCAGCAGCGGGATGGGATAGATGGCGAACATGAGCGCACTGGCCGTGAAGACGAGCACGCTGAAGGCCGCCACCCGCGTCTTGTTGCGGATCGCATCGACCAACGCACCGGCAGGCACCTGGCTCGCCATCGAGCTCACGGTGCCTACCGAGAGTGCCACTCCTATGGCGGTCTGCGTCCAGCTTTGGCCGCTGAGATACACCGCGATGAAGGGGCCAAAGCCGGTTTGTACGTTGGCGACGAACAAGTTGAAGTAGTCGAGGCCGCGGCTCGCCGCAGCCTCGGCGGAACGCGCCGGCGCCGCCGTCGTGCCCCCGCCGCCGCTCGGCGGCTCACTTCGTTGTTTGGCCGGCGTCTGGAGCATCGGGCGCGGGCGGCGGCATGAGCACGCGCGGCTTGTTCGAGTTGTATTCCGGCGCCGACTGCAGCTTCTGTCGATCCACGCTTAGGATGAGCGGCTTGTCGCGGGCGTTCTGATCGAAACGCAGCAGCGGCCAATCGACGGCGATGCGCCGGGTTCCCACCCCGAGAAAGCCGCCGAAATCGATGATCGCGACGCGCACGTGCCCTTGTGCGTCCGCCAGCACATCGACCACCCGGCCGAGATCCTCGCCCTTCGGACTCATGACCTCCCTGCCGAGGATCGAGCCGAGTGACGCGCCGACCTCGCCGACCCGCGCATCGACCACCGCATCGGCAGGTGCCGGCGGGGGCGGCCCGACGAGCGCCGCAGTTTGCGGCGCCGGAGCCTCCTTCGGCTTATGGTGCTTCGGGCGCGGTCGGCGGACGGGTACGCAAGGGGGCAGCATCTTTTCTCCGCTGCTCACCGTGCTCGGTGCACTGGCCGGCGCGGTTGCGCCGGGCGTCGGCAACGCGGGTGCCGTCTCTGCCGAGGGAGGCTCGGCGGACCCCGAGGACCCGCCCGTCGCCGCGGGCGAGTCCGGTGCAGCCGCTGCGGCAGGCGGCGGTGTGCTCGGCGGCGACGTCGCCGTCGGCGCGGGCGCAGCCGCCGCGCCCGGGCGTTGCTCCGCCGTGCCGGTAGCAGATGCCGAGAGCGCGAGCAGCGTCATCCAGCCCGCAGACCCGACAGCTCGCCAACACAGTTTGCGGCCGGCGTGTCGAATGCTCATGGCACGTGCTCGGGTTCAGCTCTGCTACGCAGCTGCCGGCCATACATCCGGCTGTAGATGCCGCCCTTCATCTGCAACAGGCGGCGCGGCGCTCCGTCCTCGACGATGCGGCCGCGGTCCATCACCACGATGCGGTCGAACGCGTCGAGCGTCGACAGGCGATGAGCGATGGCAATCACCGTGCGCCCGCGAAACAATCGCGCCAGAGCCTCTTGAATGGACTGCTCGGACTCGGTGTCGAGGGCGGAAGTTGCCTCATCGAGCAGGACGATCGGCGCGTTCATCAAGAAGGCGCGCGCGATGGCCAATCGCTGGCGCTGACCGCCGGAGAGCTTCATGCCGCGCTCCCCGACGATGGTGTCGTAGCCTTGCGGGAGCCGTTGGATGAACTCCGCGCAACGCGCCGCTTCCACCGCGCGATAGACCTCCTCGTCGCTCGCCTCCGGTCGGCCGTATCGCAGATTCTCGAGCAGCGAGCGATGAAACAGCGAGATATCCTGCTGCACCACCGCGATGGAGCTGCGCAGGCTCGCCTGCGTGACGTGCGAGATGATCTGGCCGTCGATGAGGACTTCGCCCGACCCCGGGTCGTAGAGTCTCTGCAGCAGTGCCACGATGGTGGACTTGCCCGCCCCCGAGCGGCCGACCAGACCGACCTTTTGGCCGCCGGGCACGTGCAGCGTGAAGTCCTTGAGCACCGTCTGACCGCTCGGATAGCTGAAGCTCACATTACGAAAATCGATCGCCCCTTCGGTCACGACCAACGGCTTTGCATCGGAGCCGTCTTGCATCTCGTGCGGCAGGCCGAGCACCTGCACTGCTTCGCGCAGCTTTGCGAATTGCTGCACCATGTCGACCATCGCCATGGCGAAGTCGCGCGAGGCATGCAGCACCGTGAATCCGAGGGTGGTGGTGAGCACCACATCGCCGGTCGTTATCTGCCCTCGGCGCCAGAGCTCCACCGACCACACCAGCACACCCGCGGTGACGAAGAACACCGCCAGGGCATGGAACTGGCGCAGCCGCTCGAGCGAGCGCAGGCTCTGCCTCTGCGCCTCCATCTCGTCCTGTATCTTCACGCTGAGGCGCTGCTGCTCGCGCTGCGTCGCGCCGAATGCCCGCACCAAACCCATGTTGCTCACGACATCGGTGAGATCACCGCTCACGTGAGCGGCGTGGCCGGCAAAGTTCTGATGCAGCTCCCGCCCGTGCGAAGCCCGCCAGGCGATGAGGGCGCCGAGCACGCTCACCACGGCGAGCAGCACCGCGGTCAAGTGCCAGTTAATCGTGCCCAGGACGAAAATGCTCGCGACCACCGCGACGCCCGGCGGAATCGTGTTCCAGGTGAGCGAGCTCTCGATGAGCCACGCCGCGTTGGCCGCGGCCGTGATTCGGCCGGCGAGCGCGCCGGGAAATTGGTCGACGAAGTAGCGCGTGCCGTGACCCGACAGATGATCGAATAGATCCATGCGAATGTCGCCGCCGACGGCGACGAACGCGTGGGTGGATGCCCAGCCGGCGACGCGCCACAGAACGTTGTCGGCGGCAACCAGGCCCAGCAAAATCGCGACGGCGCCCCACAGCACCGGCTGCGGCGGCTGATGAGTGCTGAGCACGTCGACGAGGTGCTTAACCGCGTACTGGGATCCCACGTTGCAGAGAACTGCCGTGAGCATGGCGGCGACGACGACGAAATGGCTGAAGAAGCGCCTTCGCACGTAGCGTCCGAGAAAGCGGAGGACCCCTTTGGACGCGTGGCCTGGCAATGGCATGACGGAATTTACGTACCTTCCAGATTAGGGATCGGGGGTCCACCCTATTGTTGGTCAACTCCTCGCCACTACGGGCCGGACAAAGGATGTGAACGTCTGTCAGTATTCGCTGACAGTCACGCGCGCGGACTTGCGACAGATCATCAAAATCTCGTCGACGTCGTCCGCGGCGATGAGCCCCGCGCCGAAGTCCAGTTTTTTCTGGAACTTGAGTCCGAGGGGCATGAACACCCGGTTGTACCACCACAGCGCTCGCTCGCGCTCGTGGGTTAGAAACCACATGCCGAGGTCGAGCAGCCGCGAGGAGCGCGGCTGCATGCCGTAAACGGCGCTGCGCTCGATTGTCAGACCATGACGGCCGAGGGTCTCGATCAGCAGCTCGGGGCGGTAGCGCCGCCGGTGCCCGACGAAATCGTCGAACGCGTTCCACCGCTCCGGATGCAAGGGGACAGACAGGAGCACGGTGGCGCCGGGTCGGGCGACCCGCGACAATTCCGTGAGCGCCACCGCGTCATCGTCGACATGCTCCACGATGTCGAGCGCGCAGACGAGGTCGAACACCGCGTCGGCGAAGGGTAGCGAAGTGATCAAAGCGCCGACCACCGAGGCCCCGCGCCGGGCCAGCTTGGCGAGCGCCGGGCCGCTTACGTCGACGAATTGGGTTCCCTCGAGCGGCAGCCGCGGCCGCAGGCCCGGCGCGACTTCGAGGCGGCGGCCGCCGCGGGGCAGCAGCATTTGTATCAACGGCCAGGTGTTGAAACGCCTGGGCTCGACCAGCTGCGCGCCGGACCAGAGCGAGTCGTAATAGAGGCGATTGGCGTCGAGAAGCTGGCGCGCGCTGAGCGCTCGCGTTCCGGTTGGCTGCATCGGAGCACTCTAGCATCCGGCATACGCCCGGGTGGAGCGCGCCGCGGTCGACCTCAGGCGCGACCGGCGGCGAACGCCGCGAGCATGTCCTCTTCCTCGCCCGTACCTTGGGCGTTATTTCCGAGCAGCGCCAGACATTGATCCGCCGGCATGGGCCGCGCGAACAGGAATCCCTGACCGATCGTGCAGCCCAATTTTCTCAGTATCTCCGCCTGCTGATAGCCCTCGATGCCCTCGGCGATGACTTGGATGCGCAAGTGCCGGGCGATGGCGATGATGGCGCTGACGATCGCCAGATCGCTCGAATCCGTCACCAAGTCGCGCACGAAACTGCGGTCGATCTTGAGCGCATCGACGCGCCAGTTCTTGAGGTAACTCAGGCTCGAGTAGCCGGTGCCGAAATCATCGATGGCAATCTTGATTCCCATATCGCGCAGGCGAACCATCGTATCTTGCCGCGTCTCGCCCGATTTCGCCTGGTTCGCATCGAACACCGCGCGCTCGGTCATCTCGAGCTGCAGGAACTCCGGGCGTAAGCCGTGGGTCGCGAGCAGCGTCGAGATGGTGGTTTGCAGGTCGCCGCGCTGCAGCTGCGCGGGTGCGACATTGAGCGAGACCGGCACGAGCTTCACGCCCTGGCGCTGCCAGGCGCTCATGGTCTGGAGCGTCCGATGCAGCACGAAATTGCCCATCGGCACGATCAGGCCGGTCTCCTCGGCGATCGGAATGAACTGGTCTGCCGGGACCATGCCGTGCACCGGGTGGCGCCAGCGAATGAGCGCTTCCAGACCGACCACCTTGCGCGTCAGTAGATTCACGAACGGCTGGTAATGCACGTCGAGCTGCTTCAGCCGCAAGGCATCGCGGAGCGATGCTTCCATGGCGACGCGGAGCTTGAGCTTGCGGTTCATGATCTGGCTGAACATCTGCACGTTGTTGCGCCCGCGGTCCTTCGCTTGGTACATCGCAGTGTCGGAATGCTTGAGCAGCTCGCCCATGTCCGTGCCGTCGCGCGGATACAGGCTCACGCCCACGCTGCCCGTGGTCTGCAGCGCGTGTTGATCGATGATGATCGACTTGTTCAGGCAATCGTTGATGCGCTTGGCACCGTTCGTGACTTCGTCGTACGACTTGACGTTCTGGAATACCACCACGAACTCATCGCCGCCCATGCGGATGACCACGTCGCTCTCCCGCACGCATGCCTTCAGGCGCCGCGCGACCTCCTGCAGGAGCTTGTCGCCGGTCTCGTGTCCGCGCGTGTCGTTGATGTGCTTGAAGCGGTCGAGATCGAGAAAGACCACGCCCAGCATCTGATTCGCGTCGCGTGCCTCGTTGATGGCCTCCGGCAGGAAGGTGGCGAGATAATGGCGGTTCGGCAGCCCGGTCAACTGATCGTGATGCGCCATGCGATCGAGCCGCTGCTGATTGTCGATGAGCTGCTGCTCGGCCTTGCGCCGGACCGACACGTCGTGCGTGACATACGCAAAACCGTCGCGGCCGTCGGTCTCCAACCGGTTGCAGCGCACTTCGACATCGATCTGCGCGCCCTCCTTGCAACGCAGCTGCAAGTTGAGCGCCGGCTGTCCGTCGGCATGTTGCAGCCGCGCGAGCACGCTGTCCGGTGTTGCCTCGCCGTCGCAGAAAATGTCCGTGAGCGCCAGGGCGGCGGCCTCGTCGTGCGTGTAACCCACCTTGTTCAGGAACGCGGGGTTGCAGTATTGGATTCGATAGCCGTCCGCATCGACGATGACGATGCCGTCATTGGTCTGATCGATGAGCGCCTTGTAACGTGAATCGACGGTCTGGCGATGACGGAAGTAATGTCGTAACGCGAGGACCACCCCGGTTCCAACCAGCAGCGCGAGAAGCGCCAGCCATGCCTCCGAAGGCACGCCGAAGACGCGCCTGTTCGGTGCAACTCGCGCAGCGGCCGCCCGCGCCTCCGGATCCAGCCGAAATACCCAGGCGGGGCGCCCCCACGCATCGCGCAGCACCGCGTAGCCGGACAGATCGTCGAACATTTTGCTGCTCAGCCCGAACGTATCTCCAAGATGCCCACCGAGCCAGGCACGCACCTCCGCCGGCAGCCCCTGCGTCTGCCTTGCGGGGCTCGCAGCGAGCGAGCCTCCGGCCGCATTCCGAAGCCGCGCGAGCAGCGGCGGCGAGAGCGAGCGCGTCGCCGCGATCCAACCCACGGGCACGCTCGAGCCGCGGACCATGAGGGGCTCGACCGCGATGAACTCATCGTTGACGAACCCGACGCGGGTCTCCGGCACGGCGCCCGCGGCCGTGGCCGTGGCCGTGGCGATGACGGAATCGAGGTACTTGACCGCGTCGGGCTCGGGCGTGCGATCGACGAGACGGCCATCGACGATCGCCGCGCCGTAGCGCAGGACTTGCGTCGGCGTTGCGACGAAGAAGCCATCGATGCCCCGTTGCTCCGCGCTCTTGACGTCGACGCGTGGCGGGCCGATCTGTGGATCCTTGGCAGCGTCCTTCGCGAGCTCTTTGCCGGTTGCCCGGCTCGGCTCTCTGGCGACGTCCTTGGAGCCCTCCTGCACCCAGTCGGCGATTCCGTCGTTTTCTGCGAGCGCGCGCAGCGCCGCCTCGAGCTCGTATGATTGCTGCTCGATGGACGAGGCAAGCTGCTTGATCTCGAGGCCGAGATTCTCACGGCGGAGCGTCGTCGCCCGATTCTCGGAGTCGTGGCGACTCATCAGGTCGGCGATCAGCAGGACGGCGCAGGGCAGGGCACAGAAAGCGAGCAACACCCATCGCCGATCGAGCACGGCGGCGATACGATTGATCACGAGAGCTGTGCTCCCCGCGCCAACCAGAGGCTATGGGCCATCCTCGAGCAATGCGACATAATCGTGTTATCAGTGAAAACTCAAGGCCGCAGTATGTTTCATGCCCCGTCATGTCACTGATATGCGCAGCACAATCCGATGTAGGACATTTGGCAGCTTGGAACGCAATTCAGTGACCCCTTTCATATCGCGCGATCGAAGTGTCGTGCGGCTCGATACCAGCCTCGAGCTCCTCCTCGAAAGCGGGTGGAAAAATCGCATCCCGGGCGCCCTGGCGACCGTGGTCGCCACCGCCGGCTCGACCTATCGAAAGCCCGGCGCGCGCATGCTGATCTATGCTGACGGCAGCTACCTCGGATTATTGAGCGGAGGCTGCCTCGAGGCCGACCTGCAGCTGCACGCGCAGGAAGTGATCGAGCATGCGCGGACTCGCGCAGTCGAGTACGACATGCGCGGCCCGGACGATGTCCTTTTTGGCATAGGTGCCGGCTGTGAAGGTGCGATGCGGGTGCTCATCGAGCCGGCCCGGGCCGGCGGCGTGGCAGCCGAAGCGCTCGAGGCCGCGGGCCGCATCCTGAGCACGGGAGAGCCGACTTGCCTGGTCGCCATTCACGATGCGACCCATCTGCCGCTCGGCACCTTCAGCCTCTCGACCCTGCCGCCGCTCCTCGAGGACGCGGCGCGAGAAGTGCTGGCCGAGGGAGTATCGCGGGAGCTCGACCTCGAGCAGGGTTCCGCACGGGTGCGCGCCTTCGCGCAGTTCCTCGCGCCGCCTCCGCATTTGCTCGTGTGCGGAGCCGGCCCCGATGCGCGACCCGTCGTGTCCGCCGCCCGTGCGATGGGCTGGCGCGTAACGGTAGTGGATCACCGTCCCGCCTATGCGGACGCGCGGCAATTTCCGGGCGCCACCGTGATGCACGTCGACGCGCGCGACCTCCTCGATGCGGTCGACATCGCTCGCTGCCAAGCGGCCGTCGTCATGAGCCATCACCTCGCTTCGGACGTCGAGTACTTGCGCGCGCTCGCGCGCGCGGGTCGTCCGGACTACGTGGGCTTGCTCGGGCCTCTGGCGCGGCGGCGTCGCATCGCCGAGGAGCTCGGACCGCTCGCGCAGGAATTGCATTCGCGACTGCGCGGTCCCGTCGGCATCGACATCGGCGCGGTCATCCCCGAGGCCATTGCCCTCGCCATCGTTTCCGAAGTGCACGCCTGGCTCGCCGGTCGCCTGTCGTAGCCTGAACGCAACAGGCGCGAACGCAGATTGGAGCCCTCGCGCAAGCGTAGATCTTTTAAGCGACTAGCGTAGAATGCCTCGCATTCTGGCTGGTATCTTCAATACAACAACAGGCTGACCGTGGGCGGCGACGGTAGATCGCGCTCGCGTGGCGGCATGGAGATGGGAATGATCAAATTTGTAAAGGCGTCCCTCACCGCTCTCGGCATGGCGACCCTGTGCGCATGCGGCGGCTCGAGCTCACAGACCGGCAGCCCAAGCACGTCGACGGCACACGGCACCCTGGCGCTCGATCCGCCGTTTCGCATCGCCTCGGTGAATGCCGCCACGCTTGCCGCCCAGCTGGGGTCCACCAGCGCCGGAGCGCAGCTGCTCGAGCTCGCCGGCACACCGACGTGCGGCGTCGACTTCTATTACATCAAATTCTGGACCATCGGCGGTGCCGGCGAAACCACCGAATCCTCGGGCGCGCTCATGGTGCCGACGGGTGCGGCACCTGCGTGCTCGGGCCCGCGCCCGATCGTCGAGTATGCGCACGGGACCAACGCTAACAAGGCGCTCAACATTGCGGACATCACCAATACATCGAACACCGAGGGCGCCTTGATCGCCGCCATGTTCGCCGCGCAGGGCTACATCGTCGTGGCGCCCAACTACGCGGGATACGACATATCGACCCTCGGATATCATCCGTTCCTGAACGCCGTTCAGCAGTCCGGCGAAATGATGGACATTCTCTCCGCGGCGCGGACCGCGCTGCCGGGGACCATGACCTCGGCAACGAGCGATAACGGTGAATTGTTCCTCACCGGCTACTCGGAGGGTGGTCACGTCGCCATGGCGACGCTGCGCGCCATGCAGGCGGCGGGCGAGAAGGTGACCGCCGCCGCGCCGATGTCCGGCCCCTACGCCCTCGAGGCGCTGGGTGACGTCATATTCTTCGGCGGCGTCAATCTGGGATCGACCGAATTCTCGCCGCTCCTGGCAAACAGCTATCAGCACGCGTACGGCAACGTCAACAGCAGCACGCTTCCCCTCTTTTCCTCGACCTATCCGAACGCGGAGACTTTGCTGCCGAGCGACACGCCGATCGATACCATTTTCGAGGAGGGTCTCCTGCCGGAGACCGCGCTGTTCAGCAGTACCACTCCGGTCGTGGCGGGATCGGCTGAGCTCACCGCGCTCCTTGGAGTACCGCCGACGCCCGCGCTGCCGGCAAGTCCGCAGACCCCGATTTTTGACTTGGGGTTCGGCAATCCCTACCTCATCAACAATGACGTTCGCGTGGCCTACGCGGAGGACGCGCTCACGGATCCGGATGGCGCAGTGCCGACTCCGACACTGGGCGTGCCGCGCGCCAAGGTCGAGCCGACGTTCGGATTGCGGCAGGACTTCTGGGTGAATGACATGCGCACGGATTGGGCGCCGGAATCGCCCACGCTCCTCTGCGGCGGTGATGAGGATCCGACCGTCTACTTCAGCATCGACACCGAAACCATGGTTGCGTACTGGGGCGCATTGCCTGCCGGCCTCGTCACCATGCTCGACGTCGGTCAGTCGCCGCCGTCAGG
>Ga0302314_10012913_pt1 | contig 14402 bp, 10 predicted proteins | sample III_Palsa_N2_3_FD_200533 | JGI IMG/M metagenome (GOLD analysis project Ga0302314, IMG submission 200533) | Peat permafrost microbial communities from Stordalen Mire near Abisko, Sweden - III_Palsa_N2_3 | ecosystem: Environmental > Terrestrial > Soil > Palsa > Peat permafrost | place: Sweden... | reverse complement strand
CGCGGCGGACCACCAGGCGAGGTCCTCGAGCATGACGTCGGCGGCGGCGCCGGTCATCGGGCTGACCGGCTGGCCCTGCTCATCGAAGGCGCTCTGCACGCTGGGGATGACCACGCTGTTACGCATGGGCACGGACTCGGTCTCGACGAACACGTGGGCGAGGTGCTCGATCGCGCGCACACCGCCCGCGATGCCGCCGGAGTAGCCGACGAAGGCGACCGGCTTGTTCCTGAAGCCGAAGGAGAGCCACACGGTGTCGATCGCGTTCTTCAGGCCGCCGGGGATGGAGTGGTTGTACTCGGGCGTGAGGATGACGTAGGCGTCGGCGGACTTGATCTTGGTGTTCCACGCCTTGACCAGCGGCTCGGAGTAGGTGGGGTCGTTGAAATCGCCGATCGTGCCCAGGTGCTCGCCGAAGACCGGCAGCGGCCAGTCCCGCAGGTCGGCGATCTCAGCGTCGAACGCCTCGTGCGCGGCCACCTTCTCGGTGAGCCACGGCAGGACGCGGTCGGCGGCCCGGCCCGGGCGCGTGCTGCCCACGATGACAAGCAGTTTCGACAATGTGTGCTCCAGGTTCGGCGGCCGACTGGCCGGGGCTCCGCTGATCTTTGCTACCGAGATTATCGGGATTGGCGACGCGCTTATTCCAGTTGCGCCCGCCCCGCCCGGGCGGGCATGCTTACGTCGTCTTATCCCCGGCGGACGGAGCCTGGCTTGGAGCTCTGAGGTCTTCCCAGTGCCGCGTCGCAGTGACGCGCGCCCGTGACCTCTGTCTGGAGTTCCGCCATGTCTCCTGTATCCGGGCCGTCACCATTCGCCGGGGCAGCCGCATCCGCCGGGCCCTCCGTCGTCCTCAGCGATCTCAGTTTTTCCTGGCCGAACGGCCGCCGCGTGCTCTCCCACCTCAGCGCCTCCTTCGTCCCCGGCCGGACCGGCCTGATCGGGGTGAACGGCGCGGGCAAGTCGACGCTGCTGCGGCTGATCGCCGGCCAGCTGCGGCCCACGTCGGGATCGGTGACGGTGACCGGGGACCTTGGCTACCTGCCGCAGACCCTCACCCTGGACACCGGCGCCCCGGTGGCCGCGCTGCTCGGCATCGCCGGCGTGCTCGACGCGATCGGCGCCATCGAGGCGGGCGACGCCAGCCCGGCCGCGTTCGACGCGGTCGGCGACGACTGGGACGTCGCCGACCGGGCGCGCGAGTGGCTGTCCAGGCTCGGGCTCGCGCACGTCGGCCTGGCTGACCCGGTAGGCCGGCTGTCCGGCGGGGAGACGGTGATGACCGCGCTAACCGGCCTGTTCCTGCCGCGCCCGGCGGTCCTGCTGCTGGACGAGCCGACCAATAACCTCGACCTGGCGGCGCGGCGGCGGCTGTACTCGACGGTGGAGTCCTGGCCCGGGGTCATGCTGATCGTGAGCCACGACCGGGAGCTGCTCGGCCTGGCGGACCAGATCGCGGATCTGCGCAGCGACCACTACGGCGACTCGCTGCGCCTGTACGGCGGGAACCTGGCCGATTACCAGGCCATGCTCGAGGTCGAGCAGGCCGCCGCGCGGCGCGCGGTCGTCGCGGCCGAAGCCGACGTCCGGCGTCGGCGGCGGGTGGCGGTCGAGAGCCAGGCCAAGCAGGCCGGGCGGGACCGGCAGGGCAGGAAGCTGGCCGCCTCCGGCAGCATCCCGCCGATCGTGGCGGGCGCCCGCCAGCGCGCGGCCCAGGAGAGCGCGGGGCGGTCCCGCGACGTCCACGCCGAGCGGGTCGCGAACGCCCAGGCCCGGCTGGCGGAGGCGGCCGAGGCCGTTCGCGACGACGACGCGATCAGGATCTCGCTGCCGGGGACGGCCGTGCCCGCGGGCCGGACCGTGCTCACCGTCCGCGGCCTCGACGGCCCGTGGCTGCCGTGGCGTCCCGCGCAGGCGGGCGACGGCGCCACTGACACGGCCGACCCCGCTGACACGGCCGACCCCGCTGACACCGACGACCCCGCTGACACCGACGGCCCCGCTGACACCGACGGCCCCGCTGACACCGACGGCCCCGGCGCGCTGGCCGAGCTCATCGTCACGGGGCCGGAGCGGATCGCGCTGACCGGGCCGAACGGGGCGGGCAAGACCACCCTGCTCCGGATCATCGCCGGTCACCTCGACCGGCCGGCGCTCGCGGTGGCGCGGAACGGCCCGCTCGGCTACCTGCCGCAGCGGCTCGACGTGCTCGACGACGCGCTGACGGTGGCCGCGAACGTGCGCGCGGCCGCGCCCGCGGCCTCGGTGAACGAGGTCAGGGCGCGGCTGGCCCGGTTCGGCCTGCGCGGCGCGCGGGCGGACGCGGTCGCCGGGACGCTCTCGGGCGGCGAGCGGTTCCGCGCGGTCCTGGCCGCGCTGCTGCTGGCCGACCCGCCGCCGCAGTTCCTCCTCGACGAGCCCACCAACAACCTCGACCTGGTCTCGGCCGGCCAGCTCACCCAGGCGCTCTCCTGCTACCGCGGGGCGCTCCTGGTGGCCAGCCACGACCGGCCGTTCCTGGGCTCGATCGGGATCACCCGCTGGCTCGGCCTCTCCCCCGGCGGCCGCCTGGCCGAGACCGACCCGGTGGGACCTCGGCGGTCACCACGAAGACGTGCTCGTGCAGCAGCACGCGCCCGAGATCGGCGACGCTGACCGGGCCGCGCGCCGTCTGAACTGTATTTTCCACCCGCCGAATGGGTTCTCGCGCGCCGAGTTCGAGTCCGCGGGGGCCGGCCACGACAATAACCGCTACGGCTTGCGCGCTACCGCGCCGAGCAGAGGCATCCCGCCCGAGTACCGCGGGTCGCCGGGGGTCGGACGCCAGCGGTCAAGCTCGACGATGCCCGGTTCGATGAGGTCAAGGCCGAGGACGGCGAACCACCGCTCGACCGTGGCGCGGTCGCGCAGGAAGACCGGGAGCGGGCTGATCTGGTTCCACCGCTCGGCCGCGAGCGCGAGCCGCTCGTCCTCGGCCGGCTGCATGACGGCCAGGTAGCTGCCGGACGGCAGCGGCGCGACCAGCCCGGCCATGGCCGCGAGGGGGTCGGGCAGCAAGTTCAGGATGTCGATCATGACGACCGCGACCGGCCGCGCGAGGTCGAGAGTCTGGCGGGCTCCGTCGATCACCGCGGCGGGGTCCCGGGCGTCCGCGTCGAGGAAGCTGACGCCGCCCGCCGCCGAGCGCAGCAGGGCGCGTGCGTGCGCGAGCACGACCGGGTCGTTGTCGACGTAGACGATGCGGCACCCTGGGGCCGCCGCCTGGGCGACCTCGTGCGTGTTGCCGGCCGTCGGCATGCCGGTCCCGACATCGAGGAACTGCCGTATTCCGGCCTCGGCGGCGAGGTGGGTCACCGCCCGGCGCAGGAACGCGCGCGACGCGGGCCCGACTTCCGCCATCACCGGGGCGGCCGAGATGAGCAGCCGGGCCGCCCGGCGGTCGGCCTCGAAGTTGTCCCGCCCGCCGACCAGGTAGTTCCAGACGCGGGCGACGTTCGGCACCGAGGTGTCGATCTTGGCTGGGCGGACGGGCTTGGACGTCGCGCGCAGCCACTCCTCCGACATTGCAGGCCACCCCTCGCCGCGACTCCCGCCACGCGCGGCCCCGTCACGGAGCGAAGCCGACTACGTACTAATACCTATCACGATGAGGCCGCGAGGGCGTTCCCGACACCGAGATTTTTTAGGTATTTACGCGTAGGAAACCGGTCACCGGAACGCCGCGCCGTTGACCTTGGCGGAGACCCCGGTCCGGTCCAGGTACGGGGTGATGCCGCCGAGGTGGAACGGCCAGCCGGCGCCGAGGATCATGCACAGGTCGATGTCCTCGGCGGCGGCCACCACCCGCTCGTCGAGCATGATCGCGATCTCCTGGGCGAGCCCCTCGAGCGCGCGGGCCAGCACCTCGGCGCCGGTCGACGGGTGGTCGCCGCCGGACAGCAGCGCGATGACGTCCGGGTCAACCGAGAAGTCAGGCCGGTACACCGAGGTCTGGCCGGACTCGGCCACCGCGCGGAGCTTGTCCGAGACGGCGAACCGGCCGGGGAACGCCGCCGCCAGGGTCTCCGCCACGTGCAGCGCGATCTTCGGCCCGACCAGCTGGAGCAGCAGGAACGGGGACATCGGCAGGCCGAGGGGGTCGGCCGCGTGCTCGGCGACCTCGAACCCGGTGCCCTCGTCGACGGCGCCGATGATCTCGCCGAGGAACCGCGTGAGCAGCCGGTTGACCACGAACGCGGGCCGGTCGGCGACGATCACGCAGCTCTTGCCGAGCGTCTTGCCCACGCTCAGCGCGGTCGCGACCGCCGCGTCGCCGGTCGTCGCACCGCGGACGACCTCGACCAGCGGCAGCACCGCGACCGGGTTGAAGAAGTGGAAGCCGACGACGCGCTCGGGGTGCGCCAGTCCCTCGGCCATCGCGGTCACCGAGAGCGAGGAGGTGTTGGTGGCGAGCACGCACTCCGCGCTCACCACGGCCTCGACCTCGGCGAACACCCGCTGCTTGAGCGAGAGCTCCTCGAACACCGCCTCGATGACGAAGTCGGCGTCGGCGAAGCCGTCCTTGCTCACCGACCCGGTGATCAGCGCCTTCTGCCGGTTGGCGGCGTCGGCCGAGACCCGGCCGCGGGCGAGCTGCTTGTCGATCTCGGCGTGCACGTAGCCCACGCCGGCGTCGACCCGGGCCTGGTCCAGGTCGGTCATCAGGACCGGCACCTGGAGGCGGCGGACGAACAGCAGCGCGATCTGCGCGGCCATCAGGCCGGCGCCGACGATGCCGACCTTGGTGACCTTGGCGGCCAGCGCCCGGTCGGGCGCGCCGGCCGGCCGCTTGGCCCGCTTCTGGACCAGGTCGAAGGCGTACAGCCCGGCCTTGAGCTCGTCGGAAAGCAGCAGGTCGGCCAGGGCCTCGTCCTCGGCCGCGAACGCCTCGTCCCGGCTGGCGGTGCGGGCCGCCGCCACCAGGTCGATCGCCCGGTAGGGGGCGGGCGCGGCGCCGTGCAGCTTGCCGTCGGCGAAGAACCGGGCGCCGGCCACCGCGGCGTCCCAGTCGGCCGCGGACGCGAGCTCGGCCCGCTGCACCGTCACCGCGCCCGTCAGCACTCCGGCCGCCCAGCGCAGCGACTCCTCGAGGAAGTCGGCGGGTGCGAGCATCACGTCGGCGAGGCCGAGCGCGAACGCGTCGGGGCCGCGCAGCATCTTGTTCTGCGCGAGCGGGTTCTCGATGATCAGCTTCAGCGCGCTGGCCGGCCCGATGAGGCGCGGCAGCAGGTAGGTGCCGCCCCAGCCCGGGACCAGCCCGAGGAAGCACTCGGGGAAGGCGACCATCGGCACCCCGGCCGAGATCGTCCGGTACGTGCAGTGCAGCGCGATCTCGAGGCCGCCGCCGAGGGCGACCCCGTTGATGAAGCAGAACGACGGCACCGGCAGCTCGCCGAGGCGGCGGAAGACCGCGTGCCCGAGCGCCGCGATCGCGTGCGCCCGTTCCCGCGCCACCGCCGGGTCGATCCCGGGGGCGGTGATCGCCGCGCCCGCGCCGTCCAGGTCGGCCCCGGCCGCGAGGATGAACGGCTTGCCGGTGACGCCGACGGCGGCGATCTCGCCCGCCGCCGCCCGCGCGGCGACCGCGTCAAGCGCGGCGTTCAGCGAGAGCAGCCCCTGCGGGCCGAACGTGCTCGGCTTGGTGTGGTCGTGGCCGTTGTCCAGGGTGATCAGCGCGAGCCGGCCGGCCCCGGGCCCGAGGTCGACGTCGCGGACGATGGCCCGGGTCACCACCTCGCCGGGGAACGCGTCCTCGGCCAGTGCGCCCGACAGGTTCTCGATGGCGGTCATCGCCGGTGGTCTCCTTGGGATGCGAAATCAGCGGGCCGGATGACGGGAACACAGGGTTCGTTCGATAGGAGCATTGGCATTTTCAGACCCGCTCCCACAAGACGGTGCCGCCCATGCCCATGCCGACGCACATGGTCGCCATGCCGTAGCGGACCTCGGGGTGCTCGGCGAACTGCGCGGCGAGCTGGATCATCAGCCGGACGCCGGAGGAGGCGAGTGGGTGGCCGAGGGCGATCGCGCCGCCCCAGGGGTTGACCCGGGGGTCGTCGGCGTCGATCTTGAAGTGGTCGAGGAACGCCAGGACCTGGACCGCGAACGCCTCGTTGATCTCGATGAGGCCGATGTCGTCCATCGTGAGGTTGTTGCGGGCGAGGAGCTTCTCGGTCGCGGGGACCGGGCCGATGCCCATCACCTCGGGTTCGACCCCGGCGAAGGAGAAGTCGACCAGGCGCATCTTGGCGGTCAGCCCGAGCTGCTCGGCCACCTCCTCGGCGGCGATGATGCAGCCGGTCGCGCCGTCGTTGATGCCGGAGGAGTTCCCGGCGGTGACCCGGCCGTGCGGGCGGAACGGGGTCTTGAGCGAGCGCAGGCCCGCGAGCGTGGTCTCCGGCCGCGGCGGCTCGTCGATGCTCGCCCAGCCCCAGCCGAGCTCGGCGGTGCGGACGGCCATCGGGACCAGGTCGGGCTGGATCTTCCCGGCCGCGTAGGCGGCGGCGACCTTCTGCTGGCTGGCGAGGGCGTAGGCGTCCGCGCGGTCCTTGGTGATCGACGGGAACCGGTCGTGCAGGTTCTCGGCGGTCATCCCCATGAACAGGGCGGACTCGTCGACGATGTGCTCGGAGACGAACCGCGGGTTGGGGTCGACGCCCTCCCCCATCGGGTGGCGGCCCATGTGCTCGACGCCGCCCGCGATCGCGATGTCGGCCGCGCCCAGCGCGACCGTCCCGGCGACGGTGGTGACCGCGGTCATCGCGCCCGCGCACATCCGGTCGATCGCGTAGCCGGGCACGCTCGCCGGCAGCCCGGCCAGCAGGGCGGCCGAGCGGCCGATCGTCAGCCCCTGGTCGCCGATCTGGGTGGTGGCGGCGACCGCGACCTCGCCCACCCGGTCAGGCGGCAGGTCAGGGTTGCGCCGCATGAGCTCCCTGATCACCCGCACGATCATGTCGTCGGCCCTGGTCTCGGCGTAGATGCCCTTAGGTCCCGACTTGCCGAACGGCGTCCGTACGCCGTCCACGAAGACCACGTCGCGTGCCCGCATTCGCTGCTCCCGATATTAGCTACTCGCTAGTAACATACTCTAACGCACCCGGGCGGCGAAGGAATTCCGTGAGCCGTTTCAGCGGCCACGTGTTGATCACATCGTCGTCGGTGAGCCCGCCGAGACGGGCCGACGCGACGCCGTAGGGGATGTTGTCCAGGTCGCCGAGCGAGTGCGCGTCACTGTCGATCGAGAACTTCACCCCGCGCTCTTTGGCGGCGGCGATGTCCTGCGGCGGCAGGTCCATCCGGGCGGGCGAGGCGTTGATCTCCAGCGCGGTGCCGGTCGCGGCGCACGCCTCGTACAGCGCGTCAAGATCGACGTCGACCGGCGGGCGGCGGCCGAGCTTGCGGGTGAGCGGGTGCCCGATGATGTTCACGTACGGGTTCTCGGCGGCGGTGACGAACCGCTCGGTCATCGTTTGACGGTCCTGGTCGAAGGACGAGTGGACCGACGCGACGCAGAGGTCGAAGCCGGCCAGGAAGCCCGCGTCCCAGTCGACCGACCCGTCCGGCCCGATGTTCAGCTCGGTCCCGTGCAGCAGCGCCAGGCCCGCGCGATCCGCCAGCGCGGCCGCCTCCGCCCGCTGGGCGAGCATCTTCTCGTCCGTCATCTGCTGCATGACCAGGTCGGGCGCGTGGTCGGTGACCGCGTAGTACGCGTAGCCGTGCTGCCTGGCCGCCGCGACCATGTCCGCCAGGGACGCGATCCCGTCGGTCAGGTTGGTGTGAGTGTGCAGGTCGCCGCGAAGATCTTTCGTCTGAACGAGCCGGTGGTTCCCGTCGGACGGCTGCCTGAGCCCGGGGATGGTGGCGGCCAGCACCGCCTCGATCTGCTCCACCGACGGGTCGGACGGCAGCGCGGCGAGCGCGGCACGCAGCGGCCGGTCGCGGGTGATCACCCCGATCGAGCGGAGGATGCGCTCCTCGCTCTTGGCGCCGAACCCGGACACTCGGCGCAGCCGGCCCGCGCGGACGGCGGCGTCGAGGTCGGCGATGGAGGCGACGCCGAGCTCGCGGCTGAGCTGCAGCGCCCGCTTCGGCCCGATGCCCGGCACGGTGGCTATCTCCTGCACGCCGGGCGGGATCTTCGCCCGCAGCTCGTCCACGGCGGCGATGGTGCCGGTGCGCCGGAACTCGATGATCTTGCCGGCGATGGAGGCGCCCACGCCGTCGATCTTGGTCAGCGCCGCGTCCGGCACCGCGCCGAGGTCGCCCGGGTACCCGCCGACGGCCTTGGCCGCCTTCTCGTAGTTCCGCGCGCGGAACTGGTCGCCGCCGGTGATGGAGAGCAGCTCCGCGTACTCCCGCAACAGCGCCGCAACGTCGTCGTTGGTCCGTGCCATCCCTCGATTATGGGCGGGTCACGGGACGGCGGCGGGCACCGGGTCGGTGGCGGGGACCAGCGGGTCCCGCGGGGCCTGGCGGCGGACGCGGAAGCCGGCCACGAGCAGGAACAGCAGCAGCGCCATGCCACCGAGGATGTAGGCGTTGCCCCAGATGAGCTGGAACCCGTGCCAGTGGTACTCGTAGTACCAGGGCTGGTCGCCGTTATTAGCGAAGTCGGCCGGCTGGGTGTTCTTCTGCAGCCAGAGCAGGCCGAGGGAGAACTTGCCGAGGTTGCGGGCGTGCGTGAACAGCGCATCGGGCCAGGCGGCGTAGGTGAAGATCAGCCCGGCGGTCGCCAGCCAGAGCCAGCGGGCGGTCCCCTTCGCCCCCTGCCGGGTCGCGGCGATCGCGTAGTGGGCCGCGACCGGGACCGCGAGCGCGATCCAGACCCAGTGATGGTCCCAGCTGATCGGGGAGACCAGCAGGCCGGTCAGCGCGGTCGCCAGGATCGCGACGACGTGATAGCCCGCCCGCTCGAACAGGTACGCGGCGGTGATGCCGAGGATGACGGCCAGCACCGACGCGAGGATCCAGGGGGCGGTGCCCGCGTCGATGGACCCCATCAGCCGGGTGGTGAGCCCGCGCAGCGACTGGTTGCCCGCCCAGCCGGTGAACCCGGTCCGGTTCCCGTCGGAGAGGACCATGCCGTGCAGCCACCAATCGGAGGAATCGTGCGGCAAGACGATGAACCCGATGACGACGGTGGCCAGGAAGCCGCCCACGCACCCGGCCGCCTCCCGCCACTTCCTGGTGACCAGCAGGTAGGGGACGAAGATGAGCGGGGTGAGCTTGATGCCGGCCGCGACCCCGGTCGCCACGCCCTTCCACCAGCGGTGCTTGCCGTTCTTGGCGCGATCGGGCTGGGTCAGGTCCCACATGATCGCGGCCATCAGGATCAGGTTGATCTGGCCGAGGTAGATGGTCCGCACCACCGGCTGGAGCCAGAAGGTGACCGCCGCGGCGAGCAGGACGACGCCGAGCCGCACCCGGCGATCGCGGTAGCCGAGGCCGTAGCAGGTGAACCAGAGCGCCGCGACCAGGCAGCCGATGTTCACGATGACCGACAGGGCCTCAAGCGGCGTCCACGGGATGAACGAGACCAGCGCGAACGCGATCGCCGCGAACGGGGTGTAGGTGAATTTCAGCGCCAGCGAGCTGTAGCCGCCCCAGTTGTAGAGCGGATAGTACTTGTGCCCGTCGTAGTACGGGGTCACGTGCCGCACGATCAGACCGCCGTCGCGGTAGACGGTCAGGTCCACCATGTCGAGCGCGCCTGCCCGGCCGCTGACCACGAGGAAGACGATCCAGCTGGCGATGACGGCGACGAAGGCGGCCGCGCCGGCCCAGACGAGCCGGGTCCCCGGGGCGCGCGCAGCACCCTTCGGGGCGGGGCCCTTAGGAGAGTCTTTACTTTTACCCTGGGCTGTGGTATCGGCCGAATTCACACCGGTAACGATATCGGGTAACCGACCCGCACTCGGCCCGCATCACCCGGTCTCGGCCATACTGGAAACCATGCCGACGCTGACCGAGGTCCTGACCGAGCCGGAGGTCTCATGAGCGAGCTTGCGAGCGAATCGGCAAGCACAGTGCGCCCGCGAATGCGGCCGACGAGCGCCAGCGAGGAGGTCTCATGAGCGTGATGAGCCTGGTCTCATCCGGGCCGCTGCTGCTGGCCATCCCGGTCGCGGCGGCGGCGGGCGCGGTCACGTTCCTGTCCCCCTGCTGCCTGCCGCTGGTGCCCGGGTACCTGGCGTACATCACCGGGATGTCAGGCGCGGACACCGAAGTTTCCGTGACGGTCGCGACAGCGGACGCCGACCTGCAGGCGGAAGGCGGCGGGGTGGCGGTCGCGACGGGAGCGTCGGGCGGGGTCACCACCCGCGCCCGGACCTCGTCGCCCGCGCCCGTTTCCCCGCCCCGCGGCCGGGCGGTCGCCGGGACGGCGCTGTTCGTCCTCGGCTTCTCGGCGGTGTTCTGCCTGATCGGCCTCGCGGTCGGCGGGATCGGCGGGTTGCTGCAGACGCACGTGGACGGGATCACCCGGGTGCTCGGCGGGGTGACGATCCTGCTCGGCCTGATGTTCTTCGGCGCGTTCGACCGGTTCACGTTCGCCGGGCGGGTCTTCAAGCCCTCGTTCACGCCCCGGGCCGGGCTGCTGGGGGCGCCGCTGCTCGGCGTCATGTTCGGCGTCGGCTGGACGCCGTGCATCGGGCCCACGCTGACCGCCGTGCTGACGCTGTCAGCCCAGTCGGGCACCGCCGCGCGCGGCGCGTTCCTCGCGTTCATCTACGGCCTCGGCCTCGGCATCCCGTTCCTGATCGTCGCGGTGCTCCTGCAGCGCGCGCTTGGGGTGCTCGGGTTCTTTAAGCGCCACGCGCGGATGGTGACCCAGATCGGCGGTGTGCTGCTGGTGGTGGTCGGCCTGCTCGAGGTGACCGGCGCCTGGACACATGCGATCATCTGGCTGAAGGGCCACTGGTTCGATTCGTACGTGCCGCCGATCTAGCGGCGGGCGGCGGCCTTGGGCTTGACCGCGACCGGCTTACGCGGTGCCTGCGGGCCGGCGCCGCCGGCCGAACGGGCGGCCGGGGTCGTCCGGGGCTCGGCCGCGGCCGCGACAAGCGCGGCGAACAGGCGCAGGTCGTCGCTCTCCTCGGGGTGCCAGTGGACGCCGACGCCGAACTTGTGCCCCTCGACCTCCAGCGCCTCCGTCACCTCGCCGTCCGGTGACCAGCCGGCCACGGTCAGTCCGTCGCCGAGCCGGTAGGGCGCCTGGTGATGCGCGGCCGGCACCAGGATCCGGGTGCCGAGCAGTCCGCCGAGGAAGCTGTCGGCCCCCAGGGCCACGTCGTGCGGCACGTAGCGCGCCCGGTCGGTGCGGTGGCCGGGCAGGTCCTGGGTGAGCGTGCCGCCGCGGGCAACGGTGAGCACGTGCAGGCCGCGGCCGACCGCGAGGAACGGGACGCCCCCGTCGAGCGCAGCCCGCATCAGCGCCAGCTCGAACCGGTCCCGGCGGTGCTCCGGCTCGTCGGTCTCGTCGAGCCGCTTCTGGTCGTAGATGGACGGGTCCAGGTCCCGCCCCCCGGTGAAGACCAAGCCGTCCAGGGTGGCGATGAAGGCGGCCACCGATTCCGGCGGCACCGGCGGCAGGACCACCGGCGCTCCCCCTGAGCGGTCCACCGCGCGGATATAGCTGACGGGCGAGAGCACGGCCTCCCGAATCCAGTCGCCCCAGCGGGCAGCGTCAAGCTCGCCGGTGATGCCGATGATCGGGCGAACCATCCAGTCCTCCTGCTCGCTGCGATGACACGAAAAGCCAGCGACCGAGGAGCGCCCCCGCTCCGGTCATATCCCATTCTTCCGGACACGAGAGGTTTCTGCCGTGACGATGGAGTAATTCCGCGTTCCTGTTTGCTCGTGCGCCGTCCATCTTTCCCCTGCGTGCCGCGTGCACGTCAGGGCGCGACGCGACCGTGCCCGGTGAAAGCGGCGTGGGTCAGCGGCATGAGACCCTTCCAGATCGTCTCCATCTTCTCCGCGCACATCTCGATCTCGCGCTGCGGGAAGGAGGGAAAGGCCGCCCCGTCGACGTGCGTGCGCAGCGACAGGAAGTTCATCAGGGCCCGTGCGTTCATCGTCACGTACATGGACGAGTAGATGTTGAGCGGCAGCACCATCCGCGCGACCTCGCGCGCGACCCCCGCGGCCAGCATTTTCCTGTACGCGGCGTACGCACGCTCCGACGCCGCGCGGACCGTCTCGTCGACCAGCGCGTGCTGCTTGTCGCTGCCGGGGAGGAACTCGTAGGCGCCGGGCTTGCCGACTTGGATCAGGTTCCGGTCCTCGGCGGGCACGTAGAACACCGGTCGCAGCTCGCGGTAACGGCCGGATTCCTCGTTGTAGGACGCGATCCGGTGCCGCATGAACTCGCGGAACACGAAGATCGGCGCCTGCACGTAGAAGGTCATCGAGTTGTGCTCGAACGGCGATCCATGGCGGTCGCGCATGAGGTAGTTGATCAGCCCCCGGTCCCGGGCCGACGGCCCTTCCGCCGCCGGGTCAGGGGACGCTGACTCCAGGCTCTTCTCGCCAAGGGTCGAGACCCGCGCGGCGAACAGCACGTCCGCGTCGGACGCGCTGGAGCGGACGAGCTCGACGGTGACGTCGGTGCGGAACTGCGGTTCGGGCTCAGCGGCTTCACTCACACCCGACACTCTAAATCACGCCTCCGACATTGCCCGGCGTGGACTTAGAGGAGGACGGCGCCGGAGATGAGGGTGTGGGTGCCGCCGGCGATCCAGACGGTGCCGTCGGGGTCGGCGGTGACGTGGACGCGGCCGCGACGGCCGAGGGCGGTGCCCTGGGCGGCGGTGTAGGGAGCCGTCGCCTTGCCACTGGCCAGCAGCCATTGGGCGAGGGCGGCGTTGAGGGAGCCGGTCACCGGATCTTCGGTCGTGCCGGAGGCGGAGGGGAAGAAGGCGCGGACCTCGTACGCCTCGGGCGAGCCCGCCGGGTGGCGTCCGAACACGCCGATGTCCCGGTGGGTGACGCCCGGCTTGAGCGCGAGCACCGCCTCGGCGCTGGCCAGCTCGACGGCGGCCCAGCCGGGGCCGTTGTCGGCCCACTGGGCGTCGATGATCTCCTCGCGGTGCAGGCGCAGGACGGCGGCGATCTCGTGCAGCGTCGGCTCGTCGACCGGCCCGGTGCGGAGCGTCGGCGGCGCCTCGAACGCCAGGCCGCTGCTGGTGCGGCGGAGCGGGACGAGCCCGGCCGCGCACTCCTGCACGATCAGGTCGCGCCTGGCCGGCGGGCCGCCGGCCTCCAGCCAGGCGTGCGCGCTGCCGAGCGTGGGATGGCCCGCGAACGGCAGCTCCCGCGTCGGGGTGAAGATCCGCACCCGGTAGTCGGCCCGGTCGTCGGTCGGCGGCAGCAGGAAGGTCGTCTCCGACAGGTTGGTCCAGCTGGCGAAGAGCCGCATCTCCTCGTCGGCCAGCCCATCCGCCCCATGAACGACCGCCACCGGGTTGCCCGCGAATGGCTCCTCGGTGAATACGTCAACCTGCCGGAACTGCCGATGCACAGTACTCATCCTAGGCCATGCCCGTCCTGCGCCGTCGACTCAATAGCACGCCGCCGGGCCGTTGGCGAGCTGCGCCACGGCGCGGGAGACATGACGGCGTAACATGATTGCGGCAGCATGAAGGGATGATCTCCGACCAGACGGAACTCTGACGGGTGGACCTGAACACCGTCACCGAGTTCGCGCCCGCGGCCACCGCCGCCTGGCGCGACGGCGACGCGTGGCTCGGCGGCGGCACCTGGCTGTTCTCCCAGCCGCAGCCCCGGGTGCGGCGGCTGCTCGATCTGCACGCCCTCGGCTGGACGCCGCTGACCGAGACCGACGACGGGCTGCGCATCGCCGCGACCTGCACCCTGGCCGAACTGGCGCGCTGGCGGCCGGGGCGGCCGGCCTACGCACCCGGCGCGAGCCTCGGGCGGCGCTGCTGCGACGCGCTGCTCGGCTCGTTCAAGGTGCAGAACGTGGCGACCGTCGGCGGGAACATCTGCCTGTCGCTGCCGGCCGGCCCGATGACCTCGCTGACCGCGTCCCTCGACGGGATCGCGACGGTCGCCGGGCCGGACGGCGGGACGCGCCGCGTGCCGGTAGCGCGGCTGGTCACGGGCGACGGCCGGAACGCGCTCACCCCCGGCGAACTCCTCACGCACATCGACCTCCCCGCGTCGGCGCTGGCCGCGCGGTCCGCGTTCCGGCAGGTCTCGCTCTCCCCCGTGGGCCGGTCAGCGGTCCTCGTCATCGCCCGCCTCGGACCAGGCGTCGTCATCACCGTGACCGCCGCCACGCCGCGCCCGGTTCAGCTCCGCTTCGCCGGGCTGCCCACCGCCGACCGGGCGCTGTCGGC
>Ga0302314_10012912_pt1 | contig 14402 bp, 13 predicted proteins | sample III_Palsa_N2_3_FD_200533 | JGI IMG/M metagenome (GOLD analysis project Ga0302314, IMG submission 200533) | Peat permafrost microbial communities from Stordalen Mire near Abisko, Sweden - III_Palsa_N2_3 | ecosystem: Environmental > Terrestrial > Soil > Palsa > Peat permafrost | place: Sweden... | reverse complement strand
ATGGGCCAGGGGCTCGGAATCAAAGGTGAGGCAGAGTTCATCGTCGCCGGATTGTTCGCGCCAGAATGTGTCTGGATCGCCGGTTGCGTCGGATTGGCGGTTGGTGAAGCCAATGGTGAGGTTTGTGCGGTGTTCCAGTAATTTGCCGGGGCCGGGTTTGGTTGAGAGGCCGTCGGCGTTCAGGTGATAGATCGCGGGCGTGATGCGCGGACTGGGCCAGGCCGGCTCGCTGACCCATTTGCCGACTGTGTCCTTGGGATAGGAGGCGCCTGGCGGCAGGTCTTCGCGGAGGGCCCAGATGCGCGGTTCGTCCATGATGCCGTTGCGTTCACCGAGCAGCCAGTAATGCCACCATCTTGCTTCCACCGGCAGCCAGTCCACGCCGGGGCCGGGACTGCCGTTCGCGGCGTCACTGGGCACGGCGCCGGTGTGGCCGGGTGGATCGGGGTAGCCTGGCCATTTATGCGACCAAGGGCCAATCAGGGCTTTTTGCGGAACCTGCGGTGCGCGTTCCATCATCCGCACCGCGGAATCGACGTAGCAATCCTGCATGCCGCCGACGTTGAAAATGGCGCAGCGTATTTTGGTGTAATCCTGGATCGTGCCGTTTTTCCAGAATGCGTCCAGTGTTTGGTGTTCGTTCCAGACGATGCTCATGCCGTTGGCGGCGTCGAGGCGCTGTTGCCATAAAGCGCGCCATTTATCGGCGCCGACGATCGCGGGATCGGGCGGGGCGCGCATGACCACCTGCCATTCCATGGCCCATTCAAACTGGTCCTGAATCAGGCAGCCGCCGCGGTAATGTACGTCGTCCACGTAGCGTAGTTCGGTGCCGCAGGTGGAGACGATGGCTTTCAGGGCGGGGGGTGCCTTGGCGGCGGCTTGCAGGCCGGAGAAGGAGCCGTAGGAAATGCCGCGCATGCCGACATTGCCGTTGCACCAGGGCTGCTTTGAAATCCAGTCGATCACCACAAGCGCGTCTGCTTGTTCAATCGGCATGTATTCGTCGATCATGGCGCCGTCGGATTCGCCGGTTCCTCTGATGTCTACGCGCACCAAGGCAATGCCGGATTTGGCGAGAAAAGCGCCGGCAATGTTGTCGCGATAGCGGTAGCCGTCGCGTTTGCGGTAGGGCAGATATTCCAGCACGGCGCCGGCGGGGGCATGGCCAGCGTGGGCCGCAGTGGGAACGAAGAGGCGGGCGGCGAGCCTGGCGCCATCCGGCATGGGAATCCAGATATTCTCGATGATTTTGATGGCTGGATCGTCGAGTGGCACGGCGCGGGAGAAGGGCGCTGCTTTTGCGGGGCCGGAAATGGCGCAGGCGGCAGCGCCGGCTCCCATGAAGACCAGTGCTTCGCGACGCGTTGTCATGTCTACCCCAAGACCGCTTAGGGTCGAAACTGTCCCAGGTATTTTACATGTGTGCAATAGCGCGGATGGTTATGGCATCAAGTGGTTCTGGCGAGGTGCAGGCCCACCAATCTGGACAGGAGAATTGCTGGGAACAACTGGCCGATGACGGTTTCCATATCTGCCAGGCTGCGTGCGAACGGAGAATGAGGAGAGACGGCGCCGTCGCCAACGGCGGTGAGCGTGGTGAAGCTGTAGTGTATCATCATCGAGGCATGTCCGGGCATAACGTTGTGGAGGCCGGACAACGCATCGGGGGTCACGAGTGTCAGTATTGAATAGGTGACGCCGAACAGCAGGGCGATATTCAAATAGATGAATACGGCGCCCGCGATGCGGTGGTGGTTGACAACTCCGGGCCCGAGTACGGCCCAGGCCATGGCACCGGTGACCAGGAAGTTATAGGTGAATACCATCGCCAATGATGTTGTTTGTGGCAGGATGCCGGGCAGGAACCGGGCAAACAATGTGAGTCCGAAACTGGTGGCGAGGGCCAAGCGAAGCCATGGTGATTTCGCCAGCAATGCGATGGCGATGGCGGCGATGACAAGTTGAAGCGAGGTGACGATGCTTTGGCTGGCGTCGCCGGCGCTCAAGGCCGGAACGGCGATGAAGAGGAATATGACTTCCAAAGCGAGCATCAAACTGAAATGCCAGCCGGGCTGGCGATCGAACAAGGAGCCCCTGCGGGTGGGTGCGTCGCCTGAATGCGAATGGAAAGTCTCAAGACCCATGATGAGTTCTAGCTAGCCAGTTCCAAGCAAGGAAGGCCAGCCGCCGAATCCCCATAAAAGCCGGGGGGTCTGGGGGGGACGGCTTCGTCCCACCCAGCCTTGCTTGCCTTACGCCGCCAAACTCGCGCGATAGCGACCAGCGACGTCCTTGCGTGAAAGATGTGGATGCAGAGCCAGCCGCGCGTTGTGGTAGGCGGTCCACAGCGCCTCATCGGCCAGCGGTGGTATTGTCACCACCTCGCCGCGGTCGAAGCCCAGCAAGGCGGCGTCAACAAGATCGGCCGTCTCCATCACCATGCCGGGCAGCAGCGCATCCACATCCTTGCCGGAACGTGTCCAGATTTCGGTGCGTGTGGCGCCGGGCAGCACGGCCTGTACGCGAACGCCGGCATCCTTCACGTCCAAGGCCAGCTTCAGCGACAGGTTGAGGAGGTAGGCCTTGGAGCCGCTGTAGGTGCCTTCCTGCAACTCGGGCGCCAGGGCCAGCACGGACGCGATGTTGATGATGGCACCGGCCTTGCGCCGGACGAATGCTTTCGCGGCGGCAGCGGCCAGCAATGTCGGGGCCGTGATGTTGATGGCGATCAGCGCTTGCAGTTGCGCGGAATCGCTCTCCAGCGTGCCGCCATTGAGCGATATGCCGGCGTTGTTGACGAGCACCGTGATGGTTGCGTTGTGCTCGAGCTTGCGCTGCACCGTGGCCAATTCGTCGGATTTCGTGAGGTCCGCCGGCAGCACATCGACGGTGCGGCCGGTTTCGGCGCGCAGCCGGGTGGCGAGGGCGTCCAGGCGCGCTTTGTCGCGCGCTACCAGGATGAGATCGTATCCGCGATGGGCGAGGCGGTCGGCATAGACGGCACCAATACCTGTCGATGCGCCGGTGATGAGGGCGGTGCCCTTATGTGTTTCAGCCATATTTGGTCTCCTGACGCCAGGGGGGAGAACTGGTCGCTTGCAAAGAGATATGGACGTGACTATCTTAATGCAATGGACATTGAGAGATATTCCGCGGGGCCTTGCCCCACCGGCCGCGGCCTGGCGATGATGGGGGATGCGTGGAGCATGCTGATCCTGCGCGATGCGGGTTTCGGGATGACGCGGTTTGACCAGTTCCGCACCAGCCTGGGTATCGCGCCCAATATCCTGGCGCGGCGGTTAAAGGCGTTGACGGCGGCGGGGGTGCTGGAACGGCGCCTGTACAGCGAGCGGCCGCCGCGGGAGGAGTATCTGATCACGCCCGCCGGCCGGGATTTCCTGCCTATTCTGCAGGCCATTGGCGCCTGGGGCCGCGCGCATAATGGCGGCGGCGCCCTGAGCCATATGGTGGATGTGGAAACCGGCGCGCCGATTGATCCGGTGGTTGTCGATCGCCACACCGGGGCCCCGATCGGCACGCGGAAGCTGCAGCTGGTGATGCCGGGCACGTAGGCGCGCGGCGGCATTGGTATCGCGGTGCTTGATGCCGCCGTGTGGCCAAGCCGTGATTTTATACTACAGTATGGCGGGCCGGCAGGCCGCGACGATCCGTTGACGCGTCGCACTCCCTCGCCGATGACAGGAGGCTCGCGGCCTCAGCGGCGTTTGTCTTTTCCGTGAGCGCGTATAGCCGACTCTTTTAAACGTTGCCGATCCACGGTTGCCCAATCGTCGTTTAGGAGCCCAATCCTCGTCTAGGAGATTGAACCATGAGCACGGTGACAGTGCAGGCCGGCTGGAACGACCCGGTCGAAACCAGGCTTTCCGGCTTTGATCTTCTCAATACATCCATGTTGAACAAGGGCACGGCATTCTCGGATGCCGAGCGGAGCCTGTTTCACCTGCATGGGCTGTTGCCACCGCATATCGGCACGCTGGACGAACAGGTGGCACGGCGGCTGAAGGCCTTGCGCGCGCAAGGAACCAATTTTGACCGCTACGCATTTCTGCGAGATTTACAAGACATCAACGAAACGTTATTTTTCGCGCTGCTGGTGCGCAATCTCGAGGAAATGTTACCGCTCGTCTATACGCCGACTGTGGGCGAGGGATGCCAGCGCTTCAGCGAAATCTGGCGCAAGCCGCGCGGGGTGTTTCTGAGTTACCCGAACAAGCACCGGATTGGCGAAATCTTTGCCGATCCGCGGTTCGATCATGTGCGCGTGATCGTTGTCAGCGATGGGGAAAGGATCCTGGGCCTGGGCGATCAGGGTGCCGGGGGCATGGGCATATCGATCGGCAAGCTGGCGCTGTACACCGGCTGCGCCGGTGTGCATCCGGACGAGACGTTGCCGATCCTGCTCGATGTCGGCACCAATAATCGGGAACGGCTGGATGACCCGATTTATATCGGCTGGCGGCACGAACGTGTGACGGGCGCCGAATATGACGATTTCGTGGAAGCGTTCGTCTCCGCGGTGATTAAGCGCTGGCCGTCGGTGCTGCTGCAATGGGAGGATTTCGCGGGGGCAAATGCCGGCCGCCTGCTGGCGCGATACCGGGACCGCCTGCTGACGTTCAATGACGACATACAGAGTACCGCCGCGGTAGCCACGGCCAGCGTGATGGCGGCGGTCAATGTTACCGGGGTTCCGCTAACCGAGCAGCGTATCGCCTTGCTGGGGGCTGGGTCCGCCGGGTGCGGTATTGTTTCTCTGTTGCTGCGCGCCATGGTGGCGGCTGGCGCGAACGAGGCGGAGGCACGGCGGAATTTTTACGCTGTTGACCGCAACGGATTGCTGGTGGAGGGCATGGCGGATATCACCGAATTCCAGAAGCCGTTCGTGCAGTCGCGCGGGGCGGTGGCGGGGTGGACGCTGCAGAAGCCGGGCGAAATTTCGCTGTATGATGTGACCGTCAATGCGAAGCCCACGGTGCTGATCGGGGTTTCCGGTGTGGCCGGCGCCTTTTCGGAATCGGTGGTGCGTATCATGGCCAGCCATGTCGCGCGGCCGATCATCTTTCCGCTGTCCAATCCCACCTCACGCAGCGAGGCGACGGCCGAGCAATTGGTGAGTTGGACCGATGGCCGCGCCTTGATCGGTTCCGGCAGCCCGTTCGCGCCCGTGCAGTGGAAGGGCCGGTCCATTGCCATCGATCAGACCAACAACTCCTACATATTCCCCGGAATGGGGCTTGGCCTGCTGGCGAGTGGCGCGCGGCGGGTGACTGACGCGATGTTCATGGTGGCGGCGCAGGTGGTCGCCGATATGTCACCGGCAAAAAGCGACAGGAACGGCCGGCTATTGCCGCCGGTGGGGCAGTTGCGGGAGGTGGCTGTGGCTGTGGGGCGTGCTGTCGGCAAACAGGCGCAGGCGGACGGCGTGGCGCCTGCCACGGACGCGGACACGCTGGACGCGCGCATCAGGAATTTCGTGTGGACGCCGGCCTATCGCGATTACCGGAAGCCCGGCTGAGCGAATTGACGGTCAGTCAGCGTCGATCAGGTCCGCCAAGGCCCGGAGCTGCACCGGCGTGAAGCGCCCTTCGAGTTCGATCGATGTGGTGGCCCGCCACCAGGTGGCGGACCAGACCATCGGTTCGCCGCCGCTAATGCCGTCGGGGTATTCCGTGAGTCCGCATGGCAGCTCGGTTTTCGTGACCAGGATCATTTCGGTGCTCCTATTGCCGGTTCAACCCGGGATGGTTGCAGAACGCAAGGTCAGTGGGCGTTGGAAACCCTGCTGTAGGGCGTGGCGGTCTGCCGGGGCTGGCGGGATAGCAAGCCATCCGCGTTTCCTGGCATGGACTCGTTTGCGGCAGCCCGGAAATAAGCCAGGACAAAGTTTCGCACGGCGTTTGTTCTGCCACCAGCACCGCCGGATCGATGGGCGAGGTTGACCAAATCCCCAACGGCGATCAGTTCGCGTTCGCATATCTCGACGATTGCGCTCCACATTTCCGCTTCCAGGCGCATGCTGGTGCGGAGCGATCCAATCGTAATACTCCGATAGATTAAACGGGTTTTTGTCATATCAAAATCTCCAGCGTTGCAGTATAATTCGGCAAAAGCGGCGATAGCGGCGCTGAAAAGCACGATTAGACACGTGCCGCCAATAGACATGAGCCGCAAAGTTTTCTTGAGGGGCCCCGGCCGGCTTCGGCTCCATCATTCACTAACACCCACGAGTTCTTGTTGCGGTGCCAGGCCGTATGACCGCGATACCGTTCTGACAAACCGAGGGGCCATGACGGCGGTGCTGAGTTTGGGAAGTGCTGCCGGGGAGGTAACGATGCAGGAACCGATATAGAAGCCGACACATTTCGTGTCGCGCCAGGCCTCGCGCTTATCGCCGCGCTCCAGGCCGGTAAAGACGAAAGCGCATGCCGTGCTATCGGCATCGAACCACGCATCGGAACCGGGGGTGATCCGCCCGGTATCGTTCAATGCGTAGCTTCGATAGTGGGCCATTCGGAACACTCCGCACGAGGGGCCGAGGTGATACCCCGCGCCATCCTACGTGGCGCCGCCTTGATGGATAGCTGCGGAAACTACCTACGCGTTCAGCGGGCGTCCTGGTTCGCCGCCGCTGGTTTCATCGCCTCCCGGATAATGCGAATGCATTTGGCGCCGCGGCGCGGCAGCGCGGTTTCGGGGGGCGCAACACGCAATGGTATTGAGTATTTTCCGAAGCTGTCGCAGCGAACGCGATTGGGTTAGGTTTTTAAAACGTCGCGCCGACCAGTGACGGCCTTGCAAGGTCCACCGCTCAATGGCGGATCGTTCCTGGTGTAGGACTTTACTGCGCAGTATCGCCCTCCCAGCGTCGCAAGCGAGCCCCGCCGTGTCCTCCCCGGTGGGGCTACGCGCGGGTGCAGACCGGGGCATCCGGCGCATTCGTGTGTGCATTTCCGCCGAGGCCGGTCACGTTTTGCTGAGAAGCGGTTCGCGCCCGCGTGCCGCTGCCGGTACATTGCCGGTCTCGGCCGCGTGAATACATGGGCATGGGCTCAGCAGCCTGATTACCGCGCGTTCAGCAGATCCAGCACCATGGCCAGCCTGGTCACGAAATCGGTTGGTGGAATGGCGAGCGGGCCTTCGAATGGGTAGTCCAGCAATCGTACCAGGACGAGTATCGCACCGATGCAGGCGGCGAAGGTGAGGGCGAACAGCATCAGCGCCAGGGGCCGCTCCAAACCGGAGAAGGCGACAAAAGTGATCAATATGATGCTGTAACCAAATAATACGGCCCATACCACGGCGGGCAATCCGTTTGCCGCCTCAAAGAGCCTTACCTCGCGTTCGGCATGCGCGGTGGCGAGCAGCGAAAGCAGTTGCGATTTGCTGGCGTCATCAACTGTGGCGGTGATCGGAACGCGCGCCACATGCTGCATGAGTTGCATCAGGCTGAGCATGGCATCTCGGCTCCCCCGACGGTGGCGGCGCATAGTGGGCCAATCGAGATTGACCACGTTGCGGAGGTAGTCAGCTTCCAGGCCTAGCAGGTTATGCGCCTCATCAGGGGGCAGGGTGCTGGCGAGGATGGCGGTGCCGTGCAGCGCACCGCATTCCAGGTCGATGGCGCGCTGGGCATTGCCGTATTCGCTGTAGGCCTCGCTGAACACGAAGGCGAGAAGCACCGCGAACAGGACGCCGAGCTGGAGAAAGACCGTGACGCCAACTTCCTGGTGGCGCCGGCGTGCGTCCACTTGCACCAGCCGGTGGACGGAGTAGCTAAGGGCAGCCGCCGCCAACATGCTGAGCAGGACGAAGGCGATGGCGGATGGATACCCCATCGGTGCACTCTATCCAGGGCGCGGCATGGCGGGAAGACGCCGCGTGGCCGGTTTGCGGCATGCAAGCAGGCACCGCGGTGGCCACAGGGTATGCCCAACCGGCGGGTGAAGGAGTAGCTGGCAATTGCGCACGGGCGTGGGCAATCAGGGGGCTTCTTGCTTGAAGGAGACCTAAACGGCGTTTGGCCGGTTTGGACTTTTGGCCCGTTGTTGCCGATTCAGAATCCGGTCTTTTCTAGAGCCTCGCTTCCCGGATTTGAAAATACCCTGATTTTGTAAGTCTCATCGACAAAAGATCCATTCTTGCCGATGAACACCAGTTCGAATTCATCCGGTCCCGCATAGTCCAAAGCCGATGTGTAATATAGAATGGTACCTTCACGTTTCTGCCGGTTACACACCGCACGGGGATCGGGGCCGGCGTAGTGTGGAAAATCCAGGCCGCGTTCCACTGCAAGATGTCCATGCAGTGGCATTTTCAGCATAATGGTCGTCGGCGGCGGCATCGGGTTGCAGTCCGGCTCGAGCAAGACATAAGTCCCCAATTTCTGCTTCAATCCGGTGACCGCGGCGTCCTCATATTCATGTTTTGAGTGGTCCAGATGGGAGGAGGGTGATGGCGCCGGCGGGATCGGCGGCTCCATACAGCTCACAAGGGACGCAAGCCCAAGAAAAAGACAAAGCCGGAGTGGAACGTGAACGCGCATGGGCGGGGTTTCCTGGCGTGCAGCTTCTATTTGAATACTGAAATTGTGTATCGGTAGGGTATGTTTCGACCGGGAAAATTGACGATGATCGCGAAAGCGTCTGTGCCGGCGAAATCCGGAGCCGATGTGTAAAACAGCTCGGTGGCCGGCTCTTTGTGGCCATTGCAGTCGTATCGCTTGGTGCCAATCAGGTACACCTCCTCGACTTCGCCCTGCGCTGTGGATATTTGGCCGTGCAGGGGCATCAATGTTACTTTTACACCAGGGAGTTGGGTGGTCGTACAATCCGGGTTGGCGCCGGTAAAAAAGCCGACCCTTTGGCGCATTCCGGCAAGAGCGCCGGCATGCACGTAACGCGGCCTTGGTGGAGGTACTGGCGCGGGCGCATCGAATCCCGGTTCATCCGAACATGCCCCAACCAGCAGCACCATGCCGAATGCGATCCAAACTGACCGTTTGGGTCTTAAAACCGGTTGAGTGGCAGCGTTGATCGCCGGCCAGGGCGCAGCGGATTGGGCACTTGATGTAGCCGGCAACGATCCGCCCTCGAAAATCCATGAATGATAACCGCGCCCCGGATCGATCTGCGCTGTCAGCCACGGCGGTTGTCTGCCGGTGCAATAACACCCTGTAGTGCCACGTTTCGCCATGTCAACATCGAGCCATTTCGGCCGACGGCACCTTGGTGGACCCGGAGCCGCGGTCATTGTTTTATGGGGAGAACGGTATCCACGGCGGAGCTTGAATTTGCTGTGGTGAAAAAGGGCGGCCAAATGCGTGGGGCCGGCCGCTCTTGACGCCACCATGCACCCCCGCCATCGCGTGCCATGCGCATCCTGGTCTTCGATTCCGGCATTGGCGGCCTTGGCATCGCCGCTGAATTGCGTGCGCTGGTACCGGCAGCGTGCCTGATCTACCTCGCGGACGATGCCGGCTTTCCCTATGGCGAGCGGCGGGACGAGGATCTGGCCGCGTCCATCCTGCGTGTGATGGCGGCGGCACTGCGCGCGGTGTCGCCGGACATGGTGGTGGTTGCCTGTAACACTGCCAGCACGGTGGCGCTGGCGGCGCTGCGGGCGCGTTTCGGCGTGCCGTTCGTCGGCTGCGTGCCGCCGGTGAAATGGGCGGCATCGATCAGCCAGTCGCGGGTGATCGGATTACTCGCGACGCCGGCGACGGTGCGGCGGCCGTATTTGCAGGAATTGATCCGCGATTACGCGGGTGACTGCCAGGTGTTGAGCCATGGCGCGCCACATCTGGCGGCGCTGGCCGAAGCACGATTTGGCGGCCACGGCATAGACGCGCGCGTGCTCGCGGCGGAACTGCGCGGCCTCACCGGCCAGCCCGGCGCGGGCCGGATCGATGCGGTGGCACTCGGCTGCACGCATTATCCGCTGCTGCTGCCGGAGCTGCGTTTGTTGATGCCGGGTGGGGTTACCTGGCTCGATCCGGCGGCGCGGGTGGCGCAGCAGGCCTGCCGGATCGCGGTGGGGCTGCCACCATCGGTGCAGTCGCCCATGCGCGACACGGCCTTGTTTACCGGACGCTCACCGGCGGAAGCGGCATCATCCTGGGCGGCACGCGGATTTCATCATTTCGGCATGCTGTAGGAAACGGGGCAGGCGCGAATCCGTGCCGCGCCGCGGGAAATGGCAGATTTCAGCGGCAGAAATGGCGGACCCGAAAGGATTCGAACCTTCGACCTCTGCCTTCGGAGGGCAGCGCTCTATCCAGCTGAGCTACGGGTCCCGCGGCGCCTGCTTAACTAAAAACCCCGGCGGCGGCAATCGCCCCAACGGCAAGGGTCTGAATGTGCCGTCAGTAGGGCCAGACGGGCTCGGCACCTGTGTCGTCGGCGTGGCCGGCTGGTGCCAGTTCCGGGGTGCGCGCTTGCCAGGCATGGTCCGCCTGCCAGGCGGCCGCCGCGGTGTCCGCACCGGAGGGAAGCCAGGTTTGCGGCGTGTCCAGCCAAGTCAGTATGTCGGCGATCACCAGGGCGCGGTCGTGATCGCGCAGCAGGAGATGGTAGCCGTTTGGGTAGAAGCCGCGGCGGATGTCCGGCGGAAGTTTGGTCCAGGCGGCGGCGGCGGCGGGCGGGGGTATCAGTTGATCGCGGCGGCCGGACAGGATCAAGACGCGGCCATGCAAATGCGCGCTCGCATCCTGGGCGGCCGCCATCAGGTCCACCAGCCCACGCAGCATGGCCACGCTGGGGCGGCGCAAAGTGAGGGGATCGCTCCCCATGCGCATCAGCGCGGGAATATTGTCGCTCGCGGTAATTTCGCGGCCCACCTGGCCGGGATCTGGCTCCCAGCCGGGGGCGAGCGCGCTGGCGGCGATGAGGGTGGCGGCCACGGCCGGGTCCATCTGGCCCCAGCCCCATACGGCTGGGGCTGCCAGTACATAGGCGTCGGCGGCGTGGCCTGGGCGGGCAGCCAGGATTTCGGCGACCGCGCCGCCCATGCTTTCGCCCAGGACGATTACCGGAAGGGTGGGATAGCGGGCGCGGAGTTGGGCGACCAGTTCGGCGGCGTCGTTCACCATGCGGGGGATGCCGGCCCAGTGGTTGCGGCTGGCGGTGTCGCCGAAGCCGCGCTGGTCGGGCGCGAACACGGCATAGCCGGCGGCGGCGAAGGCGGGGGCCGGGAGTTCCCAGCCATCGCGGCTGTCGGTGAAGCCATGCAGGGCCAGGATGACGCCGCGCCAGGGTTGGGCGGCGGGAAGCCAGTCGCGCGCGGGGAGGACGGCGCCGTCGCTCATGGTGAAGCTGAGGCGGGCGGGGATGGGGGCGTCTAGCGGAAGGTTGGGTGGGGCGGGGCGGAGGGCGTTCATGACTGTGCAGCTGCTTAGGCACAGTAGTAAAAAGGCCAGGGGCGCTGCCCCTGGACCCCGCTGGGGCCTGAGGCCCCAGACCCCCATTTGATTCGGTTCTAAGGACTTGTCCGTCACGCGAATGCGTGCGTTGCACGACGCGGGGTCCAGGGGCAGAGCCCCTGGCCTTCCTGGCCTAGGCCGAAGTATCATCAACCATTCCCAAAATTATGAGGCAACAGATGGCGTTCGGCGCGGAAACTCCCACCCCCGAGATCGGCACCGTGGAAACCGTGCAGGTGGATAGCCGCGTGGTGGCCTGCGACGGCGACGGCGGGCCGCTCGGCCACCCCCGTGTCTGGCTGCGCATCGTGGACCATCAAATCTTCTGCCCCTACTGCTCACGCGTGTTCGTGCTGCGCGAAGGTGCCGGGGATGACCACGGACACTGACCTGGGCATGCCCCTCATCGCACCACTGGCCGCAGCGGAAACCGTAGCGGAGCCACCGTCTGAAACCAACGCCCGCCACCTGATCCTGGTTGACGGCAGCGGCTACATCTTCCGGGCATTCCACGCCCTGCCGCCGATGACGCGGGGCGATGGCACGCCGGTGAATGCCGTGTTCGGCTTCACCAACATGCTGGCCCGCTTCCTGCGCGACCATATCGGCACCCATTTGGCCGTGGTTTTCGATGCCGGCAGTAAGACATTCCGAAATCGTATCTACGATCTTTATAAAGCACAGCGCCCCGAACCGCCCGCCGAGCTGATTCCGCAATTCAAGCTGGTGCGCGATGCCACCGCCGCGTTTGGCGTCGCTTGCGTGGAGCTGGTGGATTGGGAGGCGGATGACCTGATCGCCACCTACGCGCGTGTCGCCGCCGAGGAAGGCATTCGCGTCACCATCGTCAGTTCCGACAAGGATCTGATGCAGCTGGTGCGCCCTGGCGTTTCCATGATGGACCCGATCAAGCAAAAGCCGCTGGGCGAGGCGGAGGTGTTTGAAAAGTTCGGCGTGGTGCCCGGCCGCGTTGTGGACGTGCAAGCGCTGATGGGCGACTCGGTGGATAACGTGCCGGGCGTGCCGGGCATTGGGCCAAAGGGTGCGGCCGAGTTGATCCAGGCTTACGGCGATCTGGAATCCGTGCTGGCCGCGGCGCCGGGCATGAAGGCCTCTAAGCGCCGGGATAATCTGATTGCGCATGCGGAATCCGCGCGCATTTCTCGCAAGCTGGTGGAGTTGTGCGACCAGGTGCCGCTGCCGTTGCCGGTGGAAGCGCTGGAAGCGCGCCCGATCAATCGCACGCAGCTTGCCGATTTCCTGCACAGCATGGGCTTTCGCAGCACGGCGCTGCGGCTGGGACTGGAACCGGGCGCCGAGGCCCCGGCCGCCGCGGGGGCTTCGGCGGACGAGGCGCCCGCCAAAACCGCCGCTTACGGGCCTTACGATATCATTTCGACGGCCGAGGCGCTGTCGACGCTGGTGCAGAAGGCGATAAGCGCGCGCCGCGTGGCGCTGCACGTGCAAACCGATGGTAACCCGCGGCCATTGCAGGCGGCTCTTCTGGGCGTCGCGTTTGCAACCGATGCCGGGCGCGCAGCCTATTTGCCGCTGCCCACGGCGGAGCTGACCGAGCCGCGCCTGCCGTTGGCCGACGCAGTTGAAATCCTGGCGCCGCTACTGGCCGACGCCTCCGTATTGAAAATCATTGCAAACGCTAAATACGCGCAAATGGTGCTGGTGCAGGCCGGGCTGCCGGCGCCCTGGCCGATCGATGATCCTTGCCTGATCGCCTACGCGCAAAGCGCCGGCGCGCACGAGCATAACTTCGCGACCCTGGCGCCCCAGCATTTGGGCCACACGCCGAAATCGCTGGACGAAACCACGGGCACCGGCCGCAATCGCCTGACTTTCGCGCAGGTGCCCGTGGGCACGGCTACCGCCTACGCGGCCGAGCAGGCCGATATCGCCTGGCGCCTTGAAGCGGCGTTGCGGCCTGGCTTACGCACCAACCACGCATTGTCGCTTTACGAGCAGATCGAGCGGCGGTTGATCCCGGTTCTGGCAAGCATGGAAACCGCCGGTATTCGTATCGATGAAGCGGAATTGCGCCGCATGTCGATCGATTTCGGGCAGCGCATGGCGGTGATGGAGCAGCAGGCGCATGTGCTTGCCGGCCGCCCGTTTGGGCTGGCGAGCCCCAAGCAATTGGGCGAAGTGTTATTCGACGAGTTGAAGCTGCCCGGCGGCAAACGCACGCCATCTGGCACCTGGGGCACCGATGCTAGCGTGCTGCAAACCCTGGCGGAGCAAGGGCATGATTTGCCCCAGCGCGTGCTGGAATGGCGCCAACTCGCGAAACTAAAATCCACCTATGCCGACGCGCTGGTGGAGGAAATAAACCCCGCCACCGGCCGCGTGCACACATCCTACGCCATGGCCGCCACCAGCACCGGCCGCATTTCCAGCAACGATCCGAATTTACAGAATATTCCCATCCGTACGCCGGAAGGTGCTCTAATCCGCCGCGCCTTCGTGGCAGAACCGGGCCATGTGCTGGTCAGCGCCGATTATTCGCAGATCGAGTTGCGGCTTTTGGCGCATGTGGCGGACATTCCCGCGTTGCGCGACGCCTTTGCCCAAGGGCAGGATATCCATGCCCGCACCGCCAGCGAGGTGTTCGGTATTCCGTTGGCCGAGATGGACAGCGTTACGCGCCGCCGTGCCAAGGCGATTAATTTCGGCATTATTTACGGGATCTCCGCGTTCGGCCTGGCGCGGCAACTCGGCATCGATCCCGGCGAGGCGCGGAACTACATCGTCGCGTATTTCGAGCGCTATCCCGGCATTCGTGCCTATATGGAACGCACGAAGGAAGAAGCGCGCATCAACGGCTATGTGCTGACCCCGTTCGGCCGCCGTTGCTACATCGCCGGCATCGCCGATCGTAACATGGCCCGCCGTGCCGGCGCCGAGCGACAGGCGATTAACGCGCCACTGCAAGGTGGCGCCGCGGATATCA
>Ga0302314_10012911_pt1 | contig 14402 bp, 15 predicted proteins | sample III_Palsa_N2_3_FD_200533 | JGI IMG/M metagenome (GOLD analysis project Ga0302314, IMG submission 200533) | Peat permafrost microbial communities from Stordalen Mire near Abisko, Sweden - III_Palsa_N2_3 | ecosystem: Environmental > Terrestrial > Soil > Palsa > Peat permafrost | place: Sweden... | reverse complement strand
GCAGCTCGTCGTCGGTCAGCAGCTCCGGCCTGGGCAGCCAGGCCAGGCCCTCCTCCGGCATGCAGTAGGTGCAGCGCAGGTTGCACCGGTCCGTGAGGGATACCCGCAGGTCGGTGTGGATGCGGCCGAAGCGGTCCTGGAGCGGGGAGGGGTGCATGGGGCCCAGTAGAACCGTCCCCACCGGCCGGGGTCCAGCGGGCGAAGCCCCGGTGAACCCCGGCCGACCGGAGGGCGTGACTGTGCATTCCTCCAACTCGGCCCCCCAACGGCGCCAAGCTGTGGCTTTCTCCAGGTCCGCCCCGGGGGCCGTCCGGTCACACTGGACGGATGCAGCCATCGGACACCGCGCCCGCCGCCCTGCTCCTCGCCGCCGGGGAGGGCCGCCGACTGGGTCTCGGCCCCAAGGCGCTGCTGCCGTACCGGGGGCGTCCGCTGGTGGAGCACGCGGTGGAGGTGCTGCGGTCCGGCGGCTGCGCGCGGGTGGTGGTGGTGCTCGGGGCGGGCGCCGAGCAGGTGGCCGGGCAAGCCGTGCTTGACGGCTGCGTGGTGGTCCGCAACCCGGACTGGCGCTCGGGGATGGGCTCCTCGCTGCGGGTCGGCCTGGCCGCACTGTCCCCGGCCGCCCCGGCGGCGCTGGTCGCGCTGGTCGACACGCCCGGAGTCACCGCCGGGGCGGTCGCCCGGCTGCTGGAGGCGCACCGGCGCGGGGCGGCACTGGCGGCGGCGGCCTACCGGGGCAGGCGGGCGCACCCGGTGCTGATCGGCTCCGGCCACTGGGCGGAGGCGGCGGCGGGCGCGGTCGGCGACAGCGGCGCGCGGGAGCTGCTGCGGGCGCACGCCGACGAGCTGGAGCTGGTCGAGTGCGGCGATGTCGGACTCCCGGACGACATCGACACCGCCGAGGCCTGGGCCGCCTGGCAGGCGCGCGGCCGCCGCGGTGCCGACTGACGCCGGATCAGATCGCCTTGCCCCGCCCGGGGCAAGGCTGCTGATGAACAGTCATCCGCTGCTGGCCAGGGCGCCGCCGAGCCGGGAGGCGATCTCCTGCATCTGCGGGATCAGCCCGCCGCGCGAGCTCTGCGCCTCCAGCGCCCGCACCCGGGCCTCCGGTCCGGAGACCGACAGGGCGGTCGGCGTGGGCGCGCCGGGGACCACCACCGCGATGCAGCGGACGCCGATCTCCTGCTCCTGGTCGTCGACCGCGTAGCCGGCCTCCTTGACCCCGTCGAACTGTGCCAGCAGGTGCGTGGGCGCGGTCACGGTGTGCACGGTGTGCGCGGCCAGCGGCCCGGGGCCGAGTACCGCCGCCGCCTCCTGGCGCGGAAGCTGCGCGAGCAGTACCTTGCCGACGGCGGTGCAGTGCGGTTGCACCCGTCGGCCGACCTCGGTGAACATCCGCATGGAGTGCCGCGATGGGACCTGCCCGACGTACACCACCTCGCCTGCCTCCAGCACCGCGAGGTTGGCGGTCTCGCCGGTCGCCTCCATCAGCTCGGCCAGGTACGGCCGGGCCCAGCTGCCCAGCAGCCGCCCGGCGGTCTCGCCGAGCCGGATCAGCCGGGGGCCCAGGGTGTAGCGGCGGGCGGTGTCCTGGCGGACGTACCCCTGCTGGACCAGGGTGCGGACCAGCCGGTGGATCGTCGGCATCGGCAGTCCGGAGGCCGACGCCAGGTCGCTCAGGGTGCTCACGCCGCCGGAGTCGGCCAGTGCCTCCAGCAGCTGGAAGGCACGCTCGACGGACTGCACGCCGCCGGAGCGGTCGGCCGCCGTGGCGTCCAGCGAGGCGGGGGGTGCGACCACGGGAATTGCCTTCCTGTGCGGAGGTGTACGGTGTGCCGCGAGCAACATCAACAAAGTGTTGAATTTCTGCATGGCGGAAACTAGCCTCCACCTTACAGAAGCACGGCGGTTGCGACGACTGTTTCGATCATCCGCCGCTCTACCGTCGTCCACTGCTTGAAGGAGCTCAGGACCATGGCCGGAACGCAGGACTCAGCCCTATCTCCCGTCACCGTCACCGGGATCCCGGTCGACCGGGGGGAGGAGGTCCTCACCCCCGAGGCGCTCGACTTCCTCGCCGGGCTGCACCACCGCTTCGAACCCCGCCGCCGTGAACTGCTCGCCCTGCGCCACCAGCGCCGTGAGCGTATCGCCGCCACCGGCACCCTGGACTTCGACCCGGACACCGCCGCCGTCCGCGCCGCCGACTGGACCGTGGCGCCCGCCCCGCGCGCGCTCCAGGACCGCCGGGTGGAGATCACCGGACCGACCGACCGCAAGATGGTCGTGAACGCGCTCAACTCCGGTGCCAGGGTCTGGCTCGCCGACTTCGAGGACGCCACCTCACCCACCTGGCGCAACCTGGTCGAGGGACAGATCAACCTGATCGACGCCTTCCAGCGGCGGATCGACTTCACCAGCCCCGAGGGCAAGTCCTACGCGCTGCGCCCCGACGCCGACCTGGCCACCGTGGTGGTCCGCCCGCGCGGCTGGCACCTGGACGAGGCGCACCTGCTGGTCGACGGCGAGCCGCTGGCCGGGGCCTTCTTCGACTTCGGCCTGTACTTCTTCCACAACGCCGCCCGGCTGCTGGCCCGTGGCGCCGAGGACCCCAACTCCGGCCCGTACTTCTACCTCCCGAAGACCGAGAGCCACCTTGAGGCCCGGCTCTGGAACGAGGTGTTCACCCACGCCCAGCAGGCCCTCGGGATCCCGCACGGCACCATCCGGGCCACGGTGCTGATCGAGACCGTCACCGCCGCCTTCGAGATGGACGAGATCCTCTACGAGCTGCGCGACCACGCCGCCGGGCTCAACGCCGGCCGCTGGGACTACCTGTTCTCGGTCATCAAGAACTTCCGCGACGCGGGCGAGCGCTTCGTCCTGCCGGACCGCAACTCCGTGGGCATGACCTCGCCGTTCATGCGCGCGTACGCCCAGCTGCTGGTCGACACCTGTCACCGGCGCGGTGCCCACGCCATCGGCGGCATGGCCGCGTTCATCCCCTCCCGGCGCGACCCGGCGGTCAACGCCGCCGCCATGGAGAAGGTCACCGCCGACAAGGAGCGCGAGGCCGGCAGCGGCTTCGACGGCTCCTGGGTGGCCCACCCGGACCTGGTCCCGGTCTGCCGCGCCTCCTTCGACGCGGTGCTCGGCGACCGCCCGAACCAGAAGGACCGCCCGCTGGACCCGGCCGCCGCCGCGATCACCGCCGCCGACCTGCTGGACATCGCCGGGGCCGGTGGCAGCTGCACCGCCGCCGGGCTGCACAACGCGGTCCAGGTCGGCATCCGCTACATCGAGGCCTGGCTGCGCGGCCTGGGCGCGGTGGGCATCTTCAACATGATGGAGGACGCCGCCACCGCCGAGATCTCGCGCTCGCAGATCTGGCAGTGGATCCACAACGACGTCGTCCTCGACAGCGGCGCGAAGGTCACCCCGGACCTGGTCCGCGACCTGGTCGCGACCGAACTGGCCGAGCTGCGCGCCGAGCTCGGCGACCCGGCCTACGCGGCCGGACGCTGGGAGGCGGCGGCGGAGCTCTTCGAACAGGTCTCCCTGGCCGAGGAGTTCATCGAGTTCCTGACCCTGCCCGGTTACGCGCTGCTGGACTGACCGACTGTCCAGCAACGCGTGACCCACCTGAGCCGGTGGCGGTGACCGGGGTCACCTGGGGAGGTCCACCCCGGTCACCACCGCCTACCCGCGCGGATCGAGCTACCCGCGCGGATCGAGTACCAGCTTGCCCGTGGTCCGCCGGGCCCGCAGGTCCTCGTGCGCCCTGGCCGCCTGCGACATCGGGTACGCCTCGCCGACCAGCGGCCGCAGCTCGCCCCGGGCGACCATCCCCAGCAGCTCGGCCATCGGCTCGGCGTGCAGCTCGGGGCGTCCGGTCACATGCATCAGCCAGAAGCCGATCACCGCCTGCGAGCGCGCCATCAGCTTGGCCGCCGCGATCGGCGACGGCTCGGTGCGCGAGGCCATCCCGTACGCCACCAGCCGCCCGAGCGGGGCCAGCGCCGCCAGCGAGGCGTCGAACACCGGGCCGCCGGTCATCTCCAGCACCACGTCGACCTTCCGCCCGTCGTTGGCCTCCAGCAGCCGCTCCTTGAGCCCCTCGCCGTCGGCCTCCACCGCGACGTCCGCGCCCAGCTCCAGCGCCAGGTCGCGCTTCTCCTTGGTGGAGGCGGTGGCGATCACCCGGCCCGCGCCGAAACGCTTCGCCAGCTGCACCGCCAGCGAGCCGGTGCCGCCCGCCGCCGCGTGCACCACCACCGTCTCGCCGGGCGCCAGCCGGGCCGAGGTCCGCAGCAGGTTCCAGGCGGTCAGCCCCTGGACGACCAGCGCCAGCGCCGCGCCGTCGGAGACCCCCTCCGGTACCTCGTGCGCCATGTTCTCCCAGGCCACCGCGCGTTCGGCATAGCCGCCGGTGGCGGTGAGCGCCACCCACCGGCGCCCGTCGGCGGTCCGGCCGGCCACCTCGCCGCCGGGCACCATCGGCAGCGAGCTGCGGGACAGGTAGGAGTTCTCCACCGCGTGCGTGTCCGCGTAGTTGACGCCGACCGCGTCCACCTCGATCAGCAGCTGCCCGGGCCTGGCCACCGGATCCGGCAGCTCCACCAGCCGCAGGACCTCGGGGCCGCCGAACTCGGTGATCTGTACTGCCCGCATTACCGCTCCTCGCGTCGCCGTGCTTACTCTGCGGTTCAACATACCCGCTGGTATGTGCGTCGCACAGGGCGGCCGCCGTGTCAACGAAGGTTGACGCGACGAGTGTGTCAACGTAGATTGACGTCATGACCGAAGCGACGACTCTCGCCGAGGCCGCCGGCGGACGTGACCCCCGGACCGGCCTGCGGGCGGTGGCGGCACTGCGCCGCCTGCTCGAACAACTGGAGGCGCTGCAAGTCCGCAGCGCCCGCGCGAACGGCTGGTCCTGGCAGGAGATCGGCGCCGAGCTCGGCGTCAGCAGGCAGGCCGTACACAAGAAGCACGGGGGGCGATGACCATGCTGGAACGATTCACCACGGCGGCCCGCAAGGCCGTCAAGGACGCCGCCGTCACCGCGCAGAACGCCCACGCACCCGGCGTGGGCGAGGAGCACCTGCTCGGCGCGGTACTCGCGCAGCCCGACTGCACCGCCGTGGCGCTGCTCACCGGCTGCGGCATCGGCCCCGACCAGTACGAGCAGCTGCTGAGCGACTGCCGGGACTTCCGCCGCCGGGGCGGCATCGGCCGGGCCGAGGCGGAGGCGCTGCGCGGGATGGGGATCGAGGTGGACGAGATCGTCGACCGGGTGGAGCAGATCTGGGGCGAGGGCGCACTGCTTGAGCCGGTCGCGCCCGCGCCCGCCGGACGCTGGAGGCGCGGCGCCTCGGTCCGGGTCGCCGCCCTCCGCCCGTCCTGGCGCACCGAGGCCAAGCAGGCCCTGGAGACCGCCCTGCGCCAGGCGCTGGACCTCGGCTGCAAGCGGATCGGCACCGAACACCTGCTGCTCGGCCTGCTCATCCGCGACGGCGTCGTCCGCGAGGTGCTGACCGCCCACGGGCTCACCCCGCTCCAGGTGCGGGCCCTCATTCCACCCGGCGTGGAGCCCACGGCCTGAGCCCGACCGGCCCGCGGAACGGCGGGCGGTAGGGTGGCGTGCCGCTGCCCCGGACCCTCGCCGTGGGTCCGGGGCAGCGGTCCCCCGGGCGCGGACGCGCGGGGGATTCCGGGCGGCACACCGTCCAGCGGCGCCCGGAGCAATGGGGTGGGTCGAACAGGGGAGAGGGTCAGCCGCGGGAGGCGAGTTCCTTGGCGGCGTCGGCGGCGGCCTTGGCGATCCGGTCCTCGTTCACCGTGGTCAGGTAGCCCTTCTCGACCACCGGGCGGCCGTTGACCAGCAGCAGCGTCAGCGGCGGCAGGGCGCCCATGGTCAGCGCCGCGACCGGGTCGGCGATCGACGAGTGCATCACGCCGTCCACCTTCCACAGCGCCAGGTCGGCCAGCTTGCCGACCTCGATCGAGCCGATCTCGTTCTGCCGGCCGAGGACCCGGGCGCCGCCCATCGTCCCCAGCCGCAGCACCTGCCGCGCGGTCATGGCGTCCGGGCGGCCGTGCAGCCGGTTGATCAGCAGCGCGTTGCGCAGCTCGGTGCCGAGCTCACCGGACTCGTTGGAGGCGGTGCCGTCGACGCCCAGGCCCACCGGTACCCCGGCCGTCATCATGTCCGGCACCCGGGCGATCCCGGCCGCCAGCCGCGCGTTGGACGAGGGGCAGTGCGCCACACCGGTTCCGGTCTGCGCGAACTTGGCGATGTCGGAGTCGTTCATGTGGACGCAGTGCGCCATCCACACGTCCTCGCCGAGCCAGCCCACGCTCTCGAAGTAATCGGTCGGGCCCATCCCGAACAGCTCCTTGCAGAACTGCTCCTCCTCGGCGGTCTCCGAGCCGTGGGTGTGCAGCCGCACGCCCTTGCGCCGGGCCAGCTCGGCAGCCTCCCGCATCAGCTCGCTGGTCACCGAGAACGGCGAGCAGGGGGCGATGGCGATGTGCAGCATCGAGTCGAAGGACGCGTCGTGGTAGCGGTCCACGGCGGCCTCGGACGCGATCAGGATGTCCTCGGTCTTCTCCACCGCGAAGTCCGGCGGCAGGCCGCCGTCGCTCTTCCCGCGCGACATCGAGCCCCGGGTCGCGGTGAACCGCATGCCGAGCTCGGCCACCGCCTCGATCTCCGCGCCGAGGATGTCGCCCGAGCCCTGCGGGAACACGTAGTGGTGGTCCATCGCGGTGGTACAGCCGGACTTCAGCAGCGCGGCGGCGGAGCCCTGGGCGGCGGCGAACACCAGCCGGTCGTCGATCCGGGCCCAGGTCGGGTAGAGCGCCACCAGCCAGTCGAACAGGATGTTGTCCTGCGCGAGCCCGCGGGTGATCCACTGGTAGAAGTGGTGATGGGTGTTGACCAGGCCGGGGGTGACCAGGTGGCCCTCGGCGTTGATCCGCCGGGTCACGCCCTGGAGCCACTGCGGGGCGGGGCCCTCGCCGACGGACTCGATGCGGTTGCCGGCGATCACGACATGGCCGCGTGTGTACTCGTTGCCGGCGGCGTCGACGGTGGCGATCGCCGCGTTCTCGATGACTATCCGCTCGTCGCCGGGCGGGGGAAGGATGCTCATCAGGTGCTCCAAGGCGGTTTCGGGTGATGCGGCAACGGGCTGCCGCACCTGCGAGGTACCGCCGTCGGATGGTGCTGCCCAGGGCGGGACGGCGGGAGAATCCCTGGGGTACTGCCGGTGCGGCCGGGGTCGGGCCGTCAGGTGCTCAGGTGCTCAGGTGCTCAGGCGACCGGGATGACCGGGGTGACGCCCTCGCGGTGCACCGATCCCTCGATCAAACCATAGGGACGGTCCGCTGCGTAGTAGACCTCGTTGTCATTCTTGAGCCCGAACGGCGCCAGGTCCACCAGGAAGTGGTGCTTGTTCGGCAGCTCCAGCCTGACCTCGTCTATCTCGGTGCGGTTGTTCAGCACCCGGGTGCCCATCGCGTACAGGGTCTGCTGGAGCGAGTAGGAGTAGGTCTCCGCGAACGCCTCCAGCAGGTGGCGGCGTACGTGGGTGTACGAGCGCTCCCAGTTGGGCTGGGTCTCCTCGCCGCTCCAGGAGTGCTTCCAGCGGGCGGTCACCTGGGTGGCCAGGATCCGGTCGTACGCCTCCTTGAGGGTGGTGTACTTGTCCTTGATGTAACCCCAGAACTCGGAGTTGGTGGTGTTCAGCACGGTGAGCTCCTTGAGCCCGGTGATCACCTGGAAGCTCTCGCCGTCGTAGGTGATCTCGGCCGTGCGCACCTCGCCGCCGTTGCGCACGAAGGAGTGGCCGGGCTCGTCCTGCTCGCTGCTGTGGCCTATGTAGGGGCGGGACGTGTCCGGCGTGCGGATGCGGTCCCAGCTGTACTCCTCGATCCGGATCCGGGCCCGCTTGATCGGCTCGTTGTTGTCGACGAAGTGGCGGGCGAGGTGGATGCCGAACGCCTCGGCCGACTCGATGCCGTGCTCCTTGGCGAAGGCGTACACCGTGTTCTTGGTGGTGTCGGTCGGCAGGCAGTTGGCGTTGGAGCCGGTGAGGTGGACGTCGTCCAGGTCGCCGGAGAGCGCGACCGAGACGTTCAGGTCCTTGATCTCGTGGCGGGTCGTGTCCCGGTAGACGCGGACCACGCGGGTCTCCGCCTTGCCGTACTGGTTCTGGCCAAGCACGTGAGCCATGGGGATCTCTAGCTTCCTCGGTAGACGGAGTACCCGAACGGGTTGAGCAGCAGGGGTACGTGGTAGTGGGCCTGGGCCGGGTCGACCTCGATGACGATGGAGACCTCGGGGAAGAACGGGCCCTCGGTGGTGAAGCGCAGCCGCAGCACGGCGCCCTGTGAGGTGTCCGGGACCGGCAGGTCTTTGCAGCGGCCGTCGGCGTCGGTCTTCGAGGCGCCGAGGACGGTCCAGCCGGCCCCGGTGCGCTGGGCCAGCTCGACCGGGATGCCCTCGGCGGGCCGGCCGGTGCTGGTGTTCAGCACATGGGTGGAGACAGTGGTCATGATGCCCCGTCAGGTGTCGGTGAATCAGGCGGCGGATCAGGCCCGAGGGTTCAGCAGGCGGTCGATCCGGATGTCGTTGATCTTCCCCAGTTCGCCGCGGACGATCTCGCGTTCGGTGTCCGCGTCGTTGGGCTGGCGTTCGCGCAGCGCGGCGAGCATGGACTCCGCGGTACGGCCGGTGGCGCAGATCAGGAAGACATGGCCGAACTTCTCCTCGTAGGAGGTATTGGCCTCGCGCAGTTCGTCCAGCAGTGCGCTGTCGGCGCCGTGGACCCCGGCCTGCTCACGCTGCGAGGTGGCGTCGCCCGCCCGGGGCGAGCCGATCCGGGCGTGCCCGGCCATCGCCTCGTCCAGGTCGGCCGGAGTGAGCCGGGCCATCGCCGCGTGGTTGGCGGCGCGCAGCGCCTCGGCGTCGGCCCAGGGTCGGGCCTCGCGGACCAGCCGGGCCCAGGTGCCGCTGGCGCAGACCTCGGTGAGCTGGGCGTCGGCCTCGGCGGCGGAGGCATGGTTCAGCCCGTGCAGGGCTGGGGTGGCGGACCGGGTCACGGATGACCTCCAGGTAGGGGGGCATCCCACAAGCTAGATCCGCCGCCCCACTTCGTCAACAGTTTGTTGAAGAAGGCTTGTGCTGTTCAGCCCTTGCGGGCCTCGCCCTGCTGCCGGTTCAGGTAGTTGTACACGGTGAACCGGCTGACGCCGAGCGCGGCCGCCACCGTCTCCACCCCGTGGCGGACAGTGAACGCGCCGCGCTCCTCCAGCAGGGCCACCACCCGCTGCTTTCCGGCCCGGTCCAGCGCGGTCAGCTCGCCGCCGCCGAACTGCCGGCGCACGTCCGCCAGCAGCCGGTCCAGTGCGCTCTCCAGGCCGGGCAGGCGCACGGCCACGGCCGGTGCGCCGTCCCAGTCCAGCAGGACGTCGTCCGGGCGGGCCTGGTCCACCGGCAGGGCGTGCGCGCCCACGGCGTCCAGCAGCGGCTTTATCGCGTCGGCCAGCGGGTGCTCGGTCTCGCTCATCGCGACTCCTCGGCCTCGGCCACCGGGGTGCCGTCCTGGTCCAGGGTGCTGACCTGGAGCGAGATCCGGGTGGCGCCGTGGGCGATGGTCTCCTCCAGCAGGCGGCTGATCGCGGCCAGGGCCTGCTCCTGCTCGCCCTCGGCGCTGGTGCCGAACGGGCCGACATCGACCCGCAGGCCCGCCTCGTCCACCACGCGCCGCGCGGCCTTCGCATGTTCGGGGAAGCCGTCGAGTTCGAACGGCTCTGTCGTGAACTCCACCTTCAATCGCACCTCTGCAGCCTATCCGGTCGGCAACTTCAACAAAATGTTGCCGACATCCTTGACAGCCCGGCGGAGCCCCATGCGATAGTTCCATCAAGCAGAAACTTGCTTCCGCATTGTGGAATTGGATGGGTGACCGAATGACGACCGCCGCCGCACGCGACTGGCTCGACCAGCGCTGGACCGTCAACCTCTCGACGCTCTTCACCGAGCTGCCGCTGGTGGAACGCCCCGCTGCCGCCGCGGCGGCCGGCTTCGACGCCGCCGAGATCTGGTGGACCCTGGACGGCCCCACCCCGCCGCAGGCGGACCTGGACGCGCTGCGCACCGCCTTCACCGACGCCGGGGTTCAGCTCACCGGGCTCAACTTCGACGCCGGTGACATGGCGGCCGGCTCCAAGGGCCTGCTCTCCCGCCCGGCCGACTCGCAGCAGTTCCGCGACAACATCGCGGTCGCCGTCGGCCTGGCCGACTCGCTCGGCTGCCGGGCGCTGAACGCCCTCTACGGCAACCGGGTCGAGGGCCTGGACCTCGCGGTACAGGACGAGCTGGCGCAGGAGAACCTGGTGATCGCGGCCCGGGCCGCGCACAGCATCGGGGCGACGCTGCTGGTCGAGGCGCTGAACGCGCCCGAGGCCCCGCAGTACGCGCTGCTCTCCAGCGAGTCCGCGGTCGCGGTCGTGGACCGGGTCAACGCGTCCACCGGCCTCGGCAACGCCGCCTTCCTCTGCGACCTCTACCACCTGGCCCGCAACGGCGAGGACCTGCCGAAGACCATCGAACTGTATGCCGACCGCATCGGGCACGTACAGATCGCCGACGCGCCGAACCGCAACCAGCCCGGCACCGGCACCCTCGACTTCGCCGACCTGCTCGGCCGCCTCGACGCCGCCGGGTACCGGGGCCACATCGGCCTCGAGTACAAGCCCGCGGCGGGCACGGCCAGCGCCGACACCCTCGGCTGGCTGCCCCGTGAGCTGCGCGGCAGCGCCCGCGCCCACTGACCACTTCCCCCGTACAACGATCCGCAGGAGAACCGGCATGACCGCCGCCAAGCCCCGCACCATAGCCTTCATCGGCCTCGGCATCATGGGCAGCCCCATGGCCGCCAACCTCGTCCGCGCCGGGCACACTGTCACCGGCGCCAACCTCACCCAGGGCCCGATCGACAAGCTCGTCGCCGCGGGCGGCAAGGGCGCCGGCAGCATCGCCGAGGCGGTCGCCGGTGCCGACGTCGTGATCACCATGGTCCCGGCCGACCCGCAGGTCGAGGAGGCCATCCTCGGCGAGGACGGCGTGCTGGCCCACGCCGCGCCGGGCACCCTGGTCATCGACATGAGCAGCATCACCCCGCAGACCTCGATCAAGGTCGCCGCGGCCGCCAAGGAGAAGGGCATCCGCACCCTGGACGCCCCGGTCTCCGGTGGCGAGGCCGGTGCCGTCGAGGCGGTTCTGTCGATCATGGTCGGTGGCGAGGCGGAGGACTTCGCCGAGGCCAAGCCGCTGTTCGACGTGCTCGGCACCACCGTCATCCACGTCGGCCCGGCCGGTGCCGGCCAGACCGTCAAGGCCGCCAACCAGCTGATCGTGGCGGTCAACATCCAGGTCCTGGCCGAGGCCGTGGTCTTCCTGGAGAACGCGGGCGTGGACCTCCAGGCCGCGCTGGACGTGCTCGGCGGCGGCCTGGCCGGCTCGACCGTGCTGAACCGCAAGAAGGCCAACATGATCGGCCGCGAGTTCGCCCCGGGCTTCCGGATCGACCTGCACCACAAGGACATGGGCATCGTCACCGCCGCCGCCCGCGCCGTCGAGGCCCCGCTGCCGGTCGGCTCGCTGGTCGCCCAGCTGGTCGCCTCGGCCCGCGCCAACGGCGACGGCTCGCTGGACCACTCCGCACTGCTCCGGGGCGTGGAGCGCCTCGCCGGACGAGAGGTCAACTGACATGGCGCGGATGACAGCGGCCCAGGCCGCGGTTGAGATCCTGAAGAAGGAGGGGATCACCCACCTCTTCGGGCTGCCCGGCGCGGCGATCAACCCGTTCTACTCCGCGATGCGGACCAACGGCGGGCTGACCCACATCCTGGCCCGGCACGTCGAGGGCGCGTCGCACATGGCGGAGGGCTACACCCGCGCCAAGGCCGGCAACATCGGCGTCTGCATCGGCACCAGCGGCCCGGCCGGCACCGACATGATCACCGGCCTCTACTCGGCCAGCGCGGACTCCATCCCGATCCTGTGCATCACCGGCCAGGCGCCGGTGGCCAAGCTGCACAAGGAGGACTTCCAGGCGGTCGACATCACCTCGATCGCCAAGCCGCTGACCAAGATGGCGATGACCGTCCTGGAGCCGGCCCAGGTCCCCGGGGCGTTCCAGCAGGCGTTCCACCTGATGCGCTCGGGCCGTCCCGGACCGGTCCTGATCGACCTGCCGATCGACGTGCAGCTGGCCGAGATCGAGTTCGACATCGACACCTACCAGCCGCTGCCGGTCTACAAGCCGTCCGCGAGCCGGGCGCAGATCGAGAAGGCGCTGGACCTGCTGGCCGCCTCGCAGCGGCCGCTGATCGTGGCGGGCGGCGGTGTCATCAACGCCGACGCGGCCGAGCTGCTGGTCGAGTTCGCCGAGCTGACCGGCGTCCCGGTGGTCCCCACCCTGATGGGCTGGGGCAGCATCCCGGACGACCACGAGCTGACGGCAGGCATGGTCGGCCTGCAGACCTCGCACCGCTACGGCAACGCGACGCTGCTGGAGTCGGACTTCGTGCTCGGCATCGGCAACCGCTGGGCCAACCGCCACACCGGTGACCTCGGGGTCTACACCGAGGGACGCACCTTCGTCCACGTCGACATCGAGCCGACCCAGATCGGCCGGGTGTTCGCGCCGGACTACGGCATCGTCTCCGACGCGAAGGCCGCGCTGGAGCTGTTCGTGGAGGTGGCCCGCGAGCGCAAGGCCGCCGGTGCCCTGGCGGACCGCTCCGCCTGGGCCGACAGCTGCCAGGTGCGCAAGGGCGAGCTGCTGCGCAAGACCGACTTCGACAACATCCCGGTCAAGCCGCAGCGGGTCTACCAGGAGATGAACCTGGCCTTCGGCCGGGACACCCGGTACGTCACCACCATCGGCCTGTCGCAGATCCAGGCCGCGCAGATGCTGCACGTCTACGGGCCGCGCAACTGGATCAACGCCGGTCAGGCCGGTCCGCTGGGCTGGACCCTGCCCGCCGCGCTGGGTGTCGCCACGGCGGACCCGGAGGGCCAGGTGGTCGCGCTGTCCGGCGACTACGACTTCCAGTTCATGATCGAGGAACTGGCCGTCGGCGCGCAGTTCAACATCCCGTACATCCACGTGGTGGTGAACAACGCGTACCTGGGCCTGATCCGCCAGGCGCAGCGGGCCTTCGACATGGACTACCACGTCCAGCTGTCCTTCGAGAACGTCAACGCTCCCGAGGTCAACGGCTACGGTGTGGACCACGTCAAGGTCGCCGAGGGCCTGGGCTGCAAGGCGGTCCGGGTGTTCGACCCGAACGAGCTGGGCGCGGCCTTCGAGCAGGCCAAGAAGCTCGCGGCGGAGTTCCGGGTGCCGGTCGTGGTCGAGGTCATCCTGGAGCGGGTCACCAACGTGTCGATGTCGGGCGCCGGCATCGACGCGGTGAACGAGTGGGAGCCGGTCGCCGCCCAGGCGTCGGACGCCCCCAGCGCGATCCGCAACACCCTGTAGTACCCCGCCGCCCCGGGCCCCGACCGGCCCGGGGCGGCCCCCAGACTTCCTCCCGGCGGTGTGACCCATCCCTTGATGGGAATATCCGGTCGTGCCCGCATCGCCGGGAGGAACACCAGCGCGAACCAGGAACGTGAGGACGACGATGGCCCAGCAGCGGATCACGACCGGACATGTGGTCATCGCGCCCGACAAGTTCAAGGGCAGTCTGAGCGCCGCCGAGGCCGCCGAGCGGATCGCCGCCGGTGTCCGCCGTGCCGTGCCCGGCACCGAGGTCCGCACCCTGCCGGTCGCCGACGGCGGCGAGGGCACCGTGCTGGCCGCGCTCGCGGCCGGCTACCGCCGGGTGGAGGCCACGGTCAACGGCCCCACCGGCGAGCCGGTGACGGCCGTGCTCGCGGTCAGCGACCGCACCGCCGTGGTCGAGGCGGCCCAGGCCAGCGGCCTGACGCTGCTGCCCGGCGGGATCCCGGCGCCGCTCACCGCCGACAGCTACGGCACCGGGCAGCTGATCGCCCGGGCACTGGAGCTCGGCTGCGACCGGATCGTGCTCGGCCTCGGCGGCGTCGCCTGCACCGACGGCGGCGCGGGCATGGCGCGGGCGCTCGGCGCCTCCCTGCTGGACCAGGGCGGCGCCGAGCTCGCCCGTGGTGGCGCCGCCCTGCGCGACCTGGCGGTACTTGACCTCGGCGGGCTGCCGAAGGCCCTGGCCGGGGTCGAGGTGGTGATCGCCGGTGACGTGGACAACCCGCTGCTGGGCGAGCGCGGCGCACCCGCCGTCTACGGCCCGCAGAAGGGCGCGACCCCCGGGGACGTCGCCGAGCTGGACGCCGCGCTCGCCCA
>Ga0302314_10012910_pt1 | contig 14406 bp, 3 predicted proteins | sample III_Palsa_N2_3_FD_200533 | JGI IMG/M metagenome (GOLD analysis project Ga0302314, IMG submission 200533) | Peat permafrost microbial communities from Stordalen Mire near Abisko, Sweden - III_Palsa_N2_3 | ecosystem: Environmental > Terrestrial > Soil > Palsa > Peat permafrost | place: Sweden... | reverse complement strand
CGGCGCGAGCGGCCGACGCCGGGGGTTGCGCCCCGCTCTCGACTCCCAAGGCGGCCGCAGATCGCACGCGCTTCACCGCAAGCCCCAGCATGGACCCGATCCTCTCGCCGGAGGGGCCATAGAACTCGTTGTCCGTGGTAAAAACCTCGTCGTTCTGCTTGCGAAGATAGGTGCGGCAGAACCAGCGGTCCGGTGTGGGAGCCTTGACCTCGATCTCACGCACGAACAAGGGGACCCAAAGGTCGCCCCCGAGGCCCTCCGGGGCGGCCGCGTGCAGGGACGCGACATAGGCACTGTCGAAGAACGCCGGCGGGATTGCGAGCGGACCGGGTTTCGGGGGCGCCATGGCGGGCAGCTCGAATTCGCCGATCAAATCCGACTCGCCGTAGAATACCTTCCTCAGGGTCTGCAGGGACGGTCCATACTCGGGATGACGCGAGTAAAACGCCGCGCCCTCCCCTATCCGCAGGGACGCCCGAAAAAGGCGGTCCAGCTCCACGGTACCGGATTCGACCGCAGTCGACGCAAGCAGGCGGCCGCTCGCCGCCGTCCGCCGGGCGCCCTTGGGGCCGCTTTGGTAGGCGCTGACGAAATCCCATGCCTCCAGAATGCCGTCCAGCCCGACAAACACCTCCACCTTTTCGCCGGAGGCAACCTGCACCGCATCCTGAAACGACACCTTCTCCAGCCGCCAGGCCGCACGTCCGGGCAACCTCGCCCGGGCGGCTTCGACCGCGAGGCTGCAGTGGGCGACGCCCATCAGGACACGCCGGCCGAACAGCTGGTGGTCGCGCAGGAGGGGATCCTCGAAGCCGAAGCGAGCCGCGAAAGGAACCGGGTTCTGTGGGGATACGTCCGCGGGCCCTGAGAGCGCCTTGATCCGCGCGTACGCCTCCTCCTCGGTGAGCCTCCGGGCGGCGACCTCCGTGAGGATGGCCTCGATCTGCGCGTTTATCTCGGATCGGCTCATCACCGCTGAATCAGGGTTCGCGCCTCACCCACGGTTATGCTGCCCATGCGAAGCCCCTGCAGCAGCTCCCGGAGCCCGGCCTCAGAAAGGCTCTCCTCAACCGGAACGGTCGGCCTTCCCGCCCAGAAGCGCCTGCGCCGAAAGACAGTCGAGGGAAGCGGGGCACGTCGGTTCGAATAGCCCCGCGCCGACGCGTCAAATTCCTCAAGCAGGAGGTGACAATTCGTTCCACCGAAGCCGAAGGCCGAGATCCCCGCCCGGCGCACCCCTTCGATCGGCTTCCATACCTCAAGGGACCTTGCGGGGTAGAACGGGGAATCGGAGAACCTGAAGCGCGGGTGGGGTTCCGTGCAATGGAGCGTCGGGGGGATCATCCGGTTCTCGAGTGCCAGGATGACCTTCAGGAACCCCGCGATCCCCGCTGCCCGCAGCAAGTGGCCGATATTGGACTTCACCGACCCGACGGCGCAGAATTGCTCGGCCGCCGTGAATGTCCTGAAAAGCTGGCTGGCGGCCTTGATTTCGATCGGGTCGCCGAGTGTCGTCCCTGTTCCGTGAGCCTCAAGGTAGCTGACGCTCGACGGCTCGATGCCCGCATGGGCATAGGCCGCGGCGATCACGTCCTGCTGCGCCTCCAGGCTCGGCGTCGTGATCCCCATCGTGTGCCCGTCATTGTTGATTGCTGAGCCGAGGATGGTCGCCAGGACGCGGTCGCCGTCCCGGAGGGCCCCGCCCAGCGGCTTGAGGAGCACGAGGCCCGCCCCTTCCCCGAGGACCATCCCATCCGCATTCTGGTCAAAGACCGCGCACCGCCCGCTGCGCGAGAGGACACCCGCCTGGCTGAAGCCGACAAAGAAGCTGGGATCGATGAGGAGCTGGATTCCCCCCGCGATCGCCATCTCGCACTCGCCCTGCCGCAGGCTCTGGCAGGCCTGATGGACGGCGACAAGGGATGCCGAGCAGGCCGTGTCCACGCACACGGCCGGACCGCGCAGGTTGAAGAAATCGGAGACGCGCGCGGCCGCCATGTTGGCGAGCTGGTTGACGATGACCTGGCGCTGCGGGATCGAGGACGCGTAGGGGAGCCTGTTCGGGGTGTAGTCGCTGGGGGCTGCTCCCAGAAAGAATGCAACCGGACGGCCCTTCAACTCCCCGCGGGTGTAGCCGGACCGGTCGAACAGTTCCTGGGAAAGCTCGAGCAGGATGCGTTGCTGGGGATCCATTCCAATGGCGTCCTCTTCCTTGACGCCGAAGAATTCGGCGTCGAAGGCGTCGATATCCGCGAGGAAGCTCCCCCATTTCGAGTAGGTCTTGTTGGGGGCCTTGGGGTCGTCCGAGTAGTAGTCGTCATTTTCCCAGCGCTCCCCGGGAATCTCGCGCACGAGGTGACCGCCCCGCCGCAGGTGCGTCCAGAACTCCTCCAGGTTGGCGGAATCCGCGAAGCGGCCCGCGGCGCCTATGACGGCGATCGGCTCGGGCCCGCTCCGTGCGACCTCCGGCTGTGTCGACGGCGCGGCGGCCCGAACCGCATCGCTTTCGCGCGCGATCGCTCCCTCAGCCGCCGGGACCAGCGGGTTCCCGGTAGCCTCGACCTTCGCCTTCCCCGCGGGAATCACAAGCGGCAGGAGGTAGCGCGCCAGATTCGCGATGCTCGAATGCTGCGTCAGGGCCGATGGCTCGAGCACGATCTCATAGATCTTCTCTATCTCCATCACCACCTCCATGAGGCTGACGGACTCGATTCCGTATTCGCCCAAATCGGTCTCCAGATCCATATCAGCCCCCTTCACCCTGAGGACGCCTGAAACGACCTCCACCAGCTTCGACTCGATCTCCCGCAAGGTCGACGCCGGATCCGCATTCACGGATTTCACGCCGCTCGATCCCACGGCGCCAGGGTCCGACCCGTTTCCGGAAGCGCCGTTCCTCGCCTTCTCCCCCGCGGTAGCGCCGTTCGCGGACGTTACTTCCTTGGGATGAACCCCGTTCGACGAGGAACCGTTTGCCGCTGCGCCGTGAGTCACCTGGGCCGCCGGTCCCGAGGCCCGGGCGATGGCGGGCGCACGATCGGCGACTCCCAGGCGCTCCCTGACCTTCGACAGCTCACCCACCGCTACAACCACGTGGTTCTGTCTCGAGTGGAGGGCGTGGAAAAACGCCTCGACCCCCGCTGCCGTGGACAAGGGAGCGAACCCTGTCTTTTTTGCCAGCCGCTCCTGGGCATCGGGAGGCATCGGCATTCCGCCGTCCTGCCACCACGGCCAGCCGATGGACAGCGTGTGGCCCGAACGGAGTCCCTTTTCGCGAAGAGCCTCTCGCGCCCCGGCGTAGGCATCCATGAACGCGTTGGCTGCGGCATAATCCGCCTGTCCCGTGTTGCCCAGCTCCGCGATCACGGAGGAGAACATGACGAACCAGTCGAGGGGGTCGGCGGCCGTCGCTGCGTCCAGGTGGAGCGTTCCGTGGACCTTCGGCGCCAAGACCCGGCTCCAGGCGTCCTGGCCCTTTCTAAGGATAAGGGCGTCGTCAATGACGCCGGCGCCGTGAATCACCCCAGCGATAGGTCCCCACTCGGCCCTGACGCGGCGCAGCGCCCCATCCAGCTGCTCGCGGCTCCGCACATCGACCCTGTCATACCGGATTTCCGATCCGATGGACCGGATCTCCTCAAACTGGGCGGAGCGCGCGGAGCCCAGCTCGGAGCGCCCCATGAGGGCGATCCTGACCCCGCACCGCTGAGCCAGACCCCGCGCGAGGATCAGCCCAAGGCCGCCAGCCCCGCCCGAGATGACGTAGACGCCGCCTTTCCGGAGCACCGGCGTCGAGTCCTGTTCCATCTCGAGCGCCGCGGAGCCGCGCACGCAGCGTTCGTCCCCCAGCCTGACGTCGGGTGACCACTGCGCGGCGGGTTCTGCCAGCTCAGCGAGGGTCGCCTCCCACCCCCCAACCCCTGCGATCCGCACCAGCTTGCACCGCTGGCGACCCTGCTCCAGATGGAGCGTCCGGGCGAAGCCGACCACCATGCGGTTCAGCGCTTCGGAAAGGGTCGCCTCCTCGCGGCACACATTCACCCAGCGGACGTCGTGAGAGGCCGAAACTCGCATCAGCGCCCGGAGCCCGAGAAAGGCGGCACCGGCACCCAGTCCGACGAGCATGTCGACCCCGGCATCGGAATCCTCCCCATGCTTCGCCTCCCACGTCCAGAGGTTCAGCACCGCCCGAGGAAGCCGCCCGTCCCGCTTCAGCTCCTCCCAGAGACGCGCAAAGTGCTCAGGATCGAAGGGATCTAGCTCGAAGAAATCGTCACCAACGCGGCGGAACTCGGCCGCCAGGCCGACGCCGATCAGCGGACCATGGCGGTGGTCCCCGCGCCCCAGGGCGGCCACGGACGAAAGCTGGTCCCTGTCCGCAGCCAAGACCATGAGAGGCCCCTCAAGCACGGGCTGGCTCCAGTCGGCCGCGTTCCCATGGGGGCGCCAGGTCGGCCGAAACAGCTGGGCGGTCTGGGTCCGGCGCATGACCACCCGCTTCAGGAGGGCAAGGATCCGTCCCTCTCCGTCGGAGATCTTGATCTCAAACTTTCGCGACGCCTTCGCCTCGTCGGTCTGGACGGCGTGGACAAAAACCTCAGCCGGCAAGGGGGACGCGATCTCGAGTTCATCGACCGAGAAAGGCAGGTAAAGCGGCCCTTCGTCCCCCTCGCCAGCCTCTCCGATCCCCCAGACGGTCTGCAGGGCCCCATCCAGAAGGGACGGCGAAATCCCATCCGTCGGCCACGGATCGCCGGCTGCGGCGGGCAGGTGCAGGCGCGACAGCGCCTCGGAATCGTTGCCCCAAAGTTCCTCTATCACCTGGTACGCGGGCCCGTAGGCCAGCCCGCCGCGCCGAAAGCCTGCATAGAGGGCAGGCTTCGGCTCACGAAGGAGGCATTTTCTCCGGATTCCACCCAGGTCGAGGCGGTCCGCATTCACGTCCCGTGGCGCACCACCTGCCGCCGGCACCAGCTTTCCCTGGGCGCGGAGCGAAGCCTCGGGTGTCAAGCGGTCGTGCACCTCGAACTGGAGTCCCGCGTTTATCCGGCTCACCACAATCTCCACGGCGAGCTCGGAGCCCAAGCTGCGGAGCGGACTGATGATGACGACATGCCGGAGAGAGCAGGCCGACCCCTGGCCCAGCGCGTTAGCGCCGGCCGCACGCGCCATCTCCAGTATGGCCGCGGCCGGCAACACAGGATCCGAGGACACGAGGTGGTCGTTCCACAGGACATCGCCGCGCGTGAATGTCTTACGGTAGACCGCGTCGTTACCGACCTCCTCGATGCTGTCAATGAGCGGATGCACCGGCGCGCGGCCCGGAACCGGACCCGCGTTGCCGGAGAGCCAGTAGCTCTCCCGGGCGAAGCGGTAGGTCGGCAGCGAAACGATCTTCGCCCCGTCCCTGGGGATAAGGGACCAGTCAATCGAGATCCCTCCCACCCAGAGGGACGCGAGCTTGGCTAATTTCCTGCCGGCGACGAGATCCGACAGGTAGCGGCGATCCTCGTCCGAGTCGTCCGCGTCGATGAGCGCAGCGCGGCCCTTTCGGTTCGATCCGGACCAAAGCCGGTCGGAGGTTTCCCCTGCAAGGAAAAGGCGAAGCTGCATCGCCAGCTCCTTCGGATCCTCCACCAGCGCAGCAAGGCGGCACTCCATCGCGTCGCGTCCCACCCTGAGGGTCAGCGCCAGATCGGGGAATGAGAGCCTCGTCGGTTCCCCGGGGCCGGCAGCCGCGAGTCGGCTCGCGAGGCGTTCGAACTCGGCCGCCATTTCGGCCAGCCTCTCGGGATTCCGCGCCGAAAGAAGCACGAGCTCGGGTTTCCCCGCCTGCGGTGCGGAAGGCTCCGCCGAACCAACCCATTCCTCGAGCACCACATGCGCGTTAGAACCACCGAACCCGAAGGAGCTGACCCCGGCGCGAAGAGGCAGAGTCCTGCCGCCGGCGTCGCGAATCGGAAGCCAGGGCGCCGTCTCCGTCGCGATCCGGAACGGGCTGCCGTCGAGGTCGATATGCGGGTTGAGGGACTCGAAATGGACAAGGCCCGGGATCGTCCGATTGCGCAGCGCGAGGACCGTCTTGATGACTCCGGCAATGCCGGCTGCGGACTCAAGATGCCCGATGTTCGCCTTCACCGAACCCAGGACGCAATGCGGCTGCGTCGCGGGCAACTCGCCAAAGAACCCCGCCAACTCCGAGAAGGCCTTCTTCAGGCCCGCGACCTCGATCGGGTCTCCAAGCTTTGTCCCTGTGCCATGCGCCTCGACGTAGCCCACCGTCGACGGCGGGACTCCCGCGCTCCGGTACGCCTTTACCAGGAGATCCGCCTGCGCGCCGGGATTGGGCGCCGTCAGAGAATTCGCAATGCCCCCGTGGTTGACCGAGGTGGCCCGAATCACCGCATGGATCCGGTCCCCGTCCGCGATGGCCCGCGCGAGCGGCTTGAGCAGGACAACGCCGGCGCCCTCGCCGCGCACATAGCCGTCCGCGCTCCGGTCGAATGTCTTGCAGCGCCCGTCTCTCGACAGCATCCCCGCGTGGTCAAACGACAGGTAGGGCCCCGGAACGCAGCACAGGTTGGCACCACCGGCGATGGCCGCGGTGCAGTCTCCCCGCTGCACGGCCTTGACCGCCGCGTCCAAGGCCACGAGGGAGCTCGAGCAGGCGGTGTCGATCGCCAGACTCGGCCCCCGCCAGTCGAAAAAGTAGGAGACCCTGTTCGGAATGATCGAAAACTGGCCGCCCGTCGCCGTGTAGGACTCGGCGCGAGAATGCCTTTCCCCGACGAGGGTCTGGTAATCGTGATTGCTCACCCCCACGAAGACCCCCGTGGCGGACCCCCTGAGCGTGGCGGGGGGGCAGCCGGCATCCTCGAGCGCCGCCCAGACGAGCTCCAAAATCCACCGCTGCTGGGGGTCCATGAGCTCGGCCTCCCTCGGCGAAACCTTGAAGAAGGAGGCGTCGAAGGTGTCCGCATGATCCAGGAACCCGCCCCACCGCGAGCGGGTCTTGTTCTCGGCGACGTGGGGGTCGCCGAAGAAATCCTGCCAGCGCCAGCGCCCAGGGGGCACCTCCGACACGAGATTCCTTCCGGCCGCGAGATTCTCCCAGAACTGCGAAAGGTCGTCGGATTTCGGGAACCGGCAGGCCATCCCCACGATGGCGACGGCGTCGGCCGAAAGGTCGCCAGCCTGGGCCACCTGCAGCGGGCACTCGGGCCTCGTCTCGGTCCGCAGCGCCTCCGGCTGGATCGGCGACATCGGCGCGACATCGAAAGGAGCCGCGGGCAGCGATGCCGAGCCCGTCCCGACCCTCCCTTGGAACTTGGTCGGAAAGCCGTCCAGGAGATATCGCGCGAGCGACCGCAGGTTCGGATGCTCGTAGAGCAGCACGGGGTCGAGCTCCATCCCGTACCGCCGTCCGACGCTCTCCGCAAAGTCCGTGATCGCCACCGATTCCATTCCGTAATCGCGGAAGTCGGTGCCCTCATCCATCTGCTCGCGGTCCATCCTGAGGACTTCCATGAGGAGTTCCCCGAGCTCCGACCGGAGGCTGTCGACTCCCCTTGCAGCCCCATCAATGCCGACCTCCGCACCGACCGGGCGGGACACGGGCGCCGAATCCTTGCCGAAGCGGGACCGGTCAAAGGCGTAGGACGGCAAAGAAAGCTTGGAGGACACGCCCGTCCACGGGGTGTTCTCCCAGGTCACAGTCAGTCCCGCCCGCCACGCCTCCACGAGCGCCGTGCCCAGTTGGGACACGGCATCGGTCCCAGGCTCGACGAGGCAAAGCCCCCCCTCCGGGGCCCGCCCCAGCACCCCGGCCCTCACGACCGTCGCGCCCGCGGAAAAAAACTCGGGTGGCAACGGGCGCGCTGCGGCATCGACGCGCGATGGCTCGTCCCCGGGCGGCAGGCGCAGCATCGAGGCGAGGAGGGGAAAACGCCCCAAGCTCCCCATACCGCGCGCACGCGCCGTGGACGCCCGGGTGAGTACGGCCGCTTCGTCCTTCCCGCCCTTGAAAAAGCGAATCAGCTCCTCCCGCTCTACGAGGCCGACATCCAGGAGGGCTAGCACCTCGAGGAATCGGGGCTGGGGAGGCAATCCTCGGCGTCCCAGGCCCCATTTCTTGTTCAGGCGCCGCAGCGCGTCACCCGCGACCAGCGCCCTCAGCGAGACCCGGCCCGTGGGGGTATTGTCCCCGTCAGCGGAGCCTGGGTCCTTCCACCATTCCCAGATATTCTCCCCGGCCTTCTCGAGCGGAACCTGCCACTCCTCCAAGAAGCGCCTGAAGGTCGGCTGATGCGAAGCCAGTTGGCCCGCACGCTCGGCGAGGTCGCGCTGGAATGCCGGGGTGAGCTCTGCCTGCGCCAGGAGTTCAGGAAGATAGTCATCGGGGATCTCCACCGGCCATACCACCTCCTTTCTCCCGCAATCAAAGAAGGCGATCTTGGGGCGGCCATGGAGGTCTCCGACCCCCTTTTCCGGCGCCGAGGCGAAGCGGAGCGCCTGGGACCGCTCTATCAAGCCGCTCGCAAAAAGGGCCGCCTGCAAGCCTGCACCCTCCCCTCCGACCAAGTCTATCCCGGGCAGCCAGATTCTCGCGAGTCGGGCGTAAAGGAGGCCCACGCTCATCTCCCAAAGCGCCGGTCGCGGCTCCCAGAAACGCTGGGAAAACTCGGAGGGCTCCACCGACAGGCCCAGCCCGCAGACCTCATTGAGGCTCCGGCAGACCTCGTCCCATTCGCGTTTTACGACCGGCATGGTCCTCGCAATCTCCCGGACCTCCCGGCGCCCGATATTGGCGAAAGACCCCAGTGCCAAAGCCACGTTTCCCGCCTTTGGGGCTGCATTTTCGCCCTCCCGCGCCGACTGCAGGGCGCTTTCAATGCCGAGCTTCGACACCCACCACGACGCACGGCAATGGAACGCCTTTCGGGCGAGCAGAGTCCCGCAGATGTCCCGCCAATCGGCGCGCGCGAACTCCTCCGTCTTCACGAAGGCGATCCAGGACTCAACGAGGCCCCGCAGGCTGGCCGGAGTCCGGGCGGAAAGCGTGAACGGAAGGGGAATCGAGCCAACTGTCTGCTGTGAGCCCAGCGGTTCCGCCCGCTCCCAGTCCGCCACGTTCTCCATGACGACGTGGGAATTGACCCCCCCGAACCCGAAGGAGCTTACTCCCGCCCGAAGCCGGCCATCCTGCGAGGTCCAGGGCGTGAGCCGGTCGACCAGTTTGAACGGCGACCTCGGCAGATCGAGCATCGGGTTTGGGGCCTGGAGATGAAGGCTGGCCGGTATCGAGCGATGCCTCATCATGGCCAGCACCTTGATGACACCCGCGATTCCCGCGGCCGGCTCAAGATGGCCGATGTTCGTCTTGACTGAGCCCAGGTGGCAGAACTGCTCCCGGCCGGCCCCGCGCCTAAAGGCGCGGACGAGCGCCTCAAACTCGATCGGATCCCCCAGTGACGTCCCCGATCCATGGGCCTCCACGTAGGTGATCGTCTCCGGAGAGATCCGGGCGTCCGCCTGCGCCTGCTCAATCACGTGCTGCTGCGCCGCAACCTGGGGGGCCGTGAGCGAAAGGGCCAGGCCACCGTGGTTGACGGAGGAGCCCTTCACGAATCCGTGGGCGAAATTCCTATCGGCGGCCGCAACGTCGGCGCGCTGGAGGACCAGGACCCCCACGCCCTCTCCCGGGGCATAGCCGTCAGCCGACCGGTCGAAGGCCTTGCAGCGCCCGTCGGGGCTCAGCATGCGAGCCTTAGAGAACGAGATGTACTTCCACGGGGTCAGGTTGAGGCTCACGCCGGCCACGAGCGCGTAGTCAGCCTCCCCGGACCGCAGCGCCTCCTTTGCCTGGTGGAGCGCCACAAGGGACGAGGAGCTCGCCGTGTCGATGCCGAGGCTCGGCCCGCAGAAATCAAAGAAATGGGAGACCCGGTTGGCCAGCATGCATCCAGCGCAGCCCGAGCCCGCATACCCATCAACCGGTGCCAGCAGCGGCGGCTCGTCAAGGGACATCACCCCCACATAGACGGCGGTCCTCCTGCTCCGGAGCATCTCCAGGGGAATCGCGGAATCCTCAATCGCGCGCCATACCTCCTCCAAGAGGATGCGCTGCCGCGGATCCATGGCCCTCGCCTCGCGCGCCGAAATGTTGAAAAAGCGGTTGTCGAACTCGTCGACGCGATCCAGGAAACCTCCCCATTTGCTCACGCCGGCGTTGGAGGCGCCGATGTCCCGCGAGTAGTACTCGTCCGCCCGCCACCGCTCCGGCGGGACCTCCCGGATGGAGTCCTTCCCCTCTGCAAGCAAACGCCAGAATTCAAGTAAACCCTCCGCTCCGGGGACGCGACAGCCGATTCCCAAGATCGCGACGTCTCTAGAGTTTTGAGATGCCGCTTCCTTGATCATGAGCCGGGCGAAGAATTAAGGGCATCAGGGGTTGGGGTAAGCGCCGCGATCTGTCCTAAATTCAGTGAATGCGAATCTCCAATGCAACGATCTTTGCATCTGATATGCGCTATTAACTCCACACTCCGCCCGACAGCCCAGAACAAGCACGCCTACTTGGTTTCGATGGGCAAACCTATAGCACGTTCCATTCCCGCGACCGCCACATTATAGTCCCTAAGCGTCTGCAGCGTGGAGGACTTGGCTTCGGTAAGCGCTGTCTCCGAGGCCGTCAGGTTCAACTGGGTGATTTCGCCCGCATGGAAGCGGGACGTCGCCAGGTGGAAACCCTCCTCGGCGAGGTTTTGCGCTAGTTTTTGTGCCTCAAGAACTTCTCTTGATTCCGTCAGGTTCGAAAAGGCCACCTGCACCTCGAGGCCTACGGACCGACGCAGGTCGCCAAGTCCCTCCTCGGCAGCCGTCAGGCGAGCGTGCGCCTCCCGGGTCTTGCCCTGGGTTTCCATGCCGTCGAAAATGTTCCAGTTCACGTCCATCCCGGCAAACCAGCCATGGATATCGCGGTCGAGGTCATCATTGAATCCGCCGTAACCGCCAACCACTTGCACGCTCGGAAAATAACCGCCGCGCGCATTGGTGAGATGCTCGCTCTGGATGGCCACGTCCTTCTGTTGCGCCTGAATCTCGGGACGGTTCTGCATCGCCTGCTCGACGGCCGCCGGAAGCTCGATCTCGTAGGGCTCGGCCACCAGCGGATCGGACAGGACGAGCGGGATGTTGTCCCATTGATCGGCCGGGATATTGAAACCGAGGAGCTGGCAGAATTTTGCCCTTCCAATCCGAAGCTCGTTCTGGGCCCGAATAAGCCTTGGGCGCGCGCTCGCGAGGGCCAATTCGGACTGCAGCAGGTCATAATGGGCGAGCTGTCCGGTTCCAAGGCGGCGCTTCACGTCCTCATGCTCCTTACCCTGAAGCTCGAGCGTGGCTTCCTGCACCCGCGTCTGTGCCTCAGCCAGGAGGAGGTCGAAATAGGCGGTGCGGACCTCGAGTACCTTGTCCGAGACGACCGTTTGAAACCGAAGCAGCGCCTCCTGCTTCGTGAGGGACGCTGTCTTCACCGCGGCGACAAGCCGACCACCCTCGAAGACCGACTGCACAAGCCGGATGCTCCCCGACCAGCGGTGGGTTGCGGAAGGCAGCGGCACTTGGAGCGCCTCGATGTTCCGCGCATCGTAGCCCGCGTAATTTCCGTCGGCCTTCAGCTTGGGAACGGCAAGCGATCGAATCTGCATCGAAATGCCGTAGGTCGCCTCCAGCTCCTGTCTTGCCCGGAGGATATCGCCATTGTTCTGCAACGCGAGGTCGACACTTTCCGTCAGCGAGAGCGGGCGGTTCATCCAGACCGACGGATCGGGCGCCTCGTGAAAATCGTCGGCGCGGGCGGAGCTGGATGAGAGCAACGCCAAGGCTCCGGAGAAAACCGCGCATGCTGAAAGTCGGGAAAATGTGCGTGTCATGACGATCCGGTTCCAGGTTCGGGAGAAGGGGCGGGCAGGGACCCGGCGGCCGTCTGGGTTACGGTCCTCATCCTGCTGCAGGTTTCGAGGATGAGCCCGATCGGACGGGCAAAAGTCTCGAACTGCTGCTCATCCTCGGGTCCGAAGGGCTTGTCCCCTTTCTTGTTCAGGAGCTGCGCCACCGCGAATACTCCCCCAGCCCTGTTCAGGATGGGAAGGCAGAGGATATTGCGGGTGAAAAAGCCCGAGGCCTTGTCGACCTCAGGGTTGAAGTGCGGGTCATTCTGGGCGTCGGCGACGATCAATCCCTTGCCCGTCCGCGCGACATGCCCCGCAACGCCATCGTCCAGCGAGATCACGATCTCGAGCGGGGCACCCCCCTCGTGGGTTGCGACCTTAGAGCGCAGCTTGCGGTCCTTGTCATCCACAATGAAAATCGCCCCACGCTCGGCGCCCAGCATCTCGACGATCTTCTCGGTCGCCGCCACGAGGACCTGGTCGAGCATCGTCTGGGAGACCTGCTTCTCGGCAATTTCCAGGGTGGTCAGGAGCTGTTCCATCTCCTGCGTCGAATCCTCGAGCAACTTCACGAACTTGTCCGCGGAAATGTCGTGGACGTGGCGCACGAGCGTCCCCCTCTGGTTAAGCTGCGAAAGGCTGTCCAGCATCTTGCCTGCATTCGCAGTCAGCCCCTTCGTGAACGAGGAGATCCGCCCATCCTCGAGCGTCAGGATCCGGTCGGCGATGTCGAGAATCCGGTTGTCGTGGGTGACAAGCAGGATCGCCGTACCCTGCTCCTTGGCCAGCGTGCGGAGAATCTCGACAACCTCGCGGCCCGACTTCTTGTCCAGCGCCGCCGTGGGCTCGTCAGCCAAGACAATTTTCGGGCGCGCGATCAGCGCCCGGGCGATGGCGACGCGCTGCTTCTGGCCACCGGACATCTCCGACGGGAAATAGTCGACCCTCTGGCTCAGCCCGACTGCGGAAAGCATCTCGACGGCGCGCGCGTCCGCACTCTCCTTTGTCTCCTCACCATGGAGGAGCAGGGACATCTGAACGTTCTGGCGCGCCGTGAGGGCGTCCAGCAGGTTGTGCGCCTGGAAGATGAAGCCGATCGAGCGGCGAATGTTGCCCAGAGTCACGGGCGAGGCCCCGTTGAGCTCGTGCCCGAGCACCGTGAGGCTTCCCTCATGCACAGAGCGCAGCGCGCCCGCGAGGGTGAGGAGTGTGGTCTTTCCCGACCCGGACGGCCCCGTCAGGATCACGATCTCCCCGGGGTCAAAGTCCGTCGTGATGCCGAAAAGGATCTGCTTCCGGAGCGCGCCCGTCCCGTAGTAATGGCTGACATCGCGCACGGTTATGAGGGGCTGCTGCGCCACGGTCAGAAATTCTCCGCCGGATCCGCTGACCGCAGCTTCTGCATGGCGAGCATGCCTGAGGCCGTGCACATGAGGATCGTGAGTGTCAGCACGATCACAGACCGCTGCCAGGTCATATACGCCGGAAGGAGCGTCACCTTCCGCGTCAGCATGCCCATTGCGATCGAGAACAGCCACCCCGGAATGAAGCCAACCACGGCCAGGATGAGCCCCTCCTGTATGACGACGCCGGAAAGGTACTTGTCGGTGTAGCCCATCGCCTTCAGCGTCGCGTATTCCCCGAGGTGGTCGGTCACGTCGGTGTAGAGGATCTGGTACACAATCACGGCACCGACAATGAAGCCGACGAATGTGCCCATGTTGAACACGAACCCGATCGGCGTGCGCTTCGCCCAGTAGTTGCGCTCGTAGACGATGTACTGGTCGCGTGTCAGGACCTGGACCCCCGGGGGAAGTATCGGCTGGATCTTCCTGCGGACTTCGTCGGCATCAGACCCCGGCCTCAGGCGAATGAGCCCCAGGTTGATGAGTCCCGCCTGGGTGCCCGGCATGATCTTAAGGTAGTTCTGGTCGCTCGTGATCAGCGTTCCGTCGGACGCGAAGGAAATGCCGATCAGGAAGTCGCCCACAACCTTGACCCGATGCCCGGAGACCTCGGTGCTCGCCGTGCCGCCGCTCCTCAGCAGGGCCTTGTAGTTTCCATAGTCCGGTTTCGACCCCTCGTCGAAGAGCACCACGTCGGGCATCTTCAGCTTGTCCCGGGCCGCGTTCACGTCCGGTAGGTCGATGATCTCCTGGCCGGGGTCAAAGCCGATGACGAAGATGGGAAGGTCCCGGTGGTTCTTCGGCGACTTCCAGTTGCCCATTCCCATGTAGAGCGGCGCCACGGACTCCACCTCGGGGAATTCGAGAGACTGATACAGGTAGCGCCTGCTGAAGCTCGACGTGACGTTGATGTATTCGTACTGGGTGCTGAGCATGACCAGGTCGCCCTTCAGGAGGATGTGAATCTGTGTCGCTACGCGGAAGAGCGCGTCGCTGAATCCGAGCTGGATGAGCATGAGCGCAACCGCGAACACAATGCCCGAGAGTGC
>Ga0302314_10012909_pt1 | contig 14407 bp, 12 predicted proteins | sample III_Palsa_N2_3_FD_200533 | JGI IMG/M metagenome (GOLD analysis project Ga0302314, IMG submission 200533) | Peat permafrost microbial communities from Stordalen Mire near Abisko, Sweden - III_Palsa_N2_3 | ecosystem: Environmental > Terrestrial > Soil > Palsa > Peat permafrost | place: Sweden... | reverse complement strand
ATGGGGCCGTCGAACGACGCCCAGCCGCAACACTAGGCGCCGTTGTCCGCAGCGCTCAGCGGCCGATTCGGGGCGTTCGTGTCCAAAGCCAGGGTCGACAAAAACCGGCGGCGGCGCACCAGCCTGATCGGCGGCCTGATCCCCTCACTGGCCGGCGCCGCGACCTTCGCGCTTCCGGCGATGGCGATATCGGCGACGCCCGCTGACGGCGCCGGCCAGCAGGGCGCCCCGGTCAAGGTCAGGTCGATCACCGTCACGGCCGCGCCGCTGCCCTACGCCAGGCAGGTCGGCGCGGTCGTCGGCGACATCACTCCCGAACTGCAGCTGGATCCGTCGGACATCCAATCCTACGGCGTCAGCACGGTCACCGAGCTGTTGAACGAACTGGCGCCGCAGACCCGCAGCGACCGTGGCCGCAGCCAGACGGCGCCGGTGGTGCTGCTGAACGGCCGGCGCATCTCCAGCCTGAACGAGATCCAGAACATTCCGACCGAGGCGATCCTAAGGATCGACATCCTGCCGGAAGAGGTGGCGTTGAAGTACGGCTACACGGCCGACCAGCGGGTGATCAACTTCGTGCTGAAGCCGCAGTTTCGCGCGGTCACCGCCGAGGCGGTGGGCGGCGAGACCACGCAGGGCGGCGACGCTAACGGCCAGGCCGAGATCGACCAGTTCAAGGTCGACCACGACCAGCGGCTGAACCTCGACCTCAAATATCAGGTCAGCGCCGGCCTGACCGACGCGCAGCGCGGCGTGGACGGCGCCGCCGGTGGCGCGCCGTTTGCCCTTGGTGGCAACGTGGTCTCCTCCACGCCAGGCGGCCAGATCGATCCGGCGCTCAGCGCGCTGGCGGGCGAGCCGGTGACGCTGGCGGGCGTTCCGGCCGGCCTGGCGCCGGGCCAGGTTCCAACTTTGGCGGACTTCGCGGCCGATGCGGGCAAGCCCAATCTCACCGACACCGCCAGCGACTACAGCCTGGCGCCGGCAACCCAAACGCTGACCGCCAATGCGGTGTTGGCGCACCCGATCCTCGCGGGAATCAACGCCACCCTCAACGTGACGCTGGGCGCCAACACCAGCAGCTCGCTGCAGGGCCTGCCCGGCCTCAGCCTGCTCGTGCCGGCGGGCGATCCGTTCTCGCCGTTCGGCTCGCCCGTCACCGTCGACCGTTACATCGCCGGCCAGGCGCCGCTGCAGCAGGACGTGCTGGGCTGGACCGCCCATGTCGGGACCACCTTCAACCGCGACCTCGGGGATTGGCGGCTGTCGCTGACCGGCGCCTACAACCACGCCGACACAATGACGACGACGGGGACCGGCTTCGACGCCGCCGGACTCCAGGCCCTGCTGAACCAGGGTTCGCCGACGCTCGACCCGTTCGGGCCGCTGCCGTCGTCGCAGTTGCCGCTGCTGCCCCGCAGCACGGCGGATGCGATCACCAACGGCGGCAACATCCAGCTCCTGGCCAACGGACCGCTGCTCAAGCTGCCCGCCGGCGCGCTCTTCGTGAGCGCCAAGATCGGCGACGCCGAGGCGCTGGCCAACTCGACCTCGCGCAACATGGGCGCGTTCCAGGCCCAGTCCCTGGCGCGCAACGACGCCTCGGCGCTGCTGAACATCGACGTGCCGCTGACCAGCCGGACCCATCACGTGCTCGGCGCGCTGGGGGACCTCTATTTCAACGTCAACAGCGCCATCGACGACCTCTCCGACTTCGGCCTGCTGCCGACGCTCGGCCTCGGCCTGAACTGGACGCCGATCCCCGGCTACACGCTGATCGTCTCCGAAACCCACGATCACCAGGCGCCGACGATCCAGCAGCTCGACGGCCCGGTGATCGAGACGCCGGGGACGCGCATCTTCGACTACGCGACCGGGCAGACGGTCGCGGTCACCCAGATCAGCGGCGGCAATCGCGCGCTGAAGGCCGACGATCGCACGGTGATCAAGGTCGGGCTGACCGTGAAGCCGTTCCCGACCCAGGACTTCACCCTGACCGCCAACTTCATCGACAGCCACATCGCCAACGTGATCGAGACCTTCCCGTCGGCGAGCGCGGCGATCGAAGCGGCGTTCCCGAACCGGTTCATCCGCGGCGCCGACGGCGCGCTGGACGAGGAAGACGACCGGCCGGTCAATTTCGCCGGCCAGGACCGCGAGGAGCTGCGCTGGGGGATCAACTACAGCCGGCCAGTCGGCAAGCAGCCGCCGCCGTCGGCCTATCGCGGCTATCGCCGACGCGCCGACGGCGCCGGCGGGCGATCTGCGCGCGGTCCACGCGGCCCTGGCGGGCAGTTGCCCGGTAGCCAGTTCCCGGGCGGGTCTGGCGGCGGACTAGGTCCTGGCGACGACAGCGCCGATGCGACCCCCGCAACGCCGGGCGCGCCAGCAACGCCTGGAATGGCCCCATCGGGAGACGACCGCCGCTTCGGCGGCGGCGGCGGCTTTGGCGGCGGCGGTTTTGGCGGAGGTCGGGGCGGCCGCGGCGGCGGCGGCGGCGGCGGCGGATCGCCGCCGGGAGGCCGGTTCCAGATCGCGCTCTACCACACGATCTACTTCAAGGATCAGTTCCTGGTCGGCCGCGCCGGCCCGGTGCTCGACCTGCTCAACGGTGCGGCCGCTGGCGGGACGGGGGGCCAGTACCAGCACGAGGTCGAGGCCCAGATGGGCTATACCGACAACGGCTATGGCGCGCGCCTCAGCGCCGATTGGCGCAGCGGGACCACCGTGATCGGCGGCGCGCCGGGCGGCGCCGGAAACCTGAATTTCTCCGATGTCGCGACGATGAACCTGCGGTTTTGGGACGACTTCACCCCGCAGCGCGCCGTGATCGAGCGGTTCCCGCTGCTGCGCGGCGTGCGGGTGACACTGAGCATCATCAATCTGTTCGACCAGAGCATCAAAGTGCGCGACTCGGCCGGCCCAACGCCCTTGATCTACCAGTCGGCCTTCCTCGACCCGACGGGACGCGTGATATCGATCAACCTGCGCAAACTGTTCGACTGACCCGCGCGGCAGTTCGCCTGAATCTTGACCTTTGGGCGGCAGATACGACCTTGAGGCTGGGGACGGCGAAAGCGAGCGGTTGATGTCAGACGGTCAAAGAGGGCTGGACGAGCTGATCGCGGCCTGCCGCGCGGCGCCGAAGTCCGCGGCGCTGGTGCGCGCGCTGATGGCCGAGGCGGTCGCCGGCGAGGCGGCCGGCGCGGCGTTCGCCTACCTCGGCGACGCCGATCCCGCGCCGTTCGAGGCCGAGCTGCGGCGCACGGTGGCGGATTTCCTGAACGAAGGCGGCCGCGACGAGGCGGCGCGCCGGTGGCGGCCCGAGGCGCTGCGCGCGGTCGGCGGCAGCGACGGCGACGGCGCGGTGGTGGTCGATCTGGGTCGGCGGCGTGAGCGCGGGGCGGAGTTCGCCGAGCCGCCGCAGCAGGAGCGCATCACCTTCGCCGACGTCGGCGGGCTGGAGGACGTCAAGCAGCAGATCCGCCGGCGCATCATCGCCCCGCTGGAGAAGCCCGGCCTGTTCACCGCCTTCAGGCGTCGCGCCGGCGGCGGCCTCCTGTTCTACGGGCCGCCCGGCTGCGGCAAGACCATGCTGGCCAGGGCCGCGGCCGGCGAGGCGCACGTCTCGTTCCTCTCGGTGCGCATCCCCGACATCCTCGACCGCTGGCTGGGCGAATCCGAGAAGCACATCGCCGCCGCCTTCACCGAAGCCAAGGCGCGCAAGCCGGCTATCCTGTTCTTCGACGAGATCGAGGCGCTCGCCGCGCGCCGCCGCGACAGCGACAACAACCACACCTCCTCGATGGTCTCGACCTTCCTCAGCGAGTTCGATGGCCTGGCCGCCACCTCGGACGCGCTGCTGGTGGTGGCCGCCACCAACGTGCCGTGGATGATTGACACCGCGTTCCGCCGGCCCGGCCGGTTCGACCGGGTGCTGTTCGTGCCCCCGCCGGACCGCGCGGCGCGGCTCTACATCCTGCGCCGGATGGTCGAGGGTCAGCCGGCCACGCCAGGCCTCGACATGGAGCGCTACGCCGCCGGCACGAGTGGCTTTTCCGGCGCCGACCTGCTCAACCTGGTCGAGACCGCGATCGACCTGGCGATCGACGACAGCCTGACCGCGGATGCGCCGACGCCGCTGTCGCGCAAGCACTTCGACGCGGCGATGACCGAGGTGAAGCCGACTACCGCCGAGTGGCTGGCGACCGCGCGCAACTACGCCAAGTACGCTAACGAGGGCGGCCAGTACGACGAGGTGCTGGCCTTCCTCGGCAAGCACGCGCGGTGAGCCTGCCGACGGCCGAATCGCTGATCCGTCAGGCGTTGATCTTTCGCCAGGCCGGCGAGAACGCCAAGGCGATCGACCTTCTGAAAGAGGCGCTGGCCGCCGAACCCGAACACCTCAACGCCCAGATCCAGCTCGGCGCCACCTATCTCGACCAGGGCAAGGGCGTCCCGGCGATGGAGGCGCTGGGCGGGGCGGCGCGGCAGGCGCCGAGCTCGGGCGTGGTGCGCCGGCTGCTGGCGCTGGGCTATCTGCAGCGCGGCGACCTGGTCCGCGCCAAGGCGGAGGCCGAGGAGGCCGTGCGCCTGGGTCCCGGCGACGGGATCAGCCATACCATCCTCGGCCGCGTGCTCGACCGCAGGCGCGACTGGGCCGGCGCCGAGGCGGCCCTTCGGCGCGGCGCGGCGCTGGCGACGGACAACGACTATACGCTGGTGCACCTCGGCTACTTCCTGTTGCGCCGGCGCAAGTTCGCCGAGGCCGCGCGGGTGGCCGACGACGCCGGCCGCGTAGCGCCCGACGATTTCGGGGTGATCCTGCTGCGCGGCGATGTGGCGCTGCGGCAGGGCCGGGCCGAGGAGGCGAAGGACTTCGCGCTCTGGGCGCTGTCGCAGAAGGCCAGCCACCGCGAGGCGATCCGCCTGCTGGTCAGCGTCAAGGCGCATCAAAGCTGGTGGCTCGGACTTTGGTGGCGACTGAACTCGGACTTCGTGCTGCGGCTGCTGCTGGTGATCGCCAGCATTCCGCTCGGCATCTGGTTCCTCACCCCAATCTACCTGATCGGCGGCCGCCTGATCTTCGAACACATGCTGGCGCGCGAGCTGAAGACGGTGAAGCTGAAGCGGGGGTTCTGAGCGCAGGTCAGTCCCCCTCCCCCTTGGGAAGGGTTAGGGGTGGTGGGGGTGCGAACTCGATGACAGCCGTCCTGGCCAATCCCCAACGCACAGACGACACCCCATCCGCCGACCCCTTTCCGCGAGGGGATGGGGAGGCTAGGCTGGGTGCTCGATGACTGTAGCGGAACGCTTGAGCGAACACGTCCATCCGCTCGTCGCCTCCCTTCGCGACGGGGAGATTGGCGAGGCGGCGTTCTGGGCGGAGATCGAGGAGACGCGCGCGCCGCTGATCGAGCCGGACGCGACCTCGCCGGGGCACAGCATCGTCACCTACCTGTTCCCGGCGCCGCCCGAGGCCCGGCACGTCGTGGTGCAATCCGGCGTCGGCGATGCGCCCCGCAACGTGATGGACCGCATCGCCGGAACGAACGTCTGCCACGCGGGCTACCGCTATCGTAACGACGCGCGGACCAGCTACAGCTTCGCGCCGGACATGCCGCTGATCTCCTTCGACGACGCCGACGCGGCCGAGTTGAAGACGCTTCGGGATTTCTGGGACAAGTTCACGCCGGCCCCCGACCCGCATGGCCGCGAGGTGTTCGTCAGCCGCGCCGGCGAGGGCCGGCCGGACGACCGCACCTCGTTCGTTTCGCTCCCCGAAGCGCCGGACGAACAGCTGGCCTACAAGCGGGTGGATGTCGCCCGCGGCTGGATCGACCGGCTCACATTCCGCAGCGAGTTGATGGGCAACGAGCGCAACATCTGGGTCTACGCGCCGCCCGGCTACGCGTCGGGCGAACAGGCCTATCCGTTGTTGGTGGCATTCGACGGCGGCTGGGCGCTGAGCCGGGTTCCGACGCAACGATTGCTCGACAACCTCCTGGCCGCTGGGCTCATCAAGCCGACGATTGCGGTATTCGTCGACAACCCAACTCCCGACTCGCGCAACGTCGAACTGCCCTGCAATGAGGCGTTCGCCGGGTTCGTCGAGGAAGAACTGCTGCCGTGGCTGCGCGGCCGCTACCGTATCTCCGATAGCGCGGCGGATCACTTCGTCACCGGTGCGAGTTACGGCGGTCTCGCCGCGATGTGGTTTGGTTTGCGGCTGCCGCACCTGTTCGGCAACGTCATCAGCCAGGCGGCGTCGCTGTGGTGGGGTCCGGGGTTCCGGATGGACGTGCCGCGCAGCGTCGGCGGCTACACGCCGGAATGGTTGATCGAGCAGTATCGCAACACGCCCCGCCTTCCGGTGCGGTTCTGGATGGAAATCGGGCTGATGGAGCACCCAAGCCTGATGATCGAGCCCAACCGGCGCATGAAGACGCTGCTGGATGAGAAGGGCTACGATCTGACCTATAGCGAGCCCTGCGGCGGTCACGACACAGCGCTCTGGCGCGGAACCTTGGGATTCGCGCTGGCGAAGATGCTGGCGCCGGCGGCCTGATCGGGCGCCTAAGCCGCTTCCCCCCGCAGCACCTCCGCCAGCAGCCTCCCCTCCGCGCCGCGGCTGGAGCCGGCGCGCCAGGCGACGACAATCTGGCGTGAGGGGTGGTCGGCCGCCAGCGGGCGGACGGTGACGGCGGCGGCGTCAGCGAGGCCGGCCTCGACGGCCATGGCCGGCAGGAACGAGACGCCGAGGCCGGAGCCCACCATCTGCACCAGCGTCGGCAGCGAGGTGGCGGCGAAGGCGGCTTCGTCGCGCGGCCGATCGGAGCTGAGACCGCAGGCGGCCAGCGCATGCTCGCGCAGGCAGTGGCCGTCCTCCAGCAGGATCAGGTCCTCGTCGTCCAACAGCGCCGGCGAGACCCGGGTCTGCGCGGTCAGCGGATGGTTGGCCGGAAAGGCGGCGAACAGCTCGTCCTCCTCCACCTCGGCGCAGTCGAGGCCGCTCATGTCGTAGGGCAGCGCGATCAGCGCGGCGTCGAGCGCGCCGGCCTTGAGGCCCGCGATCAGCCGACCCGTCAGGTCCTCGCGCAGGAACAGCCGCAGCTTGGGGAAGCGCCGGCGCAGCGCCGGCAGCGCCTTGGGCAGCAGGAACGGGGCGATGGTGGGGATCACGCCCAGCCGAAAGCGGCCGGCCAGCGGCTGTCCGGCGCCCCGGGCCGCCTGCACCAGGTCCTCAGCCTGGGCGAGAATGATTTCGGCGCGCGCCACCGCCTCTTCGCCCGCGGCGGTGAGGATGACCCCGGCGCGGCCGCGGTCGACCACCGGCGCGCCAAGGATCTTTTCCAGCTCCTGCACGCCGGCCGAGAGCGTCGGCTGGGTCACGTGCGCGGCCTCGGCGGCGCGGCTGAACGAGCGGTGCTCGGCGAGCAGCTTCAGGTATTGCAACTGCCTGAGGGTGGGGAGCATCGTTTGCCCAAATAGGCGATCTCAATGGAATCGCCACATTCCATCGAGTAAACCCGTCTGGCCGCCATCTGCGCAGGCCGGTATGTGTGGGCCGACTCCTACCCGAAGGACACTTCGCCCTGCCCGAACATCAACACGGCCCGTGGAGCGTGCCGCCGACGCCGACGCCGGAAGCCAAGACGCGCTGGCGACCGACGCGCGGCCTGGTGATCTGGATGGGCCTGCTGGCCGCCGGCATCGCCGCGTACCTGGCGCTGACCTTCCTGTTCCCCGGCCAGATCTCCGGCATGGACCAGACCAGCGCGCTGCAGGCGCTCGGCCTGCTGGCGCTGGTCTCCAGCGGCGTCATCTACGCCCGCGGCGTCAATCTCGGCGAGACCGCGCGCAATATGGCGATCTGGATCGGCATCGCCGCCGTCGCCCTGGTCGGCTACAGCTTCCGCGCCGAGCTGAACGACGCTTTCGTCAAGGTGCGCGGCGAGCTCATTCCGGCCTACGCCATCTCGACCACGCCGCATGAGATGAGCGTCACCCGCAGCGCCGACGGCGGGTTCTACATCCTGGGTTCGGTCGGCGGCGCGCCGGTGCGCTTCGTGATCGACACCGGGGCGAACGGCGTCTTGCTAAGCCCCGCCGACGCCAAGCGCGCCGGCATCGATGTCGAGGACCTGAAGTTCGCCTCGCCCGCCGAGACCGCCAACGGCGTCGGCTATATGGCCCCGGTCACCGTGCCAGCGATGATGGTCGGGCAGATGAAGCTCTCCAACGTAGCCGCTGCGGTCAACCAGGTCCCGATGAGTTCATCGCTGCTCGGCATGGCCTTCCTGCGCCAGATGGACGACGTCGAGATCCACGGCGACACGCTGACGCTGAAGTGGAAAAGCGCCGAGCCGGCGGCGCCGACGCAAGCCCCGACGGCCTGACCTGCTCCCTTCCCCCTTGCGGGGAAGGGTTGGGGATGGGGGTGTCAGCTCGGTCTCTGACGCCTTGCCCTCTCGTAGTCCTGACGCCCAACATCCAGCTCGCACCCCCACCCCTGACCCCTCCCCGCAGGGGGGAGGGGAACGGTGAGCACTCTCCAAGAACGAGTGACGCCGCGCCCGCCCGGGGATAGAGGAGAGCCCATCCCGCCAGGAGTAGCCTATGTCCCTCGCCGACAATCCCGTTTACGCAGAATGGACCGGCCCGCACGGCGCCGCGCCGGCGTTCAACCGGGTGAAGACGGAGCACTTCATCCCGGCGCTGGAAGCGGCGATCGCGGAGAAGCGGGCCGAGATCGCCGCGATCGCGGACAACCCCGCGCCGCCGAGCTTCGCCAACACGCTCGAAGCGCTGGAGGGGTCGGGCCCGGCGCTGACCCGGGTCGGGCGGCTGCTCAACATCTACACCTCGACCATGAACACGCCGCAGATGCGCGAGGTGCAGACCTGGGCCTCGCCGAAGCTGGCGGCGCTACGCGACGAGATCACCCAGAACGGCGCCCTGTTCGCGCGGATCAAGCAGGTCTACGAGGCGCGCGAGACCAGCGGCCTCACGGCCGAGCAGCAGCGGCTGGCGTTCGTCACCTACGACCGCTTCATGCGGCAGGGCGCGGCGCTCTCGGCCGCCGACAAGGCCGCGCTGGCGGCGGTGAACCAGACGCTGGCCGGCCTCTACACCCGCTTCAGCCAGAATGTGCTCGCCGACGAGGAGGGCCAGGCGCTGGTGATCGAAAACCAGGCCGATCTCGAGGGGCTGAGCGAGGGCCAAATCGAGGCCGCGGCGGCTGAGGCCAAGGCGCGCGGCCTGGAGGGCAAATGGGCGTTCGCCAACACCCGCTCGTCGATGGAACCGTTCCTGACCTTCGCCGCGCGCCGCGACCTGCGCGAGAAGGCGTTCAACCTGTTCACCAGGCGCGGCGACGGCGGCGAACACGACAACCGCCCGCTGATCACCGAGATCATGGCCTTGAGGGCGCAGAAGGCGAGGCTGCTCGGCTTTCCGACTTTCGCGCACTGGATCGCCGACGGTCAGATGGCCAAGACCCCCGACGCGGCGATGCAGCTGCTGACCGCGGTCTGGGGTCCGGCTAAGTCGCGCGTCTCCGAGGAAGTGGCCGAGATGGAGGACCTGTCGTCCGCCGAGGGTTCGAACGTGCCGATCGCGCCCTGGGACTACCGCTACTGGGGCGAGAAGGTGCGCAAGGCCAAGTACGACCTCGATACGGGCGAGGTGAAGCCCTACCTGCAGCTCTCGCGCATGCTCGAGGGCATGTTCTGGGCCGCCGGCCAGCTGTTCGGGCTCACGTTCGAGCCGGTCAGCGACCTGCCGGTCTACCACCCCGACGTCACCGCCTATGAGGTGACCAAAGCGGGCCAGCGCATCGGCCTGTGGTACTTCGATCCCTACGCCCGGGCGGGTAAGTCGTCCGGCGCCTGGATGAACGAATACCGCACCCAGGAGCGCCTGGGCGGCGTCGCCACGACGCCGGTGATCTCCAACAACGAGAATTTCATCCCGCCGAAGCCGGGCGAGCCGTGCCTGATCTCCTGGACCGACGCGGTGACGCTGTTCCACGAGTTCGGCCACGGATTGCATGGCCTCAACTCCAACGTCACCTACCCGTCGCTGGCCGGCACGGCGGTGCTGCGCGATTTCGTCGAGCTGCCGAGCCAGCTGTTCGAGCACTGGCTGCCGACGCGCGAGCTGCTCTCGAAGTTCGCGGTGCACTACCAGACCGGCGAGCCGATGCCCGAGGCGCTGCTCGACAAGATCTTCGCCGCCGAGACCTTCCACCAGGGCTTCAAGACGGTGGAATACCTCTCCGACGCCTTGCTTGACCTGAAGGCGCACCTGCTGGGCGACACCCCGATCGACCCGACCGAGTTCGAGCACACCGCGCTGGCGGAGATCGGCATGCCGCCGCAGATCGTGCTGCGCCACCGCCTGCCGCACTTCTCCCATATGTTCTCGTCCGAGGGCTATGCGGCCGGCTACTACAACTACATCTGGGCCGACACGCTGAGCGCCGACGCCGCCGAGGCGTTCGCCGAGGCGCCGGGCGGGTTCTACGACAAGGATCTGGCAGCGAAGCTGCTGGCCGACGTGCTCAGCATCGGCAACACGATCGCGCCGGGCGAGGCGTATCGCCGTTTCCGCGGCCACGACGCCGGCATCGACGCGCTGATGCGCGACCGCGGCTTCGCCCCGGCGCTGACTTAGCCGGCGCCGCGATGGCGCTGAAGGTTCGCGGCCTCGACCATCTGGTGCTGCGGGTGAAGGACCCCGCGGCGATGGAGCGCTTCTACGTCGATGTGCTGGGTCTGACGGTGGAGCGGCGGGTCGAGACGATCGGCCTGCTGCAACTGCGCGCGGGCGCCCAGCTGATCGACCTCGTCGCGGTGGACGGCATGCTGGGCAAGCCGGGCGGCGCGGCGCCCGCTCACGAGGGCCGCAACCTCGACCATTTCTGCCTCAACCTCGACGACTTCGACCTGGCGGCCGCGATCGCGCACCTGGAGGCGCACGGCGTCGCGCTGGGCGAGAGCGGAAGGCGGTATGGCGCGGGCGGGTTCGGGGTCTCGGTGTATCTGAACGATCCGGAAGGGAATGGGCTGGAGCTGCGGGGCTAGGCGTCTCCGCCTCTCCCTCCCTCCCTTTCCGGTCATCGCCGGGCTTTGTTGTTCAGTCCCGGCGATCCATGCACCCAAGCCGATGAATGGCCGCGCCAGGCGCGGCCACGGCGAGCTCCGCGTTCTTGGATGGCCGGGACTTTCGCTCGAACGAGCCGATCACGTCGCCGGGCTTGAACACCAGCTCGTAGGGCCGGTCGAGTTCCTCCAGCAGCCAGGCGATGCGCTCCGAGCGGCGGGCTTCGGCGTGGTAGATGATGGTGGTCATTGGTCTTCCCCAATCGGGTCTTCGTTGTCCGGCTCGGGCTTGGCCGCGCGCGAACGCCTTAGCGAGGATTTTGCTTGCGCGCCGGTGGGCGCGTCGAGCGCGATCACCGAGTCGGCGGCCGACAACACCGCCTGGATGTCGTGGTAGAGCCGACCCAGCACGCCGTCGTCGGACGCCGGGTCTTCGAAGGTGGGCGGGGCGAAGTAGTCCTGGGCGACGCCGCGCCAGGGCCAGCGGGCGACCGAAGCCCTCGGTCTTTCCGAGCGCTATGAACCGCTCCATGAAATCCGGCGTGATCAGCGTGCGGGCCATCACCTGGTCGGTGGCGTAAACTTGGTACTCGCGCTCGAACGTCGGGCTCTCCAGCCCAACGCGGCGAATATTCCGCGTCGCCAGCTCGTCGCGCCAGTTGCCGAACCCGCCGGCGTCGGCGGCGATCGCGGTCACGCCCAGCAGGCGCTGTTTCAGCTCGATCCCGATCAACAGGCCGTGGAACACCCGTTTGCGCCACACGCCCCATCCGCGCGTGAGATCGAGCTGAACGATGCTGAGCTTCAGGCCCCGGTGCTCGCCAGCGACCGCGTCGTCGGCGCGGGCGGAGTCGAAATGACGGAAGACGTGGAAGGCGCGCAGCTGCTTCAGGTCCGGCGGCGGCGGGCGCTGGAACGTGAGTTCGCCGAACAGGGCCGCCAGGCGCGGCAGTACGCGCGCCTGGTAGAGCCGCTCGTACTCCCCGGCGAGCCGCCATGACGCCATGACCTGGCCCGCCGCAGCGCCGACAAGGAAGGCGGCAATCGGCAGCAGAAGGTCGAACTCGTGGGCGAGCACGGCGAAGATCGCCCACGCGGCAAGCATCACGGCGACGCCGAGCGGGGTCATCCAGCTGGCGCGGTGACGGATGCGGCGGCCGACATCCTGGCGCACCGCCTCCAGCTCGGCCAGCGTCGGCGCCAGCACTTCCTGGAGCGTGGAGGGGTATTTGTCACGGTCGACCGCCTCGGGGCCTTTCAGCCACATCAGCCAGGCGTGCAGACGGGCGGCGACGAAGCCGAACAGCGCCGCGCAGACAAAGCCGGAGATGAAGCCATCGATGTAGCCGTCGATCCCATGCTCCTCGACCGGGTCGAAAGCGCCGATGAGGATGGTGACGCCCACGAAGATCGCCGCGGCGATCCCAACGGTGAGCGACCAGTAGAGGCGCTCGTGCGGCCAGAGCGGCGGCTTGCTTGGCGCGGAGAGCCAGTTCATCAACTTGACGGCCGGGAACATCGTCAGCGCCGTGCCGAGAAGGCCGACCACAAAGCCCACGCCGAGGCCTTCGCCACCGTCGCGGTGGAACCCGTAAAGCGCCAGAAGGGCCGGTATCGCCGCGAGCAGGCCCAGTAGCGTTCGCTGATAGCGCCGCTTTCCCCGCGGACCGATCCGCGCGCCCTTCGCCGGAAGCTCGCCGTCAGCCATCGCCCATCCCGCCGAGGCTGACTGTCACGCCGCCAGCGCCGCCAGTACAGCGGCAATCGGCGCTCGGCGCTCAAGCCAGGTTGCGGATCCGGCCGATGCGGTCGGCCTCGGCCTCAGGATTTGGCTTTCTTCGCGGGCTTCGCGCTATTGAGGACGATGGCTTCGCGGACCAGGGCCTTGAAAGCGGCTTCGTCGACCACTTCGCCTTCGTGGATGTCGATCGCGCGGCGAACGTTGCCCTCGAGGCTGGAGTTGAAGAGCGGCGTCGGATCGTCCAGCGACGCGCCCTTGGCGAAGGTGAGCTTCACCACCTTCTTGTAGGTTTCGCCGGTGCAGATGATGCCGTCGTGCGACCAGATCGGCGTGCCCATCCACTTCCACTCTTCGACGACGTCCGGAACTGTCTCCTGGATCAGTCGGCGCATTCTGGCGAGCGTCTCCCCGCGCCAGTCGCCGAGCTCGGCGATCCGGTTTGAGATCAGCACAGATGCCGGCTCGCCTTGGCCCACGTCCGACTTGCTCATGCGCTCATCCTAGCTGACCGCGCCGCTCAGTCGAGCCGCGCCAACACCTCGTCCAGGTTCCCCAGAAACCGCTGCCAGCCGAACTGGGCGCCCTGGTAGGCGCGTTCCTGATCCGGCCGGAAGCCGACCTGCTCCATGCGCAGGTGGGTCCCTGTGCTGGCGGGGGTGAGAGTCCAGGTGACCACGCTCTCCAGACCCATGGCCTCCCAGGTGTAAGCCAGCGTCTTGTTCGGCTCGACGGCCATCACTCGACAATCAACGCCGCCCCAGTCGGCGCTGAGCCTGAAACGGTGGTCCACCTGCGGCTTGAAGTCGTTCTTCATCAGCCACTCCTCGATCAGGTGCGGCTGGGTGAGCGCGCGCCAGATCTTTTCCGGCGGAAAGGGCATCTCGCGTTCGATGACGACCGAGCGGGTTTCGGTCGCGGGATCGCTCATTGGTCCATCCTTTTCAGCAGGTCTTCGAGATGGTCGAACCGGGTCTGCCAAAACCCGTTCATCTGGCTGGTCCAGTCGATCAGCGGGGTGAGCGCGCCGAGCTGCGCGCTGTAGTGGGTCTGCCGTCCTTCGTGGCGGTCGCGCACCAGGCCGGCGCGCCGCAGGACGCCGAGGTGCTTCGACACCGCCGGCTGCGAGACGCCGGATTGCGAGGTGAGGTCCCCCACCGTCTGTTCGCCCTCGCGGCACAGCCGCTCGAACAGCGCCCGCCTTGTCGGGTCAGCCAGCGATCTGAACAGCGCATCATGGGCGTTCGGCATTGGAGATCGATAACCATGCGGCTATTGATTGACCTATAACCACTCAGATATGAGTGCGTCAAGAGCAGGTATTTATCGGCTGGCGTCGCGTCCTGGCCGCGGCCTTAGCCCCAACGCGATTGGTCCTCCGCTGTCGCGAGGTATCGCTGCTGGGCCGGAGTCTGACTGAAACTGAAATCTCCAAACGCGATCCGAAACTCCCCACGACTTTGGAGAGACGAACTCCGCCGCGGCGCCAGGAGAAAGGCGTGAGACATACCTTCTCGGGAATTGAAGAACTCGTCGTACCAAACTTCTGTCGGCCGCAGCGAGA
>Ga0302314_10012908_pt1 | contig 14408 bp, 8 predicted proteins | sample III_Palsa_N2_3_FD_200533 | JGI IMG/M metagenome (GOLD analysis project Ga0302314, IMG submission 200533) | Peat permafrost microbial communities from Stordalen Mire near Abisko, Sweden - III_Palsa_N2_3 | ecosystem: Environmental > Terrestrial > Soil > Palsa > Peat permafrost | place: Sweden... | reverse complement strand
AATACGCAGGTCAAACGCGTAGTTGGATGTCCAACCTCGGTAGGGCGGGTGGGACTCGAACCCACGACCCAAGGATTATGAGTCCTCTGCTCTAACCGGCTGAGCTACCGCCCCTGGCGCTCCGGCGGTGAGGTTGTGCCCGGTTCTGTCCGATATCAACCAATTCATCCGCCGGATGCAAAACGTCTCCGGGGCGGGGCCCACGGAGACGTTCTTGCGCTCCTGCAATAGGACTCGAACCTATAACCTGCCGGTTAACAGCCGGCTGCTCTGCCAATTGAGCTATGCAGGATTGGTGCACTTCAGCTCGGCCGACTGGCTTGCCACTCGACCTCGCGGAGACAACCTTAGCGCATTCGGGGGGGTGCGAGCCAACTGGCTAAACGGCGGGGGCGTGCGGGTTTCGGCGGGGCGTCGGGGAGGTCGCTTGCCTGGGCGTTTGGTGGGCTCGGGGTGGGGTATCCGGGGCGAAGGCCGTTGAGGCCGGACAAATCGTACTTATAGGCAGGCTGGCTAGCTGTCCGAGGAGGCGCAGGTGAGCGCGAAGCTGGGGTTCGCGGCAGGGTTGGCCGTCGGCGTGCTGGCGGGCAGTCGTGCGGGGCGGGGGCTTTATGACCGGTCGGCGTCGGCGGCGTCGGCGGTGGTGCATGATCCGCGCGTACGGAGCGGGGCGTCGGCCGCGTTGCATCGGGCCGGGAGTGCCGGGTCGACGGTGGCGGGGGCTGCGGCGCGCAAGGTGACGGGGCGGGGGAAGAAGACGGCGTCTGAGGATGGGGAGGGTCCAGGGGTCGAGGGGGATGGCGAGCGGTGGGATGAGGACGAGGTAGAGAAAGAGGCACGTGCGGGGAAGGTCGGTAGGGGCGAGAAGGGAGACAGCGCGGGGGAGCCGGGCGTTGAGCATCGGGTGACGATGAAGCGGCTGATGGTAGGGGTGAGAGGTCACCGGAATGGCGGCTGGGGACGTGTTGCCGGGCAGGAGCACGTGTTGTTGCGGCATGCCCATCGGTCGGGTTACCGGACCAACGGCAACGGGGTCTCGGCGCCGTCTGTGCAGGCCAAGCCGAAGGGCGGGAGTGAGGGCCCGGCGGATGGGGGCAGCAGCGGTTTATCACAGCGAAAGCGCGCTCAACGGAGGTATGGATGTCGTCCGCGGCTAAGAACACCGCTCCCGGGCGCAGCGCGCTCCCCGACAAGGCTCGGCAGGTGACGGGTGACGCGCTGCAGGGTGCGCTGGTCGATCTGCTCGACCTCTCGCTAGTGGCCAAGCAGGCGCACTGGAACGTGGTCGGGCCCCGGTTCCGCTCGATCCACCTGCAGCTCGACGAGGTGGTGAGCCTGGCGCGCATCGCGGCGGACACCGTGGCCGAGCGTGCCGCGGCCATCGGGGTTAGCCCGGACGGACGTGCGGCTACGGTCTCGAAGGAGTCCGGCATCGCGACGTTCCCGAGCGGCTACATCTCCGACACCGATGTCGTGCGGGTGCTCATCGCGGCCCTGGAGGCGGTGGTCGTCCGGATGCGCAAGCGGGTGGCCGACACGGCCGAGCCGGACCCGGTCAGCCAGGACGTGCTGATCGGGATCAGGGCCGATCTGGAGAAGTGCGCGTGGATGTTCCAGGCGGAGCGGGGTTAGGCGAAAACGAAGAACGGGCCCGGCTCCATGGAGAGATGGAGTCGGGCCCGTCGCGTCGGCGTGGAGCCGACGGAGGTTAGTGCGAATGGGGCTAACGCAGGTAGTCCTTCAGCTGGTCGGCGTAACAGTGGCCACGCAGCTTGGCCAGGGTCTTCGCTTCGATCTGGCGGATCCGTTCCCGGGTGACGCCGAAGGTGCGGCCGATCTCCTCCAGCGTGTGTGGCTCGCCGTCGGTCAGGCCGTAGCGCAGCTGCACGACCCGCTTCTCGCGCTCGCCGAGGGTGGAGAGCAGGGTGTCGAGGTGTTCGCGCAGCATCATGACGGCGACGGAGTCGGCGGGCGACTCGGCGTCCGCGTCCTCTATCAGGTCGCCTAGGGCCACGTCGTCCTCCTCGCCGACGGGAGCGTGCAGCGAGACTGGTTCCTGGGCCAGGCGGAGGACTTCGATGACGCGCTCGGTCGGCACGCCGAGCACGTCGGCGATCTGGTCGGGCGTCGGCTCGATCGAGTTGGCCTGCAGCAGGGCGCGTTGCAGCCGGACGACGCGGTTCATCAGCTCCACGACGTGCACGGGGACGCGGATGGTGCGTGCCTGGTCGGCCAGGGCCCGGCTCATCGCCTGCCTGATCCACCAGGTCGCGTACGTCGAGAACTTGTAGCCGCGCGCGTAGTCGAACTTCTCCACCGCGCGGATCAGGCCGAGGTTGCCTTCCTGGACCAGGTCCAGGATCGACATGCCGCGTCCGATGTACCGCTTCGCGATGGAGACGACGAGCCGCAGGTTGGCCTCGATGAGCTTGCGCTTCGCGCTTTGGCCCTGCAGGACGAGCACGTGCAGGTCGCGCCGGTCCTCCGCGGGGATGTCGAAGCTCGTGAGCAGCCGCTCGTCGGCGAACAGGCCCGCCTCGACGGCCCTGGCCAGCTCCACCTCCTGCACGGCGGTCAGCAGCGGGATGCGGCCGATCTCGCGCAGGTACTGCCGGAACAGGTCGCCCGCGGGCCCGGCCGAGTCGGCCCACGCGGTGACGTGCGCCTCGGCCGCGGCCTCTTCCTTCTCGGTGGGCTGGGACTCCTGCTCCTCCTGCTCTATATCGGCCGGTTCCGGCTCACGCAGGTTGCGGGTCTGCGCCTCGGTCCTGGCCAGCGGCAGCTGCACCACCTCGGCCAGCAGTTCGCCGGCTTCGAGGTCCGGGGCCGGAGCCTCGACGGCCACCGCCACGGCCGTGACAGTGCCGCCCGCCGCGGCCTTCGGGTCTGGTTCGTTCAGGTCGTCCATCAGGGACTCCGGCTGAGTCGGCTCCGGCGGGTCGGCCGGCGGCTCCACGAGTCTGAGGATGCGCCCGGACCGCGCCCTCGGCGGCGTGTCGCCCGGGGAGGGAGCAGCAGCTGTATCAGGATCCGTCAACACTCGGGCGAGCGCGCCGTCCATCCGAACTCCGTCCGCATCAACGGCCAGTGGACAGTACCGTGCGCGGGGTGGTCCCCGCGTCTGGCGCTGCACGCTCTGCCACTGGCGATCCATGGCTACGCACCGTCGGGCGACCGGATGGGGGACCGACGGCGCTGTGGGTTCCTTGCGATACACCCCTACCCCGGCGCGCCGCGCTTTGCGCCTCCCAGGGGCCGGAACTTTGCGCTATTTACCGGTACGGGTCCGGGGAATCCGGGTCATTCCGGGCCGCGCTCCGCGCTCTTCGCGCACTACCGCGCGGCAATGATTCCTTTGGGTGGCCAGATGATTACAGGCCGTAGCGAGATTTGAGTTGCGAGGCATACTGTTGGTACTGCTGAAGTTGTTCGAACAGCACTGCTTGGGTCTCCGGCGATCCCGAGGCCCCGGCGCGCAGCATCCGGGCCCGCAGCAAGGAGATCCGACGCTCCACCGCGCAGAGCCGCACCGAGCTCATGCAGGTCTCCACGTAGTGCTTCTCGACCTGGTCCCGCGTCTTCGCCGTGCGCCGCACCTGGAGTGGTTCGACGAGCAGCTCGTTGATCATGCCGCGTACGCGGTCGTCCGGCGCGGCGGCCATCACCTGCTCCCGGAACACCTCCGCCGACCTGGCCGCCGCGCAGCCCCCGGCCGCCGCGATCGCCTGCCAGACCAGGGCGTGGCCGGGCAGCGTGAACTCCTCCAACTCGAGGTCGTCGAAGAGCGCGCCCGCGGCGGTCGGATACTGCAGCGCCACCTTCAGCGCCTCGCGCTGCCGGTGCCGGTCACGCGGCGGCACTTCCGGAGCGGGCACGGGAGCGGGCGCGACCGACGCGGGTGACGCCTGTTGCTGTTGCGGCACACGGGAAGTCGTGGCAGCCCGTTCGCGACGCGGCGCCGCTCGGCGGATCTCGGTGCGCACGATCTGCTCGTCAAGGCCCAGCCAGCCGGACAGCCGCAGCGCGTAACCCCCGCGCAGCGCGTCGTCCCTGATGCCGGCGACGACCGGGGCCGCGGCCCGCAGCGCCTGCACCTGGCCCTCCGGCGTGTTCAGGTCGTGCTCGGCGAGCCGCGCCTTGATCACGAATTCGAAGAGCTGCACCCGCGAATCGACCAGGTCGCGCACCGCCGCGTCGCCCCGGGCCATCCGCAGGTCGCACGGGTCCATGCCGTCCGGCTGCACGGCCACGAACGTCTGCGTGACGAATTGCTGGTCCTCGCTGAACACCCGCAGCGCCGCCTTCTGCCCGGCCGCGTCGCCGTCGAAGGTGAACACGATCTTGGCGCTGAGGAACTGGTTCCGGTCCCCGGTCAGCCTTCGCAGTATCTTGATGTGCTCCTCGCCGAAGGAGGTGCCGCAGGTGGCGATCGCGGTACCCTCGCCGGCCAGGTGGCAGGCCATGACGTCGGTGTAGCCCTCGACCACGACCGCGCGCTGCTGGCTGACGATCTCCCGCCGGGCCAGGTCGAGGCCGTAGAGCACGGACGACTTCTTGTAGAGCGGGGTCTCGGGCGTGTTCAGATACTTGGGGCTGTTCTTGTCCTCCGAAAGCCGCCGCCCGCCGAAGCCGATGATCTCGCCGCCGACGTCCGCGATCGGCCACATCAGCCGGTTCCGGAAGCGGTCGATCAGGCCGCGCTGGCCCTGCGTGGCCAGGCCCGACGCCGTCAGCTCCCGCTCGGTGAAGCCGCGGGTGAGCAGGTGGCGCACGAGGTGGTCCCAGCCCTCCGGCGCGTAGCCGATCCGGAACTTCTCCGCCGCCCCCTGGTCGAATCCGCGCCCGGCCAGCAGCTCCCGGCCGACGCGCGCACCCGGCGAGCTGAGCTGCTCGCGGTAATACTGCGCGGCGAGCTGGTTCGCCTCGAGCAGTCGCGCCCGCTCGCTGCTGACCGCGCGCTTGGTGAAGCCGCCCTCGGCGTACCGCAGCTCGATCCTGGCCCGCTTCGCGAGACGCTCGACCGCCTCGTTGAAGCTCAGGCCCTCGACCTTGGTGATGAAGGTGATGACGTCGCCGCCCTCGCCGCAGCCGAAGCAGTAATACATGCCGCGCGAGGGGGTGACGTTGAACGAGGGCGACTTTTCGTCATGGAACGGGCACAGGCCCTTGAGGTTGCCGCCGCCGGCCGAACGCAGTTGCAGGTACTCGCCGATGACATCGGCGATCTGCGACGCGTCGCGCACCTCGCGCACGTCCTCGTCTCTGATTCGCCCGGCCATAGGACGAGATATTACTTGGCGGGACTGACAAGGATCGTCCGATACGTCGCGTAAGCGCGGACGTCGGTGAAGGTGGCCACTTGATCGACGAACACCCGCAGCCGTGCGGCGTCGTCCGGTGCGCTCGCGTATGTCGCGGCGAACGGCGGGTCGAGCAGGTCCGGGCGCGCGCTCAGCTTCGCGACGAGGTCGATGATCAGGTCGCTCTGCTTCCGCCGCAGCGTCAGCGCCCGATCGGTCTCCATCACGTAGCGCGCCGCGACGGCCTTGAGCAGCTCGCACTCCAGCCGCGTCTGCCGGGGTACGACGAGCCGGGCCGCGTAACGCCGGTGCGGCCCGGGGCCGAACTCGTCCTTCGTCGCCCGCACCACCGGCCGGCAGAACCGGCCGATCAGCTCGCTGGAGGTGCGCTTGAGCCGGGCCTGCGCGGCGAAGGAGCCGTCGAACTCCTGCGGCCACCACTCCAGCGCCTGGAGCCGGTCGAGCGCTTCGGCGAGTTCCTCGACCGGGGCGTCCGGCGCGTAGCCGAGGGTCCGCTCGAACAGGGCCGCGCGCTCCTCGCCGACGGTCAGCAGGCGCAGGTCCACCTGGCCGGAGACGATGGCGTCCTCGAGGTCGTGCACCGAGTACGCGACGTCGTCGGCCCAGTCCATGATCTGCGCCTCTAAGCACTTGGCCTCAGCGTACGGCGGCGGTGTCGCGGCCCGCACCCAGCGGAAGACGGGCAGGTCGTCGCGGTACGTGCCGAACTTGCGCAGTCCGTCCCGCCGCCGCCACGGGTACTTCGTCGTCGCGTCGAGCAGCGCGCGGGTGGCGTTGATCCCGGCGGACCGGCCGTCCGCGGTGATGATCTTCGGCTCCAGCCTGCTCATGATCCGCAGGTTCTGCGCGTTGCCCTCGAAGCCGCCGATGTGCGCGCAGACCTCGTTGAGCGCGTCCTCGCCGGTGTGCCCGAACGGCGGGTGGCCGAGGTCGTGCGCCAGGCACGCGGCCTCGACCAGGTCCGGATCGGCGCCGAAGGCCCCGGCCAGCTCCCGGCCGATCTGCGCCACCTCGAGCGAGTGGGTCAGCCGGGTGCGCGGGAAGTCGGACTCGCCGGGGGCGACCACCTGGGTCTTCCCGGCGAGCCTGCGCAGGGCCGCGCTGTGCAGGATCCGCGCGCGGTCGCGCTGGAAGGGGGTGCGGTCGGTCGCGCCGCGCTTCTCCCCGCTGACCGGTTCCATCGCGTAACGCTCGATGTCCGACGGCTCGTAGTCCACGGGCCTTACGCTATCGCTCCCGGCCGTCCCGGCCACCGCAGGCGACCAGGACGAGCGCGAGCGCGGCGCCGATGAGCAGCACCACGGCCGCGCCGCGCAGGTTGGTCACGCCCACCGCGCTCACTACGGCGACGCCGAGCGCGGAGCCGGCCTGCCGCGCGGCGTAGAGCGCGCCCTGACCGGTCGCCGCGTACCGCGCCGGGGCCGCGAGCGAGAGTTCTGAGGTGATCGCCGGGACCACTTGGACCGCGGCGAGCGAGAAGAGCAGCGCGCCGACGATGTACACCCACAGGGGTGAGTGCGCTCCGACCGCTACGAACAGACTTGCGGCCACGACGTACGTCGCGAATCCGCTGAGCATCACCGGCCGCGCGCCGAATCGGCCGACGGCGCGCGTGACCAGTGGCGGCACCGAGGACATCGGCAGCGTGGCCGGAACGAAGAAGAGGCCTGCTTCCAGAGGGCTGAGATGGCGGACCGTCTGCAGCCAGATCGCGAGCAGGAACCAGAGCCCGTACCAGAGGAAATTCGTCAGCAGCGCGGAGCCGAGCGCGGTACGCACGCGGCCCAGCGAGAACAGCACCGGCGGCAGCGCGGGGGCGGCGGCACGCCGTTCCACGAAGGCGAGCGCGATGAAGGCCGCGACCGATATGACGAGTGCGGCGAGCACCGTCGGATCGGTCCAGCCGGCCGAGGCCGATTCGATCAGGCCGAAGGCCGCGCAGCCGAGCCCGGCGATCGACAGCAGAAGTCCGGCGAGGTCGATCCGCTGGCTCGGCCCGCGTTCCGGCTCGCCGATGCCGCGGATGAGGATGAAGCCGAGGAGTGCGAACGGCGGATTCACCAGGAAGATCAGCCGCCAGGCGTCCGGCGAGTCGATGCCGAGCAGCAGGCCGCCGAAGCCGGGACCCGCGGCCAGGCCCAGCGTGGTTACGGCGGCCCAACTGCCGACCGCGCGCACCCGCCGGGCCGGGTCGGGGTAGAGCACGCGCAGCAGCGCCAGGCTCGCCGGCATCAGCCCGGCGGCACTGAGGCCGAGCAGCGCGCGGCCCGCGATCAGCGTCCCGGCGTTCGGGGCGAGCGCGCACAGCACCGAGAAGACGGCGAAGGTGATCAGGGCGCCGCGGAACACGCGGCGTGACCCGAGCCGGTCGGCCAGGGCTCCGGCGGCCAGCAGCAGACCGCTGACGACCACCGTGTACGAGTCGGCGGTCCAGGGCAGTGCGGAGGCGGAGGAGTGCAGGTCGGCGCCGATCCGGGGGAGGGCGACGTTGAGGACGGTGGCGTCGAAGTTGACCAGCAGCAGGCCGATGGTGATCCCGAAGAAACGGCGGCGGGCGAGGGGATCCGTCGCGGCCGTCGCCTCCGGGCAGGGTACGCGCGGCAGGGAGATCGTCGTCATGGCCCGAGGATCCCCGGGGCTGCCGCGATGCCGACAGGCCTTGTCTCCGATAGGGGGTATCGGAGTCTCCGATGGCCGTGCGATAATCCCCGATATGCAGACTCGACACTTACGCGCGTTCCTGGCGGTGCTCGAGTGCGGCGGGATCGCCGCAGCCGCCCAGCGACTCGGCTTCGCCCAGTCCAGCGTAAGCGACCAGCTGCGCGGACTTGAGCAGGAGCTCGGCGTGCCGGTGCTGCACCGGACCAGCACCGGCACGATGCCCACCCCGGCCGGCGAGCGTCTCGCGCCGCTGGCCCGCGAATGGCTGGACCTCGACGATCGGCTGCGCCGCGAGGTCTCCGGGACCAGGCCCCCGCTGCGCATCGGCGTGGTCGAGTCGCTGGCCACCGAGTGGCTGCCGGACCTGCTGACAGCCTTCGAACTCGGCGCGGCCGGGCCGGGCGCGCGGATGGAGGCGGAGCTGACCGTCGGCATGCGTCCGCAGATCGCGGAGGACCTCGAAGCCGGGCGGATCGACGTCGGGTTCGTCTTCGACAACGGCACCCCGACCATGTTGCCGCACACGACGATCGGCCACGACCAGGTCGTGCTCGTCGCGGCCCCCGAGCATCCGCTGGCCCGTTCCGGCGTCCCGCTGACCCGGGAACTGCTGCTGCAGGCCGAGTTCCTGGTCGCGGACAACGGCTGCACCTCGCAGTACCTGCTGGACCAGTACGGCCGCGACCTCGCGCCGTTCACCAAGGTCGGTCTGATCACCGGCTCGACGGCGATGCTGCGCCGGATCGTGGCCAACGGCCGCGGAATCACGATGGTGCCGAAGCTGGTGGTGGCCCGGGAGCTGGCCGACGGCGAACTGGTAGAGCTCGAACTCGCGCCGGAGTGCTCGCTGAAGTTGGCCAGGGTCGGCATCGAGGCCAGATGGCTGACCCGCCCGGGCGCCGTGGCCGAGCCGCTGCACGCCTTCGTGCGCTTGGCGCATCGGCACGCGCCGCTGCCCGCGCCGCGCGCCTCCGACGCTCCGGCCGCCCCCGCACGGGGGATTTCGATCCCTGCCGCGGTTGCGTAATCTTCACGAAAATGGCATGAGATTCGTCCACGACGGAGAAGACGTCAGTGGTCTGACGTCTGATGGGCACGTGAACAATAGATGATTTGCCCGAATTGATTCGGATATTGACTCGCTTGACCGTTACCGGCCGTAATTGCGGCCCTGGCAAGCGGAAATGCTGACGTACGGGCGCGTCGGGTAGCGCAGCGGGAGCGCGCATTCACCCTGTGAGATGAAAACATATTTGGATTTTGCCAATTCTTAATGGGTCTCAGATAGACTCCTGACCCGTTGAGAGCACGCACCCCAATTGATCACATTACCCCGCGACGTGGTGGCGTTGCGGGCGGAGCGCCGCATCGCGAGCCCAGGGGGGCCGAGGCGGGCTTGAAAGGGTGGGGAAGGGTATGACCGTACTCGAAGACAGGCCGCGTCCCGCGCCGCTGTTGGCTGGGCATCAGGACGTGGATGTCAGCAGGCCCGCACCGCCGCTGCCGGATCCGAACGCCGCTCCGGCGAAGGAGGTCGCGCCCTGGGCGGTCTGGCTGTGCCGCTTCGGGCTCTTCGCTGGCGCCGTGATCATCGCGGTGGAACGCCCTGGTCCGTGGCTTCCGGCCGCCGCCTTCGCGTTCGCGCTCGGCCTCGCCTGGGTGGCCGGCTGGCGCGGTCGGCAGCTGCGCAACATCGCCTTCGCCCTGGCCGTGTTCACCAGCGGTGTCAATTATCTGTCATGGCGGTTCACGGTCATCGCGATCGGCGGCCATCCGCTGCCCGGTTGGATCATCGGGATTCCGCTGTACCTCGCGGAGATGCACGCCGCGATCCACACCATGGGTCTGCACATAGGGCTCTGGCCGCGCAATCCCCCCGCCGAGCCGGAGGCCTACTACGGCCGCCGGTACGTGCCAGAGGACCGCCGGGTCGACCCCTTCCGCTACCCGGTCTACGTCTTCGTGCCGACGGTGGACGAGGGCGAGGAGGTGCTGCGCCCCACCCTCACCGGGATCCTGGCCGCGCGTGACGCCTACCTGGAACAGTACCCGTACACCGAGATCACGATCGTGGTCTGCGACGACGGCTTCGTGGCCAAGAAGAACACCGTCCCCGAGATGACCGCGCTGTGCGAGGAGCTCGGCGTGGTGCACATCGTGCGCACGGTCGGCGGCGGAGCCAAGGCGGGCAACGTCAACAACGCGCGCACCGAGGTCGGCGCCGACGGCGACGTGCTGCTGTGCATCTTCGACGCGGACCAGATCCCGCGCGACGACTTCTTCCTCAAGCTGATCCCGGCCTTCGACGACCCGGAGGTCGGCTGGGTGCAGTCCGGCCAGTTCTACGGCAACCGCACCAACCCCGTCGCGCGCTGGGCCGACGACCAGCAGTCGCTGTTCTACCGCCTGCTCTGTCCGGGCAAGGCCGCGCACAACTCGGCGTTCATCTGCGGAACCAACTTCCTGATGCGCGCCACCGCGATCGACTCGATCGGCGGCATCCCGACCGGCTCGATCACCGAAGACTTCGCCGCCTCCATCCGGATGGCGGCGAATTGGCGTTCGGTGTACTACACCGGCATCCTCGCCGTCGGCCTCGGACCGCTCGACCTGGCCTCGTTCTTCAAGCAGCAGGACCGCTGGGCGCGCGGCACCCTCAACATCATGTGGGACCACTGGCGCGACCTGCTGCTGCCCGCGCCGAAGGGCAAGAAGGGCCTGACCGCCCAGCAGCGCGCGCACTACCTGCTGGCGACCACGCACTACTGGTGCGGCGTACGAGACCTGATCTTCTGCATCGCGCCGATCCTCTTCGTGCTCACCGGGATCAGCGGCGTACGCGGCGCCACCGCCACCGACTTCCTGCTCTACTTCGTGCCCTACTTCGCGCTGTCCATCGCGGGCTTCTGGCACGCGGCCTGGGACATCACGAGCTGGCGCTGCATCATCATCAACTACGGCTCGTTCCCAGTGCTCTTACAAGCCGCGTTCCGCGTCGTGATCGGGCGCAAGGGCGACTTCACGCTCACCCCGAAGAAGCGCGGCACGATGTCGCCCTGGCGGACCGCGCAGCTGCACCTGGTCGTCGTCGCCGGCTGCCTCGTCGCATTGGTGAAGCTGATGCTGAGCTCGGGCGGCGCGGCGTACTGGCTGGCCGGATTCTGGCTGCTCTACCTGTGCATGATGTCCGGGATGCACATGATCCTGGTGATCCTGGACGCGCGCCAGGCCCGCAAGGAGCGCCGGGAGCTCGCGCTGTTCGGCGGGATCGCCCCGCCGGTGGCCCTGATCCCGCGGCCCGACCCGCACCAGCGTCGGCACCGCGCGCGGCGGCCCGCGCGCCGGCTGCCCAAGCCGCGCACCGCCCTCGCCGGGGTGGCGGTCGCCGCCGCGATGCTCTTCGTGCTCGACACGAGTACGTCGGCCGCGCAGACCGATCCGCTGCACCTGATCGCGGCGGCGCTGCCCGCGCACCCGTACGTCGGCGTCGGCGCGCTGGCCACGCCGTACGGCGGCACCGGGGTCGAGACGATCGAGAAGCAGCTCGACGTCAAGTTCGGCAGCACCGCGCGTACGCAGGAGACAGGGGACGCCTTCGACTACGGCTGGGCCGACACGATCGCCGCGAACGGCGGCGTGCCCTGGCTCACGATCGTCTTCTCCGACAACGGCAAGACCTCCCTCGACTCGTCGCTGACCGCGATCGCGAACGGCAGCGACGATGCGGCGATCAACCGGTGGGCGATCGAGGTCGCGGCGTACGGCAAGCCGCTTTATCTCACGGTGCTGCCACAGGCCGACCGCAACTACGCGGCCAGCTCCGGCGTGGCCAACGGCGGCATCCCGCAGGACGTGCCGCGGGCCTGGGCGCACATCAGGCAGCTGTTCACGCAGGCCGGCGCGACCAACGTCTCCTGGGTCTGGACGCCCGGCGACCCGGGCGACGACGGGGCCTACAGCCCGCCGGCGAACCAGATCGACGCCGTTGCGCTGACCATGGCCGAGTTCCCGAAGACGACCTGGGCCGACCCGGCCGTGGCGCTCGCCGCGGCGGCGAAGGAGCACCCGGGCAAGCAACTGCTGCTCCAGGTCTCGGCGGACGGCACGCCGGCCCAGCGCGTGGCCTGGCTGCAGAAGCTCCAGGCGGCGGTGGCCGCGCGCACCGACGTGGCCGCCGTGGTCTACCAGGAGGCGGGGCCGGTGAGCGACCTGACCGGCGCCGACGCCAAGCCCTGGGCACTTACCGCGGACAAGCAGACCGTCGCCGCGTTCCAGAAACTGGCCGCCGCGCTGGGGAAGGTGGACAACAAGTGACCGCGACCGTCGACTCAGACCCCACCGGTTCGGGCTCCGCTCCCTCCGATATCGCGTCGGATGCCGCCGCGGACCTCGTCGACTCATCCTTCGGCGCGCCGACCGCCCTGGTCACCGTGCCGAAACAGGGCACTGCGACGGAGACCGCGCCGGAGACCGCCCCCGCCACCGCCGCGACGACCGTGAAGCACACCGTCGACCCGGATTCCTATGTCGGCCCGAGCCCGTGGCAGCGCTTCACGGCGCACCGCTTCGGGCGCTGGCTGGTCGGTCGGCTGCCGCTATTCGCGGTGCTCGCCCTGCAGGTCGCGCTCGCGATACGGCTGCACAACACCGCGTTCGAGGACGAGGCGCTGTACCTGTACGCCGGGCACCACGAGATCGCCTGGCTGCTGCACCACACCCCGACGTTCGACAACTACTCGACCTACTTCTCCGGCGCGCCGTTCCTCTACCCGGTCCTCGGCGCAGCCGCGGACGGCCTGTTCGGGCTGGAGGGCGCGCGGCTGCTCAGCCTGCTGTTCATGCTCGGCGCGACCTGCTGCGTGTGGGGCGTGACCCGTCGGCTCTACGGGCGCCCGGCGGCGGCCTGCGCGGCGGCCCTGTTCGCCGTCGCCGCGCCGACGCTGTTCCTGAGCCGGCTCGCCACGTACGACCCGATGTCGTTGTTCCTGCTGGCGTTCTCGCTATGGATCGTGGTCGCGACCGCGCGCGGCATGGGACCGCTGGTGCTGCTCGCCGTGCCCCCGGCCGTCCTCGCGGTCGGCACGAAGTACGCGGGCCTGCTGTTCGTCCCGACGATCATCCTCGTCGCCGTCTTCGTCGGCCGCTACGGCGGCCGGATGAAGGGGACCGGCGAGGCGCGGCGGCGCGGCTGGATCGCGGCGATCAGCAGAGGGCTGCTGTTCACGGCGTCCTTCGCAGGGCTCGTCTACGGTTGGCTCAAACTGCTCGGGCACTCGTACGTCACGGGCATCACCTCGACCACGACGAACAGGGCGGCCGGCGGCGACTCGCTCGGTTACATACTGAAGCTGGCTGCGGAACTCGGCGCGGGCGTCGCGGTCCTGGCGTTCGTCGGCGTGTGGGTGGACGCCAGGCTGGCCCGCAATAACGGCGAGAGCCGCGCGGCCGTCGTCACCCGCGTGCTGCTCAGCAGCGCACTCGCGGGCACGGCGCTGCTGGCCCCCGCGTACCAGGTGCATCTGCACACTGCGACGTCCCTGCAGAAGCACGTCGGCTTCGGCCTGCTGTTCGCCTCCCCGGTCGCGGGCGTGGCCCTGGCGGCGCTGCTCCAGGTGGGCGCGCGTGACCCGCGGCGGCTGTTCGCGGGCCTGATGGTCTGCCTGGCGCTGACGTGGGCGGCGATCGTCCAATCGACGCAGTTGTACGACGGATGGCCCAACTCGAGCCAGATGGTCGCCGACCTCCAGACCCAGGTGCGCCCGATCACCGACCGGATCCTGGCCGAGGAGGACGAGGTCCCGCGCTACTATTTCAGCAACCTGACGGAGCCGTACCAGTGGTACAGCACCTTCTCGTTCACGTACACGACGAAGCAGGGCAAGGTGCTGACCGGCGTGCCCGCGTACGAGCAGGCCATCGCGGACCAGTACTTCGGCCTGATCGTGCTGCGCTTCGGCCCGACCGCCGCGCTGGACAACACGATCGACGGCCCGCTGATGGCGAAGAAGGGTTACACGCTTATCGCGAAGATCCCGAACACCGACGAGTACGGCACCGGCTACTACTACATCTGGCGCTCAGACAGCTCGTGACGAGGACACGGTCCAATGCCGCTTCACGCGGTCCGGGTCTGCTTGCCTGGTTGCGATCGGCCCTCGTAGGTCTCCCCGGCACTACGCTCCGCTCCGTGCCGGGTCCTCCTACGGGCAAAGCCCTACGTTCCTCGGGCACTACTGCCTACGCGTACTCTGGTCTGTGTATGCGGTCGCGTCGGCTCCTGACGTGCACGGATGGATGGAAAGTCAAAGTCAACTTCGCCTCCGGCGGGCCGGCTCAGAGAAGCGACGGGGGTGTCGGTCGGCTTGCCGGCTGGTCTGTGGTGGGGCTTCAATCTTGTGGTGGCTGTCGCCGGTCGGGTCGTTCTCC
>Ga0302314_10012907_pt1 | contig 14409 bp, 13 predicted proteins | sample III_Palsa_N2_3_FD_200533 | JGI IMG/M metagenome (GOLD analysis project Ga0302314, IMG submission 200533) | Peat permafrost microbial communities from Stordalen Mire near Abisko, Sweden - III_Palsa_N2_3 | ecosystem: Environmental > Terrestrial > Soil > Palsa > Peat permafrost | place: Sweden... | reverse complement strand
GCTCGCCGCGCACGGCGACGCGGTCCAGGTGCCCCGGTGGATAGCGTGGTGGACGCCGAACCCGGTCCTCGTCGCCCAGGCGGTGCCGAGCCTGGCGCTCTCGTTCGCGCTGGTTCCGGCCGGCCTGTGCGCCCTGATCTGGACCCCGTGGATGATCAAGGGGTGCAACGACCTCGACCGGATGCTGGCCGGGCGGCTACTCGGCCCCCCGCTGACGCAGCGGGTGCGCGACCTGGAGGAGACCCGGGCGAGCGCGGTCGACGATTCGGCGGTGCGGCTGCGGCGGATCGAGCGGGACCTCCACGACGGGGCGCAGGCGCAGATGGTGGCGGTCGCGATGAAGCTCGGGCTGGCCCGGGAGAAGCTCGGCGGCGCGGCCGGCGGGGCGGCCGACGGCGCGACGGCGGACGGCTGGACGCCGCAGGTCGACCTCGAGCGGGCGCTCGAGCTGGTCGACGCCGCCCACCGCAGCGCCAAGGAGGCCATCCTGGAGCTGCGCGACCTGGCCCGCGGGATCCATCCGCCGGTCCTTGACCACGGGCTCGGCACCGCGCTGACGACGCTCGGCGCCCGCAGCGGGCTTCCGGTCGAGGTGATCGCGGATCTGCCCGAGCGCCCGTCGGCCGCGATCGAGACCATCGCCTACTTCTGCGCGGCCGAACTGCTTGCCAACGTGGCCAAGCACAGCCGGGCGCGGCACGCGACGATCGAGGCCGTGCACGTGCCCGGGCTGCTCCGGGTGCGAGTGAGCGACGACGGCGACGGCGGCGCCCGCGCCCGGGACGGCAGCGGGCTGGCCGGCCTGGCCGAGCGGCTGCGGACCGTGGACGGCACCATGACGATCAGCAGCCCGCGTGGCGGCCCTACCGTGGTCACCGTAGAGATGCCGTCCCACGCCTGACGAAAGAGGGAACCCGGGCCGATGCGAGTCGTCATCGCGGAGGACTCAGCCGTGGTCCGGGCCGGCCTGGCCGAGATCCTGGCCGACCGCGGGCATGAGGTGCTCGCCGCCGTCGGCGACGGCGAGGCGCTGCTGGCCGCCGTGGCCGAGCACCACCCGGACGTCACCGTGGTGGACGTGCGGATGCCGCCCGGCTACACCGACGAGGGGCTGCGGGCCGCGATCGCGATCCGGCGGGACCACCCGGAGACCGGGGTGCTGGTGTTCTCGCAGTACGTCGAGACCCGCTACGCGGCCGACCTGCTGCGGTCCGCCCCCGCCGCGTCGCACCGCCGGGGCGGCGTCGGGTACCTCCTCAAGGACCGGGTGGCCGACGTCGGGGAGTTCATCGAGGCGCTCGGCCGGGTCGCGGCCGGCGGCACCGCGCTCGACCCCGAGGTGGTCAGCCAGCTGCTGGCCGCCAGCGGGCGCGCCGACGTGCTCGGCGGCCTCACCCACCGGGAGCGCGACGTGCTCGCGCTGATGGCGGAGGGCCGCTCCAACGGCGCCATCGCCCACCTCCTGGTGGTCTCCGAGCGGGCGGTGGAGAAGCACGTCTCGAACATCTTCAGCAAGCTCGGGCTTGCACCATCGGACGCCGATCACCGCCGGGTGCTGGCCGTCCTGCGGTATCTGGAGGCGTGACCCGCGGGAGTCACCCCGGACCGTTCGAAATAACGAATTTGAGCATTTGAACTGCTTTTGTCGTGCTAGCCGTACCGAGAAAACGGGTAGTCGCACGGTGGATCGCAGCGCCGCGTGTCGCCAGCATTGAGGTATAGACGACACGAAAAAGGCAGGGATCGCGATGAAGCGACACACAGCACGACGACGCGCAGCGAGAGCAGTCTGGGCACGACGGATCACGGCCGGGCTGACCGCGGCGACGCTCACGGCGGCCGTCGCCGCCTGCGGCTCATCGCCGCAGCGGGCGCGGACAGTCTCCGTCACCTCGGCGACGGCGCAGGTCGCGCGCACCGCGCTCGGCCCGGTCGGGTACCGGGAGGTCGGCAGCGGGCCGCCGCTGGTCCTGATCATGGGGTACGCGGGAACGATGGAGACCTGGGAACCGCAGTTCCTGGACACCCTGGCGCTGCATTTCCGGGTCGTGGTGCTCGACAACGCGGGGATCGGCAGCACCAAGGCGCTCCCGTCGCCGCTCACCGTCGACGCCATGGCCAACCAGACCAGCGCGCTCATTAGCGCCCTCGGCCTCGGCCGCCCCGACGTCCTGGGCTGGTCGATGGGCGGGATGATCGCCCAGGCGCTGGCCGTTCTCCACCCCGGCCAGGTGCGGCGGCTGGTGCTGTGCGCCACGTTCCCCGGCGTCGGCACGGTCATACCGCCGCAGGCGAAGATCAACGACCTCACCAACGGCAACGGGCTCTCGGTGCTGTTCCCGTCCGATCAGGCCATGGCGGCGGCCGCGTTCGTCGCCGGGGCCCAGAGCTACCCCGACGCCGAAGCGGCGTCGGCCGGCGTGATCTCGGCCCAGGGAGACGCCTCGCTCGCCTGGTTCCACGGCGCCGACGCGGCCGGGCGGAGGACCTCGCAGATCTCCGCGCCGACGCTGGTCGCCGACGGCGCCGAGGACCAGCTCGACGCCGTGTCCAACGCGCGGGCCATCGCCCGTCTCGTCCCCGGGGCGAAGCTGGTGATCTACCCCGACGCCGGGCACGGGTTCCTATTCCAGGAGGGGACGCCGTTCGCGGTCACGGTCGAGTCGTTCCTGTCGGGAGCGGCGCGGCCGGCCAGCACGGCCACGATCCGGGCGGAGTTCCTGGCCGGGGAGGCGGCGGTCACCGCGGCCGGGAAGACGTGGGTATCCCAGCTCAAGGGGCTGTCAGCGCAGCCCGGCTCGTCCGGGATCGGCGACGTCAAGACCGCCAGCCCGACGGCGGCCCAGGTCGACGCGATCGACCAGCCGTTCGCCGGCGCGCTGGCCGACCTCGACGCCCGGCTGCTGTCGGCCGGCGCCACCGGGCGAGTCGCGGCGGCGATCACCGCGTTCGCGACCGACGACGAGAAGCTCGCGACCGACATCCTCGCGCTGCCGGGGCTGAGCGGCTCGGCCGCCACGGCGTGGACGCCGACGATCAAGGCGGACAGCGCCGCCGAGCAGCGGTCCGAGGCCGCGCTGCGGACGGCCCTCGGGCTTTCGTCCAGAGCATGATCCTCTGACAGTAGATATGGCGTTTCCGTCATCAGGACGACGGAAGCGCCATGTCGCTAGTCCTCCGGCGGAGGCTCCGGGTCCAGCAGGCTGAGCAGGTTGCCGAGGGCCTGGCGGTCGTCCGCCGACAGCGGCGCGAACAGGTCCTCGGCCGCGCCCCGCCGGGCCTCGCGCATGTCGTCGCGGACGGACACGCCGCGGTCGGTCAGGTGCAGGCGGATGGCGCGGCGGTTGTGGGGGTCGACCTCGCGGCGGACCAGGCCGGCCTCTTCGAGGGCGTCGATGACCGTGGTGACCGAGCGGGGCACGATGCCGAGGTGGTCGGCCAGCTCGGTCATCCGCAGCGGCTCCTCGCTGCGGGTGATGATGCGGAGGGCGCGTTCCTGGGCCGGGGTGAGGCCGAGCGGGGCCAGCCGCTGAGCCTGGGAGCGGCGGAGCCGCCTGGTGTGCCGCTGGAGCAGGTCCGCGAGCTGGACCGGGTCTTCGTACTCCATGACCTCACGCTACCAGGAGCCTGACTCATACTGAGGTAGGGAATTATTGTGAGCTAGACTCTGTTTGAGCTATCATGACTAACGCAACCAACAACTCGGAGGCTTTATTGAGTACCGCACAGAACCCCAAGAACCCCAAGAACCAGAACCCTCGCGTCTCGATGCGCCGCATCGTGCGCCTCTTCAAGCCCTACCGCTGGAGCCTGGGCTTCGTCCTGCTCCTGGTCGCGGCTTCCTCGCTCGTCTCGCTCGTCAACCCGTTCCTGATCCGCGCGGTCATCGACGTGGCGCTGCCCCAGGGGCGGACCGGCCTGCTGGCCGTCCTCGCCCTCGGCATGATCGTCGTCGCGATCGCGAACAGCTCGTTCAGCGTCTCCCAGACCTACGTGTCGACCAAGGTCGGCCAGCGGGTCATGCACGACCTGCGCACCGCGGTCTACTCGCACCTGCAGCGCATGTCGCTCGCCTTCTTCACCAAGACCCGCACCGGTGAGGTGCAGTCGCGTATCGCCAACGACATCGGCGGCATGCAGGCGACCGTCACCACCACCGCGACCTCGCTGGTCTCCAACGCGACCACGGTCGTGGCCGCGGTCATCGCGATGGCCGTCCTCGACTGGCGGCTCACGATCGCGTCGCTGGTCATGCTGCCGTTCTTCGTCTGGGTGAGCCGCCGCGTCGGCACCGAACGCCGCCGCATCACCCGCGACCGGCAGCGCAAGCTGTCGGCGATCACCTCGATCGTGCAGGAGTCGCTCTCGGTCAGCGGCATCATGCTCGGCCACACGATGGGCCGCTCGCGCTCGCTCTCCGACTCCTTCTCAACCGAGTCGCAGCAGCTCTCCGACCTCGAGATCGCCTCGAGCATGGCGGGCCGGTGGCGCCAGTCCACGATCCAGATCGTGATGTCGGCGATGCCCGCCGTCATCTACCTGGCGACCGGGCTGACCGGCCGCGGCGACCACATGGCGATCTCGATCGGCACCCTGGTCGCGTTCACCACCCTGCAGCAGAGCCTGTTCCGCCCGGCCGTCCAGCTGATGAGCACCGGGGTCGACATCCAGAGCTCGCTCGAGCTGTTCGGCCGCATCTTCGAGTACCTCGACCTCCCGGTCGACATCGAGGAGCCCGAGCACCCGACGCCGATGGGCAACGTCCGCGGCGAGGTGCGCCTGGATAACGTCGGCTTCACCTACGACGGCTCATCCCAGCCGACCCTGCGGAACATCGACGTGACCGTCCCGGCCGGGCGCAGCCTGGCGATCGTGGGCGAGACCGGGTCGGGCAAGACCACCCTCAGCTATCTCATCCCCCGGCTGTACGACGTCACCGCCGGCAGCGTGCGGATCGACGGCGTCGACGTGCGCGACATGTCGTTCGACGACCTGGCTGACACGATCGGCGTGGTCTCACAGGAGACCTACCTGTTCCACTCCTCGGTTGCCGACAACCTGCGGTTCGCCAAGCCCGACGCCACCGACGAGGAACTCGTCGCGGCGGCCAGGGCCGCGCAGATCCACGACCACCTGGCGTCGCTGCCCGAGGGCTACGACACCGTGGTAGGCGAGCGCGGCTACCGGTTCTCCGGCGGCGAGAAGCAGCGCCTGGCGATCGCCCGGGCCGTGCTCCGCAACCCGCCGATCCTCGTCCTCGACGAGGCCACCAGCGCCCTCGACAACCAGACCGAGCAGGCCGTTCAGGAGGCGATCGACACCGTGAGCGCGGGCCGTACCACGATCACGATCGCGCACCGGCTCTCGACCATCCGCGACGCGGACGAGATCCTCGTCCTCGACCACGGGCAGATCGCCGAGCGCGGCACCCACGAGGAGCTGCTCGCCCTCGGCGGCCACTACGCGGCCCTCGTCAACCGGGACGCCGACATGGTGGCGGCGGCGTAACCGCGTCAGCGGGCGGCGCCGACGGTCGTGCGCTGGATTTCCTCCCGCACGACCTGCCGGATCTCGGCCCGGCGGGCCGACCGCCAGGTGAGGATGATCAGCACCATGGCCGCCAGCGTCAGGAACGCGCAGATGATGGCGGTGTGCACCGCCACCTGGGTCGCCCGCCATTCGACCGGTAGGTTGGCGACCGAATTGATCACGCCGACGGCCGGCTTGGCGAACCCGAACACCCCGCCCGGCGCGCTGACGTGCACGCTGCCGCGCTGGCTGACCGCCAGCCAGCGCTCGTCGCTGAAGTGCAGCAGCGAGCAGACGGCCATCAGGGCCGACGACAGCCCCAGTCCGACCGCACCGCTGCGGATCACCAGCGATGGCGCCGGCCGGGGCATTTCGCTTCTGGCCGCGCTCAGCAGCGGCATCGCGAGACCGATGACGGTGGCGACGATTATCACCCAGACGCGGTACTCCACCGCGACCCAGGTCCAGTCGTTGAGGTGCGCGAATATCGATTTCACCAGGCCGGTATTCACCGGTTTCTCCTCCGCCGCCGTTTATTCGATCGGCTTCAGCTACCCGTGATTTCCGCCATTAGCATTAAATTCCAAGATCAACATCAAGATTGTCCCGAACAGACCGTTGCTTCGCCCCGTAGGTCACGCTGGCCCAACCAGCCCGATAACGCGCAGGCGCCTCAGCGTCGGGCGCCAGTCGCAGCCCCGTCGCGGGCGGAAGCTAGAGCCTTAGCAAATCCACATATTGCCCGAAGCGCGCAAAGTCGTCGAGGTTCATCGTCACGATCACGGCGATGCCGTGGACGAGCATCGTCGCGACGACGTTCGCGTCATGGACCTGTTTCCCGCCCGCCTCGACGTCCGCGAGCAGGCCGAGCAGACGCTCGGCGACCTTGTCGTCCTCCGCCAGGAGGGTGGTGCGCTCGCGGATGGCGCGCACGTTGCCCAGCGCCTCCGACAGTTCGAGGCCGAGACCGTTCCGGTCGGCGGGCCGAGTCGCGACGGCCAGGTACTCGCGCAAAATCTGCCCGCTCGTGCACAGGGTGGTCGCGTCGGCCGGCCAGTCGTTGAGGATGGTCAGCGCGTCACGGTGCTCGGTCCTGCTCTCGTCGGTCGCGGCCAGCAACACGTTCGTATCGATCATCACCCGGTCCGGGGGGGCGACCAGGTCAGCGACCCTCGTCGCCATAGATCTCCTCCCTGGACCAGGTTGAGGTCGCGGTGCTGCGGACCGTGGTGAGCCGGATCGGCGGCAGAGCCGCGTGCGCCTGACCTGCCTCGGCCGCCGCCAGGATCGCGGTCAACTCCTGCTCGAGCGAAAGCCCGTGCCTGCGAGCCCGTTCGCGCAGGGTCGTTATGAGCCGCTCGGTCTCGTCCATGACTCCCCCTCGACCAGGCTGGCTCCAGACGATGTCCGGCCGGACCACGACGGCCATCGGCCGACCGTAGCGGGTGATCGTGATCTCTTCGCCCTGGGCGACTCGGTTCACAACGTCGGGGAGAGCCGCCCTGGCCTCGCTAAGCGTCATCACTGCCATGAAAGAACTGTACATTGATGTACAACACAACGCAACGTTTCTTGCCCGGTGACGGCTCAATCCGATCGTGCGATCATGGGCGAAATGGACCGCGACGGACTCACGGTCGTTCCCGAGGCGAGCGCGCCGATTGTGGCGGCACTGGCTGGCGAACCAATCGGCGAGACCACGGTCGACCCGGCCGCCGCCCAGCCGGGCGAGCAGACAGCCGGGCCGGCTAGGCAACGGCGACGCGGAACGTTCCGCGCGCTGAGCTCGACGGCGCGATCACCAGGGCCGGCGGAACCAGGGCGGCGCTGCTGACGGGGGCGGCGGCCTGCCTGGTCGCGGCGGGCATCGCCGCGCTGGTGCGCACCCCGCCCCACCCCGACGCGGCGCTGACCGACCTCGTCCCCCAGCGGGAACCCGGCTGACGCGAGCCGGTCAGCCGACTGCGGCCCCGGCCGGCGCCGGGCGCAGGAGCCTGATCATGTCCAGCCAATTCAGCGACGGTCGCCAGTCCCCCTGGCCGAGCCCTCGGCGGGTCTCGGCCCAGATCGCGGGCCAGATCAGCCTCTCCGCTTCCTCCCTGGTGGGGGCGGGGTCGCTGAACACTTCGAGCCGGGCCGAGGAGCCGAACTTCTCATCGTGCTCGGCGAACCCGGCCACGAGCAGGTACGTGTCCGTCGGCACCAGCACCCCATCGCCGGCGGACGTTCCCAGCCGCCGACGGCACTCGTCGGCGGTCTCGAGCCGGCTGGTGAACGTGTAGCCGAGGTAGTCGTCGAGCGTGGACACGTGACCGTGGGCCAGCCGCCACGGCCAGGCCGCCGGCCCGGTGAACGCCAGCGTCAGGTTCCCGACGAACACCTGCTCGGCATCGGTCCAGCCGCTCGGCCGGGCCAGCCCCGGCTCCGGCGGACCGGGCTCGGCCGGCCGCTGCCGGCCGGTGAAGCGCCAGGCCACTCCCAGCTCGGGCGGTTCCGCGGCGGGCTTGACGGTCCAGATCGTTATCTCGGTCACGACCGGCCCGGGCGCGATCGCCCACGCCTTCCTGACCGGGTACAGCAGCCAGTGGGCGGCGTCGGGATCGGCCATCGACGCCAGCCGGGAGTCGTCGCCGTTGACCGCCGTCGCCCAGGCGGCGACGGCCAGTCGCGCCTCCCTGGCCGCCATGTCCGGGCCGAACCAGCCCTCGCCGGCCTCGGTCATCACCGCGGCGGCGACCGGGTTGGCGTCAACGCGGATCGCTTCCACCATCTCGGATTCGGTCATCGCCAGCTCCCTGCCACCCAGCGCCGAGACTCACAGCATGGCAGGAACGCCGACGGCAGCAAAGCTCGCGGATCCCTGCCCGCTCACGCGCGTCAGCCGAGCGGCGGGCGGCCCTCCTGAAGGTCGAGCGTGCGCAGGATCGTCCGGCGGATGTCATCGCTGATCTTGCCCTTGCGGTACAGCTCCTCAAGCTTGTCCCGCTGGGCGCGCGCCAGTTCACGACGGAAACCGCTGGTGTCGGCGGGACCGTCGCCATCGCCGAGGATGCTGCGGACCCGGTCAAGCCGGAGCTCGAACAGCTGCCGGTACACGTTGGCGGTGTCCTCGTCCACCTCGCCCGCCTCGGCCATCTCGTCGAGGCGGGCGAGCCCGGCCTCGGTTACCCGTTGCCGAGCCACCGCCTCGCGCCGCTGCTGCGCCTCGGTTTGCGCGAGCCCCAGGCGCTCCACCAGCGGCGACAGCGTCAGCCCCTCGCCGAGCAGGGTGACCACCACGACGACCGCGGCCAGCAGGATCAGCACCGACCGCTGCGCGAACGGCCGTCCGTTCATCATCGTCGGCAGGGTGAGCGCGATGGCCAGCGAGAGGGCCCCGCGCATGCCGCCCCAGCCGATGACGAGCCGGTACCGCCACGGGTTGACCACGAACATGGAGTGCTCGCCGGGCAGGTACCTGATCAGCGGCGAGACCGCCAGCTCCCAGACCAGCCGGATCACGATGACCGCCGCCACCACGGCGGCGGCCGCGCCCGCCAGACGGGCCACAGAAACCACATTCGACAGCTCGCTCACGACCGCCCGCAGCTCGAGGCCGAGCAGCACGAACAGCGCCGATTCAAGCAGGAAGATCAGCGTCCGCCAGAACATCCGCCCGCTGACCCGCGAAGCGGGCTGGAGCATGCCCTCGGTCCTCGTCCCGAGGTAGACGCCGGCCACCACGGTGGCGAGCACCCCGGACACGTTCAGCTGCTCGGCCGGGATGTAGGCGACGAACGGCGTGATCAGCGTGACCAGGATCTGCAGGGCGGGATCGCGCACATACCGCCGGACGCGCCCGATCACGACGGCGACGACCAGCCCGTACGCGATCCCGCCGAGGACCACCTGGACCAGCCGCAGCACCGCGTGCGCGGGCGTGAACGGGTGCGCCATCGCCTCGACCGCCAGCCCGAACGCGGTCAGCGCGACCCCGTCGTTGATCAGGCTCTCGCCCTCGAGGATGGTGACGACGCGCTGCGGCGCGCCCAGCCGGGACATGATCGCCGTGGCCGACACGGCGTCGGTGGGCGCGACGGCGGCGGCGAACGCGAGCGCGGGCGCCCAGCCGAGCCCCGGCAGCACCAGCCGGGTCACCCAGCCCACGCCCAGGATCGTGACCGCGGTCGTGCCGAACGCCAGCGCGGTGATCGGCACCGCGTTCTCCCTGGCCTCCCTGGGCGCGGTGAGGAAGGCCGCGTTGTACACCAGCGGCGGCAGGAACAGGACCAGCACGACGTCGGGCGACAGGTCGATGTTCGGCACCTGCGGGATCAGGCTGGCCAGGACGCCGAGCACGACGAACACGACCGCCTCGGGCACCTCAAGCCGGTTCGCGACCGCCCGCCCAAGGATCACCACGACGGCGATGGCGACCGTCAGCGTGAAAAGCTCCTGCTCGCCCACCCGTCTCCGTTCACGAAGTCGGGCTAGAACGTCCCCTGGAATCCCACCGGTCACTCATTGGTCAGCAGATGGCAGGCGATCGCGGCCGCCGCGACCACGTTGAGCGAGTCCACCCCGGCCGCGCGGGCGGCCCGGTTCATCGGGATCCGGACCGCCTCGTCGGCCTCGTGCAGCCAGCGCGGCGAGAGCCCGTCCCCCTCGGTGCCGAACACCAGCGCCACCTGATCTCCCGCGCGCTTCAGGGCCGCGGCGATCGGGGTGGCGCCGTCGTCGGGGGTGAGGGCGAGGACGCGGAAGCCGGCCGACTTGAGCTCGGCCAGGCCGTCGAACCAGTCGCTCATCCGGGCGTACGGGATCGCGAACACCGCGCCCATCGAGACCTTGACCGACCGCCGGTAGAGCGGGTCCGCGCACCGGGGCGACAGGACCACCGCGTCCACCCCGAGGGCGGCCGCGCAGCGGAAGATCGCCCCGACGTTGGCGTGGTCGACCAGATCCTCGAGCACCACGATCCGGCGCGCGCCCGCGATCAGCCCGCCGACCTCGGGCAGCGGCCTGCGGGCGAGCGCCGCCAGCGCCCCCCGGTGCACGCGGTAGCCGGTCAGCCGCTCGGCGACCTCGTCCGGGACCACGTAGACCGGCGCCTCGACCTCGCCGAGCGATTCCAGGTCGCCCAGCCGACTGCGGCCGAGCAGCATCGACCGGACCGGGTACCCGGCCGAAACCGCCCGGGTGATGACCTTGGTCCCCTCGGCGATGAACAGGCCCCGCTCGGCCTCCAGGTGGGTCCGCAGCCCGGCGTCGGTCAGCCTGACGTAGTCCGCCAGCCTGGGGTCGTCCGGGCTGTCGACCTCGACGATGCGCAGCACCCCCCTAGTCTGCCGTCCCCGAGAACGCGCCAGACCGGTGCTCGCCCGGTCTCGGGCAAGATAATGGATCGTTCTGTACATCCGGGTGTATACAACGATCCACTGTCTTGGCCCGCGGGCCGTCTAGCCGTCGTCAGCGAGGCGGCTGCGGGCGCCTCGGAGGGTGAAGGCACCCAGGCCGACCGCGAAGACGAGCGCGGCGCAGATCCAGGCGCCGCGGTCCCACGGCGGGCGAACGGGCCAGGTCCACGGGTTGCGCCAGGCCTCGTTGAGCGCGTACTCGGCGAACGCCACGTAGCCGAGCTGGGGTATCCACGCCAGCAGCCCGCCGGTCACCAGCGACGCCAGCAGGCCGATCCCGGTGATGCCGACGACGTTGCGGGCCAGCACCAGGACGCCGCCGTTGAGGGAGGCGCCGGTCACGCCGAGCTGCAGCAGGCCGATCGCCGCGCCGGTCAGCGCCAGGGCCGAGCCCAGCCGCAGGCACGGAAGCCAGCGGCCGGTCGCCCGCTCCGCCTCGCCGAACGGCCCGTGGGTGGTCACCGCGATCACCACCGCGGCGGCGCCCTCGAGGATCATCGGGGTCTGCTGGGTGAGCCCGCCGCCCGACGTCAGCCGCCAGTGCACCACCGCCCGGAGCGCGGCCGCGCAGACGGCCAGCGCCAGCACCGCCGCCGGCGCCCGCCGGCTGCGCAGGTGCAGCCAGACCAGGCGAGCGGCCGACCTGGCCGGCCGGGGGGCCGGCCACCGGGCGGCCGACGGAGCCGGGGGCAGCGGCGGGGTCTTGACCTCGGCCGCCGTCACGGGAGCTGCGCCAGCGTGATCGCGCCGGAGCGCAGCCCGGTGATGTTCGCCGCCAGCCAGGCGCGCCGGGCGGCCGATGACAGCGACTCGAACCTGCCCGCGGCGGCGGTGATCTGGGCGGCGGTCGCCCCCGACTGCGCCCCGGAGCCGCCCACCGTGCCCACCGTGCTCGACCCGCCGGACGACGTGCTCGGCCCGCTGAACTGCTGGTACTGCGGTATCGGGGCGCCAACCTTGGCCAGCAGCGCGATCGCCACCGCTTCCTCGGCCGGGGTCGGGCCGGACCAGTCCGGCTCGGCCGAGTCGGAGACGAACCAGGTGATGAAATCCTGCTGCACCCCTTGCTCCCACACAGCCGCGCGGGCCATCCCCGGGGTAGCCCAGAACGAATCTCCGCCGTATCCTTCCTGCTCCGTTGAGTAGGTGTAGACCGACGTCGTCCCCGCCACGGCCTGCGCAGTGACGCCCGAGTTCATCTCGGCCCGGATCGGGGCGCCCGGCAGCCCGGCGATCTCGGCCGCGGCCGGCTCCAGGGCGGCCGACATGGCGCCTAGGTAGGGTTCGAAGGCCGGGTGAATGCACACCGTGAAGGCGCTGCCGGTGCAGTCAAGGGTGTACGGGATCGGCTGATCGTCGGCCGCGTCGTGCAGGGCGGGGATCTCCCAGCCCGTCGGGAAGGAGTTCCGGGCGGTGCCGGTCAGCGAGAACGCGGTCGCGGAAGCGGCCACCCCGCACCCGACCAGGACCGCGGCCACCACCGTGAGCCGCCGTCCGGCCGAGCCGAACGACAGGCCGCGGACGCCGGGCACGCGCGCCGCGGGCGACAGCGCGAGCAGGCCGACGGCCGCGAGCAGCACCCCGCCCATGAACATGACCTGCGCGATGGAGACATCCGGCGCGACGTGATAGAAGACGCCGAGGGCCGGGTTCTGCGGGCGGCCGATGACCGCCACCAGCAGCACGGACGTTCCCCTCATGCCGTTGGCGGCGTTCTGCACGCCGTTCGCGGCGGCGACTGCGACGAACCAGGCGACGAAGACGGCGACCGCGACGATCGGCGCGGTGAACCGGCCCGGGAACAGGGTGCCGCCGGTGAAGCCGATCGCGCAGGCGGCCGCGACCCCGACGACGCCGACCGCCACCGGCCACAGCGGCGGGCCGCCCCAGGTCGCCTCGAGCGCGGTCTGGATGTAGATGACGGCGACCCCGGCCAGGTAGGCCAGCACCACCCAGAACGTCGTGGCGGCGAGCACCGTCGACCGCCGTGCCCAGGGCGCGCGGGCCGTCGTCGCCAGCAGGTCGCCGGTCTTCCTGCGGCCCTCCCGGGCAGCGGCCCAGGCGGCGATCCCGGCGCCGATCACGCTGAAGAAGACGAGGTTGGCCCCGGTGATGACCGAGACGCGCACCGCCCAGATCGGCGGGAACCCGGCCGCCACCCGGTACGCGTTGAAGTAGAAGATCGCGGCCAGGACCGGCAGGGCCCAGACGACCGGGCTGTGCTTGATCTCCAGCCGCAGCGCGCGGGCCGGGCGGAATCGGGCCGTGCGGGCGGTGAGGGTGGTGACCGCGGTCACGCGGCCACCCGCTTGCGGGACGCCGCCAGGACCGCGCTGTACCCGCGCTCAAGGGCGGAGTCGCCCACCTCGAAGCCCGCCCCCTGAGCGGTCAGCTCATCGGGCGTACCGCGGAACACGACCCTGCCCTCGGCCATCAGCCCCACCTCCGAGCACGCCGCGCCGACGTCCTCGACCAGGTGGGTGGAGACCACGACGGTCGCCTGGCGGCCGAGGTCGCGGATCAGCGAGCGGAACCCGACCCGCTGCTCGGGGTCGAGGCCGGCCGTCGGCTCGTCGAACAGCAGCAGCTCGGGCTCGTTCACGATCGCCTGGGCGATGCCGACCCGGCGGAGCATGCCGCCGGAGAGGGTCCGCAGCCGCGACGCGGCCTTGGAGCCCAGATCGACCCGCTCGACGGCGGCCGCGACCGCCTTCGGCACCTGGCTGGCGGGCATCTCCTTGAGCAGCGCGAAGTACTCGACGAACTCGGCCACGGTGAACGACGGGTAGTAGCCGAGGTTCTGCGGCAGGTAGCCGAGCCTGCGCCTGATCTCGGTGCGGGCGGCCGGCCCGCCGGGGTCACGGCCGAGCAGCCGCACCGTGCCCGACGACGGCGGCAGCACGGTGGCGAGCATCCGCAGCAGCGAGGTCTTGCCCGCGCCGTTGGGGCCGAGCAGGCCGAAGACGCCGGGGCCGACGGCGAGGCTCACCCCGTCGACCGCCTTGTTCCTCCCGAACGCGCGGGTAACGTCCGTCAGCTCGATGTTCACAGCAGGCCTCTCTGGGGGCGGGTGACGAAGAAGACGATCGCGGCGCAGCAGGCCGCGACCGCGAGTCGGCGACGACCGAGGACAGCGCCGCGGCGGACAGGCCGCCGCCTGCCCCGGCGGGCCCGTCGGCCGCGCCGTGGGCGAGCACGAGGATGATCCAGGCGCCCGCGCCCGCCCCCGCGCCGACGATGGCCGACCGGACGGCGACCGCGACCGCGAGCGCGAGCGCGCAGGCGGCGGTCATCGGCAGCAGCCAGGCGACGGTGAGCTGCGCGGTGCCGGTCGAGACGTGCGCGCCCAGGGTGGGGGTCGCGGCGCTCGCGATCAGGCCCAGGGCCGCGTTGACACCGAACACCGCGACCGCCCTGGTCAGCAGCACGAGCCGGTCGCTCACGGCCATCGAGCAGGACAGCTCCCAGGCCGGGTCGAGGCCGG
>Ga0302314_10012905_pt1 | contig 14411 bp, 13 predicted proteins | sample III_Palsa_N2_3_FD_200533 | JGI IMG/M metagenome (GOLD analysis project Ga0302314, IMG submission 200533) | Peat permafrost microbial communities from Stordalen Mire near Abisko, Sweden - III_Palsa_N2_3 | ecosystem: Environmental > Terrestrial > Soil > Palsa > Peat permafrost | place: Sweden... | reverse complement strand
CGCTGGCCTTGGCCAGGCCGGTGATGGGCAGGGTCGAGGTGTTGGAAGCGAAGGTCGCCGTGGCCGGAATCACCGCTTCGGTTTTCTTCGTCACGTCGGCCTTGATGGCGCGATCCTCGAACACCGCTTCGATCACCAGATCGCAGCCTTCCAGGTCCTTGTAGTCGGCGGTCGGCTTGATGCGGTCGAGGAACACGCCCTTGCCGGCCGGCGTCTCGCGGCCTTTCTTGATCGCCTTGTCGAGCAGGCCGGCGGAATAGCTCTTGCCCTTCTCGGCGGCTTCGACGGTGGAGTCGAGCAGCACCACTTCCATGCCCACCTTGGCCGAGACATAGGCGATGCCGGCGCCCATCATGCCGGCGCCGAGGATGCCCAGCTTCTTCACCGTGGACTTTTCAAAACCTTCCGGCCGCGACTTGCCCTTGTTGATGGCGTTGAGCTGGAACCACAACGTGCCGATCATGTTCTTCGACACCTGGCTCACGCCGAGGTTGGCGAAGTAACGCGACTCGATGCGGCAGCCGCTGTCGAAGTCGACGATGCCGCCCTCGAACACGCAGCTCATGATGTTGGTCAGCGCCGGGTAGTTGCCCTGGCTCTTGGCGTCGGCCATGGACGGGGCGATGGCCCACATCTGCGCATTGGCGGGGGACTTGGAGTCGCCGCCCGGCCACTTGAACTTCTTGTCGTCCCAGGGCTGCACCGGCTTCGGATTGGCCAGGCACCAGGCCTTGGCGCGCGCCAGCAGCTCGGCGCCGTCCTTGACCAGCTCGTTGAGAATGCCCTGCTGCTTGGCCTGGTCGGCGCGCAGCTCCTTGCCTTCCAGCATCAGCGGCAGCGCGGCCTGGATGCCGATCAGGCGCGGCAGGCGCTGCGTGCCGCCGCCGCCGGGCAACAGGCCCAGCTTTACTTCGGGCAGGCCGAACTTGGCCTTGGGGTTGTCGATGGCGATGCGGTAATGGCAGGCCATGGCCAGCTCCAGGCCGCCGCCCAGCGCGGTGCCGTTGAGCGCGGCCACCACCGGCCGGCCGGACTGCTCCAGGCGGCGCAGGATGCCCTTGTAGGCTTCGGCCATGTCGTACACGGTCTTCACGTCCGTGTTCTTGTAGAGGCCCTCGATGTCGGCGCCGGCGAGGAATTCCTTCTTGCCGGAGGTGATGATCACACCCTTCACGGTGGCATCCTTCCCGATGCGCTCCACTGCCTCGGCGATGCCGCGGGTGAGGGTCTCGTCGAGCACGTTCATGGAACGGCCCGGCAGGTCCAGGGTCAGGGTCACGATGCCGTCGGCATCCTGCTCGTAGCGCACTGCGGTGTTGTTCTCGGCCATGGTTGTGGTGCCTGTTCCTTAGACGCGTTCGATGATAGTGGCGATGCCCATGCCGGCGCCGACGCACAGCGAAATCAGCGCGGTGGACTTGCCGGTGCGCTCGAGTTCATCGAGCACGGTGCCGAGGATGATGCTGCCGGTGGCGCCCAGCGGGTGCCCCATGGCGATGGAGCCGCCGTTGACGTTGACCTTGTCCAGGTCGATGCCGAGCGCGCGCACCGCCTTCAGCACCACCGCGGCGAAGGCCTCGTTGATCTCGAACAGGTCGATGTCCTTCACCGTCATGCCGGCCTTCTTTAGCGCCTTCTGCGCCGCCGGCGCGATGCCGGTGAGCATGATGGTCGGCTCGCTGCCGATCACCGCCACCGAGCGGATCTTGGCGCGGGCCTTGAGTCCCAGCGCCTTGCCCTTGTCGTTTGATCCGATCAGCACCAGCGCAGCGCCGTCGACGATGCCGGAGGAATTGCCGGCGTGGTGGACGTGGTTGATCTTCTCGATGGTGGTGTACTTGCGCAGGGCGGTGGCGTCGAACGCCATCTGGCCCATCTGCTCGAACGAGGGCTTCAGCGTGGAAAGCCCTTCGACGGTGGTCTCGGCGCGGATGAATTCGTCGTGATCCAGCACCACCATGCCGTTGAGATCGGTCACCGGAATCACCGACTTCTTGAAGTAGCCCGCCGCGCGCGCCTTGCCGGCGAGCTGCTGCGAGCGCACCGCGAAGCTGTCGACGTCGTTGCGGGTAAAGCCTTCCAGCGAGGCGATCAGGTCGGCGCCGATGCCCTGCGGGGCGAAGCCGAGCTGGTGGTTGATGCGCGGGTCCATGGCCCAGGCGCCGCCGTCCGAGCCCATCGGCCAGCGCGACATGCTTTCCACGCCGCCGGCCACGATCAGGTCTTCCTGGCCGGACATCACTTTCATCGCGGCGAGGTTCACGGACTCCAGGCCGGAGGCGCAGAAGCGGCTCTGCGTCACGCCCGGCACGTTCTCGGCCCAGCCGGCATAAAGCACCGCGGTGCGCGCGATGTCCGCGCCCTGTTCGCCCACCGGGGTGACGCAGCCCAGCACCACGTCGTCGATCTGGCTGGTGTCGAGCTGGTTGCGCTGCTGCACGGCATTGAACAGGTTGCCAAGCAGGTGCACGGGCGACACTTCGTGCAGGCTGCCGTCCTTCTTGCCCTTGCCGCGCGGGGTGCGCACGGCGTCGTAGATGAAAGCTTCGGTCATGGCTGGCTGTCCTTGGACGATTGTTCGGGGATTAGGGGGTGGGGAGGTTGAAGATGGCGGTAATGTCTATTACTCTTGCATCTCGCTTTGCGGCCTGCATCGAGGCTGGCGGCAGAGATGGCGTTACGCTCCACGCTTAAATCTTGACCAGGCGAGCATAATCCTATGCCGGGCACAGGTCAATACGCATGCGTATGGCGTGGCCCAGGGCGGTAATGGGCTTCAGTAACTGCGATTACTAACTGTGATCGCTCTATGAATAATGACACTTCAGGCTTCGGCACTTCAGGAATGAACATGGGTTTGGGTACGGCTTCGGAAGAGAATGGCGCGGCGCAGGAACGGGAGGCGCCGGCATTGGCGGATCGCTCGCAGCTCGATCCGGAAACGCGCCTGCGCATCGAGCAGGCGGTGCTGGATATTTTTTCGGAGCGCGAATTCCATCGCGTCGGGCTGATCGAGGTGGCCCGAGGCGCCAACGTCTCGCTGCAGACCATCTACAAGTATTACGGCAGCAAGGAAGCCCTGCTGTTCAGCAGCCTGGACACCTGGATGGGCAAGCTCGGCTCGCGCATGATCGACCACCTGCAGGGCATCGAGGACTACAAGGAGAAATTCCGCAAGGTCTTCTGGGTCTCGCTGGATTTCTTCGAGCGCAATCCCAAGGTGATGCAGCTGGTGATGAGCTCGGTCTATCTCAACACCTGGCGCAAGCAGGAAACCTTCCAGAACCCGGAACTGTTCGGCACCTTCATCCGCGTGCTGGGCGAGGGCCGCGCCAAGGGCGTGCTCAACGACCAGGTCGACGAGAAGATCCTGCTCGACTACATCTTCGGCGTCATGTTCCGCCTGGTGCAGATGTACTTCCATCGCGGGCAGCGGGAATCGCTGACCAAGCAGGCCAACGTGCTGTTCGAGATGCTGTGGCGGGCGATTTCCAAGCCGGTGTGATGGCGTCTGATTCGTAGGGCGGGAGCAGCGCAGCGAATCCCGCCTTCCGCGAAATGCACCGCCATCCTCGCTTTAGCCCGGTCTCAAGACCCGCGTAAAAAACTCCGTCTGATCCCGCGAAGCATTCTCAAAACCTTCGTCCACATAAATCTCGAAGTGCCCCAGCGGATAGCGCTTCACTTCCACCTTGTCGCCGCCGCGCCGCGCCCCATCCTCCATCGCCCCCGGCGGCACCACCAGATCCCCCGTCGCGATGCAAAACAGCGCCGGGCAGGGCAGTCGCGGCGTCATCCGCCCCGGACGATAGGTCGCCAGCCCCAGCGCCCAGGTGCAGGTGATTTCGTTGCGCCACTCCGGCGGCGTGATCTTGAGATAGCCCGGCTTGGAGTCCGGCGTGGTCAGCGCGGCGTTCTCGCCGGGCAGGCCCACCACCGGAATGCGGAGGCGGCCCAGTCCCAGCAGGCCGCCGACACCGTCGGCCAGGCCGAAGGCGCTGAGCTTCAGCACATGCCAGGGCCCGGCCTGGCGCAACAAGTTCAGCAGGGAAGCGAAGCCGTCCATCATCGCGCCCTGCGAACTGACCGCCGCAACCCGGCCGTCCTCGACCGCGGCGGCCACCGAATGCGCGCCGGAGAACGAGCTGCCCCATATGGCGATGCGGCTGCCGTCCACGCCGGACAGGGTGCGGGCGTAGGCGATGGCGCAGGCCCAGTCCTGCAACTGCCGTTTGACGCTGACCCATTGCCGCGGTTCGCCGTCGCTCTTGCCGAAGTAACGGTAGTCGAAGCACAGCACGTGCAGGCCGGCGGCGGCGAAGCGCCGCGCGAACGGCTCCAGCCCGGCGGCGCGGGTGCCGCCGAGGCCGTGGGCCATGACCACGCAGGGCAGGCCACTGGCGTTTTTCAGCGCCTGCTGCGCCGGGCCGGAAGCGGGCAGGAAGTGCCCGGCGCGGAGGGTGACGCCGTGACTGGGGAACTCGACTTCTTCAACGGCGATACTCTGTTCCGCCACCACCTGTCTTGCAGCGCTCATGCCTTGCTCCCGTGTCGGCCTGTCCGGCACTTTACGCTGTTGACGGTTTCAGGGATGCGTCATCTGTCCGGATTCAGCCGGTAAGCGCCTCAAACAGCATGGCGCCGCCCAGCAGCAGCAGGATGGCGCCCATCACGCGATCCAGCCAGTGGCCATGCGCTTGCAGCCGCGCGCGCACCCGCGGATGGCCCAGGGTCCAGGCGACGAAGCAGAACCACAGGCCGGTGGCGAAAATCATCCAGGCGCCGAGCGCCAGCCGCAGCCGCACCGAGGCATCGGCGGTGATCACCGCCGAACACAACGCGACGAAGAACAGCATCGCCTTGACGTTAAGGGCGTTGGTCAGAAAGCCGATGCCAAAGTCGCGCGCGGCGGCGCGCGCAACCGGCGCGGCCGCAGCGGGTGTGGACGGGGGAGCTGAGCGCAGGGCGCCCCAGCCGATCCACAGCAGCAGCACGGCGCCGACATAGCGCAGGCCGGTGAGCAGCGGCGGATAGTGATGGATCGCCCAGGCCAGGCCGAACATGGCGTAGGCGATATGCAGGCTGATGCCGGCGGCAACGCCCAAGGCGGTGCGCACTCCGGCGGCGCGGCCATGGGCCAGGGTCTGCCGGGTGACCACGGCCAGGTCCGGCCCCGGGCTCATCACCGCCAGGGCGTGGGCGGCTGCGACCACCGCAAATAGCGAGGCCGCGTCAGCCAACTTCGCGCCGCGCCTGCTCGATCCAGTTGCGCTCGTTGCGCTGGTAGAAGCCAGGCGCCGCCTTGTAGCGGGTCAGCATCGTCGCCAGCACGGTGCGCGCTTCGTCCAGGCGGCCGCTGCGCTTGAGCAGCAGGGCATAGCGTGCGCGCGCCTCCTCGCCGGAGTAGCTGACCTCCAGCTTGCCGTACTGTTCCAGGGCCAGCTCGGTCTGGCCCAGCGCTTCCAGCGTGCGCGCGTACAGCAGCTGCGCATCCTGCGATTTGAAGCCCGGGTTGTGCTGCGCCAGGTCTTCCAGCGTCTGCCGGGTGGCGGCGTAGTCGGCCTGCGCGAACAATGTCTGCGCCAGTTCCAGCATGATCGCTGGATCGTGCGCGTACATGCCCTTGAGGCAGGAGCGGAACAGCTCCGCCGCATTGGCGTAGTCGCCGCGCTTGACGCACTCGCGCGCCAGCGCGGTGCGGTTGTCCAGCGTGTCGGCCAGGGCCAGGCGTGCCTCGATGCGGCGTTTCTCGCCTTCCGGGTCGAGCAGCTTGGTGGCGGTTTTGCGGGCCCCACGCACGGTGCCGCTGTGGCGCAGACCCGGCAGCACCTGGGTGATCAGGTAGACGGCGCAGCCGGCCACCGAAAAGAACAGCACCACCCACAGCCAGATGTAGTCGCGGCCGGTGCGCACGATGTGCACCGCGCAGGCGATCTGCAGCAGGAAGAACAGCAGGCCGAAAGGCGAGAACAGAAACGACGTCATGGCAGTCCGTGCGCTTGGAATTACGCTGGATTTTACTAGGTCGCGCTCAAGCGCCGTATTGCCGCTCCAGATAACGGATGATGTCGTCCGATTCGTACATCGCCGTGCCGGTGTTGGCGTCGGCCAGATAAGGCACCTGCACCTTCCCGGTCAGTTCAAGCAGGCGCAGGCGGTTGCGGCCTTCCACCGGCAGCTTGGGGAACAGCTTGCGGCGCAACGACGGCGGACCCATGTCCTCCCAGCGCGCCTTGGCGGTATTGCGCAGCAGATAAGGCAATTCCAGCTCGCACAGCACTTCGCGCACCGGGCGCGAATAGGGGCTGGACTCGAAACTGAACAGTTCCAGCGGCTGCGCCGGCGCCCGCGACGGCCGCGCCTTGTAGCCGCGGAAGCCGCGCAGATTGGTGCGGGCGCAGCTGGCCAGGAAGGCGCCGCCGACGGCCGCGCCGCGGCGCAGGCCGGTGGCGGCCCGCTGGCGGCCGCCGTAGGTCTGGCTGAGGTAATTGATGATGTCCGCCGATTCGTACAGCTCCCGGCCGGTGTTGGGGTCGACCAGGTAGGGAAACTGCTGCTTGCCGCCCTTGGCTTCCACCTCGGGCCGGAAACGGCGGCCGCCTTGCGGGCAGGGCAGGATCAGCGCGTCCAGGTCCAGTTCGGTCAGCGCCTCGCGCACCAGCCGGCAGTAGGGGCTGGCCTCGTATTCGTATAGGCGCAAGGGCTGTTCCGGCTGGCGGGTGCGCGGGCGGAAGGCGGCGGAGCCGCGCCAGCCGCGCAGGCTGCTCGCCAGGAGGGAGGCGGAGAGGGTCAGGGGAGTGGGCACAGCGGGTGCTCGGCGGCGGGCGGAAGCACATTATCACCCGCCGCCGCGGCCCGCCGGGTGCAAGCCGGTGATTTCGGGATGATAATCACCTCCGTGGCTGGCGCCTTGCAGCATTGGCCGGCCGCCGGTTCAAACCTTACGTGGGACTGGCGTATCTGAATAGCAAATGACCACGGCAACCTTATGTTCCACCCTGGAGGCCGGCTTGACTGCCGCGGCGGCGAGCATGGTTAACGGAAGCGCGGTAGCGGAGTCCGAAGACCTGACGCTGGTGCGGCAAGCCGCCGCCGGGGATTCGCGCGCGTTCGAGCAGCTTTACCGCATGCATGTGGACCGCATCTACGGTCTGTGCTGCCGCCTGTGCAACGGCGATACCGCGCGGGCCGACCAGTCGACCCAGGACGCTTTCGTGCGCGCCTGGGAAAAGCTTGGCAGCTTCCGCGGCGAGAGCCGTTTTGGCACCTGGCTGCACCGGCTGACGGTCAATGTGGTGCTGGGCGAGCATCGCCTGCTGAAACGCTGGGTGACGTTCGAGGATGGGGTCGGCACGGAAGATGAATCCTCAAGCGATGCGGCGATTCCATCACAGCATGAGGATGCCGGCCTGAAAATGGACCTGGAGCGCGCGCTGTCGCGTCTGCCCAATGGCGCGCGCACGGTATTGGTGCTGCATGATATCGAGGGCTATCAGCATGAGGAGATCGCCTCGCTGACCGGCATCGCTGTCGGTACTTCAAAAGCGCAGCTGCATCGCGCGCGGCGCCTGATGAGAGGATGGTTGCAATGAGTGAATTCGACAAACGGCACCTGCAGGATGCGCCCGGCGGCGTCGAAGAGCCGCCGATTCCGGGCCTGGCCGGCCTCAAGCTGGAACTGGCGCCGCGGCGCGATCTGTGGCCCGGCATCGAGTCGCGCATCGGTGCGCAGCGCCTCCGCCGACAGCGCGCGCCCTGGCTGGTCGCGGTCGGCATTGCCGCTTCGCTGCTGCTGGTGCTGACTGCCTCCATTGGCTTGCAGGGCCTGGGCGGCAGCCATCCGCCACCGCTGCATGCGCCGGCCGTCCTGCCCCAGATCGCGGCCGGCGACAACGCGCTGCTGCCCGCCACCAACCGCCTGCATCCGGAAACACGGGCCCTGGTCAAGGCCAACCTGAAAATCGTGGACAGTGCGGAAACCCAGATCCGGCGGGCCATCGCCGCCGATCCCGACGGCGCCTACCTGAAGAGCCTGCTGACCACCACCCAGCAGCAGAAGGAACAGCTGCACGTAGTGCTGGCGGACGCACGATGAAGCGAGCGCAGTCCATCGGCCGGCCGCAGCCGCGAACCCTGCTTCCCGGCGCCTTTCCGGGTCTCCGCTCCCGCCTGGCCGCGGCGCTGCTGCTCGGCGCCTGCATCCTGCCGGCCCATGCCGACGGCGATGACGCGGATTGGCAGCAGCTGGCCGAGCGCGCCAGGCAGGCGGCGATGCAGCAGATGCAGGCCGCGGAGGATCTGGACGATTCACATCAGCGCGAAGACGCGGCGCGGGAAGCCGAGAGCGCCGCGCGAGACGCGGAACGCACGGCGCGAGAGGCCGAGCGCACGGCGCGGATCGAGAGCCTGAAGGCGCTGAAGGATGTCAATGTCGCCGAAATCGAACGGCAGGCACGGCAGGCCCGGATGCTGGCGCTGAACAGTCTGCCGATGGCGGCGCTGTCCCCCGACACCATGTCGCAGCACTCGCATCGGCACACCGCGGACTCCGACGACAACTCCGGCGGCAGCGACAACAAGCAGGTCAACGAGCGCCATCCGCTCAATCCGGATGGCCATGTTTACGTCAACGACGTATCCGGCACCGTGGTGGTCAACGGCTGGAACCGCAACGAGGTATTGATCACCGGCGAACTCGGCCCCGGCGTCGATCACCTGGAAGTGAGCGGCGATCCTTCCAGCCTGCGCGTGGTGGTGAAGCTGCCCAAGCACTCGCACAATGCCGGCGAAAGCGATCTGCGCCTGATGGTGCCCAGCGGCGCCGGCGTGGAACTGGAGACGGTCAGCGCCGACGCCTCGCTGCAGGGTACGCGCGGCCCGGTCAAGATCTCCACCGTCAGCGGCGACGTCGGTATCGATGTGCAGTCGCAGCAGGTGGCGGTGCAGACCGTCAGCGGCGACATGATCCTGCGCGCCCCTTCCAGCTCCACCCAGGCCAACACCGTCAGCGGCGACGTGCACCTGAGCGGCCTGCAGGGCAAGCTCACGGTCGAAACGGTGTCCGGCAATGTCTCGGTCAAGGGCGGCCGCTTCACCGAGCTCAGGCTCAAATCCGTCTCCGGAGACATGGGGCTCGATGCCTCCTTCTCGCCGCAGGCGGTAGTGACCGGCGAGAGCCTGTCCGGCAACATCACCCTGCATGTGCCGGCCGATGTGTCCGGCACCGCCATGGTCAAGAGCTTCAGCGGCGAAGCCCAATGCGATCTGCCGCGAAGCACATCGGCCTCATCGTCGAGGAGCTCGAGCGACAAAAAGCGCGAGTTCATGTTCGGCGACGGCAAGGGCGTGAGCCTGGAGCTGTCGACCTTCAGCGGTGATGTGCGCATCGATCGGCTGTCGGCCGGATTCTCCATGCCGACTCTGCCGACGCCTCCAACCCCGCCGACGCCCCCAACGCCGCCAACTCCCCCGGCCCCCGGTTGAAAGACGCCGCCTTGCGGCGGATGGACTGGCTGGGGGCTGGTTCGGTGCAGCAGCGATCAAGAGATGGATGACCTGCCCTGGCTTCGTAGGGCGCAATAAGCCTGTCCCGAGTAGGCCGCGAAGCGGGCCTGCTTTTCCGAACGTCCCGAGTAACATTGCGAAGCAATGTGTATCGAGGGAGGGGCGAAGCGCATTGCGCCGGATGGCTGAGCTAAAGCTGCACCAGCCCTAGTGCCGGAAGTGCCGAATGCCGGTGAACAGCATCGCCATGCCATGCTCATCCGCCGCGGCGATGACCTCGCCGTCGCGCATCGAGCCGCCCGGCTGGATCACGGCGCGGATACCGGCGGCGGCGGCGGCGTCGATGCCGTCGCGGAACGGGAAGAAGGCGTCGCTGGCCATCACCGAGCCGGCCACGGTCAGCTTCTCGTCGGCGGCCTTGATGCCGGCGATCTTGGCCGAGTAGACCCGGCTCATCTGGCCGGCGCCGACGCCGATGGTGTGGCGGTCGCGGGCATAGACGATGGCATTGGACTTGACGAACTTCGCCACTTTCCAGGCGAACACCAGGTCATGCAGCTCGGCCTCGGTGGGCGCGCGCTTGCTCACCACCTTCAGCTCTTCCACCTTGATGCGATGATCGTCGCGGTCCTGCACCAGCAGGCCGCCGCCGACGCGCTTGTAGTCCAGCGCCGGCGCGGGCTCGTCCGGCCAGGGGCCGGTTTCGAGCAGCCGCACGTTCTGCTTGCCGGCGATCACCTTCTTCGCCGCTTCGGACACCAGCGGGGCGATGATCACCTCGACGAACTGGCGCTCGACGATGGCCTGCGCGGTGGCGGCGTCCAGCTCGCGGTTGAAGGCGATGATGCCTCCGAAGGCGGAAGTCGGATCGGTCTGGTAGGCCAGGTCATAGGCCTTGGCGATGCCGTCCAGGCTCACCGCCACGCCGCAGGGATTGGCGTGCTTGACGATTACACAGGCCGGCTTGACGAAGGATTTGACGCACTCCAGCGCGGCGTCGGCGTCGGCCAGGTTGTTGTAGGACAGTTCCTTGCCCTGGATCTGGTGCGCGGCGCCGACGCTGCCCAGCGGCGCATTGCGTTCGGTGTAGAACGCGGCGCGCTGATGCGGGTTCTCGCCGTAGCGCATCACCTGCTTCTTGTCGAACTGCAGGCCCAGCACGCCGGGGAAGAAATCGCGTGCGCCCGAGGCATCGAGGCTGGACAGGTAGGCCGATACGGCCGCGTCGTAGCGCGAGGTGTGGGCAAAGGCCTTGGTCGCCAGCGCGCGGCGCATGGCGTGGTCGATGCCGCCGCCGTCCAGCGCCGCCAGTACGGCGGCATAGTCGGCGGGATCGACCACGATGGCGACATGGTCGTGATTCTTGGCGGAGGCGCGCACCATCGCCGGCCCGCCGATATCGATGTTCTCGATCGCCTCGGCGATGCCGACGCCGGGCTTGGCCACGGTCTGCTCGAACGGATAGAGGTTGACCACGATCAGATCGATCGCGGTGATGCCGTGCTCGGCCATCACCGCTTCATCGGTGCCGCGGCGGGCCAGGATGCCGCCATGGATCTTCGGGTGCAGAGTCTTGACGCGGCCGTCCATGATCTCCGGAAAGCCGGTGACGTCGGACACTTCCTGCGCCGCGATGCCGGCGGCGCGCAGCGACTTGTAAGTGCCGCCGGTGGAGATCAGCTCGATGCCATGCGCCACCAGCTGCGCGGCAAACTCGATCAGGCCGTGCTTGTCGGAAACCGAGAGCAGGGCCCGGCGCGGCTGGAGCGCGCTCATCGGGCGAAGGCGTCGGCTGCCGGGCTCGACCGGGCGGCGATCTTGTACTGGCTCAGCTTCTTGCGCAGCGTGGCGCGGTTGAGGCCGAGCAGGTCCGCGGCACGCGACTGGTTGCCGTCGCAGTAGCGCAGGGTGGCGCGCAGCAGCGGCGGCTCTACCTGGCTGAGGATCGTTTCATACAGATCCTTCGGCGCGTGGCCGTTGAGCGTGCTGAAATATTCGTCGAGGCAGTCGGCCACCGAGTGGCAGAGCGCTTTACCGCTGTCAGATTTGGACATACAAGAGAGTGATGCAGCCCTGTTTGTCATGGTTGTTATTGATGAGGCCACGCAACATTTGACTGCCGGTCCTCTTCAGGTCAATCGGATGCGGTAACCGTTACCGCACGCCAATGGTTCACATCGGTCTGCTTCTTGACTCAGTGTCAGTGTTCAGGCCGTATCGCGTATTGAAGTAACCCGCTCGCTGGTCCGTGTCAGCCTCCCTGCTTGGACACTTTTTGGCCAGATCGAAAAACGGGGAGGCGATAATACTCAAGTGATCGCGGCAGCGAAAGCACCGTTCGTCACGTTACAGTCATCAAATCACGAATCCGTCACACATCGCGTGCCGCTGATGCGTGCCCAGTCCTCGCGCAGCCCGTCTTGATCGAAGTCGAACCACGGCGCATAAGCGCTCCGCACCTCGTCCGCCTGCGATTGCAGCACGCCGGCAAGGACGATGTGGCCACCGGGCCGCAGCCGCTGCGCCAGCATCGGCGCCAGCTGCATCAGCGGCTTCGCCAGAATATTCGCCAACACGATGTCCACAGCTTCATCCACAGCTTGTTCAGTGAATTGTGCAACGCTCGCGCAGCGCAAACGGCCATCCACAGCATTGAGTTGGGCGTTGCCCAGGGTCGCGGTCAGCGCCTGCGGATCGATGTCCACCGCGTCGGCGTGCACCGCGCCCCGTTTCAGCGCAGCGATGGCCAGGATGCCGGAGCCGCAGCCGTAATCGAGTACTTTTTTTCCGGCCAGATCGTGCTCCGCCAGCCATTGCAGGCACAGCGCGGTGCTGGGGTGAGTGCCGGTGCCGAAGGCCAGGCCCGGATCGAGCTGCACCACCGTCGCCGCCGCTTCCTCGATGCGGTGACCGCTGGGGCAGATCCACAGGCCGGGCGCATCCTCCGTACCGAAACGCATCGGCCTGGCATGCTGCAGCCAGGCGTTGATCCAGTCCTTGTCTTCCACCTTGCGCTGCTCGAACACCAGCTCGGCGCCATCGGGCAGCAGTTCGCGCAACACGCCGCGCACCCGCTCCAGGTCAACTTCCGGATGGAACAGGCCGCGGGTGATGGTGTGCAGCCACAGCGGCGTGGCGCCCGGCGCGGGCTCCAGCACCGGCTCGTCGCCGGCGTCGGTCATCGTTACGGAGACGGCGCCCTGCGCCAGCAGCGCTTCCTCGGCGAAGTCGGGATAGCGGCTGGTGACGAGCAGTTCAGTCCAGCTCATTGGTGCAGGTCCTCAAGGCAACAGCGATCTCGCGCAAAGACGCAGAGACGCAAAAAAAGCAAAAACCACAAAAGGCTTTTCAGCGTCTTTGCGTCTTTGCGCGAGAAAGCCTTCGCTGTTCGCCTACTGCTCCGCCGCCCACTCCGGTATCCGTTCACCCAGATAATGGATGTGGTGCTCGCCGCGCACGAACACCTCGTCCTCGAGGATTTTGCGCTGCAGCGGGATATTGGTGTGGATGCCTTCGACGATCATCTCCGCCAGCGCCGTGCGCATGCGGGCGATGGCCGACTCGCGGGTGGGGCCGTAGGCGATCAGCTTGCCGATCATCGAATCGTAGTTGGGCGGCACGCGGTAGCCGGCATAGACATGCGAGTCCATGCGAATGCCCGGCCCGCCGGGGGCGTGGTACTTCTTCACCTCGCCCGGCGAGGGGATGAACTTGAACGGGTCTTCGGCGTTGATGCGGCACTCGATGGCGTGGCCGCGCAGCTGGATGTCCTCCTGCCGGAACGGCAGCGGCTCGCCCGAGGCCACCATGATCTGCTGGCGGATCAGGTCGATGCCGGTGACCATCTCGGTCACCGGATGCTCCACCTGGATGCGCGTGTTCATCTCGATGAAGTAGAAGCGGCCGTTGTCGTAGAGGAACTCCATGGTGCCGGCGCCGCGGTAGCCGATGCGCTTGCAGGCATCGGTGCACAGCTTGCCGATCTCCTCGCGCTGCGCCTGCGTGATGTGCGGCGCCAGCGCTTCCTCCACCACCTTCTGGTTGCGGCGCTGCATCGAGCAGTCGCGCTCGCCCAGGTAGACGGCGTTGCCGTGCTCGTCGGCCAGCACCTGGATCTCGATGTGGCGCGGCACCTCGAGATACTTTTCCAGGAATACCGAGCCATCCTTGAAGGCCTGCAGCGCTTCGTTGCGCGCCAGGCCGATCGACATGATCAGGTCCTCTTCCTTGCGCACCACGTGCATGCCGCGGCCGCCGCCGCCGGCGGCGGCCTTGATCAGCACCGGATAGCCGACCTTGGCCGCCGTCTCGCGGCACTTGGCCTCGTCGTCCGGCAGGATACCGTCGGAGCCCGGCACGCAGGGCACGCCGGCGGCGATCATCTCGGCCTTGGCGGTGGTCTTGCCGCCCATCAGGCGGATCGTTTCCGAGCGCGGGCCGATGAAGACGAAGCCGCTCTTCTCCACGCTCTCGGCGAAATCGGCGTTTTCCGACATGAAGCCGTAGCCCGGATGGATCGCGTCCGCCTCGGTCACCTCGGCGGCGCTGATGATCGCCGCCATGTTGAGATAGCTGCCGGTGGCCGGCGCCGGGCCGATGCACACCGTCTCGTCGGCCAGGCGCACATGCTTGAGATCGCGGTCGGCGGTGGAATGCACCGCCACCGTCTTGATGCCCAGCTCGCGGCAGCAGCGCAGGATGCGCAGCGCGATCTCGCCGCGGTTGGCGATCAGGATTTTCTGGAACACTGGCGCAACCTCAGGCTGGGTCGATCGCAAAAAGGGGCTGATCGAATTCGACCGGTTTCTCGTTGTCGGCCAGCACCTCGACCACCACGCCGGCGCGATCGGTCTCGATCTGGTTGAGCATCTTCATCGCCTCGATGATGCACAGGGTCTGGCCGGCCT
>Ga0302314_10012903_pt1 | contig 14413 bp, 5 predicted proteins | sample III_Palsa_N2_3_FD_200533 | JGI IMG/M metagenome (GOLD analysis project Ga0302314, IMG submission 200533) | Peat permafrost microbial communities from Stordalen Mire near Abisko, Sweden - III_Palsa_N2_3 | ecosystem: Environmental > Terrestrial > Soil > Palsa > Peat permafrost | place: Sweden... | reverse complement strand
CCACTGCGATATCGTTCTTGAGACGGGTCTGCAGCCATACGATTACATGGCATTGGTGCCGGTCGTGATTGGCGCGGGAGGCCGTATCACCGACTGGGAAGGCAACAAACTGACTATGCAATCCGAGGGCCGGGTGCTTGCATCCGCTACGCCGGAGCTTCATGACGAAGCACTGGCTCTCCTGAACCGATAGATTATCCTCCCATGTCCTATAGCACCACGATCGAGCATACCGTTTTCCGCTTCGATGATCTGAAGGACCTGCTTGCCAAGGCAACACCGGAAAAGTCGGGGGATCAACTTGCCGGGATTGCCGCCGAAAGTCCGGTCCAGCGTCTTGCGGCGCAGATGGCGCTTGCAGATCTGCCGCTCAAGACGTTTCTGAGTGACGAAGTCATTCCCGCAGAAGACGACGAGGTCTCGCGGTTGATCGCCGCCCAGCATAGCGCGACTGCGTTTAAAGGCATATCGTCGCTGACCGTTGGCGAGTTTCGCGAATGGCTGTTGAACCCTGAGACCGGGCAGCACCAGCTTGAATCGATTGCCTACGGCGTCACTCCTGAAATGGTGGCGGCGGTTTGCAAGATCATGCGGCTTCAGGACCTGATCACGGTTGCGGCCAAACGTGAGGTCGTCACCCGCTTTCGCAATACCATCGGTCTCAGCGGCCGTCTGTCGACACGCAACCAGCCCAACCATCCGACCGACGACAGCCGCGGGATCGCGGCTTCGGCGATCGACGGATTGCTGATGGGGTCCGGCGATGCGGTTATTGGCGTCAATCCCGCGACGGACACTGTCGAGGACTACGTCAGGATCGTTTCCTTGCTCGACGAAGTGCGCGACCGGCTGGCCATTCCAACCCAGACTTGCTGCCTGGGCCACGTGACGACGGCGATCGGCGCGATCGAGGTTGGGGCGCCGGTCGATCTTGTGTTTCAGTCGGTGGCCGGATCGCAGAAAGCCAATGCGGGCTTCGGAATCGATCTAGCTCTCTTGAAGGAGGCGCATGAGGCCGGGCTTTCGCTGAAACGCGGCATGCCCGGCGCCAATGTCATGTATTTCGAAACGGGACAAGGAACTGCACTCTCTGCTGACGCACATTTCGGCGTAGATCAGCAAACGATGGAGGTGCGTGCCTATGCGGTGGCACGGCAGTTCGATCCTCTGCTTGTCAACACAGTGGTCGGCTTTATCGGGCCGGAGTATCTCTTCAACGGCAAGCAGATCATCCGGGCGGGGCTGGAGGACCATTTCTGTGGTAAATTACTCGGACTGCCGATGGGCGTCGACGTTTGTTACACCAATCATGCAGATGCCGATCAGGAAGATATGGATGCTCTGCTGACACTTCTGTGCGCCGCTAATGTCAACTTCGTGATCACTGTCCCGGGCTCCGACGATATCATGCTCAACTATCAGTCGTTGTCTCATCACGATGCGATCTTCTGCCGCGAGACGTTGAAGCGGCGGCCGGCGCCGGAATTCGACCGCTGGCTGCGCGAGGTCGGCCTCGTTGATCAGGACGGCGCTCTGATCGCTGCTCCCGCGGTGCTCGTAGACTATTTGTCGCAATCGAAGCTGGTTGGAGGGTGATATGACAGGTCCCTCGATCAGGAAAAGCTCCATAAAGCCGACGGACCTTGCTGCAATGACGGATGCGCGCGTCGCGCTCGGTCGTTGCGGCTCCGGAATGCCGACGCGCGCGGCGCAGGCGTTTTTGCTGGACCATGCTCGCGCGCGTGAGGCCGTCTGGTCGATGGTCGATCATCGAGCGCTTGAAGAAGCGCTGACCGATCTGCCGGTTGATATCATTCATGTGGATAGCCAGGCGCACGATCGCGGCAGCTATGTCAGGCGGCCGGATCTTGGCCGGAAGCTTTCAGCATCGTCGTCGCAGCGGCTTGCTGCCTCAGCACACGGGTTCGATGTCGTGATCGTCGCGGCAGACGGTCTTTCGTCGCGTGCTGTCGATATCAATGCGGCTCCGCTTGTTCTCAAACTTGTCGGGCGCTTGCAGAGCCGGCGGCTTTCCGTCGGCCCGCTGGTCATTGCGAGCCAGGCGCGCGTCGCACTGGGCGATCCAATCGGCGAAACGTTGGGTGCCAAAGTCGCAATCGTCGTGATCGGAGAGCGGCCCGGTCTTTCGGCCGCCGATAGTCTGGGAGCTTACGTCACGCACACGCCGCGCATCGGCACGCCGGATTCGTTGCGGAACTGCGTTTCCAATATCCGGAGCGGTGGCTTGCAGATAGAGGATGCGGCAGAAACTCTTGTCACCCTGGTCACGGATATGATTGCGACAGGTACCAGCGGCGTGGGTTTGAAGGCAGCTGTGGCGCGGCTACAATCGCATCCGGTAGAGCGGCGGCTAGGTAGTGTGGACACTGAGCGAGCCATAAATCTGAACGGATAACGACGGCGCGAGGCCAGGACGGCCAGAACGAAACGGAGCAGTCCGATTATTCCGCCAGCTTGGGTGATTCCGCCACGTCATCAACACGGACGGAGTTTTCCGTACACACAGGCCTCTGCGTTGGAAGTCGACAGAGTTTTTCGAGATTGCCGAGCTGAATACGCCCCGGCCGTTATCTGAAATGGCTGCCATCAGCGAATGTCGGTATCGGCGGTTGCGCCTCCTCGATTTGAACCTACGACCCAGACAGCAAGAGTGCAGCCGCTGTCTGTGGCCTGGACTCGTAGACGAGCGAACCGCAGAGTTATACTCATCTCGCGAAATTAGTATAACTCGATTCTTTGCAGGACATATTCAAGCGGGCGCGGAATCCGGTTGCGGCTCTGGAGTGCTCGCGCCCAACGTCTTGATCTGACGCGGTCCGGCTCGGCGGCTGTGTAATCCAATTTCATCATGTTACTCACGCTCTATTGAGGGGGTTCCCTGACTATGCGATTGTTGCGGCGCATGTGATTTCCTCCACCACGCGTTGGATTAACATTGACTTTATTGCCAAGGATGCTTCTCGATTTCGGTTGATGTCGCAATTTGGTTTGCATCGGGTCACTCGGGCGTAGTGCGGCGTACTACGCCAGTCTGTACAATTGTGCTCCTTCGAACGAAGGCGTAGTTCTGTCCGCCGCTGCCTGCGACATGTCATCGCGAAGGGCATCTGAATTCGATGCGCTCGAAAGGCGATCAATAAAGTTCTGAAATATTTGATGCATCAATTTTGGTTATCCGCTGTCTGTCAGCAGATCTGCGCGGATCCTTTGATTTCGTCGACTTTGCGCCGAGATTTGCGAGCGAGCATTGACGGAAAACGAGTATTGGCGCTAACGCTTTCGATGGAAGCCGCGCGGGCGCTATCTTCGCATTCTCTAGCATACGCTTCCAAGAGCGCAGCATCTCGCGGAGACAACACCCCGGCAACCCGTGAAGGGCCTGGGCCGGAATACAAGGACGCTGCCGGCGTCGATTATGCCGACGCCTGGATCGAAGATCAGGATTTCAAGGATCCCGACTCCGGGCAATTGCTCGACCGCATAAGCGCCGCCGCCATCCAGACTCCGGTCGGCCTCGCCGAACGAGAGCGAGCACCGGCGCGAGCGCAAATCTCAAATCGGCACGATTGGCTGGCAGCTTCTGTTCAACGAACTGCGCCTCAAAAAGCGAAGCAACGAACATTCGCCGAGAGGGCCTTCATTCAAAAGCAGGCTACTCGCTGATGCAGCGCTTGGCCTAGCCAGGACGCGAGGCGGGTGTGCGTCCGTCGGCGGCAAGACATTTCCGATTTCAATCTAAAGCTGTATTGCTCGGCGCTACTATAGACTTAGATTAAAAATCGGAAACGCTCTAAAATTGTTATTGTTATTTCATACAACCTGGTTTAATTGTGGCGAACTAGAATTCCACTTTTTTGGCGATAGGCATCAGGTCGCGGCTTCGCCGCGGCAAAGGATAAATGCGTGCCGTATATCCGTTGCATGTACTGGAACATCGAGAACTTCGGTGACCAGAACGGCTATCGTGCGAGGCAGGCGCGCATCAACTTCATCGCTTCGGCGGTGGCTGCCTACGAGCCCGACGTTCTCTTTATTATGGAGCTGAAGCAGAACGCGATCGGCAATGGCTATTTGGCGACCCTGCAGCAGGCCTTGAATGCGCTGCCGGCTCCGCTCAACAACTGGTATTTCGACTGGATCAAGGGCGGACTGCTACGCACCGGCATCCCGCCGCTGCCGGCTGATCCGTTCAATACCGCTGCTTTGACCGACTGGGACATTGCCCACCATGAAGGCTATGCGGTGTTCTGGAATCAGAACATCGCCAAGTTCGTGATGCAGGCAGCGCCGCCGATCCAGCCGCCGGCCGCCGGCGGGGCCTCGCCGAACTCGCAGTCCCAAGACTGCCGGATGCAGGGGACGATCGGCTTCGGTGGGCCTCCCGTGCCAATTCCCGGAGTTGCACTCGGCGGACCGTTGACGGTGCCGGGCGGCGGAACGCCGTTCGTGGTGCCCGCCGGGACCAACATCCCCGGCCACGGGATCGTCGGCATGAACACGCCGACCGCGGCCGGCGTGGTGTTGCCGGTCGGCACGCAGGTTGGCGCGGGCGGCATCACGCTCAACGCAGTGACGTGGGGTATCAATCCGGTGGTGGTGCCGGGAGGTTTTACGCTGACCGATGCGCTGACTTTGCCCGCCTCCGGGACCGCCGTGCTGCCGGCCAACGCGCTCGGACTTGTGATGTTCGGCCGTAACAGCGCCACCGCGATCAATCCCAACCGGCCCAGCCGCTTCACCGGCGACATCTCCGACGACACGGTGGATTTCAACCCGGGCGGCGGCAATGTCTGGAACTGGATCGAGTTCACCTCGGGCGCGGGCGCCGCCGCCCAGCGCACCGGAACGCGGCGGCCCGCCTACGTCACGGTCAAGGTCAATCGTCCCGGCCATCTCGGCCCCGCCAGCCAGTTGCTGCCGATCATCTGCTATCACGCCCCTTCTGCCGCTCCTGCCTCCAGCGGCGGAATGCAACGCGCCGCCTATTCGCAGCCGATGTACCAAGCCTATGACTGGGGCGCCGGAGGCTGGACGAACTGCAACAACGCTTTGATCGGCGGTGACTTCAACGTCGTGATCGACAGCGTATTCTACGCCTACGATGCCTACACCGACGCGTATGGCGGGCCGGGCGGTTATGCCGGCGGCGCGAACGCGACGATGGCGATCGCCAATCCTGCACCGCCCGGCCCTGGCCACGACATGGGCGATAATCCACTCAACAAGACGATGTGCGCGCTGACCATCGGTCCCGGCGGCCCGCCGCGCTATGGCAACCAGATCAACGATTTTCGTTCACGGGCGATCGACAACATTTTTTATCGCGGGCTCGGTACCGGGGTGGTCGGCATGGGCGTCGACGCCGCCAATACCGGGGCGATCAACATGATGAGCGCCTGCTCGCAGGTTGGCGCGCCGATGATCGGCAACCCGGTCACGCAATGCCTCAACACTCCGAACATGATCAATGTGCAGACCGCCGTCTACGTGCACAACGCGCCGCTGCCGCTGCCCAACATGGTCGATTCGACGGTGACGTTGTTCGAGATGAACCCCGGCCGCTTCAGCACCCAGCCCGATTTCAACGCGCAGGATACCGCCGCGCGGCGCGTCGCCGAGTTCGTCAATCTTTTCGTCAGTGACCATCTGCCCGTCGTCATCTCCTTCACCATGTAGCCGGGACCCTGGTCATGGACGGAAATGCAATCAAGCAACTGATCGACGGGCTCAGCCCCGGCGGCGTGCTGACGCTGGTACCGGGCGCCATCCCCAACGCGCCGCGCATCGATGCGCTGGTCACCGGCAGTTTCGGCGGTACGCTGACCGCAACGCTCGGCGCCGCAACCGTCGGCGCGACCAGCGTGAACTACGCAGCGGCGCAGCTCGCGAGCAAGACGTTCCTTTTCTATCCGGTCAATGCCAATGTGCCGGCGGTGCTTGCATTCACCACCGGCAGCGATGGCAAGCTCGATCTGGCGGTGACGGCGACGATGCCGGCGAACTGGACACTGGCCGCCAGCTTTCCGGCGGTTGGCGGTCTGGCCAACAGCGCGCTCAACGCCCTGGTATTCACCGCCGCGAACATCGCAGTCGCTTCGGCCGATTCGGCTTCGGCAGCGCTGATCAACGCGACGATCGACACCGCGAAATCGGCCACCGCCAATTTCCAGTTCCTGCTCGGTGCGACCTGCGCCGTCAGCGGCGGCGCCCAGGTGGTGACCGGCGGCAATGGCGTCGCCGCACCCAGCTTTCACCTCACCAGCCAGAAGATCCAGGGGCCGACGATCAACGGCTTCAGCCTAGACCTGTTTCTCGAGCTCGGCTGCCTGCCTTCGCCGCTGCCGTTGCCGGACGGGTCGACGCCGCTCGCCGGCACGGTCGCCATCACCACCGACCTGGTCACGCCGGCGCTGACCATACCGATACAAATCGAGGTCACTGCCGCCAACCAGACCGCCTACATGGTGCGCCTCGACACCTCGGGCGGTGTTCCGCCGATCAACTCGCTCGATCAGTTGACTGGATTTACCTACGGCACCTCGCCGGCAACGCTACTCACGGCGGCCAATACGCCGATCGGCACGCTCGCGCTGGATTATCTGTTTGCGACGATCGACACCCAAAGTTGGGCGATCTCCAATCTCCAGTTCGAAATCTCGCTCGGCACCGACTGGAGCGTTATCAACAATGTGTTCAAGCTGCAGCGTCTGAGCGCTGCAGTGACGATACCGGTGCTGTGGAATGGTTCGACCACGCCGCCGGAAGGCAACGGCTTCTCGCTCCTGGTCGCCGCGGACTTCGTCGTCGCCACCGCGCCGCTGGAGGTCGGGATCACCTATCCGTCGCTGGTGATGACGGTGGGCCTGCAGCAAGGCAAGGTCATCGACATCAATGCCTTCCTTGGCCAGTTCGCCCAGGGGCTGACATTGCCCGGCACCGCCAGCGACATGGCGATTTCGGTGTTCAGCTCCACAGCCGACATCCAGCAGGGCGCGTATTCGCTGAACGTAGGAGCGAACGGCTCGCTCAGCGTGATCCCGGGCTTCACGCTGACCGCAATAGAAATGGCGATCGACTATGCGTCGAGCGCCGTGCAATCGTTCCAGTTCGGCTCGCACTTCACCATCGCCAACGCCCCGCTGGCGCTGACGGCGGCTTACGAGCCCTCGCCGACCAATTGGGCCTTCGAGGGCGGCAGCGAGCCGGGGCAGTCGATCAACCTTTCCGAATTGATCGCCGACATCCTGACCATCTTCGGCGTCAATCTTCCGACCAACCTGCCGGCGATCTTTCTGTCCAAGCTCGATATGACCTACGGCTCGGCGGTGGGCAATTTCAGCTACGAGGCCGAGATTGCCTATGTGGACGAGGCCGACCCGATCCTGAAGAAGATCACCGGCGGCGTCGTGATCACCTATTCCGGCACGCCGGCCAAGACCTGGACAGGCAACGTCCATGGCGGGATCCTGGTCGGATCGAACCAGTTTACGGTTGACCTCGATTTCCACAAAGACACCGTTCTCAGCATGCAGTGGAAGGCGGTCGACGATCAGGTCGTCACCATCGCCGATCTCTGCGGTATTGTCGGCATCACGCCTCCCGACATCCCGCCTGGCCTCGACCTCGATCTCATCGAAGTCGACGGTGCCTACAATATCACTCAGCAAATCCTGCTGCTGGGCGCCATGTCAAAGACCTGGGGCGCCGCCGACCTCGCCATCTGGTACGACCAGACCAATGGCTGGCAATTCTATTTCGGCATGGCGACGAGCATGTCGATCAGCCTGTCGAAGCTGCCGCTGGTCGGATCGGAGATCGCCAAGTTCGGCGACGTCGCGCTCGATGCGATCCAGGGCATGGCCTCGGTTCCGGTGCTCAGCGAAACCCAGGCCGGCAAGATCATCGACGGTTTCAGCGGTTTTCCCCAGGCCTATCCGCGACCGCCGGCCACCGGCTTGCCCAACGGCGTCGCGCTTTCCATGGAGTTCGACGTCAACGGCAGCAAGACGTCGATCACCATCGGCACGGCGAAACCGTCTCTCGGACAGACTCCGCCGCCGCCCGCGCCGCCGCCACCGCCGCCGCAACAGCGGCCTACGGGCAGCACGCCAACGACCGCGTCCGACGGCACCAAATGGTTCGCGGTGCAGCAGAGCATCGGGCCGGTGTCGATCCAGAAGGTCGGCGTTCGCTACGACAGCACGGATGCAAAACTGTGGGCGCTGATCAATGCAACGATCGCGATCGGTCCGCTCGAAATCGGGCTGATGGGACTGGGCGCGGGATCGCCGCTCACGAGTTTCGAACCGAGCTTCACCGTTTCGGGAATAAGCGCTTCCTTGCAAGCGGGCGACGTTGCCTTCTCCGGCGCGCTGGTCGGAAAAATCGATCCGGTCGATCTCTACGGCGAACTTTCGCTCGAGATGGGGCCTGTCTCGCTGGGCGCGCTGGCGGGCTATGCCACCTATCAAGGCGATCCGTCTTTCTTCCTTTACGCGGTGCTGGACGCGCCGCTCGGTGGTCCGAGCTTCTTCTTCGTGACCGGCGTTTCGGCGGGCTTCGGCATCAACCGTCAACTGCTGATACCCGACGTCAGCGGTGTCGCAAGCTTCCCGTTGGTGCAATGGGCGGTCGGCATCAATGCGCCGAATTCGAGCCCCAGCGGCGACATCGGCTCGCAGGTCGCCGCCACGATGCAGACGCTCAGTCAGTCGGGCGTGATTGCGCCGCAGATCGGCCAATACTGGTTCGCCGCAGGGCTGCGCTTCACCAGCTTCGAGTTGCTCGATACGTTCGCGCTGGTGACGGTTTCGCTCGGCAATGATTTCGAAATCGATGTCCTCGGGCTGTCATCGCTGTCGTTGCCGCCCGCGCCGGCCACGCCGCTGGCCTTCGCGCAACTCGCGGTCAAGGCTTCGATCAAGCCGTCGCAGGGCGTGCTGTCGATCGCCGGACAGCTCACCACGGCTTCCTATGTGCTTTCCAAGGACTGCCACCTGACCGGCGGCTTCGCCTTCTATCTCTGGTATTCCGGCGATCATGCCGGTCAGTTCGTGGTGACGCTCGGCGGCTATTGCAGTTACTACACCGTGCCGAAATATTATCCGGTGGTGCCGCGGCTGGGACTGAACTGGCAGGTGACGCCGCAGTTGACGATCGTGGGCGGCGAATATTTCGCGCTGACCTCGAGCGCGGTGATGGCCGGCGGCAGCCTGAGCGCGGTGTGGCAGAGCGGCGGACTCAGCGCCTGGTTCGACGTCGAGGCGGATTTCCTGCTCGTCTTCCAGCCGCTTCATTACTACATCTCGGCTTCAATCGATCTGGGCGCGTCGTTCTCGATCGATCTATGGTTCACCACCATCACGATCACCATCCATATCGGGGTCGGCGCCGAGATCTGGGGACCGGACTTCTCGGGCGAAGTCGATGTCGACCTCGACATCATCTCCTTCACCATCGGCTTCGGCACCGCGCCGCGCTCCGGCGACACCACGGTTGACTGGAACACCTTCACAAAACAGTTGCTGCCCAAGGCCCCGGGTACTCAGCAGCTCGCGCGCAGGTCGGCAATGCTCGCGCTGGCCAACGATGGCGCAGACGATGCCGATCCACCGCCGCCGCCGGTGCTGCAGATCAATGCAACGACCGGCCTGCTCAACACCTTCGACCCCTCGACCGGGCTCGATTGGCTGGTGGACGGCCACAGCTTCCAATGCACCGTGGTCAGCAACATCCCGCTCACCGCCTATCAATTGCTCAAGAGCATCACCACCAATCCGGGCGATTCGATCGTCGACATCACGCTTTCGCCGCCGCCGGTGAGCCCGAATACCGCATTCGGCGTCGGTCCTGTCGGCGTCAAGCAGCTCACTTCGAATCTGACGCTGCAGTTCACCACCGAGGAAAACAGCCAATTCCTCGCGCAGATGCAGCTGCAGAACATTTCCAAGGCAATGTGGGAGAAACGCGACTTCGATTCCAACGGCGTGCCGCAAGGGGTCGATCCGCTCAATGACACGACAATTCCCAACGTGCTCACCGGCTTCACGCTGGTGCCGACGGTTCCGCCTCCGGATCATACGCTGCCGATCCAGATCGAATATCTCAAATATACCATTGATCCGGCGATCCAGACGCTGACGTGGAGCAAGCCCGTCGTGCAGACCAGCGATCCCTTTACGTCCGCCGAGACGGTGCAGAACACGATCGGATCGGCCCGCGCCACCGCCAATCGCGCCACGCTGATTGCGGCGATCAACCGCTCGGGCTTCGCAGTCAACGCGGCGGTGAACGTATCGAGCCTGGCAAATCCTGCGACCAGCTATCTGCTGGCCGCCCCGGAGCTGCGCTATCTCGGCGAAGCGGCGTGACGGGAGCGATGCGATGAGCACCACGCTGCAAAAGACCGTCACCTTCATCCAGTACGACATCCCGCCGCTCAAGGCGGGCGAATACAAGCTGGTCGTGCATCAGACCGTCGATCAGAGCGCGCCCAACGACTTCAACGCCCAGCGCGTGTTCGCGGTCGGCGGCAACCGCTTTCAGCTCCCGGGCGACGCCATCGCGTCCTATTTTCCACCGTCCAATGCCAATGGCGAGTTCGACGGCGTGTTGCCCAACGTCGTTCTCAAAACCTCGACGTTGCCCTGGCAGCGCACCTCGGTGGAGTCGGAGCTTGATGCGCCGTGGCTCGCGGTGCTGCTGCTCGAAAAGAGCGACGCGCCGCTGATCAAGACCGGGACTGCCGCGGATGTCATCCCCACAGGCCAGACAATCACCGTGATCGGGTCGACGGTCACCGGTACCGGCGCCATGCCGGCGGGTATATTCTCCTATCCCGGGATCAATCCGCTCGACTACGGCCAGGCGCCGGATACGCCAACCAGCTATATCGACCTGCCGGTCGCGATGTTCAGCAGCATCGCGCCCACCGCGACCGATTTGCCGTATCTGGCCCACATCCGCGAAATCGATACCCTAGATTCGGTCGACGACACCCAACTGAGCAAGCAGTTCTCGGTCGTGCTCGGCAACCGCATGCCGGCTATCAATGCCAATGCGGTCGCGCTGTTGGTCTCGCTCGAGAATATGGGCGACTATCTGCCGGACGATGCCGGCAATGCTTCGCCGAATTTTCCGCCGGGGATCACCAAGGTTCGGCTGATCGTGCTGGCGACCTGGAACTTCTACGCCAACAATCTCGACGAGAATTTCCAGAACCTCGCGGAAAATCTCAACAAGAACGCCGCCGGCGTGCTCGGCGCGACCACCGTCAAGATCGACGCTCCGGCCCCCGACGCCGGTGCGGTCGCAACCGCCATTGCCGATGAAGCAACCGCGTTGACCGGCGCCGATGGCGACATGTTGGTGATCAACGCGCTGGCGGAAGGCTATGTCCCGCTCGACCACCACCTGCGGGAAGCCGGAGATACTGTTTCCTGGTATCGCGGACCGATGCTGCCCTATGGCGGCACCGGCAACTTCGTCAGCATCCCGGCCTTCGGACCCGATGCGATGCTGCGCTACGATCCCTATACCGGGATGTTCGACGCCAGCTACGCCGCGGCCTGGCAACTCGGACAGTTGTTGGCGTTGCAGAGCGCCGCCTATTCGACCGCGCTCTATCAATGGAAAAAAACGCTCGGCAAGAACGAGGCGGCGCTGGTCGAGCAGGAGTTGCTCACCGCCAAGCTCGGCGGCGGCACGCTGTTTCCAAGCCTGGTGCAGACGCGCAGCATGCGTGTCGCCGTGCCGGAGATTCCCGATATCGTCGCGCAGTTCATCGGCCAATTGCGATTGCTGGTCGGCGTTCCCTTCGGCTGGCTGGTGCCGCACGAAGCCATGCTGCCGACCGAGAGTTTCCGACTGTTTTCGGTCGATCCCAATTGGATAGAAGCCCTGGTCGACGGCGCCTTCAGCATCGGCCGCGCGACCGAGGGCGAGCTTCAATCCGACAAGGCGCAGCACGCCGAGCTAGCAAAGCGCAGTGCCGGCGCCGCGCGAAAGGCGCGGGTCAATGATCGTCCCGATCTGGCGCGCGCCAAACAGGCGCGCCTCGGTCAGCCACTCCAGCAGATTACCGGCATGTTGCTGCGCTCTCAGCTGGTTCCGGGTTGGCCGCGGCTCAACATCAACGGCTACTCCGACACCCAGGGGAAAACCGAGGTGCCGAAGCTGCGCATGGTGACGCTCTCGCGCGACGTGATCCTGTGCCTGTTCGATGGCACGGTCGCGATGGTCGCGATCCACGAGGCGCCCGAACAGCTTCACTGCGGCGTCGAACTGAACAACGGGGCGGCCTCGACCACGTTGCGCGCCGTCACCGGGCCCAATCCGGGCCAACAATTCCTCACCGATCCCAAGGGTGGGTCGGCGAGCGCCGCCGTGCCGCTGCGTGCCGACGGCCAGACCATTCAGGTGGCCGATGCGGCCAATTCGGTGCTGACCAAGCTGAACAATGATTTTTCGCAGAACATCACCGATTTCACGTCGGCCGAATACGCGCTCGAATTCATCAAGGGCGTGGTCAAGGTCGAATTCGTGGTCGGGAGTTGAGGGGAGGCGAGGTCGTGGCCGCTGCAAGCAATACGGGCGTGGTCGTACCGGTCGATCTCGTCGCTTTTTGCGTCAGCGAGAGCGACGCCGTTCAAGGCACGCCCGAATTCTCCGGTGCAACCGTCAACTACCAGGCGCTGACCCCGACCAATCTTCAAGCCTACACCGGCGCGCTCGCCAACCGGGCCCTCAGCGCGCCACCGCTCAAGCCGCTTGAAGCGGGCGTGCACCTGCATTGGGCGTTGCCCGACGCGCTCACCAAGGGCAAAGCCGACAGCGCCGCGCCGGTCAGGTTCGACGCGGTGCCCAACCGCTGGCTGGTGACGCGCTACGCGATCAACGGCTCCACCATCACCCCGACTTCGTTCGTGGTAGAGAGCGACGGACTTTCGGCGACACTCCCGGCCGGTCAATACGCGCCGCTGCTGCCGGTGCAGCAGGAGAACAACCCGGCGCCGGCATTCGCCTATATGGGACTGCGCGCGCCGCTTGCCGATTACAATGCGACGCTCAGTCAAATCTCTTTCCCTGCCGCGACCGGCCAGCCGCTCAGCGCCGTCTCGCTCGGCACGCCGCAATTCGCTGCTTATTATCCCGAGGGACGCAGCTCGTTCGGATTCGTCGATACGCTGGCGGATCTCGCCGGCCCGGCGCAGCTGATGTATGTCGTCACCGGCTGGTACGACGAGGATGTGCATGATCCGGCGCAGATCGTCGCCGCGCGCCGCGCCAAGACCGCCCCCGGCCGGCCGAAGCCCAGCTTGCGCAGCGACTATCGCTGGTCGACGCAAGCGGGTGCCCCGCGCGATGCCGAGGATGACCCGCCTCCGTCCTACACGCTCTATAGCGGCACCACCCAGGCCGTGAACTGGAATCCCAACGGCGCCTACGTTCCGCAAGGCGGCACCCTGCCGCCGATCATCGCAACTGCCGCGGTAGCCAATACTCCCTCGGAGGCGCTGGCGGCCTATTTTCGCAATCTGCTGCATCCGGACATTCCGTTCTTCGAGCAGATCCTCACCGCGTTTCAGCTGGGCCAGTGGCCGAACCTGTCGCAGCCCACGGTCGACATGCTGGCGACCCTTGCCGAGAAGCTGCACAACAGCCAGTTCCAGCGCATCGACTCAAACCTGATCTGGACGATCTTTCAGAGCGGCCCCGACGGCGTCACGCATGAGGCGATCGATTTGCCGTCCGGCATCGCCAATGCGCTGAACGAGGCCAACGTCGCCCGCCAGCAGAAGCTCGCGGTCGGCGAGCATGTCGCAACCTATCAGTGGCAGATATTCGCGGACTGGTACCGCTATTTCAACCAGCAGCAGGGCTCGGCCGATCAGACGATTGTATTCAATCATTTCGCGCAAGTGCTGTTGCCGCAGTGGGGCGGTCCCAACGGATCGGACGGGCTGCAGGCGGCCTGGACCGAGGCGCAGGCAGCCACCGATGCGGCGGACAGCGCCCTCAAGGGACTGGTCGCCCAGCGCAAGGATTTGTCGCTGCGCGAAGTGCCGGGCGCCCGCTACTGGCAGCCGAGCGAACCGGTGCTGCTACTGGCGGGTGACGGCCTCGAGCTGTCAACGCGTTATGGCGGCGACAACGAACATTCGGATTCGGGCACGCTGGTCTGTCGCTCGACCAATCAGATCGTGAGCGCCGTCAGCGTCAACGGGATCAGCCGCAGCGCAAGCGACTATAGCGCGGTCACACGGCTGAACAGCAACATGCTGCCCCATCTCGTCGATTGCGAAGCGTTGCTCGCCGAAGCGCTGTTGCTGGACACCCAGATTGCGTCCGGCTGGTCGAATGTCGGCGAGCCTGCGTTGCGATCCGCGCTGCA
>Ga0302314_10012901_pt1 | contig 14414 bp, 15 predicted proteins | sample III_Palsa_N2_3_FD_200533 | JGI IMG/M metagenome (GOLD analysis project Ga0302314, IMG submission 200533) | Peat permafrost microbial communities from Stordalen Mire near Abisko, Sweden - III_Palsa_N2_3 | ecosystem: Environmental > Terrestrial > Soil > Palsa > Peat permafrost | place: Sweden... | reverse complement strand
CTTCTGGGATGGCCCGCCATTAAGCGCGGTGAAGCGGCGTCCCATCAGCTCGAACGCCACCACCATCACGCTGCCCTTGGGGCCGGGCCCAGTGTCGCCATAGCGCGAGATGTGGGTGATTTTCGAATTGGGAAACAGCGCGACATAGAAATTCGCCGCTTCCTCGGCGCGACTGTCGAACCACAGAAAGGGGGTGATGCTTGTAACTGCCATGTTTCTTCTTCCTTCAGATGGTCTTGGCCAGAGCTTCGAGCTGGTCGGCGCACTGGCCCCAGCCCTGATGAAAGCCCATCTGTTCATGCTGGGCGCGGGCCTCTTGCGTCCAATGGCGCACGGTTGCGGTATAGCGGGTCTTGTTGCCTTCCGGCTCGAAGGTGACGATCGCCACCATGAAAGGCGCGCCTTCACGCGGAACCCAATCGCCAGTGAAGGCGTCGGTGAAGACGATTTTGCGGTCCGGCACGATCTCCAGATAGGTGCCGGGGCAGGGGATTTCCTGACCCTCCGGGCTTCTCATCACCATGTAGTTGCGCCCGCCCACCCGCAGATCCACCTCGGCCACCGGGGTGGCATAGGGCTTGGGCGCGAACCATTGCTTGATCAGTTCGGGCGTGGTCCAGCAACGGAACAGCTTGCCGGCGGGAGCATCCAGCAGACGGGTCAGTGACATTTCATGGGCGGCTTTGGTCATGATTTTCTCCCAATAAACTCAAAATCTGACCCAAGGACGCACCCAGCTGGATCGCCCCGACAGGACGGGGCCGGTTTTATTTTTTACCGCCCCTGTCGGGCCGGGTCATACTGCTGCGTCTTTTAACGGAGTCAAAGGAACCGGCGATGCTCTACACCCTGCTTTGCTACAACAAGGAAGACGTCGTCTGGTCCTGGACCAAGGAAGAAGACGATGCGGTCATGAGCCGGCTGTCGGTGGTGCATGAGAGGCTGGTGAAGGAAGGAAAGCTTGGTCCCTCCTTGCGGCTTCTGCCCACCACTGCCGCCACCACCTTGCGCGGGCCGGGGCTGGTGATCGACGGCCCCTTTGCCGAGACCAAGGAACAGCTCCTGGGTTTCTATGTGATTGACGTGGAAAATCTCGACGCCGCGCTGGCGGTGGCCCAGGAGCTTTCCGGTGCCAATCCCACCAGCACCTATGAGGTGCGTCCCATCGCGCTCTATGTGCCCGACGCGCGCGCCAACGCGCCCAGGGAAGCGATCAAAGTTTACTGATGAGTGATCTGGCTTGGATTCACGGCGCGATCACCGCGGCGAGGCCGCAAGCGGTGGGCGCGCTGCTACGCTATTTCCGCGACGTGGACCGGGCGGAAGAGGCGTTTCAGGACGCTTGCCTGCGGGCGCTGAAAAACTGGCCTGAGAACGGCCCGCCGCGTGATCCCACCGCCTGGCTGATCCTGGTTGGTCGCAACGCCGCATTGGACGGCGTGCGCAAGCAAAGCCGCAATACCGAACTGCCGCCGGACGAACAGATCTCCGACCTGGGCGATGCGGAAAGCGCACTGGCGGAGCGGCTGGACGGCTCGCATTATCGCGACGATGTGCTGCGGCTGTTGTTCATCTGCTGTCATCCCGATCTTCAGCCCAGCCAGCAGATCGCGCTGGCCTTGCGCATCGTCTCGGGCCTCAGTGTGGCGCAGATTGCGCGCGCATTCCTGGTCAGTGAGGCGGCGATGGAACAGCGCATCACCCGCGCCAAGCAGCGTATCGCCAAAGCCGATGTGCCTTTCGAGGCGCCGGGTGCTGCCGAGCGCGCCGAACGGCTGGCCGCGGTGGCGGCGATAATCTATCTCTTGTTCAACGAAGGCTACAGCGCCGGCAACGACCCACAGCGCGCGCACCTGTGCGACGAGGCCATCCGGCTGGCGCGGCTGCTTCTGCGATTGTTCCAGACCGAGCCGGAGATCATGGGGCTGGCCGCCCTGATGCTGTTGCAGCAATCGCGGCTGCGCGCGCGCTTCGATGCAAACGGCGACGTCATCTTGCTGGAAGACCAGGACCGTTCGCGCTGGGACGAGAAGCTGGTCCGTGAAGGACTGGCGCTGCTGGACAAGGCGATGCGTCACAACCGTCCGGGCCCCTATCAGGTGCAGGCCGCCATCGCCGCCACCCATTCCCGCGCCGCGTCTGCGGCCGAAACCAGCTGGGCCGGGATCGAAGGGCTCTATCTGGCGCTGGAGCGGATGCAGCCCTCGCCGGTGATCACCTTGAACCGCGCCGTGGCGGTGGCCAAATTGCATGGGCCACAGGCGGCGCTGGACCTGATCGCGCCGCTGGAACAACCGCTCTCCGGCTATTTCCATTTCTTCGGCGCACGCGGCGCCTTTCTGCTGCAACTGGGCCGCGAGCGCGAGGCGCGAGCCGATTTCGACCGCGCAATTGCGCTCGCCAATACCCCGGCCGAGGCCGCCCATATCCGCCAGCATCTGGACCGGTTGATGGCCTCGTCCTCAAACGTGTAGAGAGCAACTATGATTTATGTCGGCATCGGTGGCTGGGTCTATCCGGACTGGCGGGACAACTTCTATCCCAAGGGGCTGCCCCAGAAGCGCGAGCTGGAATATGCCGGCACGCATCTGACCGCCATCGAGATCAACGGCACCTATTACGGTTCGCAGAAACCGGAAAGCTTCCGCAAATGGCGCGGCGAAACGCCCGATGGCTTTGTCTTTGCTCTTAAAGGGCCACGCTTTGCCACCAACCGGCGGGTGTTGGCGGAATCCGGCGAGTCCATTGAACGGTTCTTTGCCAGCGGCGTGACCGAGCTGAAGGAAAAGCTCGGGCCGGTGAACTGGCAGTTCATGGCGACCAAGAAATTCGACATGGGCGACTTCGAAGCCTTCCTGGAATTGCTGCCGAAGAAAGTGGACGGGCTCACCATCCGCCATGTGGTGGAAGTGCGTCACGACAGTTTCAAGGACGAAGCCTTCATCGCGCTGTGCCGCAAGCATGGTGTCGGCATTGTCTTCGCCGCCGACAGCGAATTTCCCCTGATTGCCGACGTGATCACCGATTTTGTCTATGCCCGCATCATGGGCACACAGGCCAAGGAGAAGCTGGGCTATCCGGCGGCTCAGCTGAAGACATGGGCCGAACGCGCCAGGGACTGGGAGAAAGGGGAAGCGCCCAAAGCCTCCATGCTGCTGGCGCCGCCCGCGCCGAAGAAGAAGCGCGATGTCTTTGTCTTCGTGATCAGCGGCGCCAAGGAAAGAAACCCGGCCGCGGCCCAGGCCATTATCGCCGCTTTGTCATGAAGCTTGTTCGCGCCACGGCCGCCGACCTGCCGGAAATCGTCAGCCTGATGAACCGCGCCTATCGCGGCCGCGCGGGCTGGGCGGTGGAGGAGGGCTATATCCAGGGCGACCGCATCCGGTTGCCCGATTTGGAAGCAGAGATCGCGGCCAAGCTCGACCTGCAATGGCTGGTCTGGCGCGAGGCGGGCGCGTTGCTGGGCACGGTTAGCTTGGAACCGATGGCCGGCGACGTCTGGTATCTGGGCTCGCTGACGGTCGAACCCGCCCAGCAGGCTTCTCAGGCCGGCCGTCGTCTTCTGGCCGCGGCTGAGGCCATCGCCCGCGATGCCGGCGCCAAACGCATTGAACTCACCGTCATCTGGGTACGCGAGACGCTGATCGCCTGGTACCAGCGCCGCGGTTATGTCCTGACCGGCAAGACCACGCCCTTTCCCTATGGCGACGAGCGCTGGGGCCGACCTATGCGCGACGATCTTTATTTCGTCTGGCTGGAGAGATCTCTTTAACGCATGGGGCCCTTGCACCTGTAGTGGATGGACAATCCCGCGCATCCGCCCGAGCATCGCGTGCGCGTTTTGGGGGATGTCATGCAACTGATCGGAATGTTGGATTCGCCTTATGTGCGCCGCGTGGCGGTGTCGCTCAAGGTTCTGGGGTTGCCGTTCGATCTGGAACAGGTCTCGGTCTTTCGCCATTTCGACCGGTTTTCCGGCATCAACCCGGTCGTCAAGGCGCCCACTCTGATCACCGATGACGGTATGGTGCTGATGGACTCCAACCTGATCCTGGAGCATATCGCCGAGATCGCGCCCCACCGGCTGATGCCGGCCGATCGCGCGTCGCACGAGAAAGCACTGCGCCAGGTCGGCTTGGCCTTGGCGGCCTGTGAGAAAACCGTCTCCATCGTCTATGAGTGCAACCTGCGGCCGTCGGAAAAGCAGCACCAGCCCTGGCTGGACCGGGTCACCGGCCAGTTGCGCGCGGCCTGGCGCGCGCTGGAACAGGAAGCCTCGCCCGACTGGTTCACCGGCGAAGAGCTAATGCAGCCCCAGATCACCACCGCGGTTGCCTGGCGCTTCACCCAGCATGTGGCGGGCGATCTGGTGCCGGCGGCGGATTTCCCGACCTTGGCGGTTCTGTCGGCGCGGGCCGAGGCACTGCCGCCCTTCCGCGAGACGGATTTCCCTTAGAGCTGAGGGACCTCAGACGCATCCGCAAGCTGGCGCAGGAAAACAGCCTCGCCGCCTGATGGTGTGAGCGCTCGACCGTGGCACAAGGTGTAGAATCGCCAGGTGCCCGAATGAGTCGCAGCCTGTGAGTGAAAGTATAAGCCGCTTGAACGGGGACCTTGCGGGCGGTTGATTGCTCGCCCCTCCGAGTAGAGTTGCTGCCGTACAAATGGAACAGGAAGCTTATCGCCACGTCCCCTACGACATCGACGTCGAGCAAGCTTTGCTGGGCGCGATCCTGGCTGACAACCGGGCGATGGAACGCGCCAGCGCCCTGATCAAGCCCGAGCATTTCTACGATCCGCTGCACGGCCGCATCTTCGCCACCATGTCGCAGATGATCGAGCGCGGCGGAATTGTGGTGACGCCGCTGACCCTGCACGCCACCATGAAATCAGATCCCGGCGTGATCGAGACCGGCGGCCAGGCCTATTTCGACGCGTTGCGCGCCGCTGCTCCCGCCATCCCCAATGTCAAGGATTACGCCGATATCCTGAGCGACCTGGCGATCCGGCGCAGCCTGATCCGCATCGGCGAGGATATCGTCAACACCGCTTACGACGCTCCCACCGAGAAAACCTCCAAGGAGCAGATCGCAGAAGCGGAAAAGGCGCTTTATGCGGTGGCCGAAACCACCAAGTATGGCGAAGGCGCTATGGACTTCCACGAGGCGCTGCGGCGCACGGTGGAAGTGGCCGAGCGCGCCATCGCCCGCGGCGGGCGCATCTCTGGCGTGACGTCCGGCTTCACCGACATTGATAACCTGCTGGGCGGGCTGCAGCCGTCGGACCTGCTGATCCTGGCCGGGCGTCCGGGCATGGGCAAGACGGCGCTGGGCACCAACATGGCGTTTCATTGCGCCAAGGCCTATCTGCAGGATCTGGAGAGCGGTGCCGAATATCCGCGCGGGTGCCCGGTGCTGTTCTTCTCGCTGGAAATGGCGGCCCAGCAGCTCTCCGGCCGTATCCTGTCGGAACAGTCCGAGCTCGAGGTGTGGAAGATCCGCAACGGCAAGTTCACCGAGAGCGAGTGGGAGAAGTTCGTCCTCGCCATGCAGGACCTCTCCAACCTGCCGCTTTATATTGACGACAGCGGCGGCATCTCCATCGCCCAGATCGCGGCGCGTGCCCGCCGCCTCAAGCGCGAGAAGAATATCGGGCTGATCATCATCGACTATCTGCAACTGGTCGAGCCGTCGCGCCGCCACGAGAACCGGGTGCAGGAAATCACCGAAGTCACCAAGGGCCTCAAGACCCTGGCCAAGGAGCTCAATATTCCCGTGCTGGCGCTGTCGCAGCTGTCGCGCGGCGTGGATGCGCGCGACGACAAGCGGCCGGTGCTGTCGGACTTGCGCGAATCCGGCTCCATCGAGCAGGACGCCGACGTGGTGATGTTCGTCTATCGCGAGGAATATTACCTGAAGTCGCGCGAGCCTGACGCCGGCACGCCCGAACATGCCAAATGGATGGACAAGCTGGACCGCGCCACCAACCGCGCCGAAGTGCTGGTGGAAAAACATCGCCATGGCGCCACCCGCGCCATCGAGCTGGTGTTTGAAGGCAACTTCACCCGCTTCAGCAACCTGGCCCAGGACCAGCAACGCTAGTGTCCCGATTCCGAAATTCGCATCGTTTTTATATCGGGATCTCAGCGAATTTCGGAATCGAAGGACACTAGAAATTATTGAATCTAGTGCCGTTTTGGTTTCGAAGTTCGCGTTGAGCTTGATATCGAGATAAGGTGAACTTCGAAACCACAGCACTAGTCGGCGGTCCCGACCGGCACGAACTTCGCCCCCGACAGCAGCGCCGCGATCTGGCGCGGCACCAGCTTCAGGTCATGGCCGAAGCGCACCAGCTCGCGCCGGGCGTATGTCCAGCCGAAAGCGCGCAAGCCCGCGCGCGTCTTCTCGATATCGGATTTCTCGCCCACGAATTCGGTCTGCCGAGCGATGGCCGGCAGAAGCTGCCAGGGGGCAAGCCGCGCGAACAATCCCGAATTGTTGGGATTGAACAGCAGATGATCGACCGGCAGAGCGAAGCGCTGTTCCGCCAGCAGCAGTTCGGCCGCCTTGCGCGACAGGATATAGGCGGCGGCGCCGGTGTGGCGCGACAGCATCCGGCCCATCTTGAAATCTTCACCGGCCGCATGGATGTCCGTCAGCAGCACCCGCTGTCCCGGCGGGCCATAATGCTCCAGCTTCACTACTTCCGTGCCGACCGGTATCCAGCCGTCCGAGGCCAGCAGCGCTGCAGCCGCCCCGGACAGCCGCACATCGTCTTCCAGGAACACGGCATGGTTCTGGCCGCTGGTGATGAACTTTTCCCAGGCGGTGCGGTGCGACAGAAAACAGGCTTTGTCGCCCGCTGGTATCTCGCCCAGGGGACCGCCTGCGGCAAACCAGCGGTCCAGGACGACCCGTTCCACGGTTCCCGCGTCCACCGCCGCGACCCGTTCCTGCACAAGGCCAAGGGCGTGCGCCTGGTCCTCCATCGCCTGAAGCCGGTCTTTGCGCCGCTCAAGGTTGATCAGGTAAATGTGCATGACACCGGCGTTAGCATTTTTGCCCGTTTTCCGCCATGACTGGCCTGTTTTGCCGGGCTTACCGCTTCTATATGGTGGGAACGGCGGGAAAGCATTTGTAACGGATCACCAGTTTTGGCCAACGAAAATGTCCTGACGCACCCGTTCCTGCGGCCTGGAACCGATCCCGAGGGCGAGCAGGAGCGCCGCCGCAAGGCGCTGTCGCGCAGCACCTCCACGCTGCTGGCCGTGGCGTTGCATATCGGCTTCTTCTTTTTCTTCGTCTTTGCCGTGCATCCCTTCGACATGAGCTCCAAGCCGATTGTCGAGACCTTCCTCCTCATGCCGCCGCCCGGCAACAACCGGCCGCAACAGCGTCCGATCAATCCGCAGCCGGTGTTCAATGCCGCGCCCAATATCGAGGCGCCCCCGCTTTATATCGCCAAGCCGCCGCCGATCCCGCCCAAGGACCAGGACAAGACCGGGACCTCGGGCCAGCCCACCGACATATTGGGTGCGGTGGGACGCGAGCTCGCCTGCAGCGCCGGCAGCTGGGAACATCTGACCAGTGCGGAGCGCGCGCGCTGCGGCTTTTATCCCTGGCGCGGGGTCAAGCTGCCCAATGGTTCGCTGGTGATGATACCGCGCAGCGTGATGCCGCGGCTGCCCGACGCGCCCGAAACCGAATTCAGCGTCAATTCCGGCGCCGACCGCATGCAGTCCGATCTCCTGAAGGGTACGTCTTCCGCGGGGCCCGGCGGTTGCCCGATCATGTTGAACACGCCCTGTCTGCAGCATGTTTCTCCGGGCATGCGTGACGCCACGGGCCAGAATTGACAGGCCGCCCCCAATGGACGCGAAGCCCCATCCCCGCCATCCTCAGCTCATGAGCGAGGGGATTCCGGATTTCGAGGCGGCGCGCCTGACCGTGCGGCTGAAAGCGATCGCCGCCAACTATCGCACCTATCGCCGGCTTGCCGGGCCCACCGCCGTGGCCGCGGTGGTCAAGGCCGATGCCTATGGCCTGGGCGCAGGCCGCGTCGCGCCGGCCTTGATGGAAGCCGGCTGCGACAGCTTCTTTGTCGCGCGCCTGGAAGAGGGTGTGGCCTTGCGCAAGCTTATGGCGCGCGCGCGCATCTTTGTGCTGGACGGCGCGGCGCCCGATGCGGTGCCCGCCCTGATCAGCCATCGCCTGACACCGGTCTTGAACTCCCTGAGCGAAATCGCCGCCTGGTCGGCCGCGGCCAATGTGGGCCGTCATTTCCTGGATGCGGTGGTTCATGTCGATACCGGCATGAATCGGCTGGGGCTTTCGGGTGACGAGCTGGCGCAGCTCGCGGCGGAAAGCGCCAAGCGGCTTTCGGGCCTCAACCTGGTCCTGGTGATGAGCCATCTGGCGTGCAGCGACGAGCCGGCCAACACGCTTAATGCCGAACAATTGTCGCGCTTCCGCCAGGCGTTGGCCATGTTGCCACCGGCGCCTGCCAGCCTGGCCGCCAGCCATGGCGCCATGCTGGGCATGGAATATCACTTCGATCTGGTCAGGCCGGGCGTGGCACTTTATGGCGCCAATCCCCAGGCCCGCGAAGGAATCGGAGCACCGGCGCCCAACCTGATGCAGACCGTGGTGGTGCTGGGCGCCCGGGTCTTGCAGCTGCGCCGAATTGACTTAGGTGAGGGCGTTGGCTACGGAGCCACGTTCCACGCCAAAAGGCCGACCATGCTCGCGACCATCGCGCTCGGATATGCCGACGGCTTTCCCCGCACCTTGTCAAACAAGGGTGTTGCGGTGCTGAACGGTGTGCGGGCGCCGATCGTGGGCCGCATCTCCATGGACGTGACCATCCTGGACGTGACCGGGCTTGCCGAGGCGCCACGTGTGGGCGATGAGGCCGAATTGCTGGGCGATCAGATCGGCCTAGGCGAGGTTGCCGCCAGCGCCGGCACCAACGAATATGAAATCCTGACCCGGCTGCGCCGGGCACCAAAGTATTACGAGGGAGCGTAGGCGAAAGCCTGAGCGACCATAGAAGAGGGGCAATGAATCCTTTTGCGAGCATAGGCCGCGCCGTACTCACGGTGCTGGCCCATATCGGCCGCCTGGCGCTGTTCACCGCCCGTGCGCTTGCGGGCATTGTGTCGCCGCCCATCTACACAAGGCTGATCCTCAGCCAGATGATCCGCATCGGCTATTTCTCATTGCCGGTGGTGGGACTGACCGCCTTCTTCACTGGTGGTGTGCTGGCGCTGCAGATCTATCTGGGCGGCAATCGCTTCGGCGCCGAGGCCATCGTGCCCCAGGTGGTGGTGCTGGCGGTGACCCGCGAACTGGGCCCGGTGATCGCGGGCCTGATGATTGCCGGCCGGGTGGGCGCGGCCATCGCCGCGGAAATCGGCACCATGAAAGTGACCGAACAGATCGATGCGCTGACCACGCTGGCCACCAACCCGATCAAGTATCTGGTGGTGCCGCGCATCGTGGCGGCGGTGATCTCCATGCCCATCCTGACCGCGATCGGCGACTCCATTGGCGTCATGGGCGGTTATGCCGTGTCGGTCTACAGCCTGAATTTCACCGGTTACACCTATCTGAAGAACACCATGGATTTCGCGCACCAGGACGACATCACCTCCGGCCTGATCAAGGCGGCGGTGTTCGGTTTCATCGTCGCCCTGATGGGTTGCTACAACGGCTTCAATTCCAAGGGCGGAGCGCAGGGCGTCGGCAACGCCACCACCAATGCGGTGGTCAGCTCCTCGATCCTCATTCTCGCCGCCGACTATGTCCTGACCGCGCTGCTGTTCCACAAATGACCGCCAAAATTCAGCTCATCGGCGTCAAGAAGCGCTTCGGCTCCAAGGTGGTGCTGGATGGCGTGGACCTGACCATCGAGAAACAGTCCTCGCTGGTGATCATCGGCGGCTCGGGCACCGGCAAGTCGGTCACCATCAAGTCCATCCTGGGCATCCTGCGTCCTGATGAAGGCACTATCCTGGTGGACGGCGAGGACATCACCCATATCAATGGCGCGGCCCGCGATCGGGTGATGAAGAAGTTCGGCATGCTGTTCCAGGGCGCGGCCTTGTTCGACAGCTTGGCCGTGTGGGAAAATGTCGCCTTCGGATTGATCCAGGGCCGCGGCATGGCCCGCGCCAAGGCGCGCGACATCGCCATCCAGAAGCTGGCCACGGTGGGGCTGACCGAGGATGTGGCGTTCCTGTCGCCGTCGGAGCTTTCGGGCGGCATGCAGAAGCGCGTCGGCCTGGCGCGCGCCATCGCCGCCGATCCCGAGATCATCTTCTTCGACGAGCCCACCACGGGCCTTGACCCGATCATGGCCGATATCATCAACGACCTGATCATTTCGACGGTGAGGGATGTGGGTGCAACCGCGCTTTCCATCACCCATGACATGGTGTCGGCGCGCAAGATTTCCGACCGCATCGCCATGCTTTATGGCGGCAAGATCATCTGGGCCGGCCCGACCGGTGAGATCGACCATTCCGGCAATCCTTATGTGGAGCAGTTCATCCACGGAAGAGCCGAAGGTCCGATCAAGATGGCGGTGAAAGCCTGAGTTCGCGCCCCGACTGATCTTGACGGCTGTGCTAAACTAGAATCATGGCCAAATCCTCGACCTCCTATGTCTGTCAGTCCTGCGGCGCCACCCATGCCAAATGGTCGGGCAAGTGCGAGGCCTGCGGCGGCTGGAACACCATCACCGAGGAAGGTGTTGCCCCGCCGCTTGGGTCGGGAGCGACCCGAAGAACAAAAGGCCGCCGGATCACGCTTGAAGACCTGAAATCCGAAGACGCCCCGCCCCAGCGCCGCCCCACCGGCATTGCCGAGTTCGACCGCGTCACCGGCGGCGGGCTGGTGCCGGGCTCGGCCCTTCTGGTCGGCGGCGATCCGGGCATCGGCAAATCCACCATCATCCTGCAGGCCCTGGGCAAGTATGCCCAGAACGGCGGCCATGCGATTTATATCTCGGGCGAGGAGGCGATGGCGCAGGTGCGCATGCGCGCCGCCCGCATGGGCCTGTCCGATGCCCCGTTGATGCTGGGCGCGGCCACCAATGTGGAAGACATTCTCGCCACCCTGGAATCCGGCAGGCCGCCCGCCATTGTCGCCATCGATTCCATCCAGACCTTGTGGACCTCCGCACTTGATGCCGCGCCCGGCACCATGGCCCAGGTGCGCACGGCCTCCTTCGATCTGGTGCGCTATGCCAAGGCGAGCGGCGCAGCGCTGCTGCTGGTCGGCCATGTCACCAAGGACGGCCAGATCGCCGGCCCCAAGGCGGTCGAGCATCTGGTGGATGCGGTGCTCTATTTCGAGGGCGAGCGCGGCCATCACTTCCGCGTGCTGCGCGCGGTCAAGAATCGCTTTGGCGCCACCGACGAGATCGGCGTGTTCGAAATGACCGGCAAGGGCCTGGCCGAAGTCGCCAACCCCTCGGCGCTGTTTCTGGGCGACCGCAAACAGGCTTCGCCCGGCACCGCGGTGTTCGCCGGCCTGGAAGGCACCCGGCCGCTGTTGTGCGAGATCCAGGCGCTGGTGTCCCCCACCAGCTACGGCAACCCGCGCCGCGCTGTGGTGGGCTGGGATACCGGGCGGCTGGCCATGATTCTGGCGGTGCTGGACGCCCGAGCCGGGGTTGGAATCGGGGCCTCCGATGTTTATCTGAACATCGCGGGCGGGCTGAAGATCGGCGAGCCCGCAGCCGACCTGGCTGCCGCAGCCGCCCTTGTCTCGTCTTTTGGTGGAGAGCCCTTGCCGCGCGATTGCGTTTTCTTCGGGGAGATCAGCCTGTCGGGTGACATCCGCCCGGTGCCGCAGGCCGACGCCCGCCTGAAGGAAGCCGCCAAGCTGGGTTTCAAGTCGGCCTTTGTGCCGGCGGGAACCCGTACCGAGGGGGCCGGAATGGCGTTAACAGAGATTACCAGCGTCGCCGACCTGCTGAGATTTGCCCCGGAACCCACGTCCCGGCGTGCTAAACTCGATTCATGAGTCTCTCGGTCACCTTCCTCGACTGTCTGATCGTGCTGATCATCGTGGTGTCGGCCGGCTATGCCGCCTGGCGCGGCTTTCTGTGGGAAACCCTGACCATTTTCGCCTGGGTCGCGGCGGCTTTCGCCTGCCTCTATTTCGGACCCTACATTATCCCGCTGGCCCGCAGCCTGGTGCAGCAGGACTGGCTGGCCTCGCTGCTGGCCTATGCCGCGGTGTTCCTGGCCGTGTTCATTCCCATGGCCTTCATGACCAGCCGCTTCAGCGACAGCGTGAAACATTCCCCCATCGGGCCGCTCGACCGCGCTGCCGGTGTCGCTTTCGGTGTTGTGCGCGGGCTGGTGATCGTGGGGCTGGGCTATCTGGCCTTTACCTATTTCGTGCCCATTCGCAGCCAGCCCCGCTGGCTGACGGAAGCGCGCCTTTTGCCGGTGGTGCAGTCCACCGCCGATGTGCTGTTGTCGGTGGTTCCCGACCATCCGCGCGATTACGCCTATGTCCCCAAGCATGAAGAAGACGTGCGCCAGGCGCCGCCCGCTGCCAGCCATGATCCCATGGCAGAGCTGATCCGCAAGAATGAGGCGGCCAACAGTGTCCCCAAAACCACGCCAAAACCCGACAATGCACCGGTGCAGCACAAGACCGCTACCAGGGTGACGAAATCCTATGGCGCCACGGATCGCCAGGCGCTAGACAAGCTCGTGGAGACCGGCGGGAACAATCGATGACCGGCGATCGCGACTCTCTTTGGGATGAAGACACGCTGCATGAGGAGTGCGGCGTGTTTGGCGTTTTCGGCCATGCCGACGCCGGTGCGCTGGCCGTTCTGGGTCTGCATTCGCTCCAGCATCGCGGCCAGGAAGCCGCGGGCATCGTCACCCATCACGACGGCCATTTCATCGCCGAGCGGCATATGGGCCTGGTGGGCGACGCCTTTGGCAGGAACTCCCCCGCCGCGAAGAACCTCAAGGGCAGCTTCGCCATCGGCCACAATCGCTATTCCACCGCCGGCGGCTCCAGAGCCTCCAACATCCAGCCGATATTCGCCGATCTGGCGGGCGGGGGCCTGGCCATCGCCCACAATGGCAACCTGACCAACGCCCATACCCTGCGCCAGGAACTGGTGGGCCAGGGCGCGATCTTCCAGTCCACCTCCGATACCGAAACCATTGTGCATCTGACGGCGAGGAGCACGCGCCCCCGCATCGTCGAAAAGCTGGTGGACGCGCTCTGCCAGGTGCAAGGCGCCTATTCGCTGATCGCGTTGACATCCAAGAAGCTGATCGGGGTGCGCGATCCCAATGGCGTGCGCCCGCTGGTGATGGGCACCTTGGACGGCGCCGTCATCTTCGCCTCCGAGACCTGCGCGCTGGACATCATCGGCGCGGAATATGTGCGCGACGTTAAGCCGGGCGAGATGGTGGTGGTGGACAAGAACGGTATCACCAGCCACTTCCCCTTCAAGCCGCAGCAGCACCGCTTCTGCGTCTTCGAATATATCTATTTCGCGCGGCCGGATTCCACGCTGGAAGGCCGCAATGTCTATGAAGCGCGCAAGAATATCGGCGCGGTCCTGGCGGCGGAAGCGCCGGTCGATGCCGACATGGTGATCCCGGTGCCTGACAGCGGCGTGCCCGCCGCGCTTGGCTTCGCCAATGAAGCAAAGATTCCCTTCGAGCTGGGCATTATCCGCAACCATTATGTCGGGCGCACCTTCATCGAGCCGTCGGACTCCATCCGCCACCTGGGCGTGCGGCTGAAGCACAATCCCAACCGCGCCAAGATCAAGGGCAAGCGCGTGATCCTGGTCGATGACTCGATCGTGCGCGGCACCACCTCCAAGAAGATCGTGGCCATGGTGCGCGACGCCGGCGCGACGGAAGTGCATTTCCGCGTCTCCTCGCCGCCAACCACCCACAGCTGCTTTTATGGCGTGGACACGCCCAACACCGACGATCTTCTGGCCCACAAGATGGATGTGGAGCAGATGCGTCGCTTCATCGGCGCCGACAGCCTGGCCTTCATCTCCATGAACGGTCTTTACCGCGCCATGGGCAAGGCGGAGCGGCTGGCGGCCACGCCTGGTTTCTGCGACGCCTGCTTCACCGGCGATTACCCGATTGCGCTCACCGACATCAGCGGCGGCACGCGGCAGCTTTCCCTGCTGGCGGATGTAGCCTAGCGTCCCGATTCCGAAATTCTTATGTTCTCTATATCGAGTTCTCCTCGAATTTCGGAATCGAAGGACGCTAGGAAATTATTTAATCCTAGTGTCGTTTTGGTTTCGAAGTTCGCTTTGAGATCGATATCAATGACCTGGCGAACTTCGAAACCACGACACTAGGGACCCACTTATGCAACCCGGCGAAAAGCCTTCCCTCGAAG
>Ga0302314_10012899_pt1 | contig 14416 bp, 14 predicted proteins | sample III_Palsa_N2_3_FD_200533 | JGI IMG/M metagenome (GOLD analysis project Ga0302314, IMG submission 200533) | Peat permafrost microbial communities from Stordalen Mire near Abisko, Sweden - III_Palsa_N2_3 | ecosystem: Environmental > Terrestrial > Soil > Palsa > Peat permafrost | place: Sweden... | reverse complement strand
GACCGTCAGCGTGTGGAACAGCGACGCGTCCTGGAACGAGCGGACCAGCCCGAGCCGAGCCCGGCTGGTGGGGCTGAGACGGCTGATGTCGCGCCCGTTGTAGAGCACCGTGCCCGTCTGCGCCCTGGTGAAGCCGCTCAGCAACTCGAACAGGGTCGTCTTGCCCGCGCCGTTGGGCCCGATCAAGCCGAGTATCTCGCCCCGGCGCACCTCCAGATCCACGTGCTCGACCGCGACGACGCCGCCGTAGTGCCGGGACAGCCCGGACGCGACCAGGACCGGCTCGCCCACCGCGACCTCGGCGGCGGAAGCCGACCGGCGGGCCGGCTCGAGCGCCTGGGGGGCCGGCTGCAGGCTGCCGAGGCTTTCATCCGCCGGCGGCGCCGCGGCGGGTGAACTTCGGCTGAGGAAGGCGACCAGCTTGTCCCTGGTCGGTCCGAAGCTCTGCACCAGGCCGCCCGGGAACTGCACGACGAGCACCAGCCAGCCAAGTGCGGTAGCCGCCGTGCCCGCGCTGTCGAGCGGGATCCACTGCGGGATCCCGACGATGTACACCGCGCCGATCAGCGGTCCGACGATCGACCCGACGCCGCCGACCGCCGCCATCGCCGACACGTCCAGGCTGCGCTGCAGCGGGAACTCCGACGGCGGCAGGAACGACAGGGAGTGGCCGAGCAGCGCGCCGCCCAGGCCTGCCAGCAGCCCGGCGAGGAAGAACGCCTGCAGCTTGATCTGAACGGGACTCAGGCCGAATGCCCGGGCGGCGGCCTCGTTGTCCCTGACCGCCTTCATCCGCATGCCGAGACCGCTGCGCCAGATGTTGCGGGCGAACAGGAACACCACGATCAGCGCCACGAAGCTGAAGTAGTAGTACTTGTCCGGGGTGTTGGCCACGAAGGTTCCTATCGCCGGGATCCCCGGCGTGACCCCGGTGCCGAGCATCCACGGCTGGGGCAGCAGCCAGTCCTGTGCCATCAGCCCGAAGCTGAGCGTGGTGACAGCGAGCATGATGCCGGTGATCCGCAGCGCGGGCAGTCCGATGAGCAGCGACAGCAGGGCCGCGACCACCATGGCGGCGAGGAAGGAGACGACGAAGCTCTGCGTGTGGCTGGCGACCAGGTAGGACACGGTGGCGCCGACGCCGGCGATAGCGAACTGGCCGAGCGACAGCTGGCCGCCGAGCGAGGTGATGATGCCGACGGAGAGGCCGACCACCCCGCACGCGATGATGACGATGAGGATGTACACCTGGTCCTGCGGCAGCAGCAGCGGCAAGATGATGCCAACCACCAGGGCGAGCCCCCCGCCGGCCCAGCCGAGCCGGCGCACGGCGAGCGCCTCGGCCCGGTTGCGCGGCGGCCGCGAGGACTGGACCGCTGACCAGGCGTCCTTGTCTTCCTTGCGGGCGCCCTGGCCCCGCTGCAGGAGCAGGCCGACCAGGATGATCACGAAGATGATGAGGCTGACCACGTTGGTATTGGCGTAGGAGCTCAGCACGATCTGCTCCAAGACGCCAAGCACGACCCCCGCGGCCAGCGCGATCGGCATGCTCGCCATCCGCGCGATGACCGCCACTGCCAGGGCGCGCAGCAGCAGCTCCGGTCCGAGGAACGCGCCGCTGCTGAAGCCGCGCGTGGGCATGACGAGGGTGGCCACGAACGCGGCCAGCATGCCCGCGATCCCCCACGCCAGCGCCATGTTCAGGTTCGCGGCGACCCCGGCCAGGCTGGCCGCCTCGGCGTTCGATGCGCTGGCGCGCATGGCCATACCGGACCGGCTCCGGCGCAGGAACACCGCCAGTGCGAGCACCACGATGGGCGACAGGATGAGCATGCCTGAGTAGGCGGGGGTGACCAGCAGCGCCCCGACCGAGAAGGTTGGCAGCCCGGTGGGCTGCGGGAACGATGCCCCGGCGGCGACGTTGCCGTTGAGTGCGGAGGAAAACTGGTCGAGCAGCGACCCGAGCCCGAGGGTCGCGATCACGCTGATCACCAGGGGCGCGCGGCGCAGCCTGCGGATGACCAGCGCCTCCGAGGCGGCCCCGACTCCCCCGGCCAGGGCGACGCCGAGGGCGAAGGCGAACCAGTAGGGCAGGTGCCAGACCACGACGGCCAGTCCGGTGAGCGTGGCACCGAATGCCCCGATCTCGCCGAGCGCGAAGTTGATGACCCGGCTCTGCCGGTACACCAGGATGAGGCCGATCGCCAGCACCCCGTAGGTGAGACCGGTGAGCACGCCGAGCAGGATGCTCGGGCCGGAGATGTGCAGGCCCATCACGACAACCGTCCTTCGGTGCGGTCGTGCGGCGCGGTGGCGGACTCGGCGCCGTCTGGCCCCGCGTTCACCACCCGCCCGCCGGCTGGTGAACCGTTCGTATCCGCGCCCTCGCCAACGAAGAACACCGCGCGCAAGATGTCGTCCCGGGCGAGCAGGTCGGCGGCGGCCCCGTCAAAGCGGATTTGCCCCTTTTCCATGAAGTACGCGCGGTGGACGAGAGTGAGCGCGATGTCGACCGACTGTTCCACCAGCACCACCGCCGTGCCGCTTTCGTTGATCTTGCGCACGATCTGCAGCAGCGCTCCGGTCACGATCGGCGCCAGTCCGAGGGACAGCTCGTCGATCAGCAGCAGCCGCGGCCGCAGGATCATGGCCTTGCCCAGCGCGAGCATCTGCTGCTCACCCCCGGACAGCGTGGCCGCCGGCTGGTTGCGCCGCGCTTGCAGCTGGCTGAACGTGTCGAAGACCTCTTCGATCTTCTGGTCGATCACCGATCGCTTGCGGCCCAGGCTGTAGCCGTAGACGCGCAGGTTGTCGACGACCGACAGCGGACCGAACACCGCCCGACCACCGGGAACCTGGCTGATGCCGAGCCCGACGCGGGACGTCGGCGCGAGATAGGTGATGTCAGAGCCGCGGTAGCGGACGACGCCGCCTGACGGGTAACCAAGGCCGCTGATGGCGCGCAGCAGGGTCGACTTGCCCGCACCGTTGGTGCCGAGCAGCGCCACCATCTCCCCGTCGTCGACCCGGATGCCGACGTCGAACAGCACCTGCAGCGAGCCGTAGGAGAAATCGACGTGTTCACAGGTGAGCAGCGGGATGGTGGCTCCGGACGCCCGGTCGGCCGCGTACTGCGCTTCGGACGCGAGCACGGTGATGGCCTTCTTCGTGTCGTCTTCCACCCGGTCGTGGTGGCGCAGGCTGGCGACGCTCAGCCCGGCCGCCGCTACCGCCAGCACGATGACCGCGCAGGTGGTGCCGAACCGGGCCTGGAAGGCCTGCGCCAGCGGACCGCCGGCCAGGACACCGATGCAGACGCCGGACAGCAGCAGCGCCGCCCCGCGCACTCGCTGCTGCGGGTGGACGGCGGTGAAGACCGGCACCGCGGCGCCCGGCAGCGCCAGGTAGGCGCAGCTCCAGGTAACCGCCAGCAGCACGACGGCCACCGGAAGCGAGGACACGCTCGCGCCGACGGCGAAGGCGACCGCGCCGACCAAAGTCGCCAGGCCGGCCGCCCGCAGGTCCGCCCCCTGCCGGTCCGGGCCGGGGCGGCGCAGACCCAGCAGCCCGAGGGCGACGCAGGCGATCAGCGTGCCGATGGCAAGGGCGAGCGTCGCCCCGGCCGGGGTGAAACCGAAGCGGTACTGCAGCACGTATGCCGCATAGAGCTGCATGGCCGCGATGAACAGCCCGAAGGCGACGAACAACTGGAGGCAGGCGGATATCGACCCAACCGACAGCGCCTGCCGGAAACCCTCCCACAGGCTGGCCGACGCCGCGTCGGCCGGCGCGGGCGCGGTGCCGGTCTCGTTCCTGGCCGCCGCGGCCATGACCTGTGCATCCTGCGCGCCGACACCCGGGTCGCGCACCCGGCCGGCACAAACCGCGGCCAGCAGCATGGCCACGCCCAGGACCAGCAGGCCGGACCGCCACGTCCACTGCGTCGGCGACGCCAGATAGGCCACCACAAGCAGGACGATGCCCCCGGTCAGCGCCTGACCGGCGAAAAACCAGCAGAATGCGCGCGGCCGCAGCTCGGCCGGGAACGATTCCGCCAGCAGCGACAGCACCAGGGTGACCGACACCCCCCAGCACGCGCCGCCGAGTAGGACCAGCCCGATGAGCAGCCACTGCACCGTCACCAGGAAGCTGCCCGCGACCATCAGCAGCGCCCAGACAATCGCGGCCCAGCGCAGCATGCGTCCCCGGTCAGCCTGGCTCCACCGCACCGTCGCCGCGGCCGTGGCGATGGCGCCGACGACGCCAAGCACCGACTCGTACTCCAGCTGAACGCCGAAGATGCTGGCGTCATAGCGCAGCCAGACACCGATCGACGCGGATATCAGCGGCGCCATCATCATCAGCCCGAGCAGCTGAACTGGCTGGCCGACGCTCAGCAGCACCAGCCGGACAAGCACGCCCCGGCTCGGCAGGCCGGCGATCCTGGCCGGCGGCGATGTTCCCGACGCTGGCGCGGCACCGTCCGCCGCGAGCCCGTAGGCCTGGTACCCGACTGCCATCAGGTCCGGTTGGCCTTTCGTATCCATGAGCACTCCTGACGCGGTTGCCGCTGCCTGTGGTCGCGTTCGTGCCCGGGCTTCAGAGCCCGGTGTCTGCCGTGGGAATCCGGAAGGACACCGTCGCGGATACCTCGCCGATCCGCCGGCCGTCGCTGCCCAGAGCGACGATCGTGAGCTCGTGCAGGGTGACGGGGTCCCGGTTGGCGCTGATCGGCAGCGTGCTGAACACGAATGAGGTCTTCGTCGTCGTGTAGATGTTCAGGTTGTTCAGATAGGAGGCGTCCGGGCAGGAAGGCTGGATCAGGCAGCTGGTGTCGTGCAGCAGCTGGGGCACGTAGCGCAGTTCCTGATCCGGCGGTATCGGCGCCTGGTCGAGGAACAGCACGAACTCGGTGCCCGCCGGGTACGTCGACGCCCAGCGCACCGCCACCGGCAGTTCCTTGATGCCGGTACCAGCCGGCGCCGTGATCGTGATCGCCTGCGTCTGCCGCAGGGCGGCCGTGCCGACGCCGCAACCGGCCAGGAGGGCGCACGACACGGCCAGCAGCACGCTCCCTCCCGCCAGAGTCAGCCGGCGCCGGCCGGCCCACCGTACCCGCACGGCTCTCAGCTGCCCGGGGCAGCGGCGGCGGCCGGTGCCTCCGCCCCGACCATGACGACCGCCATGCGGAACGGTTCGCTGCCGCGGTTGTGCCAGGCGTGCACGGTGCCCCGCTGCACGCAGGTATCCCCCCGCTCGAGGTGGACCTCGGTCCCGTCCTCAAGCTCGAGGTCGATGGCGCCGCCGAGCACGGTGATGTAGTCGATCGTCGGCGTCGCGTGCATCGGCGCGTCCATGCCCGGCGGGAACGTGCACAGCCGGAACCGTGTCTCGCCCGGTTTGATATCGGTCGAGAATTCGGCGAACTCCTCGGTCCGGTCGGCGTCGGAACCGAAGCCCGGTGCGGGCGACTCGGTCGACCACACCTCGCCGAATTCGTATCCGCCGCCGCCGAACACCTTCGCCGGCTTGCCATCGTGCAGCACCGCCGAGCGACCAGCCCGCTGGGTGGTAACCACGCGCCGCATGTCCATGCTGATACCTCCGTCTCTTGTCCCGCCCGTCAGCTGCGTGAGCTGTCAGGACACCTTCTGGATCGGCCCGACGTAGTTGAAGGCGCTGATGGCCGGGTCCCACTTCTGAACCTGGAGTTCCTGTCCGCCGTCGTACACGCCGGGGCCGAACTCGGTCGGGCCGTAGCCGTTGGCGGAATCGAACGAGGTGCCCAGGGCGGCCGCGCCTGTCTGCAGTGCGGCCACGGAGACCACCTTCTGCTTGCTCAGCGCCTGCTGGATGAAGAACATCGAGTCACAGAAGTCGGTGGGCGGCGAGGCCACTCCCTTGTAGATCGTGTCCGCGCAGGTGGTGTAGGCCGGGTTGGCCGGGGTGCTCGCCAGTACGCTCGGCGGCTCGGGGACCGCGTCGTCCTTGCCCGGAAGGAAGGAAAGGAACAGCGCCTTGGTCTTGTCCTGGGTGGTCAGGTAGGCCCCGGGAGTTTCCAGCGAGTTCATGATGTAGGCCGGGTAGTAGTCCTGGCTGTTGGCGGCGGTGCTGAACTCGAGGCTCGATACCGAGGCCGACGGCGTGAACATCACGTCCTGGATGCCTGCCGCCTTGAATTTCAAGACCGCGGCCGACATCTGCGTCGCCACGTCACTTAGCCCCGCCAGACCGGAGATGTTGGTGTAGGTGAAGGTCTGCACCGTCGCGCCCAGCGCCTCGAACTTCGGCGTCAGGACGCTGTTGGCGAGGTAGGTCTCGGCACCGGCCCCGTTGTCGGCGACCACGATGCCGACCTTGGTCCCGGTGGGAAGCTCGCCGACATTGCGGAGCGCCTGGACGAACCCGCCCCAGCGGTCATAGGAAAATCCCCACGGCTGGTACAGGTAGCCGGCGTATTCCTTGTACATGGCGTCGTCAAGCTGGAACTGGTCGCTGTCCCAGATGACCGGGATCCCGTGCTGGGCCATGCACGACGGCAGCAGCGGGGTGTCGTTGGTGATCCAGTTGATGGCCGCGAAGACCTTGGCTTGCGAGAACGCCAGGCACATCTGCTGGTCTTCGGTGTTGTAGTCGCTCGAGACGATGTGGAACTGGAAGTACACCGGGACAACCTGGCAGCCGAGCCAGCCGCCGTGGCTGTTGAGATAGGTCAGCCCGACGGTGAACTGCCGCTGGATAGCGTCGGCGGCCTGGGCGGCGCCCTGGGCTGAGATCGTCTTGCCGCTCGCCTCCGCGGCCGCGACCGCTCCGTCGGCGATGTAAGCGACACCAAACTTGACCTTGCCGTCAACGCAGGCCGAGGTGGTCGACAAGGGCGCGACGGAGGACGTGGAGCTGGCTGAAGCCGTCGAGCTGGACGTGCCGGCCGCCGCCGGGGCGTCGCCTTGCGTGCTGGAGTTTGAACTGGCCGCCGCACAACCGCCGACGGCCAGCATGCAGGTGATACCGAGCGCGAGCAGAATGCTGCTCTTGCGTCTAAGCCGAGTCACTGACATGTCAGAATCCCTTTGCAGCGCGGAACGGTCAGCGGGTCAGAAGCGGCGGCAGCCTGAGCCGGCCAGCGGTTTCTTCTACGTGGAAGAAACCTGGGAGCCGGGCCGCGAGGGTCTCCGGCGTGAAGTCCTCGTCGCTGACCATGGCCTGGCCGTCGACGTAGAACTCGGTGACATAGTTGCCCGGCGCGATCAGCAGCTGCTTGCCGGTCACCCCGGCGCTCAGCTCGGACGCGTAGTACAGGGCGAGCGTCGAGGCGTAGTTCGGGTCCCAGTTCTCGGTCTGGTCCGTGCCCCAGTACGGGATGCTCGTCCGGGTCCTGGCGGCCGGGGTCAATGAGTTGCAGCGGATGTTGTGCTCGGCCCCCTCGAGGGCGACGTCCCTGGTCACCGAGAAGACCCCGGACTTGGCGGCCATGTAGGCGGTCAGCCCCGGGCCGCTGCCACCGAACCCGGAGGTGGTATTGACGATGGTCCCGCCGCCTTGGGCGATCATGTGCGGCCACACCGCCTGGATGGTCCCGACGTAACCGACGATGTGCACCTGGAGTTCCATGTTGAGCAACTTCTCGTCGATGTCGCCCATCGTCATTACCGTGACGGTGCCGGCATTGTTGATCAGCGAGTCGACTCGTCCGTACTCGCCGACGGCGGCGTCGATCAGCTGGCGCCCGCCGTCGAAGGTCCGCAGGTCGGCGGTGCTGGCGATGGCCTCACCGCCCTGACGCTTGATCTCCTCCACGACCTGTCCCGCGACCGAGGTGTCGTAGCTGTCGATCGGATTGCTTATCCCTTGGCCCGGTTCGCCCGCCTTGACTTCGATACCGACGTCATTGACGACGACCTTGGCCCCTTCCGCGGCGAAACGCAGCGCGTGACTTCGTCCGATGCCACGGCCAGCTCCGGTTACCACGACGACTTTTCCGTCCATCAAGCCCATGCGAGCACCACCAATCTGACTGGTAAGGCGGAATTGAGCTTTCGCGCGCCAGCATGGAAAGGCACGCGTAAATGAGACCAGTCCGCTTAAACGCGGAAGGTCAGTGATCAGCTCGCGCCACCGAAGGCCGAGTGAGCGTGGGCGGTGTCCATGTATTCGTGCCCGCCACAGATCTTTCCGTCTTTGACGGTCAGAATGAAACAGTAGCGATTTCGGTATTCGTGGCCATTCGTCAGCGTTCCCGCGCCGACGACCTCGACCAGCACCTTGTCGCCCTCGGCGAGGACGCCCCGCTCGGTGAAGGTGACGCCCTTCCCCGGGCCTTTCAGGACCCAGGCGAACTGCTCGGCTATTCCGTTCATGTCCTTGGTGGTCCCGGGGCCGTCTTCACCGGCGAACCACCAGTCGCCCTGGTCGCTGAACAGGCTCAGCGCTTCATCGATGTCTCCGCTGCTTAGCCGGGCGAAGAACTGGCGGGCGACGGCTTTGTTTTCTTCGAGCTGTCCAGACATTGGTGCTCCTTTGAACCGTGAAGGTTACCGGGCCTTTAGGCCCATGGCGGCAGCAGGGCATGCTTCCGCCTGCGAACGGCGAGGAATTTCCGGGCGTCAGGCCCGTAACAAGGGAAGGTGCAGGCCTTCGACTATGAATGGCGGGGTTGCCGGGCGGGCAGGCCCGTGACAGCGGAAGGCGCAGGCCTTCGACTATGAATGGTGCGGATTGCCGGGCGGTCAGACGCGCAGCGGCGGAAGGCGCAGGCCGGCGAACTTGGGCGGCTGGTAGAGGAAGCCGGGCAGCCTTTCCGCTAGTGTTTCCGGCGTCCATTCCGCGTCATTGGCCAGTCCATGCGACTCGATGTACATCTCCCGGACGGAATTGCCTGGTGAGAGCAGCAATTGCTTGCCGGTCACTCCGGCGCTGAGGCTGGAGCAGTAGTAGAGCGCGAGTGTCGAAGCGAAGTTGGGATCCCAGCCCTCGGTCTGGTCCGCGCCCCAGTACGGAACCGACATCCGGGTCCTGGCGGCTGGCGTGAGGGAGTTGCAGCGGATGTTGTGACGTGCTCCTTCGAGGGCGACATCCCGGGTGACTGAGAAGACGGCCGACTTGGCGGCCATGTAGGTGGTCAGGCCCGGGCCGCTTCCGCCGAAGCCGGACGAGGTGTTCACGATGGCACCGCCACCCTGGGCGATCATGTGCGGCCAGACGGCCTGAATCGTGCCGATGTAGCCGGTGACGTGGACGGCGAGTTCCTTCAGGAGCTTGCCTTCTTCGATCTCGCCGACCTTCATGATGGTCATCGTCCCGGCGTTGTTGACCAGGGCGTCGACCTTGCCAAACGCGGCCAGCGCGTTCGCGATCAGTTGCTTGCCGCCGGCGAAGGTGCTCAGGTCGGTCTGGTCGGCGATAGCCTCGCCACCTGACCGGGTGATCTCCTCGACGACCTGGACGGCCACCGAAGGGTCGTAGGTGTCGGTCGGCTCGGTAATCCCCGAACCGTCCGGCCCCCTTGTCACCTCGATGCCGACATCGTTGACGATGACCTTTGCTCCCTCCGCGGCGAACCGCAGAGCGTGAGACCGGCCGATACCTCGGCCAGCTCCGGTCACGATGACCACTTTGTCGTTCATAAGTCCCATCACTGAGCCGCCAATCTCGTCGTTTTGCGGGACCTAGGTGCTGGTGGGGGTGTTGCGCACAGCAACGCAACACGTGGCCGGCGGGGCGCCTACCTCAGCTTCTGCATCCGGGGTAACGGCCTTTTCAGAAGCTCTGAGATATGCATGAACGTAACATTGCTCACATACAGGTGTCAAGAATGCGATTCTGATTCCAGTCTTGACGAAAGGACTGGCCCGGCGCAAGCCGGCGACCCCGGTTCCCGGCCGGCAAGCACCAGCTAGCCTGAAGCTCCATGGTCAGACAGAGGCACGCCAGGGAGCCAGGGGGCCGTCGGCGCGGCGGCGCCGCCCTCGCATTGCTCCGGGCATGCCACCCGGAGCCCACCGCCATGGTGACCGCCATCGCCGTGGCGCTCGCGATCAGCACCGGGCGCAGTCCCGCGGGCGTCCTCGCGGTCGGCGCCGCCGTGCTGGCCGGGCAGCTGTCCGTCGGCTGGCACAACGACTGGCTGGACGCCCCGCGCGACGCCGCGGCCGGCCGGGCCGACAAACCGATCGCGAGCGGAGACATCTCCCGGCGCACGGTCAGCCGCTGCGCGCTCATCGCGCTGGCCGCCACCGTGCCGCTGTCGTTCGCCTCCGGCTGGCGGGCGGCCCTCGCCCACCTGCTGGCGGTGCTGCTGGCCTGGTCTTACAACGCGCGCTTGAAAGCGACCCTGGCGTCCTTCGTGCCCTATGCCGTCGCCTTCCCGCTGCTGGTCGCCTTTGTCGCCCTGGGCGGCCCGGACGGCTCGTGGCCGCCGTGGTGGGCGCTGGCGGCCGCGGCCCTGCTCGGCTGTGGCGCGCACCTGGTCAACGCCGCGCCCGATCTCGCCGATGACGCGGCGGCCGGGATCCGCGGCTTGCCGCACGTTCTCGGCCGGTCGCGCAGCGTGTTCCTGACCGCCGCCCTGTTGCTGGCCGCCACCGTGATCGAGTCCGTCGGCGCCGGTGATCCCGGCTGGGAGGCGGCGCTCGCGGTGACCGCCGTCGCCGCGGCGATGACGGCCGGGATCATCCTTGCCCGGCGGCCAGGATCACGCTGGCTGTTCCGGGCGGTGCTGCTCGCCGCCGCCGTCGACGTCGTCTTGCTGGTCGCCAACGGCCACCAGCTGTGATCCGGACCTGCGCACGGCGACGCCGCTAGTGGGCTGAGCCCGTGGAATGTCTAGACGGCCCGGCCGAGGAAGCCGGCCAGCCGGTCGATCGCCGGTGCGTCCGGTGCGACTTGCACCGCGGCGCCGAATGGGCTGCGGGCGCCTGCGGGACGATTCTCGAGCTGGCGCCTGGCCACGGCAAGCCCGCGCTCAGCGAGGTCGGCGGGGAAGGGAGCCAGCTGCCCGGTCGCCCTCGCCAGGTCCCAGCCGTGGCCCAGGTGTTCAGTGAGCCGGATGTCGATCAGGCCAAGGCCCGGCACCTGGCCAAACGGCAGCGGGTAGGTCCGGTCAAGCATGCCCGGGGTGCGCAGCGCCGTGAGCAGGCTGGCGCAGGCCGCCCGGAAGGCTTCGACGGGCTGCGCGCCGAGCAGGTCCGCCTCGCCGTCCGGCCTGGACGTTCCGGCTACCAGCGAGACGAAGCTCAGGTTCCCGGCGACGAGATGGTTGACCAGGCCCCGGACATCGACCCCGGTGCACGGCGTCGGCCGGTCCCACTGGCCCGCGGAGATGCCCGCGACGATAGTTCCGGCCCCGGCGGTCGCGGCTTGCAGATCCGCCAGCGCCTGCTCAGCCGCCAACGTGCGGTCGTCGCTCACGGCGCCAGTATCGCACGGTCGCCGCCGACCCCTCGGCCGTTTATCAGCCGCGCACTGGTCAGCCGGGAGCGGGGACGCCTTCGAGGACGACGACCGGGAAGACCCGGTCGGTGTTCTTCTCGTACTCAGCGGCGCCGCCGGCAATCAGGGCGTAAAGCCGGTCACGCTCCTCCCCCGCCGTCACTACCGCCCGGGCCGGGAAGGACTGGTCGCCGAGCTCCACCGTCACCGCCGGGTTGGCGCTCAGGTTGTGGAACCAGGCCGGGTGCTGCGGGGCGCCCGCCTTGGACGCCATCACGAACACCCGTCCGCTGTCGTCGACCGCGAAGGCAAGCGGCACGGTCGTCGGCCGCCCGGTCCGCGCCCCGGTCGTGGTGAGCAGCAGGATGGGGAACGGCGGCTGGCTGACCACGCCGTGATTGGCGCGGAACTCGCTGATGACGCCCTGGTTGTAGGCCAGGAACTCCGCATCGGACGGCACGGCCATCACGGCACCTCCAAATCACCGGGAGCAACTCACCGTACTCCGGGTGAGATTAGCAGCACTTCATGCGATTAGCCGCGCGGCCGTGCGCCGTCAGTCGCGCTGTTTCGGGCTGACCGAGCTCAGCGCGTCGTCCAGCATCGGCGGGAACGAGTCCGGGTACCGGGCAAGCAGGTACGTGACTACCGCGGTGAGGTCATGGTTGCTGAGCGCGCTGACCCGGGTGATCCGCAGCTCTGCGGCGGCCTCACGTGGGTCGGTATCGGAATCGGCCATACACTCTCGCTACCCAGCAGAAGGATCTTCATCCCGGGCCGGCACCGAAGACGTCGTTGAGGCTGTGCAGCCGCTCGCTGACGGCCGTACGGTGGTCGAGTTGCCTACGTTGCCCAGCGCTGAGGAGGGTCGCCCATGCCGGCAAACCGGGTCGCCGCGTTGTCCGAGGCCATCGCGGCCTATGTGCAGCCCGGCATGACCGTGGCACTCGAGGGCTTCGGGCATCTGGTGCCGATGGCGGCCGCGCACGAGATCATCCGGCAGGGCATCGGCGAACTGACCGTCTGCCGGATGTCCTGCGACATGATGATCGACCAGCTGATCGCCGCCGGCTGTGCCCGCAAGCTGGTGTCCTCTTTCGTCGGCAACAGCTCGGGCGGGTCACTGCACGAACTGCGCCGGGCGGTCGAAGCGGGCGGCGGTCACCCGGGGATCGCCCTTGAGGAGTACAGCCACGGCGGGATGATCGCCCGCTACGTGGCCGGCGCGGCCAAGCTGCCCTTCTACCCGATCCGCTCCTACGACACGAGCGAGCTGCGGGCGGTGAACGATTCCATCCGCCAGGTCACCGACCCGGCGAGCTGATCTGCGTGGTCCCGCCGCTCAACCCGGATGTCTCGATCATTCACGCGCAGCGGGCCGACCGCGCGGGAAACGTGCAGGCGTGGGGCATTCTCGGGATACAGCAGGAGGTCGCCTTCGCCGGGCGCCGGGTGGTGGTCACGGTTGAGGAGATCGTCGACGACGACGTGATCCGGGGCGACCCGAACCGCACGATCGTGCCGTCGCAGGTGGTCGACGCGGTCGTGGAGTGCCCGTTCGGCGCCTACCCCGCCTCGGTCCAGGGGTATTACGAACGGGACGACACGTTCTTCCGCGAGTGGTCAGAGATGGGGCGCGCGCCGGGCGCGGTGGGCCGCTGGCTCGACGCGAACGTCCGGGACACGGCCGGCCATGCGGACTACCTGTCCCGCGTCGGCGCCGAAACGCTCGACCGGGTGCGGGTCGACCAAGCCCTGTCCCAGCCGGTGAACTACGGCCGCCGGCGGCCCCGTCCGCCAGAGCCGCCTTCGCCGCCAGCGGCCCAGGCAGCCCGTGACGGCGGGGCGGTGTCCCGGTGAGCGGCCCAGCGACGACCAGCGAGCTGCTGACCGTGCTGGCCGCGCGCGAGCTGGCGGGCCGCCGGGTGGTGTTCGCCGGGCACGGCCTGCCCACCCTGGCGGTGTCCCTTGCCCAGCTGACCTGCGCACCCGGCATCGAGATCGTCTACGAGTCCGGGGTGACCGGCGCCCACCCGATCGACCTGCCCACCAGCATCTCCGATTCGATGCTGGTGACCGGGGCGGAAGGCGTGCTGGCGATGCCCCAGCTGTTCAACTACATGATCCAGGGCCAGCGGATCGATGTCGGTTTCCTCGGCGCCGCTCAGGTTGACCGGCACGGCAGCCTCAACTCCATCCTGATCGGCGGGTCCTACCCGCGGCCCGAACGCCGGCTGCCGGGATCCGGCGGCGCCATCGAGGTGATGGCGCACGCGCGCGAGGTGTTCGTGGTCATGCGCAGGCACACCCCGCAGACGCTGGTTGGCCAGCTCGACTTCGTGACTTCGCCCGCTCCGGACCGGACTGGGCCGGACGGCCGGGGCCAGGCCAGCGGCCGCGGTGTGACCCGGCTGATCACTCCGCTCGGCGTGCTGACCAGGGAGGCCGGCGAGTTCACACTGAGCCTGGTGAATCCCGGGGTCAGCGTGGCCGAGGTGCGCGCGGCGACGGGCTGGCCGCTGAGGGTGGCGCCCGGCGTCAGCCAGAGCGAGCCGCCGACGGCCGCGGAGTTGCGGCAGCTACGCGAGGTCCTCGACCCGCGGCGCATCTACCTCCGGTGACCGCGCACTGCCGGGCACCCGCGGGCCGCTGGCCGGCGGGCGGGCCCGCGGCCGCGCCCCGACGATGCGCAGCGCCAGGTGAACATGGTGATCGGCGACCTGCTCGGGCGTGATATGGCCGGAGTCCAGGTACCAGCGGGTGATGTCGATGCCGAGCGACAGCAGCGAGCCGGTGGTCATCCGGACGTCGGCGACGTCGAACGATCCGTCCAGCTGCCCGGCCCGGACGACCTCTTCGAGCTCACTGGTGATCTGCCGTCTGATGCCGTTGATCAGCGTCTGATGCTCGGGGGTGAGCGCCGCCAGCTCGTAGTTGGCGATGCGCGCGCGGGTGTGCCGTTCGGCGTGCCACAACGCGAAGGCGCGCA
>Ga0302314_10012898_pt1 | contig 14416 bp, 15 predicted proteins | sample III_Palsa_N2_3_FD_200533 | JGI IMG/M metagenome (GOLD analysis project Ga0302314, IMG submission 200533) | Peat permafrost microbial communities from Stordalen Mire near Abisko, Sweden - III_Palsa_N2_3 | ecosystem: Environmental > Terrestrial > Soil > Palsa > Peat permafrost | place: Sweden... | reverse complement strand
GCGCAGGTCGGCCGCCTTGAACATCGAGCCCTTCAGGATGGCGCCCGACAGATCGCCGCCGGCCAACACCGCGTCGGTGAAGTCGCAGAGCGTGAAGGTCGCCCCCTTGCACGGCACCCGCGCCAGATTGGCGCCCTTGAACACGGCCGCCGACAGGTCGAAGCCGGAGAGATCGAACGAGCGCAGGTCGCGGCCGCTGAAATCGCCCTGCTCGCCCTCGGCGCCGAAGCTCGCGACCCAGGCGCGGTGGGCGACGATCATCAGCTTCACGTCGCGCTCGGCCTGGCTTTCGGTCTTGGTCGGCCCGCCGATGGTGCGCACCAGATTGGCGCCGTCCATGTTGGATTTGGCCAGCGCCGCATCGGTCAGGTTGGCCCCGGCCAAGTCGGCGCCGGCCAGATCCGCCCCGGTGAGGTCGGCCCCCGACAGATCGCAATTGCGCAGATCCGCATTCCGGAAATCGATATTGCGCAGGTTGGCGCCCATCAGCAGCACGCCGCGGAACACCGAGCCCTGAGCCTGCGCGTTCGACAGGTCGGCGCGCTTCATGTCGGCGCCGACGCGGCTGCCGGTCTGCTTGGTCATCGCCTCCTGGGTGTCGTCGTTGCGGGCATCGAACAAGATGCCGCCCGACAGATCGGAGCCGGTGAAATTGGCCTCGATCAGGTTGGAATGCCGAAAGCTGGCGCCGCGCATGTCGGCCATTTTGAAGTTGGCCTTGCGCAGGATCGCCCGGTCGAAGTTGGCGGCAAACAGGTCGCACTCACTGAAATCGCCCTCGGTGAAATCACCGGCGACGAACTTCGCCCCGGGCAGCCGGGCCTTGCGGAAATTACAGTGCGGGTAGCGGATGCCGGAAAAATCGATCCAAGGTTGATCGAGCTGAATGCCGCCCGTACGGCGGTTCAGCCACAGCGTATGCGCTTTAAGCGCTTCCACCAAATTGCGTGCCATTCACGACCCCGATCGATCTCCAAAGCATCGTGCTATCGCGTCGGTCAGCGGCCTGGTGACGCAGGCCACAGACTAACGGGTGCGGGCGCAAATTCTAAGGGGAAATGAAGGCAGCCGGGTAGGACTGGCGTCCCTAATCGTCGAGTTCGCTATCCCAATAGAGATAGTCGAGCCAGCTATGGTGATAGTCGCGATAGCGCAGGTCCGGCGCCTTGCGGTTGAGCGCGGTTTTCGACGGCCGGACCGGCTCCTTCAACAGCGGCATGCCGGCCTCGCGCGGCGTACGGTTGGCCTTCACATGGTTGCAATGGCCGCAGGCGGCAACGACGTTTTCCCAGCTGGTGCGGCCGCCTCTCGACCGCGGGATCACGTGGTCGAAGGTCAGCACCTCGGTCGGGAATTCATCGGCGCAGTACTGGCAGGTGAATTCGTCGCGCAGATAGATGTTGTAGCGGGTGAAGGCCGGGAAGCCGTCGATCTTCTTGTAATGCTTCAGCGCCACCACGCTCGGCACCGACATGGAGCGGCTGGGCGAGCGCGCGAGCACGTCGTAATTCGCGACCAGCGCCACGCGGTCGAGCATCAGGGCGGTCAATGCGTCGCGCCATGACCACAGCGACAGCGGGTGATAGGACAGCGGCCGATAATCCGCATTCAGCACCAATGTCTGCAGATTCATCATGCGCAGGCCTCCACCACCACCCCGGACAAAACAAAACGGCCAAACTCGCGTTTGGCCGTTGCAACAGATCGAAAAGCGCGCGCGCCGGTCACGACCGGGCCGCACGAACTTTGATGGGTACTTTGGACCGGCCGGAACGCCTGGCGCGAACGGGCATGGGCGCCGTCGAGTATCTCGTTCCAGAGCGTGCGGCAAGGCGTAGCGGCCGGAATGCGGAGCGAAATTAGGGGCTGACCCGGTCGCCTCGATTTTGCGCCGGGGTGTAGAAGCTGAGCGATCACTCGTCCGTCAAGCACCGTCGCGATACTCCGCGCGAGCCACATCCACGTCCGCTTCTTAGCATGGATTTGTGACGGTTTCCTATCGTTCGATAGGGCCGCTCCCCAAAAAAAGCACGCACCACCACCAGGGCTTGTCGGTCCGGCGGATTGGACCCGCTAGCCCTGCGATGGGACCGCCGCCAGATGCTTCGCCAGGAACTGGGCGGCAGCACCCAGGCCGGGCCCGTCGATGCCATGGCCGAGCCCCGGCCGGCGCAACCCTTCGACCGCGATGCCGACGGCACTCAGGCCGGCGACGCCGGCGGCGAGCGAATCGAACGGCACGACCTGGTCGGCGTCGCCGTGGATCAGCAGAACCGGCGGGCTCGAGCGCTTTTCGGCGGCGAGCCGCTGCGGCGCGATCAGCCGGCCGGAGAAGCCCACGATCGCCGCCGGCCCCGGATCGAGGCGCGGGCCGACATGCAGCGACATCATGGTGCCCTGGGAAAAGCCGACCAGCGCCAGCCGGCGCGCATCCAGATGATGCTTGGCCAGTTCGCCCTCGATGAAATGCGCAAGGATCGGCGCGCTGCGATCGACCCCGGCCGCGATCACGCTGGGCGTGCGGTCTTGCAGCGAGAACCATTGATAGCCGTAGGGCGCCATGTCGCAAGGCTCCGGCGCATTCGGCGCCACGAACGCCGTGTCGGGCAGCATTGGCCCCAGATGCTGGGCCAGATCGATCAGATCGTTCCCGTCGGCGCCCAACCCATGCAGCAGGATCACGAGCGACGTCGGTTTGCCGCCGGAAGCGGGCGCGCGGCTGGGACCGGTCAGCGGCAAGGACATCGGGCGGGCTCCTGATGAGATGACAGCTCACGGCATAGCCGACAAAGCCGGCCGTGCCAACGGGGGTGGCCGCTTCCGGTCGCTATCGAGGATAGGCTATGGTGGCTCCCCCCGTCGTGCGAAGATCTTTCCGTCCGATGGATTTTGGCTCGGAGAAGCAATGACGCGCGAATCCAAAGACCAAGAGATTTTGCGCGAGAGGTCGCTGAGACCGTCCGAGCTTACCGATCAGATTTTAGCGATCGGCGCTCGCTGCTCGGCCTTGCCGGATATCGATGCCCGCACCGCGGACGAAATCCTAGGCTACGATCAGGGTGGTCTGACGCGGTGATCGGTAGACGTCGGACCGGTCCGGAAGTCGCCTGACCCCATGCCGGTCACCCGCTTCGCCCCCAGCCCGACGGGCCTGCTCCATATCGGCCATGCCCTGAGCGCGCTCTATGCCCGCGACCAGGCCGGGCCGGACGGGCGGTTTCTGTTGCGGCTGGAAGATATCGACCAGACGCGCTGCCGCCCGGCATTCGCCGCCGCGATCGAACAGGATCTGGCCTGGCTCGGGCTCGACTGGCCGCGGCCGGTGCGGGTGCAGTCGGCGCATTTCCCCGATTATGCCCAGGCGCTGGATCGCCTGCGGACGCGCGGGCTGGTCTATCCCTGCTTCTGCACGCGCAGCGCCGCCCTGGCCGAGGCGGCGGGCGCCCCCCATGGGCCGGGCCCGCTTTATCCCGGCACCTGCCGGCACCTGTCGCCGGCCGAGCGCGCCGAGCGGATCGCCGCCGGCACGGCGCACGCCTGGCGCCTCGACCTCGGCCGCGCCCAGGCCGAGACCGGGCCGCTCAGCTGGCGCGATCTCGAGCGCGGCACCGTCCGGGCCGCCCCCGAGCTGCTGGGCGACGTCGTGCTGGCGCGCAAGGACAGCCCGACCAGCTATCACCTGGCGGTCACCTGGGACGATGCGCTGCAGGGCGTCGAGCTGGTGACGCGCGGCGAGGACCTGTTCGACGCGACCCATATCCATCGGCTGCTGCAGGCGCTGCTGGACCTGCCGGTGCCCGTGTGGCGCCACCACCGCCTGTTGCTCGACGCGGACGGCAAGCGCTTCGCCAAACGCGACAAGGCGCCGACGCTGCGCGCGATGCGCGAGGCCGGCAGGACGGCGGCGGATGTCAGGGCGTCGGTGGGGTTTTAAAAAGGATATCCAACCGCTCGACCAGGCTCGCCGGAAACAGCGCGATCTCGCCAGACCGGAAGCGACTCAGCGGTATCCACTCGGCCGTCAGCGCCTGGCCGCTGTCCTCGATGATGGCAATCCGGTCGCGCTGATAAAGTGCGGGATCGGCCAGCAAGACGCGATGGACGAAGACGATCTCGTGCCCGGGCGCGCCGTGATGGTGATAGCGGTTCTCGATCACCAGCGGGCCGGCGGTGATCTCGATCGCCGTGTCCAACTCCTCGCGGAATTCGCGCGCCAGCGCGTCCGCCGCCGTCTCCATGAATTCGATGCCGCCGCCGGGCGGGCGGCAGCCCTTGAGCGCGCCCTGGTCATCGGGCACACACACAACCAGGATCTGGTCGCCGCGTTCGGCGATACCGATGGCGATGGCGCGGATGAGGGATTTCGGTCGCCAGACCGGGTCGCTCATCGTCCGCCGCGGATCAGGCTGCCGCGCAGGCCTTCGACCAGCGCCAGATAATCCTGGTCCTCGGGCACGATCAGACCGTGGCGCAGGCCGAAGTCGATCAGCACCAGATTGACGTTGAATTTGAAGCGGTCGGTCTCGCGCACCAGCCGCAGACATTCGCGTGCCGGCAGCACCCGGAAATCCTCGATCTCGCCATCCGTGTTGCGCGGGGTGAATGCGGCCGGCGTCTGGATGTCGTAGAGGAACAGCACATCGTCGCGCATGCCGTCGGGCAGCTCCATGCGATAGCGGATGGCGCCCACGGCTTGGGCATGGACCGTCAGGGCCTCGGGCATGTCGGCCTCCTCGGCCGCCTCCTTCAGCAAGGTCTCCCAGGCGCCATATCCCGAGCCCATGCCGCCGGCGACCAGATTGTCGAGCTGGCCCGGCGCGATCTTCTTGTCCTGCGCCCGCTTGCCGATCCAGAGGTCGGGCCCGTCCGCACCCGGCCGCCAGCCGTTCAGATGCACGCCGTAGGAGCACGTGCCGAAGAACGGCACCGCCCCGCGGTCGAGCTCGAACAGCAGCGGTCCGCGCCAGCCGTCCGTCACCGCGAACAGCTCGCCGCGGCGCTGGTCGAACACGCCCGCCCGGATCAGCCCGTCGGTCGCCTCGCCCAGCGCCACCGTGGCTGCGTCCGCACCCTCGATCCCATCGGCAAGCACGATTCTATCGGACGAAATCCGGAACAGGTGAGGAAAGGCGTCGAGCGCCCGGGCATTGTCCCGGCGCACGAAGCCGACGCGGCGCCCCGCCAGCAGCAGCGGCAGGAACCGGTCGGGGTCGAAGCGGTTGCAGGCTTCGAGATGGCGCAGATAGGTCATGGACCGAACAGACACTGCGGGCGTGGGCCGGTCAAGCGGGGACGGAAAGCCGCGCTTGACGGGAAAGCGAAACGCCCCAATATGAGGTAAGGCAGGCTTTCCTTACGAGGCGATCATGGGTACCACGCTGACGGTCACGTCCAAAGGCCAGGTGACGCTCCGGCGCGAATTGCTGGAGCATCTGGGCGTGGTGCCGGGCGACAAGATCACCGTCGATTTCCTGCCGTCTGGCCGGGCCGAGGTCAGGGCGACCAAGGCCAAGGGATCGTTCGAGGGGTTCGTCGGCTGCCTTGCGGAACCGGGAACCAGGCCGATTTCGATCGAAGAGATGAACGAAGTCATTCGACAGGGCTGGGCCGGCGAGAAGTGAGGATCGCGGCCGATACGAACCTGCTGGTCCGAACGGTTCTCGACGATGATCCGGAACAATCGCGGTTGGCGATCGCGACCCTGGGCGCCGCAGAGACCGTCGCGGTGACGCTGCCGGTCCTATGCGAGTTCGTCTGGGTTTTGAGCCGCGCCTATAAGCGTAAACCCCACGCCATCGCTGCCGCCATCCGACAGTTGATCGCCAGCGCCTCCGTTCAAATCGATCGGCCGGCCGTTGAAGCCGGCCTCGTTTTGCTCGATGCCGGCGGTGACTTTGCCGACGGCGTCATCGCATTCGAAGGGCGCCGGTTGGGCAGTGATGTCTTCGTCAGCTTTGATGCCGACGCGGTGAAGCGGCTGAAGGCGTCCGGAACCCAGGCCCTGTTGCTCTCCGCCTAGTCGATCGCCGCCCACAGCAGCGACAGGCCGGAGCAGATCATCAGCCCGTCCAGCAGATGCTGGAACAGCGTCGGGCTCATCTTCAGCACGAAGCGCTTGGCGACGAAGGCGCCGATCATCAGGGACGAGCCGACCAGCAGGCCCTGCAGGATGGTGCCGAGCGGCAGGGCGCCCAGCTCGCGGAAAGTCGCCACCTTGGCGATATAGAGGGCGAGCGAGCTCGCCGCCTCGGTCGACAGGAACGCGCCCATCGACAAGCCATAGGCGGTGAAGGCCGGCACGCTCAGCGGCCCGGTCGACAGCACTACCCCGGTCAGGAACCCGATCAGCGCGCCGATGATCCCGAGCTGCCACAGGCGGATGGTGAAATTGCGCCGGGCGAGCCAGCGCCGGCCCGGGATCATCGCCAGGAAGAACAGGCCGAGCGCCACGTCGATCACGCGCGGCGGCAGGATCAGCAGGGTGCGGGCGCCCAGCGCCGCCGCCGGCGCGCCCGGCAGCGCATAGGCGGCGAACGCGCGCCAATCGACCTCGCGCCACCAGGCCAGCACCCGCGCCAGATTCGCCATCACGGCGGCGATCGCCATGATCGGCACCGCCTGCTTCGGCCCGAACGAGAACACCAGCACCGGCAGCAGCATGATCGATGAGCCGGTGCCGATGACGCCGCTGATCACGCCGGCGACCAGGCCGACCAGGAGCACGAACAGATAGGCGGTCATCGCGACCCGCCTCCCTTCAGAGATGCACCCGCGCGCCCAGGATCAGCGCCAGCCCGATTGCGATGCCGCACGGCAGGGCGGATGCTGCCAGCAGGGCCAGCGGCCGGCTCGGCTTCTTGCGGGCGAGCCGATCCAGCACCGGCAGGCGCTGCGCGATCTCCGGCGCCCAGAACGCGAGCGGCAGCGGCAGCAGCGCCCAGGGCGCATGCAGCGCGCCGCGCGCCTCGATCACCATCAGCCCGGTGAAGCCCACGACCAGCACGGCCAAGCCGATCGGCCCGAAGCTGCCGCGCTGAAGCGGCCAGGCCCAGACCAGGCTGCCGAGGCAGGCGCCGGCCAATGCCAGGGCCAGGCCGCTGGCGCCGGCCGCATGGCCGATCGACGCGACGATCGCCAGCGCCAGCGCGGCGAGGCCGGTGACGGCGATCGGCGTGGCGCCGGGGCCGAGCGCCTTCAGCCGCAGCGCCGCCGCGATGGCGATGGCGCCATAGATCGCTGCCCCCAGCAGCTCCTCGACCGTCGGTGCCAGCATCTGGCGCCAGCCGATGATCCAGACCACGGCGAAACCGGCGCCGGCGACGGCGACCAGACTCAGGACGCGCGGACCAGCACCGAACAAGGCCAGCAGCAGTCCCAGCACCAGCGCCAGCAGCGCGGCCTCGCCCAGCGGATGATAGGCCACATCGCGGCCGAGGAACGGCAGGCCGCCGGTCACCGCCCAGAATCCGGCCAGAAACCCGATGCCGAGCCCGGCCTCGGCCAGCTTGCCGTCGCCCTTGCGGCCGCGGGCGAAGCGGATCAGCCCGGTCGCCCCGAACGCGACCAGGGCCGGCAGCGCAAGCGCCTCGACGAGCGGTGACAGAACCATGGCGCGTGCTATTCCCGACTAGCGAAGCCTATTCAAGCGGCATAGCCTGTCCGCGGCAGCGGCGAAAGCCGCGATCGCCGACGAATTCGTTTTGATTTCGAAATGAACCTGAAGGAAGATCGAGAAATGCCGGCAGTTGCCAGCCCTGTGCGCGTGCATGAGATCGAAGCCGCCGCCGCCCGGATCGCGGGCCATGTGCGCGAAACGCCGGTGCTGGCGCTCGAGTCGGGCGCCTTCGGCGTCGCGGCGCCGATCGTGCTCAAGCTCGAATCGCTGCAGCATTCGGGCTCGTTCAAGGCGCGCGGCGCCTTCAACAGCCTGCTGTCGCTGGAGGTGCCGGCCGCGGGCGTGATCGCGGCTTCGGGTGGCAACCATGGCGCCGCCGTCGCCTATGCCGCCGGGCGGCTAGGCCACCGTGCCGAGATTTTCGTGCCGGAGATTTCCTCGCCGGTGAAGGTGCAGCGCCTCCGGGACTATGGCGCGATCGTGCATCAGGTCGGCGCCAATTATGGCGAGGCCCTGGCTGCCTCGCGCCGGCGCCAGGCCGAAACCGGCGCCCTGACCGTGCATGCCTATGACCAGGTCGAGGTGCTGGCCGGCCAGGGCACGGTCGCCCGCGAATTCGAGCGTCAGGCCCTGGTGCTGGGCGGCATAGACACAATGCTGATCGCGGTCGGCGGCGGCGGGCTGATCGGCGGTATCGCCGCCTGGTGCGGCGGCCGCACCAACGGGCCGCGCATCAAGCTGATCGCGGTCGAGCCGGAGCGCTGCCCGACGCTCCATGCCGCCTTTGCCGCGGGCGAGCCGGTCGATGTCGCGATCGGCGGCCTGGCCGCGGATTCGCTGGGCGCGTCGCGCGTCGGCAGCCTGATGTTCCCGATCGCCCAACGCGCGGTCGACGATGTCGTGCTGGTGCCGGACGAGGCGATCAAGGCGGCGCAGATGGCCCTGTGGCAGCACCTGCGCCTGGCGTCGGAACCGGGCGGCGCCACCGCGCTGTCGGCCCTGATGTCCGGCATCTATCGGCCCGCCAAGGGCGAACGGGTCGGCGTGCTGCTGTGCGGCGGCAATGTCGATCCGGCGACGCTGATCTAGCGGGGCGGCGTCGGCCCATGATCTCCACCCGGATACTCGCCTGGGCGTTGCTGGCCCTGTCGGTCGCAACGGCACGGGCCGAGGATCTGGTGATGCTGCCGACCCGGCCCGGCGTGACCGAGCCGTTCTACGTCACCCGGCCCGCCGGATCGCCCAAGGCCAGCCTGCTGCTGTTCACCCGTGGCGACGGGATTCTGAACCCCTATCGACAGCCGGCCGATCTGCAGCACGGCAATTTCCTGGTTCGATCGCGCGACCTGTTCGTGCAGCAGGGGTTTCTGGTCGCCGTGATCGGCGTGCCGTCGGACCAGTCGGGCGGTCTCGGTGCCTTTCGGCTGAGCCCGGAGCATGCGACCGATATCGCCGCCGTGGTCGCGTGGCTGCGCGCCGCCGATCCGGCGCCGGTCTGGCTGGTCGGCACCAGCCGCGGCACGATCTCCGCCGCCCTCGGTGCGGCCACCATCCCCGGCGTGCACGGGCTGGTGCTGACCTCGTCCGTGACGCGCGCGGCGCCGGCCGATCCGACCGACGTCTTCAATATCGATCTCAGCCGGATCGCGATCCCGACGCTGGTGGTCAATCACCGCGACGACAGCTGCTTCGTCGCAGTGCCGGCCGACGCGCCGCGGCTGCTGGATGCGCTTTCGCGAGTGCCGACGAAGCAGGCGCTGCTCTATGACGGCGGCGTGCCGGCGCGCACCAAAGCCTGCGAGGCGCTCTCGCCCCACGGCTATTTCGGCATCGAGCCTGAGGTCGTGAACGGCATCGCGGACTGGATCACGCAGCATTAGGCCCCGGCGTTCTTGTCGCTGGGGCCGCCGACCGGCTAGTCTCTGCGCGTAAGACGAAAAACGGCCAACCGGCCCAACGATAAAATCAGGGAGGACCTCGATGTCCGGATTCACCAAGGCTGTGACCATGGCCGGGATCGGCTTGGCATTGCTGAGCCCGATCGGCGCCCACGCCGGCGATCTGCTGGTCGTCGCCAATGACGAGAAGCTGGTCTGGGACGATGCCGGCAAGCCGATCTACAAGGCGCCCGGCGCCGATACGATCGCCATCTTCGATCTGGCCAAGCCGGCGCTGCCGACGGTCGTCGCGACGTTCAAGCTGGAAAACACCGTGGTCGGCCCGCCGACCAACCTCGCCATCACGCCCGACCGGCAGCTGGCGCTGGTCGCCAACTCGCTGCATTGGGTCGATGACGGCAATGGCGGCTGGAAGGGCGTGCCCGACACCAAGCTCTATGTCCTCGATCTCACGGCCAAGCCCGCCGCCCAGCTGGCGACGGTCGAGGTCGGCAAGCAGCCGTCCGGCCTCGCCATCAGCCAGAAGGGCGACCTGTGCCTGATCGCCAACCGCGCCGACAATACGGTGAGCGTGCTGTCGATTGCCGGCAAGGAGGTCAAGCTGATCGACACGGTGGCGCTGGCCGCCGCCGGCGCGCCCAACGAACAATTGTCGGCCGTCGCGATCACGCCCGATGGCAAACAGGCGCTGGTGGTCAAGGCGGCAAGCGGCAAGGTGGCCCTGCTCGCCATCGACGGCCAGAAGGTCACCTACGGGCACTACGACATGAACGTCGGCATCTTTCCCTACAACGTCCAGATCCCGGCGGGCGGCCATATCGGCATCGTCAATGTCAACGGCAATGGCGGCGCATCGGATGGCCAGGTCGACACGGTCGCGATCATCGATATGGAAGCGAGCCCGCCCCATGTGATCGACCAGGTCGTGATCGGCGACGGGCCCGAGGGGCTGGCGGTCAGCCCGAACGGCAAGCTCGCCATCTCGGTCATCCTGAACGGCGCCGGCAACGTGCCCAAGACGGCGTTCTTCCACCATGACCATTCCTATCTCGCCATCCTGAAGGTCGATGGCAAGAAGGTGACCAAGGTCGGCGAAATGCCGGTCGGCCAACTGGCCGAGGGCATCGCCTTCAGCGCCGACGGCAAATATGTCTATGTCGGCAACTACTTGGACGCCGATCTTGAAGTGTTCAAGGTCGACGGCACCAAGCTGACGAAGGTCGGCGCCAACATCAAGACGCCGGGCCAGCATCCGGCGGCCATGCGCAGCAGCACGCCATAGGGTAAAAGCCCACGCCCGCTATTGACGGGCGTGGGTAGCCCGTCACGCGCTGAACCCGTCCAGCTCCGACTGCGGCAGCGGCTCATCAAAATCGTCGCTCAGTCCACTCACGCCCATCGCATTCGCCGATAAGCGCGGAACCGCACGCAGGATCCGCTCGGCGCGCCTCGCCACACTCCCCGGTGCGATCCGGATGCAGCGATAGCCGAGCGTCCGATACCTCTCCTCATGGACCCGCTCGAAGCGCAGCGAGTCCTCAAAGCTGATCCGTCGCGCCTCGGTCGGTGTACAGAAGCCCAGATTGTCGATGAAGAATACGTCCGGCTGATAGGTCCGCTCGCGTTCGATCCGCGCCAATTCGGCCAGCAGCGTCTCGGACGGCGGATGGCCCAGAAACGTGGCAAGAGCGTAGGTGCAAACCGGCGAGCGGTCGAAGAACTGTACCGGGCTCGGCAGATCGGCCGCGAGGATCTGGCGTTGGCGCTGCAGCGCCACGATCCGATCGATGAAGCCGGGGTCCCGCCAAGGTTCGGCAATACCCCGGGCTTGGTCGAGCGCGATGACGTCGGTCGCCGCCTCGTCGACCACGACCTGACCCAGCCGCTCCAACTGGCGGAGGATCGCGGTCTTCCCGGCGCCGGGCGTGCCAGTGAGGATGTAGCGCTGCATGGGGATCCTGTTGGTCGCGCAGCCGGCGCCCTGCAAGCCCGTCGTCACACCGAGGCTGATCTCTACTTCTTGCCCTTTGACGGCGCGCTCGGCTTTACCAATGTCCAGCTTTGCCCGGGCTTCTCGGTCGGCGGTAATGGCTTGCCTCGGGTCGAAACCGCCTGAGCGCCGGTCTGGCCGCCTCGCGGCCCGACTTGCTCATAAATTCCGGAACGCGGAGTGGCCGCCCCTGGTGGCATTCTGACCTCGATCGCTGAGCGCGGAAGAACGCCGTCCTTCGTCTTGGTCATTGGACTGTTCCTTCTCGAAACATAGCCTCAAGGTAAGTGACCGCATCCTGTTCCGCCAGCGCGAACAGATCGGAGCGCGTCGGCAGATTGCCAGTCGGAAAATGCTTCCCATCGAGTTCATGCTGACGTTGCATCAGCTTCCGGCGTCGCTCGGTAATCTCTTCATTGGTAAATTGCGCTGAGAACACGCATTCCCACTCGAACAAGGCCTCGATGAAGAGCGCTTCCAAGCTAGTCAGCAAGTCATTTGCTCCCTTTTGACGGGTCGTAAACGGAATCGCATCCTTCAACGCATCAGCCATCTGCGAGGCGGCGATGATTGATCCCCAAAACGAATGCATATTCCTTCCAGATCACCCAGCCGGCGATCCCTCCACTTGATGCGATCCCGCGTAAGATTGCGAAGCGCGTCATCCACCACGAAAGGATATCTCGGTATCGCCGCGTATATTCACACCTGACTTTAAGTTGAAAGAGTTCCTTGAAATAAAGATCCTGCTGACGGTGAGGAGAAATCTCGTCTTCAGCCATAGCCCGCCTTCTCATCGGCCAATCTTCTTAAAACTGAAGAGACGATCGCACCAAAGCTAAAAGTTGTCGAGCAGACGGCCAAATCGGTAGAGGCACTTCCACACGATCGGGAACCGCCCCGCAGCTCAAGCCGCCAGTTCGCCCCGTTCGTCGATCAGCTCGACGATGTCCGCGATGATGCGGGTCAGGTCATAGTCCTTGGGCGTATAGACGCGCGCCACGCCCGCGGCCTTCAAGGTCGCCGCGTCCTCGGGCGGAATGATGCCGCCGACGACCACGGGAATATCGTCGATGCCGGCGGCCTTCAGGCCCTTCATCACCTCGCCGACCAGGGCGACATGGCTGCCGGACAGGATCGACAGGCCCACGACATGGACGCTTTCCTCCAAGGCGGCATTGACGATCTGGGCCGGGGTCAGGCGGATGCCTTCATAGACGACCTCGAACCCGGCATCGCGCGCCTTCAAGGCGATCTGTTCGGCACCGTTGGAATGGCCGTCCAGGCCCGGCTTGCCGACCAGCATCTTCAAGCGCCGGCCGAGCCGGTCCGACACGGCCCTGACCCGTTCGCGCACCGGCTTCAGCGCATCCTTGGGCTGCAGGGTCGAGCCCGCCGACGAGGCGGCGGCGACGCCGGTCGCGGCGCGATATTCGCCGAACACCTGACGCAGCACTTCCGACCATTCGCCGGTGGTGACGCCGGCGCGCGCCGCCGCGATCGACGGCTCCATGATGTTGGTGCCTTGCGATGCCGCTCGGCGCAGCCCGTCGAGCGCCGCCGCCACGGCCCGGGCGTCGCGGCCGGCGCGCCAGCCGGCCAGCCGGGCGATCTGTTCCTGCTCGACCGCGGCATCGACGGTCAGGATGCCGGCATCGCCGCCGCCGGTCAGCGGCGATGGCGCGGTCTCGGTGAAGCGGTTGACGCCGATCACGCTCTGCTCGCCGCGCTCGATCGCCGACAGGCGCTTGGCGTTGGATTCGACCAGGCGCTGCTTCATGTAGCCGCTCTCGATCGCCGCGACCGCTCCGCCCATGGCCTGCAGCCGGTCGAACTCGGCCATCGCGTCCGCCGCCAGCTCGGCCACCTTGGCGGCCACGACCGGCGAGCCTTCGAACAGGTCGCCGTACTCCAACAGGTCGGTCTCATAGGCCACGATCTGCTGCAGGCGCAGGCTCCATTGCTGGTCCCACGGCCGGGGCAGGCCCAACGCCTCGTTCCAGGCCGGCAATTGCACGGCGCGGGCGCGCGCATCCTTGGACAGCACGACCGCCAGCATCTCCAAGAGGATGCGATAGACGTTGTTCTCCGGCTGCTGCTCGGTCAGGCCCAGGGAATTGACCTGCACGCCATAGCGGAAGCGGCGGAAACGCTCGTCCGTGATGCCGTAGCGCTCGGCCGTCAGCTTGTCCCACAGCTCGACGAACGCGCGCATCTTGCACATCTCGGTGACGAAGCGGATGCCGGCATTGACGAAGAAGCTGATGCGGCCGACGACCTGGCCGAATTCGGCTGCCGGCACCTGGCCGCCGGCCTTGACCGCATCCAGCACGGCCGCCGCATTGGCGAGCGCATAGGCCAGCTCCTGCACCGGCGTCGCCCCCGCCTCCTGCAGATGATAGGAGCAGACGTTCATCGGGTTCCATTTCGGCAATTCCCGATAGGTGAACGCGATGACGTCGCCGGTCAGACGCAGGCTGGGCCCGGGCGGGAAGATATAGGTCCCGCGCGAAAGATACTCCTTCAGGATGTCGTTCTGGGTCGTGCCCTGCAGGGCGGCCCGGCTCGCCCCCTGTTCCTCAGCGCAGGCGATATAGAGCGCCAGGAGCCAGGGCGCCGTCGCGTTGATCGTCATCGACGTGTTCATGCGTTCCAACGGAATGCCGTCGAACAAAGCCCGCATGTCGCCCAGATGGCCGATCGGCACGCCGACCTTGCCGACCTCGCCTTGCGCCAGAATATGGTCGGAATCGTAGCCGGTCTGGGTCGGCAGATCGAAAGCGACGGAGAGCCCGGTCTGGCCGCGTTGCAGATTCGTGCGATAGAGCGCATTCGACGCCTCGGCCGAGGAATGGCCGGAATAGGTCCGGATCAGCCAAGGCTGCTCCCGCTCGGCAAATCCACGCTTCTCGT
>Ga0302314_10012897_pt1 | contig 14416 bp, 13 predicted proteins | sample III_Palsa_N2_3_FD_200533 | JGI IMG/M metagenome (GOLD analysis project Ga0302314, IMG submission 200533) | Peat permafrost microbial communities from Stordalen Mire near Abisko, Sweden - III_Palsa_N2_3 | ecosystem: Environmental > Terrestrial > Soil > Palsa > Peat permafrost | place: Sweden... | reverse complement strand
CGATGCCGGCAAGCGCTATCTCGCGGCGTTCCAGGACCAGTTGATGATCGCCTCGATGTACGAAAAATACGGTAACTGAGCCGGGGCGTCAGGCGAGCGTGCCGCGCGCCGCTTCGCACAACAGCGCAATACGCTCCTTCAACGCGTCGCTGATATCCGACGGGGTGTCTCCCCGCGTCCGGATCATATAGCGGCCGCGATCGATGGCGTCGCGCGCCGCATTATAGACCAGGTCGCCATCGAGCAGGCTCGGCTCGATCTGGCTGCCGTCGAGCCAGCCGTTCCAGCTCTGCAGGAAGATCGCCCGCTCGTCGGCCGGGAAATGAGCGTGGGCGAACAGCATGGCGTTCTCGACGAACAGCCCGAACAGATGGGTGTCGTGCGGCCGGTTGCCGTGATTGATCAGATGGGTCGCCCCGCCCTCGGGATGACGCAGCCAATTATGGAACGAGGCGAAGACGCGCGGCAGCACCTTGCCGCGCGTCTCGCGATTCAGCATGCGGGCCACGGTGAAGGGCAGATAGGGAAAGAAACGGTCGAGATAATCGGCCGAATCCTTCAGACCGGCCAGCACCTCCAAATAATCCAGCCCGCCGGTACGGTTGCTGGGATTGCAGGAATGCCAATCCTCCGGCGAGGGATCAACCAGCGAATCGAATCCGGCCGACAGGAAGCGCCCCTTATCCTCGGCGCGGTTGGCGATCAGATAAAGACCCGGCAGCCCAGCCGCTTCGGCGGCGCGGCGCAGCGCGGTCACCACCGCGGCGGGTGCCGCCAGATGTTTCGGGGACTCGACGATCAGAACCGGGCGCCCGCCCAGCTTCACCGCTGGGACGCTCTTCAGCGCGGCGACCAGAGCGTTGATACGCTCGACCTGCTCCAGCGCCGCCGACGCGTCGGCCCAGACCGGCTCCTCGCCATTGCGCCAGCGGAAAGCCAAACCGAAAGAAGGGTCGCAGAACGGCGCCAGCAGGGCTCCGTCATGGCGATAGGCGCCGCCGAGAAAGCGGATGTCGATGACGAAGCCGTCGATGCCGGCCTGGCGCGCCATCCCCACCACCGGCGCGGTCTGCTCCGGCTTGGCGAGATCATAGTGACCGAGGGTCGAGGGCGAATTGAGCGCGAAATGCTGACGGCTGGCCGGGCGCGCCTCGCGTAAGCGCCGCCAGCGTTCGCCGCCGATGAAACCCGTGTCAAAAAAGGCCAGGACCAGCATGGCGACTCCTTACTCCACAACGAAGCCGTAGACCTGTTCGGCCATCGACAGGATGGCGGCGATCAGATGCTCGGGCTTGGCGTAATTGATGCACTCGGCGGTGCCGAATACCGGGCAGCCGGTCTCGGCGCCGCAGGGATGGCAGGCCAGGGCGGAATCGATGGCACGGTAATGGGGCGTCCAGCCGCCACCGAAATTCGCGGCCCCCGTCGCGCCGAACAGGCCGATGGTCGGCCAGCCCATCACGCTGCGCACATAATGATGCGGGAAGGAATCGAGCCCGACGAAGATATGATGCCGCCGCACCGCCGCGGTCAGGGCGTCGGTCTCGTCGGCGTCGATCGAGATCGCGCCGAAGGGTTCGAGATCCGGCCGGCCGATCACCGACACCTCGATGCCGAGTCCCCGCAGGCAGCGGACCGCCACCTTGGCGTAATCGAGCGGGTAATTCTTGATCGAGGTTCCGCCGGTGGCGTGGAACAGCACCTTGAGCGGGGCGGCCGGCAGCGCGCAGCGCTCGGTGACCAGCGGCGGCTGCAATTGCCGCAGCTGGTCGGGCCGGGTCAGCGACTCGCCCAAGGTGAAGCGGTCATGGTCGATCATGTGGAACGGGCTGATCGCGGAGACGCGCGAATAGCGCATGAAGACGACGAAATTATCCCGCAGCACGGACTCGCCCAGGCGGTTCAGCGAATGGGCGAAATATTGCGGCTCGCCCACCGAATTATCGCGCGGCAGGAAGGGTAGCTTCAGCCAGACCGGATCGAGAGCCAACCCCGACGCGGCGACGATGTCCCGATAGCTGGAGCAGACCACTTGGCGCGTCACCAGCGGCGCCGTCACATCGCGCGAAGCCATGGCGAAGAAGATGATCGAGCCGGCGTGATAGGGATGGAAGGCGGCGACCGGCAGGTCGCGCCAATCCTTGCGCGATTCGACGATCTTGATGGCGTTGGCGGTGGTCACCTTCAGCACGCCCTGACGGGCCGGCCCCTGGAACCAGCCGGTCGGCGTCGAGACCGGGTAGGGGCCGATGGTGATGCCCTGCATCCGCCGGCGCGGTAGGCTGAGGCCGGTCAACCCTTCGAGCAGGCGCTGGTCGAGTTCGGCATCGACCGCCGACAGGGTCAGCAGGAACCGCTCGATTTCGGCGAAGAGCGCGCGCGGCAGACAATAGACCAGCGGGAAACCATCCGCGGAGGCCAGGATCATCGGCTCGCGGACGCCCTCCTTGAGCCAGCCGGCGATCTGCGCCGCCTTAAGCGGCAACAGCGGATTGGCGATCGCCAGCAGATCGGCGGAGGAAGCGCCCCCGATGCGGCGCGCCAGCTCGACCACATAACGGGCCGGCGGCGACGTGGCGGAATCGAACATCTCGTCGGCCGCCAGCCGCCCCTTGGAGAAGCGGAAATCGAAGCCTTCGACGCGGCCGCTGGCGGTGGAGACGGCGAGGCCGGTCAGCATCAGGCGGAGCTCTTCAGCGGATACGCCAGCGATGCATCGATCTTGTGGGTCTTGGCCAGAACCTCCCCAAGTCCGGCTTCGCCGTTCTCGAATCCAATCAGGAAAACATCGCGGCTGAGATCCCGCAGAGAGGCCAGCACACGCAGCTCTTGCGGGTCCTTCAGCCAGAAGATCGCCGGCAGACCGGGCTCCATTTCCTCCAGCGCCTCGCGCAGGCCCTTTTCACTGCGGGCGTGGATCACGGTCAGCTTATGATTTTCCGAATGGCGCAGAGCGACGTCGAGCGCCAGCTTGTGCGCGCTCTCGATCGCATAGACCTGCAGAAAGTCATGCCTCAGCGCCTCTTCGACGCCGTCTCCCTTGCCAGCGCCGGTCTCGACGAGATAGCGGCCGCCATGCGCCGCGATCAGCGCGGCCAGATCGAAATCGGAAAGAGCGCCCATCTGCTTACCTTTCACGGCCGGAATCCGTAGATCCGCTCGGCCATCGCCACTATGTCGCCCACCACCTTTTCCGGCGGGGCGTAATTGATGCATTCCTGGCCGCCGAAAGCCGGGCACTCGTCATAGGCGCCGCAGCGATTGCAGGACAGTGTCTGTTCGGAGGTCTGATAATCGAAACCGTAGGACGCGTCGGAATTGGTCGGCTTGGTGTTGCCGAACAGGCCGATGGTCGGCCAGCCCATCCTCAGGCGCGCGAAATGATGCGGGAAGGAATCGACGCCGACGAACAGGTGATGCGCCTCGACGGTGCGGCGCAGCGTGGCGCTGTCCTCGCTGTCATAGGAAGTGGCGCCGGCCTCGGCCAGATCGGGCCTCCCCAATACACCACTTTCGATGCCCATCGACGCGAGGCTTTTCATCACCGTCCGGATCTGCGCCTTGGGATAGGTCTTCAACCCCCAGCCGCCATTGAGATGGAACAGGACCTTGAACGGCCCGGCCGCCGGTTCGCGGCGCTTATGCGTGGCGTTGTCACGCCCGTGCAAGGTCTGCTCGAAGCGCGTGATCGATTCGCCCAGCGCGAAGCGGGCATGGTCGACCAAGTGGAAAGGCGTGAAATAATAAAGCCGCAGGATGCGCGAGAAGACGATGAAATTCTCGTCCGCCGCCTCGCCCAGGCGGTTCAGCGCATGGACGAAATAGGTCGCCTCGCTGATCGAGCCGTCGCGCGAAATCCAGGGCAGCTTCAGCTTGATCGACTCCAGCCGGCTGCCGCAGGCCCCGGGAATGTCGGCATAGGCCGCGCACACCACCTGGCGGGTGAAGGGGCTCTGTTCCACCATGTCCGAAGCCATGGCGACGAATAGCACGTCGCCGGCATGCATCGGGTAATAGATGGCGAAGGGAATTTTCAGCCAATCCGGCCGCGACCGGATGATCCTGAGCCCCCGCGCCGCCTGCAGCTTCAGCGCATCGAGCCGGCGGTCGCCGTTCAGCCAGCCATTGGGACCGCGACCGGGCGGCGTTCCCATCCGTCCGACCGGGAGTGCGCGGCAGGCGACGCTTTCGCCCAGCACCGCGCCGAGCAGATCCGCGTCGAGCCGGCCATCCTGAGCGGACAGCAGCAACAGGAAGCGCTCGAGATCGGCCGCCAGACGTCGCGGTATTATATAGAAGAGCGGGAAGCCATCCTCGTCGGTGCCGATCGCAGGCCGATCAGGCGGGGTTCGCACCCATTGCCGCAACAGCGCCGACCGCATCGGCAGCAGCGGATTGGCGATGACTAGAAAATCGGTCTCGGGGAGCCTTGCCAGCAACCGGCGCGCCACCTCGGCCATATAGCGGCCGGGCACCGCCAGGGCGGAATCGAAAATCTCGTCCTCGCGGAGCGCGCCCTGGGAAAAGCGGAAATCGGCCGCCTGTGCCGCTCCCCCTCCCGCAAACGCCAACCCGCTCAGCATGACAATACCCTGTTAGGACACGCGCTTACGCGCTGATGACAATCGTCACCGAGTCTATATCCGCCGGTTCGGGTTAAAAAAACGTTGGTGAAAAAAAATGCGCCCGACTCAAAAAAAGTGCGCCTGGTTCAAAAAAATCCGCGCCTGGTTCCGCCCGGTCCTCCGTAACAGGGTTGCGCAGTATCTTAACCAACGCCTGGATTCCCTCTCGAGGGGGCCTGGCACTGACCAATACGGGGGTCAAACATGCCGGTTATTTCAACCAACAACGCGGCCAACTCCGCGTTGAACTACCTCAATCAGAACTCGAGCGCCGAAAGCGAGTCCATCGCGCAGCTGGCGTCGGGTTCGCGTATCGTCCAAGCCTCGGATGACGCCGCCGGTCTCGCCATCGGCACGCAGCTGCAGGCCAATGTCGCGGTACTGACCCAGGATGAGTCCAACGTCTCGCAGGGTTCGTCGATCCTGCAGTCCGCGGACGGCGCCCTGGCCCAGATCAGCAATGTGCTGCAGCGCATGATGTCGCTGGCCACCGAAGCCGCTTCCGGCCAAGTGACCAACACTCAGCGCAGCCAGGACATCAACACGGAATATACCCAGCTGAAGAGCGAGATCGGCTCGATCGTCAGCTCCACCACCTATGCCGGCCAGAGCCTGCTGTCGGGAAACTTCCTCTCCAACGTCAAGTTCCTGGTCGGCACCACCTCGACCAACGTCCTGACCGTCTCGATCAAGAATGTGAGCACCAACACCCTGCTGGGTTCCGCTTCGGCCGGCGTCTCCACCTCGGCCACCGCGCTCTCGGCGATCAACTCGATCAATACCGCGATCGACACCGTCACCCAGGACCGCGCCAAGATCGGCGCCTACGAGTCGCAGTTCAACTTCAGCGGCCAGGCGATTGCGTCCAACGTCCAGAACACCGAGGCTTCGGCCTCGACCATCCTGGACGCCGACGTCGCCTCGGTGAAGACCCAGCTGTCGTCTCAGGACGTCCTGACCCAGTCCTCGATCGCGGCCTTGACCCAGGCGGCCATGCTGCCTCAGGAACTGCTGAAGCTGATCCAGGCCGCCTAATCGGCTCGGGTCCGGTCCGGCAGCGCCTCGCCCCATGCGTCCTCTCCTCCGAGGAGGGGAGGCGTATGGGCGTGTTGGCGACCCGCCACAGCTGAGCCATACTCGTCCGCATGGATGAGAGGCAAAGGCCGTCGGTCGCCGAGTATGCGGCGCAGGCGAAACGTTACGAGCAGGCGGGCGACGTTCAGGCGGCCATGCGCAGCTACCTGATCGCCACCCATCTGCAGATGCTGCTGCTGAGCCCCGGCGACGCCGCGGCCTGTTTCCAGCTTGGTCTGGCATTCGCCCAGGCCGGAGAAGACTCTTCTGCCCAGGCGGCTTTTCGGGCCGCCCTGATGCTCGCGCCGGGACACGCGGAATCATGGGCCAATCTCGGGGTCCTGTCGAACCGCGCCGGGCCTCTGCGCCATGCCGTCAGCGTCGCGCCCGGCCGCGCCGAGCATCACACCAATCTTGCCCATGTCCTGCTGAATGAAGGCGATTTCGCCGAGGGATTCCGCCAATGGGAATGGCGCGCCCTGTCGCCGCCGCGCGCTTTCGCGCAGCCGCGCTGGGACGGAAGCCCCTATCCCGGCAAGACCCTGCTGGTCCATGCCGAGCAAGGATTTGGCGATTGCCTGCAATTCTGCCGCTATCTGCCGCTGGCGGCCGGCTTGGGCGGAAAATTGATCGTCGAGATGCGCCCGCCGCTGGCCGGGCTGATCGGACGGCTGGAGGGCGTCGCCGAGATCGTGCCATGGGGCGCGCCGCTGCCGCCCTTCGACCTGCGCTTGCCGCTGCCCAGCCTGGCCCATCTGTTTTACGGCCGATCCACGCCCGCCCCCTATCTCGCCGCCGATCCGGCCCGGATCGGGGTGTGGCGCGGGCACCTCGACGCGCCCGGAAAGCTCAAGGTCGGACTGATCTGGGCCGGCAATCCGCAAGGCCACGACAAGCGCCGCGCCCTGCCCTTCCCTCTCGTGGAGAGGCTGGTGCGCGACCTGCCCCGCATCGCCTTCTTCAGCCTGCAGCGGGAAGGGAACGAGGCGTGCGACGGCGTGACCGCGCTAGGCCCGCTGATCGGTGATTTCGACGATGTGGCGGCGGCGCTCGCCTCGCTGGATCTGCTGATCAGCGTCGATACCGCGGCAGCGCATCTGGCCGGCGCGCTGGGGCGCGACGTGCGGGTGCTGCTGCGGGCCGGCCATGACTGGCGGTGGCGCGGCGATTGGTATCCGAGCGCCCGGCTCTATCGGCAGGACGAAGAGGGAGACTGGACCGGCGTGATAGCCCGGGTGGCTGAAGACCTCAGCCACCCGTAAAGACTATTCGTCCCGGTGCGTGCGCTCCAGACGCTCGTGGCGCTCCTGCGCCTCGATCGACAGGGTGGCGATCGGACGCGCCTCGAGACGGCGGATGCCGATCGGCTCATGGGTCTCTTCGCAATAACCGTAAGATCCATCCTCGATGCGGCCCAGCGCGGCGTCGATCTTGGTGATCAACTTGCGGGCCCGGTCTCGGGTACGGAGTTCCAGCGATCGGTCGGTCTCGGCCTGAGCCCGATCGACGATGTCGGCGTCCTGCGAAGGACCTTCCTGAAGATGCGCGAGGGTCTCCCCGGATTCCTGCCACAGCTCGCTGCGCCATTTGAGCAGCTTCTGACGAAAGAACTCGGTCTGGTACTCGTTCATGAACGGCTCGTCCTCAGAGGGACGATAATCCGGCGGAAGCGTAACTGTCATGCCTTCCCCAAACGGTAAACCCAATTTGGCCGGGAATATAAGGAGGAGGGGCAGTCACCGCAAGGACGGAATCTCAGCGACGCAAAGCTTTCTGCAGGAAGGGCGCAAAGCGAGCTCCGCGCCGCGCGGGCTAGAGCCCCTCGGGGCTCTGGGGATCACGCGCCGACAACTTCGCCAGTTCGACTTCGACGCGAAGCTCGATTTCGTTGAGTAGCTCCGACAGATGCGGGTCGGGCGTATGGTCGCGGCGCGAGCGCACCATCTGCGCCATCGCGATCAGCTTGTCCTTGGGGATCGCCCCCATCAACAGGCCGTGCCGCAGCTCCTCGAGCTTATCGAGCAGATCGTTGCCGTAATCGACCAGCCGTTTCTTGGCCTCGCGGTCGAGCGCGTCGCCGACCCCCTGAGTCGCGATCAGGGCGGCGATGCCGCCGATCGCGGCCGGGGCATCGACCGCCTGGCTCTCTTCGGCCTGGTCCAGGGAAGTGAGGCTGTCGGCGAAACCGCTACCGGACGTCTTCGTGCTCTTGGCGGTCTTCGATGCCGGCCCCGCCGCGGATGTCCCCCCGATACCGGTAAGTTTCATCAATCGCCTGCTTTGCTAGCTTGGGTGAAGGCCCGAGTCTACACGACCAGGGGAACAAAAGGAAACCCCCGGCACTATTTGCCCAATTCGAGCCGATCTTGCCGGTCTTGCCGCGGCTTCGGAAACGGAACACCAGACAATCCGCCGCCATCCATCTGGCACGCTGTTTGCTTCTCTAAACCAGAACACCGACCCGCCCGGTCGACAGGGCGGTTTTGGATTGGAGAGTAGGATGGCTTCCAGCCTGTTGAACTTCTTGCGCCGCTTCGCCGCCGCCCTGGCGATCCTGTCGCTGCTGCCGGTTTCCGTTCCCCGTGCGGAAGCCGCCTCGCGCATCAAGGATATCGCCGACTTCGAAGGCGTGCGCGACAACGTGCTGATCGGCTACGGCCTCGTGGTCGGCCTCAACGGCACCGGCGACACCCTGCTCAACGCCGAATTCACCCGCCAGTCCCTGATCGGCATGCTGGAGCGCCTCGGCGTCAATACCCGCCCCAGCGCGTCCAGCACCACCAACCCGACCGGCGGCACCGATACCCTGAAACCCAAGGACGTCGCCGCCGTCATCGTCACCGCCACTCTGCCGGCCTATACCCGCCAGGGCGCGCATATCGACGTCACGGTGAGCTCCCTCGGCGATTCCACCAGTCTGCTGGGCGGCACGCTGCTGGTCACCCCGCTGATGGGCGCCGACGGCGAAGCCTATGCGGTGGGCCAGGGCCAGGTCAGCTCGGGTTATTCGGCCGGCGGCGCCGCCACCACCGTGACGAAGGGCGTTCCGACGGCGGGCCGCATCGCGGCCGGGGCGGTGGTCGAACGCGAAGTCGCCGCCAACATGGAGAAGATGGAAAGCGTTCAGGTCATGCTGCGCAACCCCGACCTGACCACCGCGCGCCGTGTCGCGCAGGCCATCAACGCCTATCTCGGCACCGAAAGCGCCCGCCCCACCGATCCGGGCACCGTGCGCCTGGCCGTGCCGGCCCGCTTCGAAGGCAATACGGTGGCGCTGCTGACCGACATCGAGCAGCTGCGCGTTCAGCCCGACCAGATGGCCAAGGTGGTGATCGACGACCGCACCGGCACCATCGTGATGGGCGAGAATGTCCGCATCAGCACGGTCGCCATCGCCCAAGGCAATCTGACGATCCGCATCACCGAGACGCCGCAGGTGTCCCAGCCGACCCCGTTCTCCTCGGGCGGCACCACCACCACGGTCAACCGCACCGATGTCCAGGTCGATGAGGGCGCCGACAAGAAATTCGCCGTGCTGCCCGCCGGCATCACCCTCCAGGAGCTGGTCTCCGGCCTCAACGCTCTGGGTATCGGCCCGCGCGATCTGATCACCATCCTTCAGGCGATCAAGTCGGCCGGCGCCCTCCAGGCTGAAATCCAGGTGATGTGATGATGAGTTCGATGGGATCCCAATCCTCCTTCGCCGCCCAGTCCTTCGCCAGCCAGGCGAGCCTGGCGATGACCCAGGGCCAGAGCAGCGGCAATCTGAACGCGCCCGCCGTCGCCAGTCAGGATGTCGGCAAGGTCGCCCAGCAATATGCCGGCATGTTCATGTCGCAGATGTTCACGCACATGTTCGAGGGCGTCGGCAAGGACGCCATGTTCGGCGGCGGCGAGGGCGAGGAGATGTTCAAGTCGGTCCTGATCGACGAATACGGCAAGGCCGCCGCCAAATCGAGCAACCTCGGCCTGACCGATAAAATCATGCATGCGCTGATCGCCCAGCAGGAGGTGAAGTCATGAGCTTGCCGCAACGCCCTCCGCTTCCCAAACCGCCACCGAAGGCCGCTCCACCGGGACTTCCGCCCCGCGCGCCCGGCGCGCAAGCGATGCCGCTCCCCGGCGGTCCGGCCGCCCCCGGCCAGCCGCCGGCCCGTCCGGCCATGCCCGCCCCGGCGATGCACGCGGCGCCCGCCGCCGCTCCCGCTGCGCAAGGCATGCCGATGAGGCCAGGCTTGCCACAGCAGCAGATGGCCGCCGCCGGACCGGTGAAACCGGCCGCGCCGGCGATGCCTGCCGCCGCCGCCCCATCTGTGCCCAGGGCGCCGGTCGCCCCGCTCGACACGCGCGGCATGCCGCCGGCCTTGGCTGGGATGATGGAGGCGATCCGCATCTATGAGGAATTGCTGGTCGAAGAGAATGCCGCGCTGCGCTCGGGCGATTCCAAGACCGTCGCCGCCCTGCTCGATCGCAAGATGGGCGCCACCCGCCTCTATCAGGACCGTCTGCGCACGGTACTGGGCGACGCCGAGACGATCCGGACGCTCTCCACCGAACAGCGCGCCCAGGTGGTCGCGATGGTCCGCTCGCTGGAAGAGCTGGCCAAGGAGAACACCGTGCTGCTCAAGGCGAACATGGGCGCCATCGAGCAGCTGTTCGAGGTGATCAACACCGCCGCGCGCAAGATGAGAAAACGAGAAGTCGCCTATTCGCAAGCCGGCGTCATCCGCGACTACCGCAACGCCGCCGCCACCTCGCTGGCTTACAACCACACGGTCTGAGTTAGGGAACCAATATGGGTTTCTCCGCCGACATCACCGGTTCGCTTTCCAGCCTGCTTCCCGCGCAGCAGGCGGCTGTTTCCGGCCTGTCCGGACCGGCGGCGGCGAAATTCACCCGCACCGCCAGGGTAGACCGCAAGGTCGTCGCCCTCAATACCGAGGCGATGACCCCGGCCGGCGAATTGCTGCCGATCGGACTGATCCGCGAGGCGGTGCAGGAATGCCTGCAGGAAAGCATCCAGGACGCCACCGGCTCGCTGCACGCCTTGATGGCCGACGACGAGATCGTCGAATTGCTGCACAGCCTGATGGGCCGGCCGGGCGAGAAGGATACGGTCGGACGCTCGCTCCAGGACGTGGTCATGGCCTTCACGGCGCTGGCCGCCAAGGACGGCCAGGCCGAGGAAGTGGTCGTAGCGATCAGCAGCTTCACCGACAAGCTGAGGCATATCACCGGACAACTGGCCGAAATCCGGCGACACGCCGCCGCGCAGCTGGCCAAGAGTTTGGGCGGGGTCAATTCCACGCTGACCCGCATCGCCGACGCTAACCGCCGCATCGCGCTGGGCGGCGCCACCGGCCAGCGCGCCACGGACGCCGAGGCGGAACAGTTGGCGCTGCTCGACGATCTGGCCCAGGCGATCGATTTCGCTTCCTTCCGGCGCGGCGACGGCAGCATCGCCATCTACACCAAGCTGGGCATCGCCCTGGCCGGCACCGATTTCACGAGCTTGATCGCCGCCGGGAAAGGCATCCTGGCCGGCGGCCAGGACATCACCAGCCAGCTGACGCGCGGCGCGCTGCACGGCTACATGCATAATCACGACATCACCCTGCCCAATGTGCAGAGCCAGCTCGACACCCTGGCCCAGACGCTGCAGGCGCGCATCAACCAGGTCAGCAACCGCGCCATCGCCAACGCCGACGCCCGCGCCGCCTATCACGGCAGCCGCCGGTTCGCCGATCCCGCCGGCAACCGCATCGGCCTGGGTGGCGGCGATACCGAATTGCTGCTGCGCGAAGCCGACGGCCGGACCATCGCCCGCGCCAGTCTGGCCTCGGTGGTCAAACGCTTCCGCCGGCAATCCGGGTTACCCGGCGGCGCCTTCTGGCCGATCGGCCAGGTGGCCGCGGCGCTGGATCGCTGGCTCAAACATTGCCTGCCCGACTCGCCGCCGCAAAGCGTGCGCCTGACCGCCGAGGGGCGGATGCAGATCGAATTGCCGCGCGGACGGCCGCTGCAGCTGGTCATCCGCGACCGCCGCTCGCTGACGCTGCAATCGGCCCCCTTCGCCGCCGACAAGGCGCTGGGGCTGACCGGCAGCGTGGCGCTGTGCGACGGGCTGGGGAATCATTTCGGTACCGCATTGAACCCGACGGACACCCTGGAGAGCGCCGCTGCCAAGATCGGCCGCATCGACGGGCTCACCGTCCGCCTCTCGCCCGACGGGGAAGGAAAGAAGCTGCTGATCAGCGGCCGCGCCGCCAGCGACCTGATCGGCGAACCCGACGCCGAGTCCCACGGCGCCATGGCGCTGCTCGGCCTGGTGCCGTCCGACGACCAGCAGCAGGAGGATGTCGCCGTCCATATGGTGACCAGCGGCCCCGCGCCGAATCTGGTCAGCCGTCCCTTCCCGCAGCGCGCGGTTCCGCTCGGTCTGCAGGGCAGCATGATCCTGCGCGATGCCGACGGCGCCACGCTGGGCTTCCAGACGGTGACGCCCGACTGGTCGCTGGAACGGCTGGTCGAGCGCGTGGCCAACACCACCGATCCCCGCATCACCGCCAATCTGGTCACGGCCGGCAATCAATTCGCCCTGCGGATCGCCACCCTGGCGCAGGACGACCGGTTCCACATAGAAGGCTTCGCCGAAGGCTGGCAGACCAGCCCGCACCCCGGTTTCCTGGCCACCGGCGGCCCGCTGGCCATCAGTCTGGCCGGTTCCCCCTTGCCGCCCTGCCCGATCGCGGCGGGCATCCCTTTCGCCGCCATCGCCGAGACGATCAATGGCGAGCAGACACCCTGGGCTCAGGCCGGTTTGCGCGCCCAGGTGCTGCGCGCCGGCGGCGCGGAAGTGCTCGATATCGGCCATCGTGGCGGATTGCCGCTCGCCTTCGACGGGCCGGCGGCCGGCACCGGGCCCGGTCAGCTCGATCTGCGCTACAATCTGCGCGACCTGCTGGGCCTGTCCCCCACCGCCACTCAGGTGGTGGCCGGTTTCGCCAATTTCTTCGGCCTCAACGATCTGTTCGTGGCCGAGGGCGACGCTTTCGAGACCAAGGCGGCGATCGGCGTGTTCGTCACTTCGGCGGCGCCCGGCACGGCTCAGGCCCTGGCCCTCAATCCCGGCCTGCGCGGCGATCCCTCGCGGATCGGCACCGCGGCGACCATCCGCCAGATCTCGGACCTGCTGTGCAATCCGCTCAACATCGCCGCCGCGGGAGATCTGCCCAAAGGCAGCTGGCGCCTGGCCCACTATGCGGAAGCCATCGTCAACCAGGTGCATAAATCGGCGCTCAACAACCGCGCCCAGATCACCTATCACCGCGCCCTGCTCGGACAGTTGGAGCGGGAAAAGGCGTCCGCGGAGATCGACGTCAATGATCGGCTGACGACGCTGATGGCCCTGCAGCAGGGCTATCACGACTCGACCGAGGTCGTGTCCAGCCTGGCCCGGCTCTCGGAGCAGCTGAAGGTGCACTAGTTGCCGGATGACCCGGCAAGAATTGCCGGCGGGGCCTGCGGCGGGCAGCGCCGGCCCAAGCGATCCGCGGGGCCGAAAGTGGCCCGGGTTTTGCTAAGAAGACCAATGACGCGTTTTGGAAGGCAGAGATGAGTGTTGATTCGCTGACGAGCACGGCCCTGAAGACCAGCACCCTGACGGCGCTGATGTCCGGGACGAGCACGGCGTCCTCGACGGCACTGGGCAGCGCCGGCTTCTTCTCGATGCTGCTGAATTCCAACGCCGCCGATCAGGCGCAGACCGCCGGCGAGTCGAGCCAGACATCTACTCCGCCGGCCGCGGCTACCCCCTCACCCGCCCCGAGCCCGGCTTCCAGCGCGACCCCGATCTCCGCAGTCACCCCGAGCCCGGCGGCCATGCCCACGCCCGTCGCCGCCCCGGTTCCCGCGCCCAGCCCCGCCAAGCCTTCCACCTCGGCCCGCGGCAGCGCCGACAGCGCGCCTTCGTCGTCACCCTCGTCCTCGTCGTCGTCCTCGTCGTCGCCGTCGCCGTCGCCGTCGCAGTCGTCCTCCTCGTCGTCCTCAGTCAACCAGAGCGCGACCTCGTCCGACGTCACCTCCGCCACCAGCGCCGCCGACACGACCGAGCCCCAGGCCGCTGGCGTGCCGGTCGCCAGCACCACGACGGCTCCGCCGGCTGCCGCGTCCAAAACCGCGAAGAGCGCGAGTTCCAGCAGCAGCTCGGACAGCGATTCCAGCGACAACGCCACCGCTGCCGCCGCAGCTCCGACCGCCGACGCCAGCGTTGCCGCCGCTGCGCTCGCCGCCCAGCCGGCGCAGCAGACTCCGGCTCCGGCTCCCACGCCTACACCGTCGGCTGCCGGTGCCGCCGCGGCTTCCGCCGCCGCTCCCGCAGGCCAGGCTCCGGCGGCCGATACGCCCGCCACGCCCGGCGGCGCCGTGCCAGCAACCGGCGCCGATCCCGCTCCCTCGGCGGCGATTCCGACGCCGACCACCGCCAGCCCGACCACCGCCAGCCCGGCCGCAGCGTCGGCCGCCACTGCCGCGGCGACAGCCTCCGCCGCTGCGGGCGCCGCCTCGTCCGGCGCCCAAGCACAAGCACAAGCGCAAGCACAAGGGCAGACCGCCGCTCAGGGCCAGGACCAGGCTTCGGCCCAGGCCGCGGCTCCGCAGGCCCAAGCCCAGGCGGCCGCCTTGTCGCAGCTGACGGGCGGCGCCCCGGCCGGCAGCGT
>Ga0302314_10012893_pt1 | contig 14419 bp, 11 predicted proteins | sample III_Palsa_N2_3_FD_200533 | JGI IMG/M metagenome (GOLD analysis project Ga0302314, IMG submission 200533) | Peat permafrost microbial communities from Stordalen Mire near Abisko, Sweden - III_Palsa_N2_3 | ecosystem: Environmental > Terrestrial > Soil > Palsa > Peat permafrost | place: Sweden... | reverse complement strand
TGTTCTCTACAGCGGATGCGCGCAGTCCACATGAGGTGGGCTGCAGTGCCGCAGGTGTGAGGTCGGCCCGAACCATGCAGCGAACAGTCATCCCGAGCATCCCGACCGCGGGAGGCCTGAAGTGAGCCGAATCGCGTCCGTCGAGCCGGTGGTTCCCGAGTATCGCTATACGCAGGCGGAGATCACCGCCCAGCTCGTGCCGCTGATCACGCGGGGTGACTCGCATCGGGCGGTGCTGGAGCGCGTACACGCGAACAGCGGTATCGACACCAGGTACACCTCTCTTCCCCTCGAGCGGTACGCCGATCTCGGAACCTTCCGGGAGACGAATGAGACGTTCATCCGCGTCGCGACGGATCTCACCGAGCGTGCGCTGTCCGCCGCGCTCGAACGGGTCGGGCTGGCTCCCGCGGATGTGGACTTCATCCTCTTCACCTCGGTGACGGGAATCGCGGCGCCGTCGGTGGATGCGCTGCTGATCGCGAGGATGGGGCTGCGGCCCGACGTCAAACGCGTGCCGTCGTATGGCCTCGGCTGCGTCGCCGGTGCGGCCGGAATCGCTCGCGTTCACGACTATCTTGTCGGCCATCCGACCGAGGTGGGGGTGCTGCTGGCGGTAGAACTCTGCTCGCTCACCTTGCAGCGGAACGATGAGACGATGGCCAACTTCGTCGCAACCGGCCTGTTCGGGGACGGTGCCGCGGCCGTTGTGATGGTGGGCGACGATCGTCCCGAGCCGGGACCCCGAGTCGTCGACACCCGGAGTGCCGTCTATCCCGACAGCGAGGGTGTCATCGGGTTCAACGTCGGCGAGACCGGCTTCGAGATCGTTCTGACGTCCGAGGTCGCGGCGGTCATCGCCGGCAACTTCCCGACGGGCGTCACGGGCTTTCTCGCCGACAACGGGATGGTCCAGGATGACGTCGATGTCTGGCTCGCGCATCCCGGAGGACCGCGCATCCTCGAGGCTTTCGCCGATTCGCTGCGCCTTCCCGACGAAGCCCTCGCGCTGAGTTACGACGTTCTGGCCGGCGTGGGAAACCTGTCATCCGCGGCCGTGCTGCACGTCCTGGCTCGCGGGCTCGAGCAGGATCCCGGCAGCTCGGCGCTTCTCTTTGCGGTCGGCCCCGGCGTCAGCGCGGAGTTCGTGCTGCTGGAATGGCCAGCGTGATCCTCTACCTGGCGTTCAACCTGCTGACCGGCGGGGAACGCCTGGCCGAGGTGCTCGTCTCCACTCGTAACGCGCGGTGGGCATTCGCTCGAGGGGGTCGTGAGTTCGGACAGCGCCACTTCCCGTGGATGGTCGCCCTGCACTTCGGGCTGCAGCTCGGAGCGCTCGCCGAGGTCTTCTTCCTGAACAGGCCCTTCATCCCGGTGCTCGGCTGGACCATGCTGGCGATCGACCTGCTCTGCCAGGCCGGCCGATGGTGGATCATCGGCACCCTCGGCCACCAGTGGAACACCCGGGTGATTGTGGTTCCAGGACTCGGGCGCGTTCGTCGCGGTCCGTATCGTTTTGCGTGGCTGCCGCATCCGAACTACATCATCGTGGCGGTCGAAGGCATCGCCCTGCCCCTGATCTACACCGCCTGGATCACAGCCATCGCCTTCACGGTGCTGAACGCGATCCTGTTGCTCGCCTTCCGTATCCCCACCGAGAATCGTGCGCTGAAGGCGCTTGGTCCGGATGTCGCGGGTTCGGCCGCGACGGAGTCGGCAGCGACGGCGTAGCGGATGACTGCCGTGGAGCCTCTCGAGTACGAGGTGGTGATCGTCGGGGGCGGTCCCGTCGGACTGGTCGCGGCGATCGAGGCGCGCCTCGCGGGCCTCACCGCTGTCGTCCTCGAGCAGCGCGGCGGCACTGTCGACAAGGCCTGCGGCGAGGGGCTGATGCCCGGCGCCATCCCGATTCTCGATCGACTCGGGGTGGACCCGGCGGGCATGCCCATTCGAGGGATCACCTACGTGCAGGGTCACCGCTCCGTCACGCATCGATTCGTCGGTGGCCCCGGCCGTGGTGTTCGTCGACTGGAGCTCCACGAGGCACTCACTCGGCGCGCCCGCGAACTCGACGTCGATTTTCGCGTTGCCAGGGTGGATGCGATTGAACGGTCGCCCGAGGGGGTCACCGTCGCCGGCATCCGTGGGCGGTACCTGCTTGCCTGCGATGGCCTGCACTCGACTGTTGCCGAGATGGTGGGGCTGTCCCGCCCGGCGCCGAAGCGGGGACGCCGCTACGGCATCCGGCAACACTTCGAGGTCGCCCCCTGGAGCGACACCGTCGAGGTCTACTACGGAGCGAGCGCCGAGATCTACGTAACACCGATCGCCGCGGGCGAGGTGGGCATCGCGATGCTGGGCGGCCGGCGCACGGACTTTGATGCGGCGATCGCCGCCACCCCGGCTCTCGTGTCGCGACTTGCCGGTGCTGCTCCGGCCAGCACCCGTCGTGGCGCCGGTCCGTTCCGCCAGCGCACGAGGGCGCGGACCTCCGGTCGGGTGTTGCTGGTCGGCGACGCGTCGGGGTACGTGGATGCGATCACCGGCGAGGGGCTGAGAGTCGGATTCGCGCAGGCCGCAGCGGCGGTGGCTGCGGTGGTCGCCGACAACCCGAAGGGCTACGAACGCGACTGGATGCGGATCACCCGCGGCTTCCGGATGACGACGACGGCCCTGGTGCGCATTGCAACGGGACCGCTCCGGGGCGGGATCGTTCCACTTTCCGCGCTCCTGCCCGGGCGCTTCGGAGCAGTGGTCGAATCGCTCGCGCGGTGACCCGTCCCGCGCTGCCCCTACAGAATCCCGAACCACGACCCCAAGGTCGGTAATTCGTCGAAACGCTGCGGCGGATGGCGCTCCCGGGCGGAGCGTCACCCGAGATACCGACTTTGGGGTCGTTGGTCACGTCGTTGGTCAGCCGAGGAGCAGCGGCAGCAGGTCGGCGGGGGTCTCGGCTACGGCGATCGAGCCGACCCGCTCCGACTCCGAGCCGTAACCCCAGCCGACGAAGATCGTCGGAACATCGTTCGCGGCGGCGCCCTCGACGTCGTGCTCACGATCTCCGACCAGCACGGGTCGGGTGAGGTCCGCGCCGAACGCCGCCAGCCGAACCAGTGCTTCCGCCACCACATCCGCCTTTGCGCTCCGCACCTCGTCATCGGAGGCCCCGGTGATGATGTCGAAGCAGTCGAGTAGCCCGAAGTGGCTGAGCATGAAAGTCGCCGGTGTCTCGGGCTTCGAGGTCGCGAGCGACAGCGGGATGCCGGCATCGTGGATCGCGTGCAGGACATCGGCGACTCCGGCGAAGACCGACGAGTCCAGCGCGCCGAATTCGAGGTAGCGCGGCCGGTAGATGGCGAGCGCGGCAGCAGCCTCACCCAGAGACATTCCGGCCCGATCCCGAAAGGAGTCAAGGATGGGCGGCCCGACCCAGGCGCGCAGTTCCTCGTTGGAGGGGATCGGACGGCCCATCTCGGCGAAGGTCCAGGCGAGGGTCTTGGTGATGCCCGGGGCCGAGTCGACGATCGTGCCGTCCAGGTCGAACAGGATGCTGGTGAAGGGATCAGTCATTGCGGGCCCAGCCTATGGCCCGGCTCAGAACAGGCGCTGGTGGGCGTCGTCGAGCCCGCGCATCGCGTCGTAGTCGAGCAGCAGGCACCGGATGCCGCGATCCTCGGCGAGAGTCCGCGCTTGCGGCTTGATCTCCTGTGCCGCAAACACACCTCTCACGGGCTGAAGGAGGGGGTCACGGTTCATCAGCTCGAGGTAGCGCGTCAGCTGCTCGACCCCGTCGATGTCGCCGCGCCGCTTGATCTCGACCGCGACGGATCCACCATTCGCATCCGTCGCGAGGATGTCGACCGGTCCGATCGCCGTCATGTATTCGCGACGCACCAGGCGATGCCCGTCGCCGAGCAACTCGATCTGCTCGGCAAGCAGTTTCTGCAGGTCCGCTTCCACGCCGTCTTTCTGGAGGCCGGGATCGATCCCCAGGTCGTGGCTGGAGTCGTGCAGGATCTCGTGGATCGAGATCACCAGGATGTCCGCGGTCTTCGCCTGCGCGACCTTCCAGATCTCGATGACGCCCGCATCCCGCTGGTCGTCGTCCGGCTCGACCGTGCTGGTGACACAGGGTGGGCTCATCCAGTTCAGCGGCTTGTAGGAGAGCGTGTCCGCGTGAACCAGGACGCTGCCGTCGGACTTCAGTACCAGCAGGCGCGTTCCGAGCGGAAGGTGCGATGAGAGCCGTCCGGCGTAGTCGACGGAGCAGCGGGCAACCACAAGACGCACCCCGTCAGCCTAGAGCGTTGCCCTCCGCGGGGTCGCCGTGGGGGCCGGCGCTGGAATCCGTCGTGCGCGGGTGCGCTGCGAATGAGAGGAATCCGGCCAGCGCGGCCAGAACGAGCACGAGCAGCAGTGCGTGCAGGATGCCGAACTGGTTGCCGAGGAAGCCGATGATGGGCGGCCCCACGAGGAACGCGCAATAGCCGATGGTCGCCACCGCGCTCACACGCGCGGCCGCTTTCTGGGGGTCATCCGCTGCAGCCGACATCCCGACCGGGAAACCGAGCGACGCGCCGAGTCCCCAGAGAACCACACCGACCATCTCGATCCAGAACACCGGAACGAAGATGAACAGTACGAGGCCGACCACAGCGAGTAGCGCCGTGATGCGCAGCATCGAAACGCGTCCGAAGCGATCGAGGAATCGAACTCCACTCAGTCGTCCGATCGTCATCGCGGTGACGAACACGCTGTAGACCAGGGCACCGGTCGCGCGGGTGCTGCCGTGCCCGTGGACCATCGCGTAGGACAGCCAGTCATTCGACGAGCCCTCGGTGAAGGCCATGCCCAGCACGATCAGGCCGATGAGGATGGTGCGTGGCTCTTTCCAGATCGCGAGTCGCGTGCGCCAGGTGTTGGCGGGGTGGGGCGTTCCATCCTCACGGTGGCTGTCCGCCGCTTCGGGCAGAAGGAACCGCGTGGCGACCAGAACGGCGATGAGGATGATCAGGGCGAGAACCGTGATGTGCACCTGCAGCGGGATGTGCAGGGCTTCGGCGAGCGTGCCGAGGCCCGCCCCCGCAACAGTCCCGAGGCTGAAGAAGCCGTGGTAGACCGGCATGATGCTTCGCCCGAGGGCGCGTTCGTTCGCCGCCCCGGACAGGTTCATCGAGACGTCGCAGATGGCAAAGCACAGGCCGAACAGGATGAGGCCGCTGAAGCTGAGGGCGAAGGAGTGGAACTCGGAGACACCGAAGGCCGCAGTGATCAGGCCCACCGCCGCGAACACGAACACGACCCGGATGGTGCGCTTCGAGCCGAAGTTGGCCACGATGTGGCCGGCGGAGAGCAGGCCGGCGATCGACCCGACCGCGATCCCGAAGAGAAGCAGCCCGACCTGCCCCGTGTTCACGTGCAGGGCGAGACTGATGGTCGGGATGCGCGCAGCAATGCTGGCGGCCGAGACGCCGCAGGCAGCGAAGATGATGAAGACCGCATTGCGCCAGGCTCGTACCTCGGCGGAGGCGCGCGGCACGACGGTGGCGCTTCGTGCGGTGGTCTGGGCCATGGCGATTCCTGGGGATGTGATGCGGTGCTTGACGTGAATCGAATCGATTCGATCGATTCGATTCGACTAAGCTACCAAAATCATGGCGACCGAGGCAAGCGCAGCCCGCGAGCGGCCGAATCTTGCAGCAGTGGCCGCTCGCGCTGGAGTGTCGCCCTCAACCGCGTCGCTCGCATTCAGCGGTGCCGGCCCGGTCGCGGAGGCGACGAGAGCCCGCGTGCTCGCGGCGGCGGAGGAGCTCAACTACGGCGGTCCGGATCCGCGTGCACAATCCCTTCGACGAGGACGCTCGGGCATCATCGGCGTCGTCATGGAGGAGCGCGTTCGTGACGCCTTCCGCGACCCGATGAACATCCAGATGCTGGACGGCCTGGCGGATGAGACGGCGGCGATCGGTGCTGGCCTTCTGCTGTTGACCGAGACGGGCAGCGAGGGACTCAGCATCGCGTCCGCACCGGTCGACGCAGTGGTGCTCGTGGGGTGCAGCACAGGATTCGACGACGCGGTCGCGGTCCTGCGCCAGCGGGGCCTTCCCATCGTGGCGGTGGAAGCTCCCGCAATGCCGGGCGTCGTGCCGATCGACCTCGACAACAGGGCCGCGTCGGCGACGATTGCGCGGCATTTGCAGCAGCTGGGTCACTCCGCCGTTGCGACGGTCACGCTTCCGCTGGAGAAGTCGCACGCACCCGGGCGCATCACTGCCGGGTGGCGCGAGCGCGCCACCTCGGCGGTGGGAATCGAGCGCCTGATCGGCGTCGAGGACGTCTTCGGCTCCACGCTTGCCTATTCGGCATCCACCAGCTCCATCGACGCGGGAATCGAGGCCGGCCTGGATTTGCTGGCGGATGCCGAAACGAGGCCGACCGCCGTCATCGTGCAGAGCGACCTGCTCGCCGTCGGGGTCATTCGCGCCGCCGAGCAGCTCGGTCTGTCGGTGCCGGGCGACGTGAGCGTTGCGGGGTTCGATGGAGCACGAATCGATTCCGGATACGACCTGACGACGATGGTGCAGCCCGCGGTCGAAAAAGGCAGGGCCGCGGGGCGTGCAGTGGTCGCGATGCTCGACGGCCGCGAACCCCAGGCCGTGCTGTACACCTCCGTCTTTCATCGGGGTGCCACCACCGCGTCCCCTCGGATACTCGCTGAGGGCTGACGGCGAACGCTCTGAGAACAGGCCTGCGAGCGGCCTAGGCTTAGCGGTATGAGCGACGACGTCACCCCACTCTCCGGCATCGAACTCGACGAGCTGGATGCCGCGGTTCGCCCACAGGACGACCTGTTCCGGCACGTCAACGGCAAGTGGATCGCGGCCACCGAGATTCCGTCGGACAAAGCGCGATACGGGTCCTTCAACGAACTCGCCGACGAGGCCGAGCGCAACGTGCGATCGATCATCGAAGAGGCGAGTTCGGCGGCTGACGGCACCGAGGAGCGCAAGTTCGGCGACGTGTTCGCGAGCTTCATGGACGAGGACCGCATCGAGAAGCTGGGAGCCGATCCGCTTCGTCCGCTTCTCGACGAGGTCGAGTCCATCGAGTCCATCGAGGCATTTCTCGCCTCCGCGGGTCATTTCGAGCGCCGCGGCACAAGCGGCTTCTTCCAGCTCTTCATCGATAACGATCCCGGTGATCCGGAGCGCTACGTCGTGTTCATCGAACAGGGCGGTCTCGGTCTTCCCGACGAGTCGTACTATCGCGAAGAGAAGTTCGCGGAGATTCGGGACAAGTACGTCGTCTATCTCGAAAAGATCCTGAAGCTCGCGGGACTCGACGACGCGGGAGAGCGCGCGAAGCGCATCTTCTCCCTCGAGACGAACCTCGCGAAGAATCACTGGGATAACGTACGCACCCGCGACAGCGAAGCCACCTATAACCTGCGCGAGTGGAGCGATGTCGTCGCGGAGGCGGCCGCGGCCGGCCTCGATCTCACCAGCTGGCTCGACGGGATCGACGTACCGCAGGGGTCATTCGGCGAAGTTGTCGTTCGCCAGCCGAGCTTCGTCGAGTCGCTCCCCTCGCTGCTCACCGCGCAGAATCTCGAGAGTTGGAAGGACTGGCTGGCCTGGCAGGTCGTCCGCTCGAACGCCGCGTACCTGAGCCACGAGTTCGTCGAGGCGAATTTCGACTTCTACGGCAAGACGCTCAGCGGAACCCCCGAGCTGCGCGCTCGCTGGAAACGCGGCGTCTCGCTGGTCGAGGGCTCACTCGGCGAGGCGGTCGGGCGTACCTATGTGAAGCGGCACTTCCCCGATTCGGCCAAGGCCGCCATGGATGTGCTCGTCCACAACCTGATCGAGGCCTACCGCCAATCCATCACCGGCCTCGACTGGATGACCGCGGAGACCCGCGAGCGCGCGATCGAGAAGCTGGAGAAGTTCACGCCGAAGATCGGCTACCCGGCCAAGTGGCGCGACTACTCGAGCCTCGCGATCACGGCGGACGACCTGCTCGCGAATGTCGCCGCTGTCAACGAGTTCGAATTCCAGCGGGAGCTCGGCAAGATCGGCAAACCGCTCGATCGCGACGAGTGGTTCATGCTGCCGCAGACGATCAACGCCTATTACAACCCCGGCCTCAACGAGATCGTGTTCCCCGCGGCCATCCTGCAGTACCCGTTCTTCGATGAGGCTCGGGATGACGCCGCCAACTACGGAGCCATCGGGGCCGTGATCGGGCACGAGATCGGTCACGGTTTCGACGACCAGGGATCCAAGTACGACGGGGACGGCCGACTTCTCGACTGGTGGACCGCGGATGACCGGGCCGCTTTCGAGGAGCGCACCAAGTCGCTCATCGCCCAGTACGACGCGCTCGCCCCCGTGCAGGTTCCCGACCACCATGTCAACGGAGCGCTCACCATCGGTGAGAACATCGGCGACCTCGGTGGCCTGAGCATCGCGTGGAAGGCCTACCTGATCTCTCTCGACGGTGCCGAACCACCGGTGATCGATGGCCTGAGCGGGGCCGAGCGATTCTTCCTTTCGTGGGCGCAGGCGTGGCAACTCAAGGCCCGCGACGAGGAGGTCATTAGGCTGCTTTCGATAGATCCTCATTCCCCGAATGAGTTCCGCTGCAACCAGATCGTCCGCAATATCGACGGCTTCTATTCGACCTTCGATGTAAAGCCTGAGGATGAACTCTGGCTCGCGCCGGAGGAGCGTGTCACTATTTGGTGACACACCACACCTACTGAAAGCTCGATTTGGTAGACACGGCCCGTACTCGCGAGCGCTGGGATCGAATCCACGATCCCAAGGCGCCCCGGCACATCGCCGACGAGAGAGACGAAAACTTCGTCGGTTCTTTCACCGCGCTCGGGCAGCTCGCGTATGAGGGCGCGCAGGTCTCAGCGAACGTCGTCGACCTGCGAACGGGACGCGTGCTGGTGTCCATCGACGATCGAATCGTGCTTCCGACGGCGAGCATCGGCAAGATCCTGCTGCTCATCGAGGTGTCGGCGCGGCTGACCGAACGCGACTTCTCCGGGTACGGCATCCTCGACAAGACGCCCCGGGATGCCGTCGGACACTCGGGGATCTGGCAGCACCTGCAGGCGCCGGCGCTTCCGGTCGCCGATCTCGCCACGCTGGTCGGGGCGACGAGCGACAACCTCGCAACCAATGTTCTTCTCCGCCAGGTGGGTCTCGACGCGGTCCGCGCTCGCACGGAATCGCTGGGGCTCGCGCGCACCGCGCTCCTCGACCTGGTACGAGACCAGCGCGGACCGGATGATGCCCCCCAGCTGTCCGTCGGTTCGACGGCGGAGCTCGCGTGGCTGTTCGGTGCACTGGCTCGGAGCGAGGTGGTCGATCCTCTCACCAGCCAGCGGGTCATGGGCTGGCTTTCGCTGAACTCCGACCTGTCCTTGGTCGCAAGCGCGTTCGGCCTCGACCCGCTGTCCCATCGCGGGGTAGACCACAACACCCTTCTCGTCAATAAGACGGGGGCGGATGTGGGGGTGCGGTCGGAGGCGGGTGCGCTTCGCGGATCGCGATCATCCGTCGCGTATGCGGTCTCTGTCCAGTTCAATGACGACGGCCTCGCCGCTCGGCTTCAGGTGATCGACGCGATGCGCGCGGTCGGTTTCGACCTGCTGGAATACGTTCACTAAAGGCCCCAAGCGAAAATTTCTCACCGGATTTGTCCACCGGTTCAAAAACGACTTGTCCACCGTTCGGGGGACATGCTACGTTGGGCAAGCACCTGGGATGAATGAACCCGAACGTTGATCCGACCCGACAGTGTGCCCACAAGAAGGTGATTACCCGAACTGATCTGCCCAGCGCCCCCGAGCTGGCTTCTTTGCACGTGACTTACCCCCGCGAATCCCCCGTTCGTTAGCCACTGCTAGCCGCCTCTTCGAGCGGCGCCAGGAGACACCCCTTCCACGCCCGGTTGGCTGTCTCTGCTCTGCCCCGAGCTATGCCCCGTCGAGCGTCCCCCCGTCGATCGACTGCTGCCCCCGCAGCTAATCACCGTGCCTCTTGCGCGTACCCCCATGTAATTCCTTCCCCCGAGGAGAACCCGAAACAATGAAAAAGTTCCTTGCGGCTCTGACCGCAGTCACCCTGGCAGCAGGCCTCTCGCTTGCGGCCGCTGTGGCGCCGGCGAGTGCGGCATCCACGCCGACCCCCGCCCCGACAGCCAGCGCGACCGCGAAGTCGTCGACTCCGACGGCGTCGGCGACTCCCACGGCGAAGGCGACACCGACCGCGAAGGTGACACCGACCGCGGCTCCAACCGCACCTGCGACCACCACAACGGCTCCGGCCGTGGTGAAGGCGGCCGTCACCCCCGCGGATACCAGCGCGTACGACACCGACCCCTACATCCTCGTCGTCTGGTCGATGCCCACCAGTTCGGTGCCTACGACTTCGGCGACGTACCCTCAGACGCTCGTTTCAGCGACCCCGGAGACCGTGCCCACGCTGGCCGCTTCGGTGCCGATCACCTGCGGAACGCAGTACCAGATCGACCTCTACAACAACAGCAGCGCGCTTCGTAACCTGCTTGCGCTCGATACCCTCGCCGGCCCGAACGACGGCGACCAAGACGGCGGATACCTCGCCAACCAGGTCGGCTTCACGCCGTACAAGCTGGTCTTCAACGCGGCCTGCCCGGTTCTCACCTGCCTTCCCGCGTCCGCTGTCTCGTACAACTACAGCAACAACGACGCCAACACGGGCGTGATCACGGTGACGAACCCCGACACCAGCAAGTACACGAACACGCTGTGCACCCCGTTCTACGTGACGGCGACCAGCTGGACGTACACGAACTCGTCGTCGACCTGGCCCCAGACGATCGACAAGGTCGACCACCTCGGCAAGATCAGCACCGTCGGCAGCTACTCCTACGCCGCGGCAGTCAGCTGTGGCCAGGGTGACATCTACGCGTCGTTCAGCTCGACCGCGCCGTCGCTCAACCCCGAGACCTACGGCTACCTCACCAGCCCCGGCAACCCGTTCGCCGAGAGCTTCCTGTCGGGTCTCGCCGGGTTCGCTCACGGACTCTACGGAACGCAGACCTCGGCTCCGGCTAACACCTACTTCAACGACAGCAGCTCCTGCTACACCTCGCCGACTCCGACCACGACGGTCGCGTCCTGTGCCGTCTCGGGCAGCGTCAACTCCCTCACGCTGCCGGCTGTTGCCGGTGGAGTCTGGAGCTACACGGTCGGTGGCAACACGACGACCCTGGCTCTCGGTAAGGGCCTGACCAATTACACGCCGACGGTCTTCGCCGATTACACGGTCACGCTGACCTACGAATCCACTGCGGGCAAGACCGTGGCGTCGGGCGGCAGCTTCGACTGGCAGCCGGTGGACCCGAGTTCGCTCGACTGCCGCACCAGCGAGACTCCAGTGCAGCCGACGGTCTCTGATGCCACCTGTGGCGTCGACGGATCGATCACCGTGCCGAGCACCACGGGGGTCAGCTACTTCCTCGATGGTTCGGCGACACCGCTGAAAGCCGGAGTCCTGGGCAACCTGTCGGGAACGCACACGGTCACCGCCGTGGCAAACACCGGCTACAAGCTTGACTCGAGCTACCCGACCGGAGGCTGGAGCCTCGACCTCGGCAGCGCCCAGAGCTGCACGGTGGATGTTGTCTACGGTGCCTGCACCGTGGTGAGCAACACGTCGACCTCGGCCATCACGTTCGATGTGACCAACCCGTCCTCGAAGTCGGCCTCGGTCGTCATTACGGGTGGAAACATCCCGGTCGGCACTCCGGAGCACTTCACGGTTCCGGCCAACAAGGTCGCTTATGCGCTCACGGTCGACACTGCGGTGGTAACGGGAACCAGCTACTCGGTGACCATCAATGGCATCCCATCGACCGTCGTCGTGACGTTCAACGGCTGCATCACGGTGGTCCCCACGGACCCGACCAACACCCAGGTCACCTGCACCCCGGCAGCGGCGGGCACGCCGTCCACCGAGGTCGGTGCATCGATCACGGTTGATGGAAACCCGGAGCTCGTCTACACGCTGACCGGCGGATCGGCTGCCTTCCAGGCCGCCTTCCCGAGCGGTGAGGTGTTCGCGGCACCAACGGCACCGGCAACGACCTCGACGATCACGGGTCTTGCGCCCGGTGACTACGTGGTCAACGTCAAGCTCGTCGATCCGGTGAATTACATCCTCGGCGCCAGCGACTTCCCCTACAAGATCTCGCTGAAGGCACCGGTTCCGGACTGCACGGGAATCGTCGTCGCACCGGCTGTCACCTCGACGGCGCCCGTCTGCCAGGTCGACATCGCGGGGGCCGCTGGTCTCTTCACGACCAACACCGCCGAGACGCAGGGCCAGATCAACGTGACCCTGTCGAGCCAGATCAACTACACGATCAACAACGGCTCGAAGACGGTCGCCGCTGCGGCAACCAACACGGAGCCGGATGGCACCTACACGGTCGTCGCCTCGCTCACCGCGGCAGCGATCGCGGACGGGTACACGCTGACACCTCCGACGGCCGGTGACACCTACACGCTCAACGCAGCGGGCACGGTCGCCACCTACGCCAAGATCGTGTTCGAGGCCGGCTGCCTGCCGACCCTCGCAACGTGGAACGCCAACGCGACCGGCACGGACGCCACCTGCACGTTGACGACCTCGACCAAGGGCGCCATCACGCTGGAGCACGACGCCGACCAGGCCGGCGACGTGATCTACACCATCAAGAACAGCTCGGGAGCGACCGTCTACACGGGAACGAACGACGCTGCGACTGACGGTGTCAACACGGTGTTCGCCGCGGTACCGGACAAATACACGGTGACTGCGGTTCCGAAGGACCCGTCCACCGAAGGGCTGTCCGGCAACGGGAGCCCCAGCGGAGATGCCATGTCGTGGACGATTTCGATCGCGCTCGACGGCACCAACTGCACTGACGGTCCGCTCGCCTTCACCGGTGGCGGCGATGGAAGCCTCGCCTTCACCGGCGGAACGATCGCCTGGCTCGGCTTCATCCTCGCGGGTGGAATGCTGTTCCTCGGATTCGCACTGCTCTACATGCGCCGCCGTGGAAACCGCGCCGCTGAGTAACACCCAGCCGTTCGGGCCCAACTAGCAAAGCCCCGTCGCAACGAAAGTTGCGGCGGGGCTTTCTTGTTTCCGGGGCTTTCTTGTTTGGGGGCACGTCGTGTTGCAGGCCGAGATCGTGACTAACCGCGCGCGATCCATTCCTCGCGCAGGATCGCGTACATGCCTGTGTCGCCCCAGTCGCCCCGGAACCACAGGTCCTTCACGAAATAGGCCTCCTCGCGCATCCCCAGGCGCTTGCACAGGGCGATGGACGCATCGTTGCGAGGATCGAGCTCTGCCACGACACGGTGAAGGCCGATCCTCTCGAATGCGATCGCGAGAACCGCTCGAGCCGCCTCAGAGGCATAGCCGTGGCCGACGAAGTCCGGATGCAGGGTCCAGCCGATCTCGCCCTTCGAATTCTCGAGACTCGCGAGAGTGAAGTACGAGTCGCCGATGACCCGCGCCGGTGTGTCGCCGCTTGCCGGAAGCTCGAGAGCGAGCTGCAGGTAGTCTCCATCCGCGGCGAGGGTGGTGGCCGCGGCATGCTGGGCGACTTTCGCTGCGACCTCATCGCGGGAGCGGGACTCGAACAGCAGGTATCGACACACGTCCTCTCGGGACTGGTACGAGTGGATGTCGTCCACATCGGCCTCGGTCATAAGCCGGAGGGTGAGGCGGTCGGTGCGGATGGGCTCCGCGAATACGTAGGGCAGCACGTGTTGCGGTTTCATGCCCCCAGCGTAGGAGACGTCGATTCGCAGGTCAGGCGGTTGCTGCGCCCTGCTCGGGCTGCGCCGCGCCGAGCTCCGCGGAAATGCCGTACACGGCCTCAAGACCGTCAACGAAGTCCTGGGCGCGGCCATCGAGGGCAACCTCTTTTGCCCTGACGGATGGCGTGTGAAGCAGCACGCCAGCGAGGTGACGCAGTGCCGCCTCCGTTTCGGGACTGTGGTCGCCCCGCTTGTGTGCGCGCTCGATCTCGGCGTCGAGAAGCGACAGCACGTGCGTGCGCAGAGCCACGACGGCCGGCTCGACAGCGCGTTCCGCGGTGTACCTGGCCGCGGCATCCGCCACCAGCTCGCGGGCGTCTGACGTTGCGGTGAGTTCCTCGAGAGGCGCGTGCAGGCTGATGGTTTCGAGGTCGAGAAGCTCGATGCCCTCGAGCGAGACGATGGCGGGATCGACGTTGCGCGGAAGGCCGAGGTCGATGACGAGGCGACGCTCCGAGCCGATGATGGCGCTCGTGCCGATCACGGTCGCGCTCGTGCAGGTGATGATGACGTCAGCGTCGAGCATGGCGCCGGCCAGGTCTCGCT